>Ga0335078_10012905_pt1 | contig 12381 bp, 12 predicted proteins | sample Lox_Sample_32_FD_206711 | JGI IMG/M metagenome (GOLD analysis project Ga0335078, IMG submission 206711) | Soil microbial communities from Loxahatchee National Wildlife Refuge, Florida, United States - Lox_Sample_3.2 | ecosystem: Environmental > Terrestrial > Soil > Wetlands | place: USA... | reverse complement strand
TGACCGTCCCGGGCTCGAGCCGCTGAATCGCATCGAGGTAGCCGGCGATCTGCGCGTTCTCGACGGTGTGCAGCAGCATCAGCACCTCCTCGCTGTTGCGCGGGTGCCCGAGGGCGTAACTCGGGGCGGGCTTGATCGGCTTGCCCCCCGCCTCCCGCACCAGACCCGCCACGTCGCCGGCATGGGAGATCTCGTCGTTGAGGAACAGCTGGCCGGCCTTGGCGGTCGGCTGGTCGAGCAGCGGGATCCCGGCGGTGTAGGCCGCGATCGCAACGTGCTCGAGATGGAGCAGTCGGTTGAGCACGTCGACGTCGCTCTGGAGCAGCGGTTTGGAGTTGTGGACCTGCTGGCGGATCGACTGACTGCCGCATCCACCCAACACGGCGCCGGCGAGGCCGGCGCCCGCCGCCACCAGCATGCTCCTTCGGGAGGAGGGCTCGCCCTCCGACGCCTCGTCGGTCACCATCGCACTACCGCGGCCAGCGTTGCGGCGCTCCGGATCACCACCAGACGGTGGAGTCCAGGTTCTCGATCTCCTCGATGGGACGCGTGTAGATGCCGGACGAGAGGTACTTCCAGCCGTCGTCGGCGACGAGGAACACGACGTTGCCCTCGTCCAGCTCGTTCGCGATCCGCAGCGCCACCCGTGCGATCGCCCCCGACGAGACGCCGACGAACAGCCCCTCCTCGTCGAGCAGCCGGCGGGTGAACACGATCGCGTCGATGTTCGTGACGAAGATCTTCCGGTCGAGCACCGACAGGTCGATGATCGGCGGGATGAATCCGTCCTCGAGCGAACGCAGTCCCTGGACCGGCTCGCCCTGCATGGGCTCGGCCGCGACGATCTTGACCTGGTCGCCGAGTTCCTCCTTGAGCCGCCGCCCGTTGCCCATCAGCGTCCCGCCCGTCCCCAGGCCCGCCACGAACGCGGCGACCTCGTCGAGCTCCTCGAGGATTTCGAGCGCGGTCCCGTTGTAGTGGGCGTCCGGGTTGGCCTGGTTGCCGTACTGGTAGGGCATGTAGTACGAGGCGTCCTTCTCGGCCATGTCGAGGGCCAGCTCGACCGCGCCGTTGGAGCCCTTGGACCCCTCCGAGTAGACGATCTCGGCCCCGTACATGCGCAGCAGCTCGGTGCGCTCGCGGGTCACGTTCTCGGGCATCACGACCTTGACCGGGTAGCCCTTGCGGCTGCAGATCATCGCCAGTGAGATGCCGGTGTTCCCGGAGGTGGGCTCGAGGATCGTCTGCCCGGGCCGGATCAGGCCCTTCTCCTCGGCGTCCTCGATCATCGCGCGCGCGACCCGGTCCTTGACCGAGCCCGTCGGGTTGCGCGACTCGAGCTTGGCCCACAGGCGCACGCCCGGCTTGGGGCTCAGTCGCTTCAGCTCGACCAGGGGCGTGTGGCCTATCGCCTGGACGATGTCGCCGTACCGTCCCCCGCAGGGCTTGTTGTCGAGGCGCTCGGCCGCCATCGCTTCACGAAGTATAGCGAGGCGGGCTCGCCGGGTTGGCGGCCCGCCTCGAGCGCGTTGTCAGCGCGTCAATAGCCCGGCGGGTACGGGTTGGGGTTCGGGCTCGGGTTGCTCTGCTGTCCGGTCTGGGCGGCCGACTGACCACCCGACGCCGTGACCACGTGCCACGTGCCGCCGAAGCCGACGACGCCCTCGCCGGTGGCGTCGTGCCTCTTGGTGTCGGGCGCGAACGTGTAGACGGGGTGCCCGCCCAGCACGGCCTGAACGAACCCGTCCCGGCTCCAGCTCTTCAGCTTGCCGCTGATCCCAGGCGCCTTGCTCAACGCCCTGGCCGAGGCCGCCGTCACCGGCGGCCAGAACTTGAAGCACCCGTTGGCCTTCGTGCATTTGGCGTGGGTCTTCGAATCCCCGCTCAGCCAGTAGACGGCGAATCCCTTCCCGTTGACCGCGATGTTCTCGTGCTTGGTCACCATCGTGGTCATGTTGGTGACGGTCGCGTTCCTGGCCACGTTCAGCGTGAATGTCTTCGCGATCGCGACCGCCGCCACGGCGAGCATGGCCACGACCACGGCCCCCGCGACCACCGCACGGCGACCACGGTCACGAGTAAGTCGATTTGGCATCCTCCGGCTCCCTTCGATCGTGGGTCTACCGCGTAGGGACGCCGGGTGGTGCCAAAACTTCCCGAGCCCGCCGCCCGCTCCCAGCTCCCGATACCGAGCTCGCCGCTCGCGCGCCGCAATACACCGGAACCCAGGCCGACTAACTCGCCACTCGGCTACGTGGCCGGCGCGAGTGGTCCGAGACTCGGGCCAGGGCCGACCGAATCACCATTCGGCCCGGCGAGGTCGTCGAGTGGCGAGTTATTCGCCCTCGAACCGCTCGAACCGCTCGAACCGCTCGAACCGCTCGCACCGCTCGAACCGCTCGCACCGCCGAACCACTCGAACCGCCGGAACCGCTCGAACCGCCGGAACCGCTCGAACCGCCCGAACCGCCGACGAATCAGGCGATCGGGGCGATCGGGGCGATCAGCGCGCCCCGCCGGCCATCGCCGGCAGGATCACGAGCGTGTCGCCGTCGCTGACGGAAGTCTCGAGGCCGTCCAGCACGCGCACGTCCTCGTCATTCAGGTACACGTTCACGTACCGGTTGAGCCCGCCGTCGGAGGCGAACAGCTGCGACTCCGTGTCGGGATGCGACTCGGCCACCGAGCGCAGCACCTCGCCCACGGAGGACCCGGAAGCGCTCAGCTCCTTGTCCCCGCCGACCGAGGGGCGCAGAACCGGTGGAATCTTGATCGTCGCCATCGCGCTCGAGCGCAAACCCTAGTGCGCGCCGGCGCAGAATGCCTCGTAGTCCGGGAACACGCCGAGCTCGTCGTCGGAGATCGACTCGGGCTCCCGCGAGCAGATCGGGCAGTCCGGGTCGCGCCGGACCTTGACCTCGGTGACCTGCGCCGCCAGCGCGTCGTACATCAGCAGCCGCCCGATCAGCGGCTCGCCCTCGTCGAGGATCAGCTTGATCACCTCGGTCGCCTGCAGCAGCCCCATCGTGCCCGGCAGCACACCCAGCACGCCGTTCGCGCCACAGGAGGGGGCGAGCTCGGCGGGCGGTGGGACCGGGAACAGGCAGCGGTAGCACGGGCCGTCGTGGGGCTTGAACACCGACAGCTGGCCCTCGAACCCGAGGATCGCGGCCGACACGACGGGGATTCCCAGCCGCACCGACGCGTCGTTCAGCAAGTACCGGGTGGGGAAGTTGTCGAGGCCATCGACGACCACGTCCCAGCCGGCCCCAAGCACTTCCACGATGTTCTCGGGCCCCAGGCGAAGCGAGTACTTCTCGACCTTCACGTCGGGATTCAGAGCGTTGATCGTCTGCTCGGCCGAGTCGACCTTCGGGACGCCGATCCGCTCGCTCGAGTGGATCACCTGGCGCTGGAGGTTCGACAGGTCGACCTCGTCGTTGTCGACGATCCCGAGCGTGCCCACGCCGGCCGCCGCCAGGTACAGCGCCGCCGGCGAACCCAGTCCTCCGGCGCCCAGGAGCAGCACGCGAGCGTCGAGCAGCCTCTGCTGCCCGTCGGGGCCGACCTCGGGCAACAAGAGGTGGCGCGAGTAGCGCTCGCGCTGCTCGGCGGTCAGCGTGCGCGGCGTCTGCACCTCGTAACCGCGATCCTTCCAGAGCGTGAACCCCCCGGTCATCGACTCGACGTGCTCGTAACCGAGATCCTCGATCAGCGTCCGCGCGGCCCAGGCCGAGCGGTTGCCCGAGGCGCAGTACAGAACGACATGGTCCGAGCGATCGGGGACCGCTCCCTCGATCCGCGATTCCAGATAGCTCTTGGGGACGTGGACAGCCCCGGGGATGTGCCCGGCGGCCCACTCCTCGGGCTCACGGACGTCGACGATCACCGCGCCGTTACCGACCTGCTCGTGCACGGCGGCGGGATCGACCTCTTCGATCCTGCTCTTGATCTGTCGGAGAACCTCGGCTCCGGACGGGCTCATCGTCGAAAACTCCTCAAATGCGGTATGGATTCAATACTTCAGAGAGTGTAGCGAGCAAAAACTGCCATGACAGAACCGCTTTTTCCCAGTCTGGCGAACCCCGACGACCGCGAGGCGATCCGCATCGGAAACGCCGCCCTCACCTTCGAACAGCTGGCCGGCGCCGCCGGCGCCGCCGCACTCGACCTGCGGGAAACCCCACGTCTCGCGATCTGGGCCGAGCCCACCCTCGAGCTCGCGATCGCGGTCGTCGGAGCGCTCGCCGCCGGCGTCGCGGTCGTGCCGATCAACCCGGGCCTCGGCTCGCGCGAGCTCGGGCACATCGTCGACGACAGCGCGCCCGAGCGGTTCGTCGCCTGGCCGGGCGTCGACCCCCCGCAAGAGCTACGGCGCCTTCCGCGCATCGATATCCGTCCCGGCAACGCCACCGCCGGCAACGAACCGCTTCCCGACGAGCTCGACCCCGAGGACGTCGCGTTCGTCATGTACACGTCGGGGACCACCGGCCCGCCCAAGGGCGTCCAGATCCCGCGCCGGGCGATCACGAGCAACCTCGACGCGCTGGCCGAGATCTGGCAGTGGACGGCCGCGGATCGCCTCACCCACGCCCTGCCGGTGTTCCACGTCCACGGGCTCGTGATCGGCCTGCTCGGACCGCTGCGCCGCGGCGGGCAGCTCGAGCACGCCGGCCGATTCTCCCCGCAGGCCCTCGCATACGCACTCCAAAGCGGGGCGACGATGATGTTCGGCGTACCCACGATGTACAGCCGGATCGCCAGGGAGGCGGAGAGCGACCGCGGCATCGCCAAGGCGTTCGCACGAGCCCGCCTGCTCGTATCCGGGTCCGCCGCCCTCCCGACGACCGTCCACGACACGATCAAACGCCTCACGGGCCAGAATGTCCTCGAGCGCTACGGGATGACCGAGACGCTGATGAACACCGGCGTCCGCCTCGGCGACCCCGTGATCCCCGGGCGCGTCGGTCCGCCCCTCCCCGGGGTGGAGGTCGAGCTCATCGACGAGGACGGCACGACGATCGACCGAAGCGACGACGAGACGATCGGCGAGGTCGCCGTCCGCGGCCCGAACGTGTTCGAGGGCTATCTGAACCGCCCCGACGCCACCGACGAGGCGATGCGCGACGGATGGTTCATGACCGGCGACATGGCCACCCGAGACGCGTCCGGGTCGCTGAAGCTGGTCGGCCGCAAGAGCACCGACCTGATCAAGTCGGGCGGCTACCGGATCGGCGCCGGCGAGATCGAGGGCGCGCTGCTCGAGCACCCGGCGGTCGCCGAGGCGGCCGTCACCGCCAGACCGGACGAGGACCTCGGCGAGCGGGTCGTCGCCTGGGTCGTACGCGAGCCCGGCCGGACCGCGACCGCCGACGAGCTCGAAGCGCACGTGGCCAGCCTCCTGACCAAGCACAAACGCCCGCGCGAGGTGCATTTCCTCGACGAGCTGCCGCGCAACGCGATGGGGAAGGTGATGAAGCGCGAGCTCGACGGCTAGATCGCGGGCGGGGCGCCCCCCAAAAACCCAAAGAGGGCGCCCCGCAAAGTTCAGACCCAGATCCCGGTCCACCGTCCCCGACCCAAGGGAACGCCCGTGGAGTGCTTGCAGTACCGGTTATCGGCCCCGCCCGATTCGGCCGATATCGGGCCTAGACCCCATCTTGCCTCCGCGAGCGGCGACCGATACCGCCCACGGAAGCCGCGAAATGATCATGAAATCGCGCTCGCTGCTCGCCCAAGTCCTGTCCGTGAACCTGCTGTTGATTGCGGGCACGTTCCTGGTCGCACTGATCGCGCTCGACGAGCGCGTCGGCAACGCCTTCCGCGGCCGGGAGATCCTCGTGCTCGGGCTCGCGCTGGTCGCCACCATGCTCGGCAACTGGCTGCTGCTCCGTCGCCGGTTCATTCCGCTCGACCGCCTGATCTCCTCGATGGAGCAGGTCGACCTCGACACCCCCGACAAGCAGCTGCGCGCCTCCGACCGGATCGACAGCTCCGAGGCCCGCCGTCTCGAGGCCGCGATCAACCAGATGCTCGCCCGCCTCGAATCCGCCCGCCGCGCCGCCGCCCGGGCGTCGATCGAGGCGCAGGAGCGCGAGCGCCGGCGGATCGCCCAGGACCTCCACGACGAGGTCAACCAGGCCCTGACCGCGGTGTCGCTCCGGCTCCAGGCCTCGATCGAGCACGCGCCGCCGACGCTCCGCCGCGAGCTGACCGAGACCAAGCGGCTCGCGGGCCAGGCGATGGAGGAGCTGCTGGCGCTCGCGCGGCAGCTGCGCCCGGCCGTGCTCGACGACCACGGCCTGCTGCCGGCGCTCCACAGCCAGATGCGCGACTTCTCCGACCAAACCGGAATCGTGGCGGCGTTCAACGTCCACGGCCAGGCTCCGCGACTCACGCCCGAGCAGCAGCTGGTCGTCTACCGCGTCACCCAGGAGAGCCTCTCCAACGTGGCCCAGCACTCAGGCGCGGAGCGGGTCGACGTGGAGCTGTCGTTCATCGGCCGCACCATGCTGCGGATCAGCGACAACGGCGACGGGTTCACCACGCGCCGCGACGGCGGGCTGGGGCTGTCGGGGATGCGCGAGCGCGCGCTCCTGGTGGGCGGCCAGCTTTCGATCTGGTCAGCACTGGGACAGGGAACGCGAGTCGAGCTGACGCTCGCATAAACGAGAGAGGAGCAAGGATGCGAATCTTGGTAGCCGACGATCACGGGATCGTCCGATCGGGGATAAGGCTGCTGCTCGAGCGGCAGCCGGGGATGGACGTGGTGGCGGAGGCCGCCGACGGGATCGAGGCGGTCGAGCAGGCGTTGGCGGCGCGCCCCGACCTGTGCATCCTCGACGTCGGCATGCCCCGGATGACGGGCCTGCAGGCGGCGCGCGAGATCCGATCCCACCTCAAGGACGTCCGCGTGCTGATGCTGTCGATGCACGACGACGAGCACTACCTGTTCGAGGCGCTCAAGGCCGGCGCCTCGGGGTATGTGCTCAAGCGCGAGGCCGACCAGGACCTGGTCGGGGCGGTGCATGCGGTCGGACGGGGCGACGCTTTCCTGACCAACGCCGCCGAGCGCTCGATCATCCGTCGCTGGATGGAGGGCGACAGCGGCGGCCCGTCGGTGTCGCTCACGCCGCGCGAGGAAGAGGTCGTCAAGCTGATCGCCGAGGCGTTCACGAACGCCCAGATCGCCGAGATCTTGCACCTGGCCGAGAAGACCGTGGAGTCGCACCGCGCGAACGTGCTGCGCAAGCTCGGGATGCGCGACCGGGTCGAGCTCGTCCGGTACGCGATCCGCCGGGGTTTGGTCGAGCCATAAGGGCACGGCCGGATGCCGGGCCGTGCATGCTGGCGAGCGCGCAGAGCGGTCTCCGGGAACCTCAGGGGCAGAGCGCGCGGGGCCGGAGCCGGATGCGGTTTACTGGGGCCGCCTTCGGCGGCGTCCGTGGGGCCGTTCCGCCGGGCGTCCGTGCCCGGCGGGCGCGATCCCTGTCAGGACGGGGCCCTCGCGGTCCGCACGGATGCCGAGCGCGGGCAATTCGGCTCCGCAACGTAACGGCCCCGGTAACGTGGCGGAGCCGAATTGCCTTAGGGAATCCGGCCCGGGCAGGTACGAACCACGTGCCGGCTGCGCCGGATTCCCCAGCGAGCCCCAAAATGCGCGCGCCCGTCGACCACATCGCCGCCCCCCCGTTCCCGCCCCGACTCGAGTGGTTAGGCGGACACCCGGAGGGCTTCCCGATGCTGCTCGAGTTCTGGGACTTCTGCCGGGTCCAGTCGCTCCGCACGCTGCCGTACATGCGCGCGTGGAACGAGCGGTACGCCGACCTGACCGTGGTCGGCGTCCATGCGGCCGGGTTCCCGCCGTCGCGGGACCCGGACGCGGTCCGGCACGCGGTGGCGCGGCTCGGCGTGCCCTACCCGGTGGCGGTCGACGCCGAGCTCCGGGTGTGGGACCTGTACGGCAACCTGGGCTGGCCGGCGCGGTACCTGTTCGACCAGCGCGGGATGCTGCTCCACTACCACTATGGCGAGGGCGGCTACGAGGAGACCGAGCTCGCGATCCAGGAGCTGCTCGGGTCAGCTCAGCCGGTGCTCGCGCCGTTCCGGCTCGAGGAGGCGCCGGACGCCCGCCTGGAGCCGCAGACCGACGACGTGGCGGGCCCCTACTCGGGGCCGTACGTCGCGGGCGGCGTGTGGGCGGTGCTCGAGGGCAACGGGACCGTCGCCGTCAACGGCGCCACCGTCGCGGTCGACCACCCGGGTGCGTACGAGCTGATCGCCCACGAGCGGAGCACCGCCGGCGAGCTCGCGCTCGAGGTCGGCGCCGGCGTGTCCTGCCACGCCGTCTGCTTCACGCCGGGTCTAGCAAGTTGACCAGCGCCGGCGGGCCGTCGTCGCCGACGGTCGCGGCAAACCCGGGCCGGTACGGACTGCCGGCGGGGTCGTCCCCGATGAGCCGCGCCTCTTCGACCCAGCTGCCGATGTTGACCAGGCGTCCCCACTCGCTTGGGTCGTCTCCCGGCAGTGGCCCCGCGCGATGCGTGTGCCCGAAGATCACGTGCGCTGCCGCGGGCACGCCCAGGCGCCCGACGACCTCGGCGAACGCCGCGAGCGCGCCCCGGCGGAGCGCGACCCCGGACACGTCCGCTCGCAGCGGGCCCATGCCCGCCCGGTTCAGTCCCGCCACCGCCGCCGCCAGGCCGAGCGCCATCGCGCGGGCGCGGAGGCTCCGGCGCGTGCCGCCGGCACCGTTCAGCGCCTGCCAGGCCCCGATCTGGAAGCTGCCGCCGCGCCCGACGCGCAGCCCGCCGCTCTGGGCGACCGTCTCCGCCCACGCGTACATCGGCGCGAGCGCCGCCTCGTAGTCCTCGGCGCGGGCCGGACCGCCCTCGGGCTCGCCGGCGACGCGCACGGTCAGCCCGGCCCCGAGCCGCTCCAGGATCGGCACGGTGTTGTGGCGGTCGCCGTAGTGGCCGTGGGTCGCGTACACGCCCTCGCGCAGCCACACCCCGGGGTACGCGACCCGAACGCGCGCCGGCGCGAGCGACTCGACCAGCGCCCCGAGCGCCTCGCGCCGATCCCATTCGACGACCGATTCGAGGCCCAGCGGCGCATCCTCGCACCGCTCGAACCAGCCGCGCAGCAGCCCATGGTCGTGGTTGCCGGGCACCACGACCACCTCCCCGACGGCCGCCCCCAGGTCGCGCAGGACCGGCATCGCGTCGCCCAGCGCGTCCCGCAGAGGCCCGTGCCGGAGCTCCACCACGTCCCCGAGCAGCACGAGCCGGTCGAACTCGGGCAACCGGGTCACCAGCGCTGCTCGCTCGCGATCGCGGCGCAGCACGTCGGGCCGGCCGTTCGCGCCGAGGTGCAGGTCCGAGATGACGAGCGTGCGCAGCGGGCTTAGTCGGATGGTCGGCGGCGCCTGACGGCCGCGCCTCAGGGACGGCCGGCCGCCACGGCCTGGCGGATCACCTTGGGCAGCATGAACCGCACGTCCTCCTGGACGACCTCGAGCTCCTGCACGTCGGCGGTTCCGCGGGCCCGGAAGAACTCGACCAGCCGCTGCACCAGCGACTCCGGCGCGCTCGCCCCCGAGGTGATGCCGACCACGCGCTTGCCGGCGAGCCACTCCTCGCGGACCTCGGACTCGTTGTCGATCAGGTGCGAGTCGGCGCCGCGCTCACGCGCGACCTCGACCAGCCGGTTCGAGTTGGACGAGTTGCGCGAGCCGATCACCAGCACGAGATCGCACTGCACGGCGAGCTGCTTGACCGCCGCCTGGCGGTTCGTGGTCGCGTAGCAGATGTCGTCGGTGCGGGGACCGTCGATCTCGGGAAAGCGGCGACGCAGGCGGTTGATGATCGAGCGGGTCTCGTCGACCGACAGGGTGGTCTGCGAGATGTAGGCGATCCGGCTCGGATCCTCGACCTCGAGCGCGTCCACATCCTCCTCGCTCTCGACCAGGACGATGTGATCCGGGGCCTCGCCCATCGTGCCCTCGACCTCCTCGTGGCCGGCATGCCCGATCAGCACGATCGTGTAGCCGTCGGCGGCGAACTTCTTGGCCTCCACGTGGACCTTGGTCACGAGCGGGCAGGTCGCGTCGATCGTGTCGAGCTCGCGGGCGCGCGCGCCGGCGTGGACGCTCGGGGCGACGCCGTGGGCGGAGAAGACGACCGTGGCGCCTTCGGGCACGTCGCTCTCGGACTCGACGAACACCGCGCCGCGCCGGCACAGCTGCTCGACCACGTACTTGTTGTGGACGATCTCCTTGCGGACGTACACCGGCGCGCCGTACAGCTCCAGCGCCCGCTCGACGGTCTGCACGGCGCGATCGACGCCCGCACAGTAGCCGCGCGGCGCCGCTAGCAGGAGCTTCTCGGGCATCGACCCCACCGCAGAGAGTGTAGGGCGGGAAATGCGAACATACGTGGGGCAATGCCGCAGCGCCACCTCGACCGACTCAGCTCGACCGACGCCTCGTTCCTCCATCAGGAGGGGCCGGCGTCGCACATGCACATCGGCGCCGTGCTGATCTTCCAGGGTCCTCCCCCCGCATTCGCCGACTTCATCGACCACGTCCGCGGCCGGCTGCACCTGGTCCCGCGCTACCGCCAAAAGCTGGCGACGCCGCCGCTCGAGACGGGCCGTCCGCTGTGGGTCGACGATCCCGACTTCAACATCGAGTACCACGTCCGCCACACCGCGCTGCCACCCCCGGGCACCGAGGAGCAGCTGTTCCTGCTGACCTCGCGGATCGCCTCCCAGCCGCTCGACCGGGCGAAGCCGCTGTGGGAGAACTGGCTGATCGAAGGGCTCGAGGGCGACCGGTTCGCGCTGATCTCGAAGACCCACCACTCCCTGGTCGACGGCATCGCGGGGGTCGATCTCGCCACCGTGCTGTTCGATCTCGAGCCCAACCCGCCCGCCCGGCCCGACGGGCAGCTGGAGCCGTGGGAGCCGAGGCGCGAGCCGTCCTCGGTCGAGCTCGTCGCCGCGGGCGTCCGCGGGATGGTGGGCGTGAGCACGGGGGTCATCGCCCGTGCCGTGTCCGCGGCCACCCGCCCGGTCAGCTCCCTCGGCAAGCTCCGCGATGCCGCCGAGGGCGTCGGAGAGATCGTCTGGGCCGGGCTCAACCCGGCCCCGGAGACGCCGCTGAACGTGGAGATCGGCCCCCACCGCCGCTTCGCGATCGTCCGTCACCAGCTCGACGACTACAAAACGGTCAAGAACGCGCTCGGGGGAACGGTCAATGACGTCGTGCTCGCCGTCGTCTCGGGGGCGCTGGCGCGGTGGCTGCACTCGCGCGGGGTCCGTACCGAGGGACTCGAGATGCGGGCGCTCGTGCCGGTGTCGGTTCGGACCGACTCACAGCGGGGGACGCTCGGCAACAAGCTGACCGTGATGCGGGGCCCGCTGCCGGTCTATATCCACGATCCCGTCTCGCGCCTGCGGTTCGTCAGGCGGGCGATGGACGGGCTGAAGGAGTCAAAGCAGGCCGTCGGCGCCGCGACGCTCACCGCGGTCAACGAGCTGTGGCCCCCGACGATCCTCGCCGAGGCCTCGCGCCTGAACTTCTCGACGCGGCTGTTCAACGTGCTCGTCACGAACATCCCCGGACCGCAGGTTCCCCTGTACCTGCTCGGGCGCCAGCTCGAGGACCTGTTCCCGCTTGCATTCCTCCCCAAGAACCACGCGCTCGCCGTCGCGATCATGTCCTACAACGGCGGGCTCGACTACGGCCTGCTCGGCGACTACGACGCGCTCGCGGACATCGACGTGATCGCTGACGGGATCGACGCCTCGCTGGGGGAGCTGCTCGAGGCCGTCGCGCGTCACCACGCCCACCCGCCGGCGACGCCCGCCGCGCCGACCAACCGAAACGACCAGGCGCGCAACGGCGGCCCGACCCGGATCCTCCCGTCGGCGGGCACGCGCCCGAGGCAGGGACCCGCGGCGGACATGCGCGCCAAGCGGGCCAAGCGGCCGGCCCGAGGGGGCAACGGACCCGCCGGCTGATCCTGATTACCGACGGCGCCACCGGGTAGTTGTCATTTCGCCTGCATACGGTTACTGTTTCGACGAAGTGGACGACCTGATCGCACCCGACGAGACCGCGTTCCGGCTGGAGCTGACGGCCGCCCAGCTGAAGATCGTCCACACCGCGCTCAAGTCGCTGTTCGACGACCTGGGACACGAGGAACGCGACGTCAAGCAGGTCGTCTCAGCGGTGCTGGCCAAGCTCCCGGGCGAGCACGAGATCCGCGCGATCGACCTCTCGCGCGAACTGCGCCGGCCCGCCCCGGCGGCCTAAGGCGCCGCCGTCAGGCGCCGCCGACCATCCCACTAGAACCCGAGCGCGAACTTCGCGTCCTC
>Ga0335078_10012903_pt1 | contig 12382 bp, 5 predicted proteins | sample Lox_Sample_32_FD_206711 | JGI IMG/M metagenome (GOLD analysis project Ga0335078, IMG submission 206711) | Soil microbial communities from Loxahatchee National Wildlife Refuge, Florida, United States - Lox_Sample_3.2 | ecosystem: Environmental > Terrestrial > Soil > Wetlands | place: USA: Florida... | reverse complement strand
CAATTCCTCACGCCCGCCGGCAGGTTGGTGGCACTGCCCGGCGTGCGGCCCAACGCGCTGGCGTTAAGTCCGGATGGGAAATGGCTGGCGACCTCGGGAATGCAGCCGGAGTTGATCATGGTGGATGCGGTCACCGGAACGATTCGGCAGCGCGTGGCGTTTCCATCCGACCAGCAACTCCCGCCCCTCGATTCCGTTTCCAAAGTCGTGCCGGTCCTCAACCTGAACCCGAAAGACAAACTGAGCTTCACCGGCATCGCCTTTTCGCCCGACGGCAGGCGCATTTACCTTTCGAACGTTGGTGGCGACATTAAGGTCTTTGGCGTGGGCAAAGACGGCCAGGCATCGGCGCTCTTTTCGATTCCGCTGCCACCGGTTGACCTGCCGGACCGGAAAATGGACATCCCCACCGGCTTGGCGCTTTCGCCGGACGGCAAGAAGGTCTATGTCGCCCTCAACGTGGCCAACCGGGTGCTCGAATTGGACGCGGCCACGGGAAGGATGCTAAGGCGCTGGGACGTGGGTTGCGCCCCGTTCGGCGTTGCCCTCTGTGAAGGCAAACTCTATGTGAGCAATTGGGGTGGCCGCCGTCCCGGCCCGAACAGCCTCGTCGGCGCGATTGGCCGCAATGGGACCGTGCGCGTGGACCAGCGGTCCATCGCCAGCGAAGGCTCCGTTTCGGTGATTGATCTAGAGTCTGACTCCGGTGCACAAGGGCCGAGCGTGGAAATCCTTACGGGCCGCCACGCCTGCGCGCTGGCGCTTTCCCCCAACAAGCGATTCCTCGCCTGCGCCAATGCCGGCGACGACACCATCAGCATCATTGACACGCGCGCCGATAAGATCGTTGAGACTCTTTGCGCGCGGCAAAACCGGGGCGATTTGTTTGGCGCGCAGCCGGACGCGCTGACATTTGACCGCCGCGGCAAGAGGCTCTTCGTTTGCAACGGCTCGCAGAACGCCGTCGCTGTTTTCGCGTTCAAGGCGGGGGCATCGAGATTGCTCGGCCTGATTCCGGTGGGCTGGTTTCCCGGCGCGATTGCCTGCGACGCGCGGCATGCTATGATTGACGTGGCCAATCTCACGCACTTCCCCTCCACGCAAGAGCCTGCCCAGCGGCGAAAAGGCCACGGCGCGGGTTTCAACAGCAAGCAGTGGTTCGGCTCGCTGTCACTGGCGCCGATTCCCTCGGGCCGCGAGTTGGAACGATTCACCCGGGCGGCCCTGGCCAATTTGCGCTACCCGCTGCTGGCGAAATCGAAATTGCCTGCGCGGGAAGATCGCCAACCGCAGCCAGTCCCGGAGCGGGTGGGCGAACCCAGCGTCTTTCAGCACGTCATCTACTTCATCAAGGAAAACCGCTCCTATGACCAGGTGCTCGGGGATGTGGCGGAAGGGGATGGTGCCGCGGAGTTGTGCGTGTTCGGCCAGCGGATCACGCCCAATCAGCATAAGCTGGTGAGGGAGTTTACCCTTCTGGACAACACCTATTGCTCGGGCATTATGAGCGCCGATGGACATCAGTGGACTGACAGCGCGATTGCGAATGAGTACGTGCAACGCTCCTTCAATGGCTGGCCGCGCAGTTATCCAGGCGGCGGCGCCGACCCCCACGGGCGCGACGCCCTGGCGTATTCGTCGGCCGGCTTTATTTGGGATGACGCGCTGGCGCACGGCAAGACAGTGGCCGACTTCGGCGAGTTCACCACCGCCCATCACTCCTGGAAGGCCTCGGGGCGAGGGGTGTCCAACTGGACTGAGATGTATCGCGATTTCACCAGCGGCTCGAATGCCATTGCCTACCTTGCCGAGCCGGACCTCGAGTCGTTGCGGCATTGCTTCATTACCAATTACGTCGGGTTCGACCTGAACGTGCCGGACGTCGTCCGCGCCGCGCAGTTCATCCAGGCCCTGAAGGGGTTTGAAGGGGCAGATGATTTGCCGCAGCTCCTGATCGTCTGGCTGCCCGACGACCATACCAGCGGCACGCGGTCGGGCTCACCCACGCCCGGCGCCCAAGTGGCCGACAACGACCTGGCCTTCGGGCAAATCGTGGACGCCGTGAGCCATTCCAAGTTCTGGCGGGACACCTGCATCTTCGCCATCGAGGACGACCCGCAGGACGGCTGGGACCACGTCAGCGGCTATCGCACGACGGCTTATGTCGCTAGCCCTTACACCCGGCGCCACGCGGTCGTCCACACCCAATACAACCACACCAGCCTGCTGCGCACGATCGAGCTGATCCTGGGGCTCCCGCCGATGAACCAAATGGACGCAACGGCCACGCCGATGTTTGATTGTTTCACCAACACGCCCGACTTCACCTCGTTCAATGCCGCAGCCAACCAGGTGGCGCTCGACGAAATGAACCCGAATCCCAGACATATCAAGGACGCACAACTGCGCCGAGATGCTTACGTGTCCGCCCGATTGCCGCTGGATAAGGAAGATCAATGCCCGGAAGATGTGTTTAACCACATTCTGTGGCGCGCGGCCAAGGGTTCGCATACTCCGTATCCCGATTGGGCGGTAAGCGTTATGGACGACGACTAGTACGACGACAAAGAAGTAACGTGACGGCAGGGAAAACCGTTGAAACGGTTGGCATCCTACGCGGCGCGCGCACCACCCAGCTAAAGTTGGGTGTTAATCAGAGCGGCCTCGGTCCCGCGATGTATCGGAATCTCTATGTCCGGGTACCAGACGCTGCCGCACCGGCCGGCTGCAGTAGTCGAAGTGATTAGAGTTTTTTGTCCTGGGTGAGGGGCTCGCGAGAGTCGGTGGTGAACGACGGGCGGAGGCGATGGCTGCTCGCGATGGCTGGCTGCTGATTTAGCTGCTAATTTGGTGTTGCCTTTCGGCCAAGCCGGGCTATGTTTAAATGTAGGCGATGGAGTTCTGCCTCCCGCGGTTGCGGGAAAGCGCCTTCTGGCTAATGACTCCTACCGAACAGAAACAAGTGTCTGCGGTAGCGTGTTATGAAAGCCTTACCTTTCAGATGTTCACGGCAACTGGCCTGCGTGGCAAGCAGTGTTGCACGCGGAGGCGGATGCCGATCACGTCATTTAATGTCTCGCAAGGCACCGGTAGATTCAAAAACCGGCGGCCGGCTCAACGACATTATCGGCGTGCTGCTGATGTGCTTTGCCGCCCTCTTGGTGGCGGCGCTGCTGTCGTACCACCCGCGGGACGTTTCAGCCAACGCCCTGCCGCCGAACCCGTCGGTGCATAACTGGATCGGCCCGTTCGGGGCGTGGCTGGCCTACTACTTTTTCTTGTGGACCGGCGCGGCGGCGTATGTCTTCCCGGTGCTGCTGTTCGCGGTAGGCTTGGGCTGTTTCCTGGACGCGTTTGCTTACCTGCGACGCCAGTGGGCCTGGGGGCTGGTGGTCGTGGTTTGTTGCATGGGCCTGCTGGACCTATACCGGGATTACTTCAAGAAACTAGAGAGCAACCTCAACGTGGAAGTGGGGGGCATCCTGGGGCGGAACCTCAACCAGCGTTTTTTCGGGGAGTGCTTCCGTACGGCGGGCGCGACGATCGTCTTTCTGATGCTCTATTTCATCAGCCTGCTCTTCCTGACGGATTTCCAGTTGGGGGAGTGGATTGGCCGGCTCTTGCGCCGGCGCGGCGCCGCCAAGGGCGAACCGAGGCTGGGCGACGAAGCGCTTGAACAGCGGGCGCGCGACCTGCACAAAGAGGCAAAGAACTTGCAGGACGAAGTGGGTCGTGCCGGCCTCGGCGCCGACCTGCAACCAGTCCCTGCGCCGTTGGTGCGCGACCTGAGCGTGCCCCAACCCAACAAGTCCGCGCGGGCCAGGAAGCCGGGCCAACCGGAGCCGGCACCGGTGGACGAAGGCGCGGTCATTTCCGCCCACGAGGTCGCCACGGCCACGACGGCGGATGTTCCGGGCAAGGAGGCCGAGGCCGCGGACAGCGTCGGCGCGCCCAAACGGGCCGAAGCCAAAGCCGACGCCCCGGCCGCCGAGAAACCCGGCGCTGAGGCCAAACCGTCCGAGCGCAAGCGCGAACCGGAGGTGGTCATCAACGGCGTTCCCGCTGGGGCCGCTAGACCCCGGGGCTCGAGGAGGCCCAAGCCGATTACCGTTGCCTCCACGCCCATGATCGGCAACTACCAGTTGCCGCCGCTGGATTTCCTGCAGCACCCCGACCCGAACCTGAAGCCGACGGAGTCAAAGGAAGAGTTGCTGGCCAACGGCCGCTTGATGCAGCAAACGCTCGCCCAGTTTGAGATTCCGGTGGAGTTGGGCGACATCACCAAGGGGCCTACCATCACGCGCTACGAGTTGCACCCCGCCCCGGGTGTGAAGCTGGAGAAGATCACGTCGCTCAACAACAACCTTGCCGCCGCCCTCAAAGCGGAACGGATTTACATCCTGGCCCCGGTGCCCGGTAAGAGCTCCGTCGGCATCGAAGTGCCGAACCCAGTAAAGACCACGGTTAGGATCCGCGACCTGCTCGAATCTGAGGAATGGCGAAACACCAAGGCTCGCATCCCGCTGGCGCTGGGCAAGGACGTCTATGGCCATCCGATCATCTCGGACCTGTCCGAGATGCCGCACCTGCTGATTGCCGGCAGCACCGGCTCGGGCAAATCGGTCTGCATCAATGCCATCATCACGTCTCTGCTCTACCGTTTTCCGCCGGACAAGCTCCGCTTCGTGATGATTGACCCGAAGGTGGTCGAGTTGCAGCAATACAACACCCTGCCGCACCTGGTTGTGCCGGTGGTCACCGACCCCAAGAAGGTCGTCCTGGCCCTGCGCTGGGTGCTCAACGAAATGGAGAAGCGCTACCAGATCTTTGCCCGAGCGGGCGTGCGCAACATCCTCTCCTTCAACTCGCGCCCGAAGAACAAGCCCCTGCCGCTTCGCGAGGCCGAGCTGCCGCCGCTGGCCAACAAAGAGAAGACGGAGCCTGGTGCGGACGGCTTCGCCGTGGAGGTGGACGGGGAGATCGTCGTGCCGCGCGAGGAGGACATTGTCATCCCCGAAAAGCTCAGCTACCTCGTGATCATCATAGATGAGCTGGCGGATTTAATGCTAGTCGCGCCCGCCGACGTGGAGATGGCCATCGCCCGCATTACGCAGATGGCGCGGGCGGCGGGCATCCATTGCATCGTCGCCACCCAGCGGCCCAGCGTGGACGTGATCACCGGCATCATCAAAGCGAACATCACCGCCCGGATCGCGTTCCAGGTCGCCGCCAAAGTGGACTCGCGCACGATCCTCGATGCGATGGGCGCCGACAAGCTGCTGGGCAAAGGGGATCTGCTCTATCTGCCGCCCGGCTCGGCCAAGCTGATCCGTGCCCAGGGCTCGCTCATCACCGATCAGGAAATCCAGAGCATCGTGGATTTCATTGCCAAGCAGGCCAAGCCCAGCTACGAACTCGAGATCCACCAGCAACTCTCCCGGGCCGGGGACGGCTTCGATGACGAAGGCGGCATTGACGAGGATGAGGAGATCGTCCAGCAGTGCATCGAGGTCATCCGCAGCGAGCAAAAGGCCAGCGTCTCTTTGCTGCAGCGTCGCCTGCGCCTGGGTTATGGCCGGGCCGCGCGCATCATGGATGAACTGGAGAACCGGGGCATCGTCGGCCCGAGCAAAGGGGCCGAACCACGCGACGTCCTCATAGACCTTGACGTCGAGGGCGTTGACGGCCCGGGCGAACAGGAAGAGTAAAAGGCAGAAAGCCCTCGAGCAAGTCGCTGTAACCTTGACGTTCCGGCGTGCGTCTGTATTATCTGCAACCGAGGGTTGTCGGCGGGTGCGAGCCGTCCGGAGGGTCGGCGCGAAACAGGGGGGGAAAGGAGGCCAGGAACAAGCTAGAAACATCCTAGGAACATGCTAAGAACATGCTTGAAACATGCCAGGAGGTATGGTGTTGCCAGGGAGGCGCGAGCGGCGTGATACAGACCCTGGGCTGTCGCTCCGAGGGGGGGCACCTCGGCGCAAGGGCCTTGGGAGGGGCATCCTGGCGGAGGGTGGGCCAGCGGAGCCACTGGCTGTGGGGGCAGTGGAGGCGACGGGTTGGCGAGCCTGGCACCCGTCCTGGAGCCTGGCCGTCGCGCACGCGCCGCGTCGGCAGGTGGATTTAGTATTGCCTTTGGGCAATGCAGCCTTATATTAATTCTGGCAATGGAGTTCTGCCTCCCGCGGCTGCGGGAAAGTGCCTATTGGCTAATGACTCCTACCGAACTGAAACATTTGTTTACGGTAGTGTGTTATGAAAGCCTTGCTTCTTTCAGATATTCACGGCAACTGGCCTGCGCTGCAAGCGGTGTTGCACGCGGAGGCGGATGCCGATCACATTATTTGCCTGGGCGACCTGGTCAACTACGGCCCGCAGCCGGCGGAGTGCGTCGCTTGGGCGATGCAACTCACCCCGCCCAGCCTGGTGGTTCAGGGCAACGAGGACCGGGCGTTCGGCCTGGGGAAGACGCCGAATTGCTCGCCGGCTTACCAGCACCTGGCGGAGGTGGTGCAAGCGGCGACACGCCCGTTGCTCAGCGCCGAAATGCGGCGCTTCCTCGCCAAGCTGCCAGCATCCCAACGGTTCTGTTTGGGTGACGCCATGTGTGTCGCCTGCCATAGCACGGCTAACAACAAGGAACCGCTTCATTCCTACCCCGGCGCACCCAGCCCGGCGTGGCCTTGGGAATCGGACCTCATTATCGTCGGGCACCCGGACCGGTTATTCATCTTGATTGAGCATCCGACCCTGCTGTTTGTCGCCCATACGCACCGTCCGTTCCAAACCGATTGGCTGAACACGGTCATCGTGAATGCCGGCAGCGTGGGCAAGCCGTTGCATGGCGACCCGCGCGCCGCGTATGCGGTGTGGGAAGACGGTGCGGTGACGCTCCGCCGCGTGGCTTACGACGTGGAGGAAACGGTGCGGGCCTACGACGGCCTGGCGCTGGAAGAAGGTATCCGGGGCCAGCTTGTCGAGGAGTTGCGCACGGGAGTGCGCTTGGCGGCGCACGAACCGAAGGAGTTGACGGTGTGAAAATCCCCCGAGCCCATCACTCGCGCTTTGGGTCCCCGCCCCGCCCTCACCCGGCCTGCCGCCACTCTCTCCCCATCCGATGGGGAGAGGGATGGGGAGAGGGATGGGGCGAGGGGACTATTCGGCAGGCGAGGGTTTATGGTGAGGCTTCATGCTGACTTCAGCTTGCATTGGGACCATGAATCGGGACGAGCAGACGGACCCCTCACCCTGGCCCTCTCCCCTTCGGAAGGGGAGAGGGGATGGCCGGGCGCTCGGGGCAGGAGGTTTATGGTGAGGTGAGGCATGACTCGCATGAACAGGAGCTGGGACCGCATTAGCTTGGACCGGTCGAGTTCGCCGCCCGTCGCGAACAACCTGGCAGGTGTGGGCGCGGCGCCGGGGCGAGAGCGGCCCAGCGGCACCGAGCCGCATGCCCCGGGCGGCTGGCCGGAGACCTGGACGAATCCAAAGGATGGATCGGTCATGCGGCTTATCCCAGCAGGCGAGTTTGTGATGGGCTCGACGCCAGAGGAGATCGAAGCGGCCCGGCAGATGGATAAGGACGGGCCCATCTACGCGCTCCTGCACGAGGCCCCGCAATTCACCATTTATGTGCCGGCGTTTTATATGGCTGCGTTTGCCGTGACAAATGAGCAGTTCGCCCGGTTCCTTTCAGAAATGCATCCTGGACGGGGGCTCTTTGAGCTCTGGCTTCACACCGCGGAGCACATCCTGCCGCCGAGCGGCGAGGGCGAGCCGTATCACCCGGCCCCGGAGTTTGAACGCCATCCGGTGATCCATACGACCTGGTTTGGGGCCTCCGCTTACTGCCGGTGGGCGGGACTGCGATTGCCAACGGAAGTCGAATGGGAGAAGGCCGCCCGCGGCACGGACGGACGGGTATTTCCCTGGGGCAATGAGTGGCAGGACGACTTTTTGCGCTGGCACGGGGGCGATCGGGGCGAGAAGGAAACCACAGCGCCCGTGGATGCGTATCCCCAGGGGTGCTCTCCCTGGGGCATTGTCCAGATGGCAGGCAACGTCGAAGAGTGGTGTGAGGACTGGTATCAGGCGGAGGCCTACCGTGAGCATGCCGCGGGCAATCGGAATTCGCCGCGCTCGGGGGAACAACGGGTCCTGCGCGGCGGGAACTGCCTGCGCCGCAACCGGCTGGAGTTCCGTTGCGCCATGCGACGCGCCAACGCCCCGGCGTATGTCAATGTGCATTTCACGGGCATTCGCTGCGCCTGTGACCTGCCCAGCGTTCGACAACCAGAAGAACAAATACCTGCGTAGCGATGAACCAGGGGCACGACGACTTGGTGACGTGGGAATGCGAGGAGGCTGATAGGAAGCGTCTGGCTGCTGGAAGTGGCCGCGCTCCCCTGAAGGCCGCACCCGACCTGGAGAAGCTGCGAGCGTACACCCACACCAAATTGGCCCTCGCCGGCCAGTTGCGCCTCTTGCGCGAGATTCACAAGCAGCGAGGCAGTGAAAGCCGCTTCAAGCAATGCGAAAAGCTCATGGCCAAACTGGCCGAAGACCGTTTCACGCTCGCGGTCTTAGGGCAATTCAAGCGCGGGAAAAGCTCGCTGATGAACGCCATTATCGGCCGGGAATTGTTGCCGGTCGGGATTCTGCCGTTGACCTCGGCGATAACCATACTGAGATTTGGCCCCAGGGAACGGTTACTCATCGAGCGCGGACTTCCCGCCGTGCCGTTTCCGGAAGAAATGCCGGTCGAGCGATTGGCGGAGTTCGTGACGGAGAAGGGTAACCCCGGAAACCGCAAGCGCGTGCAGACGGCCTGCGTCGAGGCGCCTTTGCCTTTCCTGCGGCGTGGATTGGAGTTCGTGGACACCCCGGGCGTCGGTTCGGCCATTGGGGCTAACACGGCGACCACGCTGCGATTCCTGCCCGAATGCGATGCGGTGATTTTTGTCACGAGCGTGGACACGCCGCTCACGACCGTGGAACTGGAGTTCTTGCGAGAGATTCAGCAGCACGCGGGCAAGGTTTTCGTTGTGGTCAACAAAACCGACCTGCTCTCCGGCCACGAACGACAAGAGGTCCTGGAATTCATCGCCAACACGCTCCGCACGCAAATGGGGTGCGAAGAAGTCAGGATGTTCCCACTCTCATCCCGCGCCGGACTGTCGGCAAAGCTCGCCGGGGATGCCTCGGCCTACGAGCAAAGCGGACTCAAAGATCTCGAAGAAAGGCTGGCCGCATTTCTATCCGACGAAAAGGCCGCAGTTTTCCTCACGGCGGTGGCGGACAAGGCGCTCCGCCTGCTGGAACAAGAATCCGCCGAAGTAGCGCTGCGCCAGCGGGCGCGCGACATTCCCGAACCGGTTCTGTCGCAAAAACTGGAAGCGTTAAAAGTGCGATGGCGCGAGCAAGCAGCGGCCCGGGGCAAACTGTTTGAGCGATTGCGCGAGCACCTCATCGCGCAGACCGCGATTGCCCTGACGCCGGAGCTGGAGTCGTTCCTGGGTCTGCAAACCAGCAGATTATTGTCGCGTGCCGAGCGCCTGCTGGCTCAGGCGAGAGGGCAGCGATGCGCGCCGATGCTGAGACGGTGCGTGCGGTTTATGCTGCGCCAACTGCGGCGGAGCACCGGGTTCTGGTTGTCGGGACAGATGGAGCGGCTGAGCCTGGCGGTGGATGCGGCGGCACGAGATTACTGGCAGCAACTTGAGTCCAATGTAAGCAGCATCCACAGGCTTGCAGCCAATGTTTTGGGGCTGCCGCAGTCCGCAAACCAGCCCGCAGATCTGCTTCCGCCCTGGCAGTTCGACCTGAAGTTTGAAACGCCGTTCCTGCCGGACCTCCGCTGGGAGACTTCTGTTCGCTGGCCGCTGGCCCTTTTGCCCGCCCGTCTGACTCGGCGCTGGCTTAGCAAGAATCTGGCAACAGAATGTGCGCGCCTGAGGCAGTCGCTGCAGGAGCAGGTGTCAGCGTTCACTGCCAACACTGTGAGCAAAGCAATGGATGCTTTGGTGCAGGAGGTGGAAGACCGGGCGGCTGAGATCGCCTCTCGCCTTGTCGCGGCCATTACGGGCAAGCCACTGGCGGCGCTTGGCCTGGTGTTCGACGGCAAGCCCGTGCTGGTGGATTCAGAGTATGGCGATTCAGCGCTTCACGCCGTCCGTACCAGGCTGCTTGCGTTGCGGGCGGACGCTCTCCAGTTCAGTGCGCCGACAAAGAAACCGGTGGACGGATTCTCGATAGAAAAGATTGAGTCGCGAACGCCGCCACTTGCGCAGGAACGGCCCCTTCCCAAACTGGAGCAGGCCGACCTCGCCCGCGACCTGCAAACCCGGAGCTGCCCGGTGTGCGAACACCTGGCCACCGCGGCCTTTGACTTCCTGTCAAATTGGCAATCCACTCTCTATGCCGAGGAGCAGGCCCAGCGCGATTTCGCCGCCGAGTTGGGGTTCTGTCCGCTGCACACCTGGCAATTGGAGGCGATTTCCTCACCGGTCGGCGCCTCCGTGGGACACGCCAGGCTCGTGGAGGAAGTGTCACGTCTCCTTTCACGAGCGGCGCAGGACTCGCAAACCGGGCGTTTCCCATTGCAGATGGTCAGAAATTCCGGCACCTGCCGGGTCTGCCAATTCTTGTGCCAGGGCGAATCAGCCTACATTCAGCAGCTCGCCGCTTTCGTGCGCGAGCCGGACGGACGTCAGACTTACGCGCGCTCGCAGGGACCCTGTCTGCGCCATTTGGGTCTGCTCCTCGCAGCCGCGACGGGCGGAGAAATCGCTCGCTTTCTTCTGACTGAGGCCGCCCGCCGTTTTGAAGAAATGGCGGAAGACATGCAGAGCTTTGGGATGAAGACGGAATCCTTGCGGCGATCCCTTAGAAACCGTGATGAAGAAGATGCCTATCTGCGGGCTATCATCCATCTGGTTGGCGCCAAAGGAACCTGCTTTCCATGGAACACGAATGGCGAGATATGAATGAGCCAACGGACGGGTCGCGCGCGGACAAACTTGAATCTGGTGGGCGGATACCATCCGACCCGGCTCGCACGAGCGGCACATTCCCCTTGAGCTTCCGCAGCATCCTGTTTGAAAGATCTGACGACGAGGACAGAGGGGGAACGCCCGAGGCGCCGGCCTTCTTTCGCGATTTGAATCTCGACCAAATCGTGGACGCCATCACGGCTGGCCGGAAGGAATACGATCTCAAGCCGTTCTTTTACACCCGCCTGACCGATCTCGCTGCCATCGCGTATCGCCACGAAATCATGCGAGATCTCGAAAACGACGTCCTGTCTCGGGGTATCAAAGCGTTTGCGGACCGGATGCGCTCAATGCGCGCGCAACTCACCGCCGGGGAAAAGCTCTACTGTAAGTACCAGAGGGAAGCGTGGTTTTTGGATGCGGTGGGAACGTACTGCACCGCGGTCCAAAGCCTGTTGCATGACTTGCAGGCCGGCGTGCCGGCGTCTCCTGGCCTGCGGGATTTCCAGGAGTTTCTGGCAGAGTATGCCGGCTCCGGGCCATTCAAGACGCTCGCGGCGGGAACCGAGCGCCTGAAATCCGAATTGGCGGCCATTAGGTACTGCCTGGCCATTAAAGGCGATAGTGTCACCGTGCGGCACTACGATTCGGAGCTGGATTACAGCGCGGCCGTGGTAGAAACCTTCGCCAAATTCCAGCAGGGCGCCGTGAAGGATTACCGCGTGAGATTTCACGAATCGGGCATGAACCACGTCGAGGCAAAAATCTTGGAAGGGGTCGCCCAATTAAACGCCGGGGTATTCAGCGCGCTCGACGAGTACTGCAACCGGCACAAAGACTATTTCAACCAGACAATTCGGAGGTTCGACCGGGAGATACAGTTCTATGTCGCCTGGCTGGATTACACCGCGCCCTTGAAGCGCGCGGGCCTGAACTTCTGCTATCCGGAGGTGTCGGCCACGCGCAAGCAGGTCGAGAGCCGGGACGGCTTCGATCTGGCGCTGGCGGGCAAACTTGTCCGGGAGAACTCGGCCGTCGTCTGCAACGATTTCATGCTGAGCGGTCCGGAGAGGATCTTCGTGGTTACCGGCCCGAACCAGGGCGGCAAGACCACTTTTGCGCGCACCTTCGGGCAGATGCACTATCTGGCGAGCCTGGGCTGCACGGTCCCGGGCACGGAAGCCCGGTTATTCCTCTTCGATCAGCTCTTCACGCATTTCGAGCGCGAGGAGGACATTACCACCCTGCGCGGCAAGCTGGAGGACGATTTGACCCGGGTGCACGCCATCCTCCAACAGGCCACACCCAACAGCCTCATTATTATCAATGAAATCTTCGCCTCCACGACCCTGAAGGACGCGCTGTACTTGAGTCGAAGGGTCCTGGGGCGAATC
>Ga0335078_10012902_pt1 | contig 12382 bp, 11 predicted proteins | sample Lox_Sample_32_FD_206711 | JGI IMG/M metagenome (GOLD analysis project Ga0335078, IMG submission 206711) | Soil microbial communities from Loxahatchee National Wildlife Refuge, Florida, United States - Lox_Sample_3.2 | ecosystem: Environmental > Terrestrial > Soil > Wetlands | place: USA... | reverse complement strand
GATTGCCGGTGGGTTCATCCGCCAGCAGAATCTCTGGTCCGTTGGCCAAAGCTCGTGCCAAGGCCACTCGCTGCTGCTCGCCGCCCGAAAGCTCCCCGGCCCGCCGGCCACCTGCATGGCCCAATCCAACTTCTTCCAGCAACGCCTGAGATCGGTTACGCGCTACTACGATATCGCGACCCGCAATCAGCTGGGGGAGAATGACATTCTCCAGCGCCGTGAACTCCGGCAGCAAATAATGCATCTGCCAAACAAATCCCAGCTTTGAATTGCGGTAATCGGCGCTTTCGTCGGCATTGAAACTACCTATCCGCCTCACACCAAAGTATACATCGCCGCTTGTCGGGCTGTCCAGCGCGGCCAGCATATAAAGCAGCGTGGTTTTTCCCGCGCCCGATTCTCCCACCAGCGCCACGAATTCGCCTCGACGCACTTCAAGGTTGAGGTCCGCAAACACTACTACCGTTTCATCGGCAGAATGGAAGGTCTTGGTGAGGTGCTCCGCTCGCAGGAGATGCGGGGTACGTTCTGCAGACGTTGCGCCAGCCTCATTCATAGGCATCTCAGGTGTATGAGAGTATCGTACCAGACCCGGGCTGGAAATCCTCCGGCCAGCGCTATGGAATCAGATTCCTTCCTGAGCCACGGTTCACGTTTCGGGTCATCGCCGCCGCTTCCTTGTCGCAAGGGCTAGCAAGATCAGAACGACAGCCGCCACCGCGATCCAGTCGAGAGTGCGAGTGAAGTGAAGCAAACGCCGCCAGTTCGAACCGAGCGCGTATCCTACAGAGCCCATCGCCAGAGCCCAGGCGCACGCACCGGTGGCATTCGCCAACATGAAGCCCGTCCACGACATGTGAAAGGCGCCAGCCAGCAGCCCTGCCAGCATCCGAAGTCCGAGGACGAAGCGCGAAAGAAACACCGCCCAAACGCCATACTTCGTGACAGTCTGGACCGACTGATCGTAGCGACGCTCCGGGACCAGGGCGCTCTTGCTGATCCGCCGCACCAGCGCCGTTCCCCACCGATAGCCGGCCGCGTAACCTATGCCCCCTCCCACCGTCGCTCCGGTTGCCGCCGACAGTATCACCCATTTCAGGCTCAGCACTCCGCGGTGTGATAGTAAACCGCCGAACAGCAGCACAGTCTCGCCCGGCAAGGGAAAGCCGGCGTTTTCGAGCATCACGCCGAAGAAGACGGCACCATACCCGTAGCGGGCAAAGAGCCAGGAGAGGAATTGGAAGAGTTGATGAGCCACGGGATTCCAAGGGAGGAGTCACTTCATGAGACTGTAGTCGAATTCTTGCTTACCACTGTGGCCCCCCGCGGTACGTTCGAGAATCACCGTCAACGTATCCGGTGAGCTTCGGCGGTAAGTCAGACGGATGGAGCTGTCGGGACTCGAGAAGACAACTTGTTTCTCTGTAAAGCTGGAGACCGACAGGCTTAGCGGCGCGTCCTTTTGCTCCCAAGCGATGAGGCCGGGATCAAAGTGGCGGAGGCGCAACACCGGTCCGGCAGGCGTGGCCTCAATCGCCATGAACTCGTAGAATTTCACGGCGCCGCCTTCCATATAGCGGAACATGCCCATCATGCTGTCGGACGCAGGCGGGCTCCACTCTTCATCAAAAATGCCGCCGGTGACACCGCCCTGCCAGTGGCCAGCGATGAACGCGAGATCCTGAATCAGCGGTCCGTTCACGACAGGGGCCGCGTGCTGCGCGCCGGTGTTGCCCTCCACCTGCGCAGACCGGACCGCCCGCGGTACCAAAGCGGTGACGAGCGGCGCGAGTACAACCGCAAGGAGGCAGCGCCGGAGAATCGCGCGAGATGGTAGCAAGAATAGCACAGCTTGAAAGTTCGACCCTTAGCCTTGCATTATAACAGGCTCCGGCTGGGGCACACTTGTAGTACCATGCCTTTCTCGCGACATAGCCGTTTGCTGAATCTGGCCCCTCGATTTCATGTACTTCGCGCGAGAAAGGAGTGGAAGCATGCGGAGCCATCTGCCCATCATCACGATTGTTGCGGCCGGCGCGTTTTGCAATGCGATCGGCACCTTGAGCGCCGGGGCTCAGGCGCTGACGGTGAAATCGCCTGACGGCAAACTAGCCTTGACCTTCAGCGTAAAGACCCTGCAGCCGCCTTACGCTTCAGGAGAGCGCCCTTACTATCGCGTTTCGTTCGAGGGCCGCGACTTGCTCGTCGACTCGCCCCTGGGATTGGAGTTTGACGGCGCCGCGGCTCTAAACCGCGGTCTGAACCTGGTCAGCAGTGCGACCGTCTCGCACGATTCCTCCTGGGAAAACCCGATTAATGACAATCGAACCGTGCGCGACCATTACAACGAGCTCACCGTCCACCTTCAAGAGCCCGCGCAAAACACCTCCGCTGGACGGCTTCTGGACATAGTCTTTCGCGCCTACAACGAGGGCCTCGCCTTTCGTTACGTCCTGCCCCAACAACCGGCCCTGCAGAAGTTCGTCTTGAGTTCCGAAGACACCGGTTTCTACTTCGCACGTCCGGCCGCCGCTTTCGCACTGAAACTCGACAGTTTCACGACTCCCTACGAGGACGAGTTCAGAAAGATGGCACTTGGTGAAATCAACCCCTCATCCCTCATTGGTCTGCCGTTGCTGGTCAAGGTCCACGACGGACCCTGGGCAGCCATCACGGAGGCGGACCTTGAGGACTATGCCGGGACATACATCACCGGCGCGGCGCACATTCCCAACGGCGTTGCTACCAGGCTTTCGCCGCTGCCGAACCACCCTCATCAGGCCGTCGTGGCTTCGACGCCCAAAGCCTCTCCGTGGCGCGTGATCATGGTGAGCGCAGACGCGGGCGGACTGATTGAAGCTCACGACCTCGTGCTCAACCTGAATCCGCCCTGTGCGCTCGCGGATACATCGTGGATCGAACCCGGCAAGACGGCGTGGGACTGGTGGTCCGGCGACTACGCGACTGGCGTTGTTTTCAAGCCGGGCATGAACACTGAAACGCTGGAGCATTACGTTCAGTTCTCCGCCGATCACCACTTGCTTTATATGCTAATCGATGCCGGTTGGGCCCGTCACTCCGAGAGCGGGGACAATGCCGATCAGGCGGACATCACACATTGGGGCAATAACGTTGACTTGCCTGCGGTGATTGCCTTCGCCAGGCAGCGCCACGTGAAGGTGCTGCTCTGGATGCACTGGCGTTCGCTCGAAAAGCAGATGAACCAAGCTTTTCCTCTCTTCGAAAAATGGGGCATCTCAGGCATCAAGGTAGACTTCATGAACCGCGATGACCAGGAGATGGTGAACTTCTACTATCGGGTCACACGCGAGGCTGCAAAATACCATCTGGTCGTCGACTTTCACGGCGCCTTCAAACCCACGGGCATGCGACGCACTTATCCCAACCAACTTACGCGCGAAGGCGTGCTCGGCATGGAATACAACAAGTGGAGCTACCGCGATACGCCCTATCATCACCTGATTTTGCCGTTTACTCGCATGTTGGCTGGGCCCCTCGATTACACGCCGGGCTGCTTCAACAACGCCACTCGCGACGAATTCGAACCGCGAATGGTGAATCCGATGTGCCAGGGCACGCGTGCCCATCAGCTTGCCATGTACGTGGTCTACTTCAGTCCGCTCCAGATGCTCTCCGACTATCCAGAAGCCTACGATCACAACCCGGGCATGGATTTTCTCGACCAGGTTCCGACGGTATGGGATGAGACTCGTGTGCCGCTGGGCGATCCTGGCGAATACATTGCCGTCGCGCGCAAGAAGGGCGACACATGGTATCTGGGCGCCATGACGGATTGGACTCCGCGCGACCTACAGATCCCGCTCAGCTTCCTGGGCTCTAGGACATATCAGGCCCGCATTTATGCCGACGGCCCCAATGCGGGCCAGGACGCTACGGATCTCGCAATTTTTGATTCCACGTTCCAGGCCAGCGATCATCTCACCGTTCATCTCGCCTCGGGCGGCGGCGTGGCCGCCACGTTTACGCCCGCTCCCTCGGGCCCGTAAGGCTACCACTGATTGTTCACCAAGCACGGGAAGACCTCCGCCCCCACGGGGAGTTCTTGGTCTGAGGGTTTAGCCGGGCCGGGATGACCGGAGCGTGGCCGACGGTGGCTGTCTTCGACGGCGAGAGGATCTGGATGGTCACAATGACTGCGGGAATCAGATAGATGAAAGTTGCACTGACCCACATTACGGCTCCCGCACATTCCTGGTCCTGCAGAGGCGAAAGATGGAACAGGAGAGGCGCCGTCAGATAGGACGTGTAGACCACCCGGTCACAGAACGTAAGGAAGGCGGAGAGCAAATCGCACGGCAGCGTGGCAAAGAACAGGTATAGGGGAATCCGCCAGCGAGGCCACCGTGCCACGCTAGGCCAAGGCTGCACCACGGGCCACCAAAACAGGAGTCCGGTGGTGAAGAAATCGGCGTGCTCCACGGCGTGACACCACTCCGATCGCAGCGCGAGGTTAAACACTGCGGGAACGTGCCACCCCACCAAGGCGCCCATTGCGGCCAACCAGCAAACCGCGGGGTTCGTCAGAAGATGCCCAAGGCGCTGAACCGGCCGCCATCGCAGAAAATCCCCCAGAGCACCCTGAACGAAGCGCTGTGGAAGGCCATGAAGGAATGGCAGGGCCGGCGCGCCGAGTAGAATCAGAGGAGGCGCTACCGTCATGAGCAGAATGTGCTGTAGCATGTGGACGGTGAGCAGGTCATCATCAAGCGCCGCGAGAGGCGATCCTACGGCGATCCATACCGAAAACAATCCGCTCAAAAACGCCGCAACCCGCAAGGCCGAAACTGCGGTCGGGAAGGCCCTGCGGAGGCGAAACCAACCTCGCAAGTAGGCGAGGGCTGCGAAAATCAGGGGCAACGTCACAGGCAATGAAACCAACCACGACTGGATCGCAGCGTGTGTTGCGGGAGACACAGGATGGTTCAAGGGGCCGGCGAGCGGCATACATTCCTTACGGTTTGGCTGGGTCGCCCGAGTCAAGAGGCGGCAAGCCCGCTTCCGAAGCATCGCGAGCCGGCCGTTGACCGGGCAAGTGCAAGGTTTCAAGAAATGAGACCAAGGCCGTTACTTCGGCCGGGCTCAAATTCTTGCCGTAGGCGGGCATATTGCCGCCGCCTTGGATGACCTGGCGGATGAGCTGGTCCGGGGCCAGGCGTGTAGCCACCGAGTCCAGAGCTGGACCCCGCATTCCGCCGGCACCGCCCAGTTGATGGCAATTGCGGCACTGCTTCTCCTGGAAGACGATGGCGCCCTGCCGTTCCAACGCCGAACGGCCCTTGACGTCGGCCGCCGGCACCGGCAGACCGCTCCAGGCGTTCATCACCGGGCTCCACGGCGAGTCCTGCCCGGCCCGTGTCAGGACGCCCAGCGTCACGGCGATCAGGAGGAAGCTCATGACGGAAATCGGCCGCCTTCTCCAGCTCTTCTCACCTTCGCCAGAGAGGAAAGGTAGCAACAGAAGTAGCGCGATCACGATGACAGGCGCAATCAGCAGGGCTGGCGTCTCCAGTTGCGGGGGAAGCAGAGCGAGCACGGCAAAAAGCCAAAGGAAATAGAAATCCGGCCGAGGAGCGGTTTGAATGATTAGCGGATCCGGCTGTCCACCCGGGCCGAATGGCCCAAAGACGGCTGCGCACACAAGGACGGCACCCAAAACCAGGGCGCCGAAAACCATATCTTTCCAAATTGCGTCGGGAACGAAGGGTACTCCGTCCTCATGGGTCAACTTTTCGTACTCTTGCAGATAGGTTTGGCGGCGCACCAGGCGGCCGGGCATGGGCCATTCATTGATGCCGAGCTTCAGCACCATCAACAGATGGAGACCGACGAGGCCCAACAAAAGCCCAGGAATAATGAAAACGTGAAGATCGAAGAAGCGCGAAAGCGTATCGCCGCCGATGATGGGTCCCCCGAGCAACAGATGAACCAGCGGCCCGCCAATCACGGGAACCCGGCCCGTGATGGAGGCGCCGATTCCCAGGCCCCAGTAGGCGTCCTGGTCGAAGCGCATGATCTGGCCCGTAAAGGCCATCCCCAGAGTGCAGATCAACAGGAAGACGCCCGTGACCCAGTTGAACTCGCGCGGATATTTGTAGGCGCCGAACAGGAACACCTGCACAAAGTGGAGCAGGACGAGCGCGACCATGAAATTCGATCCCCAGCCGTGAACCGCGCGCAGGAACCAGCCCAGGGTGACGTCATGATTCAGCACCTGCAAGCTATTCCAGGCCTGGGCTCCGGAGGGAACGTACACCAGAGCGAGCAGAATTCCCGTGACCACTTGAAGCAGGAGTAACAGAAAAGCGGAGCTGCCGAAGACGTAGAACCACGAGGCGCTCGAGCGCGGCACGCGATGAAACATGGCCTCGCGAAGCCCCGAGCCCAATTGCAGGCGCAGGTCCAGCCAGTCCCCGATGGACTTCAGCCAGCGCACGGTTTCCTCCCGCCCCGTTCCAGCAGGCTGACTGTGGCGAGCGTGGGCAGGTCGCCCGCCTTAATCATCAGTTGGCCGTTTTCAATCTTGTAAGGGTACTGGAACAAGCCTCGTTCCGGCGGACCCGCGGCGCGAGACCCGTCCGCGTAATAAGCGCCCCCATGGCACGGACACATGAACAACTGGGATTGAGGGAACCAGCGCACCGGGCAGCCGAGATGGGCGCAATTGATCGCGAACACCTCGAAGTTCTGAGCATCAACGGACCGAACCCAGCAAGGAATCTCGGCGGTCTCGCCGTCCCAGGGACGGTTCACAGGATTCTTGAAGGAAGCCAGGCGAGTCTGGCCCTGGGGAAACTGCGCGAGCGGGCCCAGCGTCACCCATTCGGTGTAATCCTTCTTCCGTACGACGGCGGAAAGCAAGTAGCCCACCACGGGGACGGCGAAGACTGCAGCGATGGCGCTGTTCAGCAACAGGCCCATCTTCATCAGCGCAGTGCGCCGGGAAACATCCTCGCTCATTGGCTCCCTCCTGTTGCCTGGCCGGGGTACGGCTGCCCGGGGAACTGCGGACGCTTGGAGACCAGCCACGCGACCACGTCCGAAATCTCCTGATCGGTCATGGCGCGGCCGGGGACGTCGCTGCGCCAGTCCGGTGCATTCAGGTCGGGCCGCCCGCAAATCACAGCTGTTCGCAGCTCCTGGTTGCTGACGACACCCAAGTACGAGCCATCCACAATCGAGCTCGCCTTGGCGGTGCCTTTGCCTTCGGGACCATGGCAGGAAGCGCAGAAGGTGATGTAAACCCCTGCCCCGCGTTGCGGATCGCCGGGCACCGGAGCCGAATAGGGCGGCGGAGCCGCGCCAGCCAGCACACCGGGCCTGGCCCAGTGCCGCCGCATGCCCTGAACGATGGCGTCCACCTGCTGGTCGGTCAACATTCCTCCGGCGCTCTGTGCGAAGGCGGGCATCAAGCTGTTGGGAACGCCTTCAGCGATCATCTTGCGCAGTGTCGCGTCGTCGATGGTCGCCAGGTAGACCGGATCAGCCACAGGAAAAGCGGCTCCGCCCGAGCCGTTTGGACCGTGGCAGCCCGAGCAATTCTGCGCGTAGAGAACCTCGAAGCTCAGCACCTGATCCGGCCGAGTCGGTGCGGCGCCAGGCTGTGCGGTCAGGCTGCCGCAGCTCGACGCCACGAGGGCTAGGAGAATCGCAATGACGGCCATCTGACAGCGCAGGATCATTGGCCGTCCTCCTCCCGCGCCCTTTCCTCCATGACGCCCGGACTCTCCAGTCCGGCCCTCACCGCGAGCGGCAGGTACTGCCGGGTGTAAATGCGCCCCTGGCGCGCCACCACCAGTCCGGCCACGATTCCAAACCCGATTTGCGAGGCGACGAACCATCCCCAACTGATGCGTTGATTGAGCAGCGGATTGATGATGCCCAGCACGCTGTGTAGCAGTCCGGACCAGACGATAGGAGCGACAAATCCGCCGAGAAGGATCGGACGGCGCGGGAACATGGGAAGCACGGCTCCATAGAGCAGTCCGACGAGCACCGAGGCCACCAAATGGATCGCTGCCGCGACCAAGAGCAGTTCGATGTGGAACGACGCCATCTGCCGGGTTGTCACCTGCATCGGTTCCGCATACACGATCGCCGCCAGCAGGTTGATGGGATACCAGATGCCGTGGCCGGAAGCGACACCGTAAAGCATGGCCAGCAGCGCCATGGCCACGCTTCCGGCCAAACCGCCCTTCACCCCGGCGGAGACGGGATAGATCTCAATCGGCAGGCGGGCTCGATGCAGTTCGGAGATGGGTGCGAGCCGGGCCACCTCGCGCCGCGCCGTAATAACCTCAACGGGCCTCCCTTCGACCGGCACCAATTCGTGATGCTCGTGTGGATACAGCTCTCGAAACCAGCCCACGCTGCCCGCGAGTGTAAAAAGTGCGCCGAGCAGGGTCACCACCAGGCTCGTCACGAATCCGGCGAAAATCAACGTCAGCCCGAAAGCGAGGACCACAGGGTAAGCCGTCGGCGCAGGCATGTGGACTTCGCGGGGCGAATCTTTCGACGGATTGAGATGCGTCTCGTCTGCCATGAGCTTTGTCCTGGGATGCCCTGAAGGGCCAGGGCTTGCCCTGGCCCTTCACATTCGGACCTTAGCATCACGGCCAAGATGGCCGTGCCACTGGTGGCACAGGCACTGTTGCCTGTGCCTCTTGCCACACTCGGAAATCAAGAGGCCGACCCTAGGGTCGGCCCTACCTTCCCACGATGTAAACCACGGTGAAAACCACTACCCAAACGGCATCCACAAAGTGCCAATAAATCGAAAACACTTCGCATTTCTCGGCGTGTTCCTGGCGGACCTTCCCCGCCAGCGCCAGAATAAGGACGAGCACGAGTCCGATGAGGCCGACCGTGACGTGCGAGGCGTGCAGGCCTACCAGCGAGTAATAGGTTGTTCCAAACAAATTGGTGCGAATGGTGAACCCAAGCCGGTAGATCATGCGATACCATTCGAGTCCCGTCCCCACCAGGAAGATGGCACCCAACGCCGCCGTGATGCCCCAGAGCAGGGTGAAAGCCGCCATTTGAGCCTTACGCAAGGCGTCAACGGCGAAGTGAATCGTGAGGCTGCTCGAGAGCAGGCAGATGGTGGCGAAGATGGGCACTTCCAGAATCTGGCTCGGTGTTGGGCCGGTCACACTCTTGCCCACGTAAAAGATGTAGGCAACCACGAAGATCGAGAAAATCGTGGCCTCTGCCGCCACCAGCGAAAACATACCCACGCGTCCGCGCGACGGGAGCTCCCACGGCGTTGGAGGCGGCGGTACTGCGACAGGAATTGCGGTCATCTGTCCTCACAGGATGCGAAGCAACCGTAGTGCCGGGCTCGTTCTCTCTAAAATCAGCAATCGGCAATCACTCATACTTCCAATCCGGATCCTCGGGATGCTTCAAGTCCCAAAGCGGGCGGCGGCTCCTGACCTCTGGGATGACGGCAAAATTGTAATCAGGCGGTGGAGACGTGGTGGACCATTCCAGCGTCCACGCATCCCAGGGGTCGTTTCCCGCAATCGGGCCCCGAAAATAGGATTGGACCAGGTTAAAGACGAAGATCAGCACGGCGACAATCTGCACAAAAACCCCGATGGTGACGATCAGGTTCCAGGTGGCCCAACCTCGGCCGGCTTCGTAGGTGTAAATCCGCCGAGGCATGCCGAGAAGACCCGGTATATGCATAAAGTCGAACGTCAGGTGAAACCCGATCACGAAGAGCCAGAAATGCCATTTGCCGAGGGTTTCGTCCATGACGCGGCCGGTGAACTTCGGGAACCAGTAGTAGAACGCACCGAACAGGGCAAACAGAATTCCGCCCACGATCACGTAGTGGAAATGGGCGACCACGAAGTACGAGTTGCCAAGCTGCCAGTCGAAAGGCGCCGAGGCCAGCATGATGCCGGTGAGCCCGGCAATCAGGAATTGAAAGAGGAATCCGACGGCAAAAAGCATGGGCGTGGCAAAGCGAATCTTGCCGCCCCACATGGTGCCGAGCCAGTTGAAAATCTTGATGCCGGTGGGCACGCCCACGGCCATCGAGGTGGCGACGAAGAAGGCGTTGCCCCACGAGGGCATCCCGATGGTGAAGATGTGGTGCGCCCAGACGCTCATGCTGACAAAGCCGATGCCCACGGTGGCCGCCACCATCACGGGATACCCGAAAATGGCTTTGCGCGAGAAGACCGGTACGATTTCGGAAATGAAGGCGAAGCAGGGAATGATGAGGACGTACACTTCCGGGTGGCCGAAAATCCAGAAGAAGTGCATCCAGATCACGGCAGACCCCCCGGCCTGCGTGTCAAAGAAGTGCCCGCCCAGGTAGCGGTCGATCACCAGCATCATTTGGGCCGCGGTGAGCGGGCTGATGGTGAAGAAAATCATGCCGGCCATCACCAGGTTCAGCCAGACCAGCAGCGGCATTTTCGAGAGCGTCATGCCCGGGCAGCGCATGGAAAATATGGTTGCCACCGTGTTCACCGCAAACCCGATGGTTCCAACGCCACTCACCAGCAGGGCCAGCGTCCAGAAGTCGGTGCTGTGACCCCGTGAGAACGCCGGCTCAGTGAGCGGCGCGTACGCCCACCAGCCTACGTCGGGCGCGCTTCCGGCGCCATAAAGACCGGTACCCCCGACGAGGCTGAAGTAGAGCAACAGGCCCCCGAAGGCGGTCATCCAGAAGCTGAAGGCGTTCAGACGGGGGAACGCCATGTCGCGAGCCCCGATCATCAGGGGCACGAGATAATTGGCAAATCCGAAGAGAACGGGCATGGCCACGAAGAAGATCATGGTGGTGCCATGCATGGTGAAGAGCTGATTGAAGACCTCGGGGGAGACGAAGTGCGCATTGGGCACGGCGAGCTGAATGCGCATCATGGTGGCTTCAATTCCGCCGACCACCAGGAAGAAGAGGGCGTACACGATGTACATGATCCCCAGCTTCTTGTGATCGACGGTGATGACCCACTCGTGCAGCACCTCCAGCCAGGGCTTGCGCTCGGCGCGCGGCAGCGAGAGGGCTCCCGCGATCGGGATGGAATCAGACGCCATGGCTTGTTCTCCTACCGTCGCAGGGCGATTCATGAATCGCCCCTACGATGGGGATGACTCCGTGAGTGTGGTTGGGCATCAACGCAACGTCGCCAGATACGCCGCCATCTGATCCCACTCGTCGTCCGAGAGATTCATGGCCGGCATCAGACAATCGGGCTTGAAGGCGTCCGGATTTGATATCCACGCGCGCACGGTCTGCGGCGTGTTCGGCAGTATCCCGGAGCCGATCGTGTCGCGGCTCATGAGGTGCGTGAGGTCCGGCCCGAAGCGCCCGTTGGCCACCGTGCCACGGATCGTGTGGCAATTGATGCAAGCGGTGCTCTCGAAAACCCGCCGGCCCGCGACGGCGTCGGGAGGCGGATCGACCGCGGCGGGTTGCTGCTGCTCTTTCACCCATTGGTCAAACTGGTCGCGAGGCTGAACGTAAACCCGAAGCAGCATCTTGGCGTGCTCCACGCCGCAATATTGCGCGCACTGGCCGAGGTAAAGGCCCACGTTGTGGGGATCGATCCACAAGTGATTGACCTTGTTCGGAATCAAATCGGTTTTCCCCGCCAGCCGCGGCACCCAGAAACTGTGGTCCGTGTCCGCCGAAAGAAGGGTGAGAAATGTGGGAGTCGGGTGGCTGGGATCGCTCACCGGCACGTGCAGCTCATTGGCGGTCGTGAACCCGTAATGCGTGTAGCGGAACTCCCACCAGAACTGATGGCCCACCACCGTGACTTCGATGGCATCGGCGGGCTCGCGCGCGTCCTGTACACTGTGAATCACGCGCGCGGAGGTGAGGAACAGCACCACCACGATCAGGACCGGAATCACGGTCCAGGCCATCTCCAACTGGTCGCTGCCGTAAACCTGCGGCGGTTCGCGGCCGTCGTCACCATCGCGGCGGCGGAACTTCACCACCGAATAGACCAGCAGCGTGAATACAACGATGAAGATACCTCCGCAGACGGCGAGAACAAAAAGGGCCAATTGATAAAGCTGGTCGGCGGGCGTTGATTCCGGCGCGAAAATGCTGGGGACTTGTGATCTGCCGCCGGGCTGAGCCCATAGTGCGAGGCCGGCCCCGAGCATCCCCAAGGCAAGCAAGACTGCGCGCCGCGCCCAGCGTCTAACCCGACCGTTCGTAGCTGCGCTGCACTCTTGCATGAGGTCAACTCTCTCGCAAAGCGTGCGGTTTCTCAGTCCCGCGAGAGGCCTTCCTCGCGGCGTTGTCAGACTTCCGGACGATCTACCTCAAAAATTGCAGATAATGAAACTCTCAAAACTGGTGACAAGAGTC
>Ga0335078_10012901_pt1 | contig 12382 bp, 9 predicted proteins | sample Lox_Sample_32_FD_206711 | JGI IMG/M metagenome (GOLD analysis project Ga0335078, IMG submission 206711) | Soil microbial communities from Loxahatchee National Wildlife Refuge, Florida, United States - Lox_Sample_3.2 | ecosystem: Environmental > Terrestrial > Soil > Wetlands | place: USA: Florida... | reverse complement strand
CGACAAGGTAACGGGAAGGTCGCGTTACGTCGACGACATGGTTTTGCCCGGCATGCTCCACGGAGCCACGGTTCGCAGCCAGATTCCCCGCGGCCGGATCCGAAAAATCGCCTTCGGTCCCGGCGTTGCGTGGGACGAATTCGTGATCGTATCGGCGAAAGACATTCCCGGGAAAAACTGCATCGCGCTGATCGGAGACGATCAGCCATGTCTGGCCAAAGAATTCGTCAATCATCCCGAGGAGCCGATTCTGCTGCTGGCTCACCCCGACCGTCATTTGCTGCGCAAGGCCGTCGACGCTGTATCCATCGAATACGATGTGTTGCCCGCCATCTTCTCGATTGCGGAAAGCGAGCGGCGCGCGCCCATTGTGTGGGGCGAAGACAACGTTTTCAAAACCTATCTGGTGGAAAAAGGCAACCTCGACGAAGTCTGGCAGAAAGCCGACTACATCGTCGAAGGCGAGTACACAACCGGCGCCCAGGAGCAGCTCTACATCGAAAATAACGGGATGATCGCGGCTTTCGACGCGGAGCGCGGCATCACGGCGTGGGGTTCGCTGCAGTGCCCTTACTACATTCACAAAGCGCTGATGACGCTGTGTAACCTGCCGGCCGAGAAAGTTCGCGTTGTTCAACTGGAAACGGGAGGCGCTTTTGGCGGAAAGGAAGATTATCCGTCAATCATCGCCGGACACGCTGCCCTGCTGGCGATCAAGTCAGGGAAACCTGTAAAGATCATTTACGACCGCATGGAAGACATGGCGGCGACGACCAAAAGGCATCCGTCGCGCACCCGCCATCGGACGGCCGTCAGCCGGGATGGCAAGATTCTCGGTGGCGAGATCGATTTCACGATCGACGGCGGCGCCTACCTGACTCTTTCGCCGGTGGTGCTTTCGCGGGGGACCATCCACGCCGGCGGACCGTATTACTGGCCCAGCGTTCGCATCCGCGCCAAAGCAGTCGCTACCAACATGCCGCCACACGGGGCATTTCGCGGTTTTGGGGCGCCGCAGAGCCTGTTCGCCATGGAACGGCACATGGATCGCATTGCCGAGACCGTGGGGCTTTCTCCGGTGGAGATTCGACGGCGAAATTTTCTGCAGCCGGGCCAGACCACAACCACCGAACAGGTGGTGCGCGAGCCGATCGACCTGGGCAAATTGCTGGACCGGGCTCTTGAGGAGTCAGACTACGAAGCGAAGAAGCAGAGATTCGCTGTCGAGAACGGGACGAGTACAGTGCGAAGAGGCATGGGCATTGCCGCGTTCATGCACGGCGCGGGATTCACTGGATCGGGCGAGCGCTATTTGAGTTCCGTGGTTGGCGTGGAGGGTTGCGGCGACGGCAACGTGCGCGTGCTGGTTTCGAGTACCGAGTTTGGTCAGGGAACCAACACCGTGCTCAGCCAGATTGCCTCCGAAGCGCTGGGCCTGCCGTATGAAAACGTGCGCGTGGCTCAAGCCGACACCATGGAAGTGCCGAACAGCGGCCCCACCGTGGCGTCGCGCACGGTGATGGTGGTGGGGAAGCTGGTGCAGTCCGCGGCGCTGGGCCTTCGGCAGACGCTAGCCGCGTCCGGGAGGCTCGCGGACCCCTACTCTGCGGAGGAATTTCAAGCCGCCTGCCGGATCTATGTGGCGGAGCACGGACAACTCCGCTCATGGTCGCGTTACGAGGCGCCGAGCGATGTCTTCTGGGATGATCAACGGTATCGGGGCGAAGCCTACGCGGCCTTTGCCTGGGCGGTTTACATCGCGGAAGTGACGGTGGATCTGGCGACGTACAGCGCGTCGGTGGATGATTTCGTCGCCCTGCAGGAGGTCGGCAAAGTTTTGCACCCGCTGCTGGCGAAAGGCCAGATCACCGGCGGAGTGGCGCAGGCGATCGGATCCAGCCTCTACGAAAGAGTTGTCTGGCAGAATGGCCGCATGCAGAACAGCCAGATGACGAACTACATCATGCCGACATCGAGTGACCTGCCTTCCGTTCGCGTATTTTTCGAAGAGCTGGGAAATATTCACGGAGCGTACGGTGCTAAAGGAATCGGCGAGCTTCCCATCGACGGACCGGCGCCGGCGATCGTCAATGCAGTGGCCGACGCACTTGGCGTCCGTTTCGATTCGATTCCTCTGCTTCCGGAAGACATCATGAGCGGCTTGGCTGCGTCGGCGCGAGGAACCCAAGTTGGTTCGGCAAGTGAGGCTCGATGACCGATTCTCCAGAAAGGCACGGCAAAGCGGAGATTTCATTCGTGGTCAACGGCGAGACGAAGACGGTGCTCGCTTACCCGATGGAACGTCTGCTTGACGTACTGCGTGTGGACTTGGGATTGAGCGGCGCGAAGGAGGGTTGCGGCGAGGGTGAGTGCGGTTCGTGCTCGGTGCTGATGGACGGCGCGCTGGTGAACAGTTGCCTGGTGCCGGTTCTGCAGGCCGCGGGCACCAGCGTGGTGACGATCGAGGGTCTTGCGGCGGGAGAAACGCTGGACACTGTGCAACAGGCGTTTCTGGAATGCGGCGGCGCGCAGTGCGGCATCTGCACGCCGGGGATGATTCTTGCGGCATTTCATTTGTTGAAGGGAAAGCCTGAGCCTACGATCGATGAGATCCGCGAAGGACTCTCGGGCAATCTCTGCCGCTGTACCGGCTACAGCCAGATTGTCGATTCCGTGCTGGAAGCGGCTCGCCGCAGGGTGGAAGCATGAGATCCAATCCCTCGGACTACGAGATGATCGCCCCAGGAAACCTGCCTGCGATTGTTTCCCTGCTGGCGGCAGAGCCCGGCGTGTGGCTCCCGATTGCTGGTGGCACCGATGTGATGGTGCTGTATGCGGCGGGAAAACTTCCAGCGCGAAAGCTGGTGAGCATCTGGAATCTTCCTGAGCTGCGGCGTGTTGAAGTTACAGCGGACGAGATTCGCATCGGCGCAGGGTGCACTTATTCCGACCTGCGCGCCCATGATCTGATCGGACGCGAGTTTCCCCTCCTGAGCAGCGCCGCGAGCTGGACCGGCGGAATCGCCAACCAGAACCGCGGAACGCTCGGCGGCAACATCGTGAATGCGTCCCCGGCGGCGGACTCTCTGCCGGCGCTGCTGGTTTACGACGCTCAAGTGACCGCAGTATCCGTTCGCGGCGAACGGCGGCTGCGGTATGCGGGCTTTCATACTGGCTATAAGAAAACTCTTCTCGCGCCCGACGAACTGATTCGCAGCGTCTGCCTGCCATGGCGATTCTCCGGATACTTCAGCCATGCCCGCAAAGTGGGAGCGCGCAATGCGCAAGCCATCTCCAAGGTGTGCATCGCTGCGCTCGGCCGCGTGGCCCAAGGCGTGGTGGAAGACATTCGCATCGCCATGGGCAGCGTGGCTCCGGTTCCGCTGCGCCTGGCGGAGACGGAACGATTGGTCAAGGGAAGGGCTATCGATTCCGACCTGTTGCTTTTGGCGGCGAAGACGGCGGCCGGCGAAATCCGGCCCCTTGACGACATTCGATCTACGGCAAGGTATCGTGCCACTGTGACTGGCAATCTCGTAGTTGAATTTCTGACTCGGCTGAAATCTGAGCACGGCGTCCTTGCGCGCTGGAATGCGCTGCCGGTCGATGAAGCGATAAAGGAAATTCTCCCGTGTTGCGGATCGCATGCCTGGGCGCGCGGAATGGTAGCGAGAAGGCCGTTCGCCGGCGAGGCTTCCCTGCTGGCCTCGTCGAACGAAGTCTGCCGTAGTCTGACTCGATCCGACTGGATGGAAGCGTTTCAGAGTCATCCGCGAATCGGCGAGTCGCGCCGGCCGCAGTCCGCTGCGCGGTCGGCAGCCTGGTCGGCGCAGGAGCAAAAGAACGTTGGCGATGCCGCCGACGCGGTAAAGATGGAGCTGGCCAGCGCCAATCGAGAATACGAAAAGCGTTTCGGCCGTATCTTTATCGTCTGCGCCACGAGTAAATCGGCGGCGGAGATTCTCGATATTCTGCGACAGCGTCTTACGAACGACGATGAAACGGAATTTCACCAAGCCGCCGAACAGCAGCGGCAGATTACCGGGATTCGGCTGAGAAAGTGGCTAAAACATGAAGTGTATCTCGACTCATATTCTTGATCTGGTTTCCGGCAAACCCGCCAGCAACGTGTCGGTTCGCCTGGAGCAGCAAAGCTCATCCGGCGCCTGGCGATTGCTGGCCTCGGCGCACACCGGCCAGGATGGACGATGTCCGCAGTTACTGCCGGAAGGCGAGGATTTGCAGGTCGGAGTCCACCGTTTAATTTTTGAAACCGAAAGTTACTATGCCCGGCAGAAGATCGATGCGCTGTTTCCGGCGGTGGAAGTCAGGTTTCAGGTGCGCGAAGGTGAAATGCATTTTCACATTCCCTTGTTGCTGAGTCCGAACGGATACACCACCTACCGGGGAAGCTGAGCCCGGATCGCGATGGAGTCAACCGAGTGAGCTCATCAATCCGCGAGTGGCTGAATCTTCTGGTCCGCTGGTTCCACGTGTTTGCCGCGATCATGTGGGTGGGCCAGACTTACTACTTCACCTGGCTCGACCGCCAATTCCGGAGCCTCGAAAAAAATGTCGCCGCGGGCTCAAGCCCGTCCTTGTGGATGGTCCACAGCGGCGGCTTCTACACGGTAGACAAGCAGAAATCTCTCGGCGTGAGGCCGGATCAGCTCCACTGGTTCCGCTGGGAAGCGCTAATGACGTGGCTGAGCGGAATGGTTCTACTGTTCCTCGTGTATTACCTGAGTTCGGGACTGATCGACCCCGATGTGGCTGATATTTCACAAACCCTTGGCATCGTCATTGGACTGGCGGTGGTGGCGGGGGGATGGATACTCTACGACGTCGCTGCCCGGTCGCCGCTGGGAAAGTCCGAGGCCGGATTTGCCGGATTCTCTTTGCTGATGATTGCGCTGTTCGCCTGGGGACTCACGCATGTTTTCAGCGGGCGCGCAGCCTACATTCATCTCGGGGCTGTGTTCGGCACGATTATGACGGCGAACGTCTGGTTCTGCATCCTTCCCTCGCAGCGCAAGATGATTGCGGCGGCCGCAGCTGGTGCAACGTTCGACGCGATGCTCGGAAGTCAGGCCAAGCTGCGTTCCAAGCACAATACGTTTCTGGCCGTGCCGGTGGTGTTTATCATGATCAGCAATCATTTTCCGGTGGCCACCTACGGAAACAGGTATGGTTGGCAGGTGCTGGTGGCTATGGTGCTGGTTGGTTGGGTAGCAGCGAAGGTTATACGGGAGGCGTGATTTCCTGCTTGTTGCCGCGACCGACGCGAGGGATTTACAACTTCGGAGGTTGAGGAAAACTGCAGATCCCTCGTCGCTCGCGCTCCTCGGGATGACGACTCGTGAATCGTGAATGCGGACAACTGTGACCACACCTCGCGCGGACGCTGTCATCGGTCGTTGCCAGAGGCTTGCCTCTTTTTCGGAGGATGCCGACAGCCTTCGCCGGACGTTTTTATCTCCGCCGATGCGCGCTTGCCACCAGGAAATTGCCGGGTGGTTGCAGCCATTGGGAACACAAGTCCGCGTCGATGCCGCGGGAAACTTCCGCGCGTTCTATCCGGCGGAACGACCGAATGCCCCGCGGCTCATGATCGGTTCGCACCTGGATACTGTTCCAGACGCTGGCGCCTACGATGGCGTGTTAGGAGTGGTTCTCGCAGTTGCGCTGCTCGAAGAGTTGCACGGACGCAGGCTCCCCTTCGGCATCGAGGTGGTTGGATTTTCCGAAGAGGAGGGAGTACGCTTCGGCACTCCGTTTATCGGTAGCCGGGCACTGGTGGGCAGATTGGATCAGGAACTCCTGAACGTGCAGGATACACGCGGGATCACGGTGCGAAAAGCGATTGAGGACTTTGGACTTGATCCCCGGGAGATTCCGCAGGCCGAGTTGGGGAAGGATATCCTGGGCTACCTGGAGTTTCACATCGAACAAGGGCCGGTGCTGGAGAAATTGGGTCTGCCGCTCGCCGCCGTCGAAGCCATTGCCGGGCAGAGCCGGTTGGAGTTCATATTTTCCGGCCGTGCCAACCATGCGGGCACGACGCCGATGGATCTTCGGCATGACGCGCTGGCGGGTGCTGCTGAGTGGATAGGCAGCGTGGAACGAGTAGCGCGGGGAGTTTCCGGTTTGGTAGCGACCGTGGGGAAGATTGAAGCGAGACCGGGAGCCGTGAACGTGATCGCCGGCGAGGTGCGGCTCACGCTCGATGTTCGTCATCAGGAGGACCAGATTCGCAAGCAAGCCGTGGGCGATCTCATTCGTATGGCGCAGGAGATTGCGACGCGGCGAGGATTGTCGGCAAAAGAGACCTCCCTTCTAAACCAGCCGGCGGTGGCGATGGATCCGTTTCTGATTGGCGAGATCGAACGCGCAATCATCAAGGCCGGATGCAAACCGCATCGCATGGTGAGCGGCGCCGGGCACGACGCCATGATCCTGGCCGAAAAGGTTCCGAGCGCCATGATATTTCTGCGCACGCCGGGCGGAATCAGCCATGACCCGGCGGAATCGGTGGCGGCCGACGATGTGGAGAAGGCGATCCAGTGCGGTGCGTATTTGCTCGACCAGCTGGCGGCTTCACGACAATTTCAATAGAGGATAACTCGTGCATAAACTTGGCCAGACTCGAAGCGCGCAACAACCGAATCATTTGCTGCTGACCGCGGATACTTTTGTCCGCACGACTTTGCCGGAAATGAAGGATTGCTCCGCCATCGTGCATATCAGTCCGGCCTTGGGCGCCGAGTTCACCCAGTACACGGCTGAATTTGCCTCCGGCGGAACCCTGGGTGGCACAACAGCGCAACGATTTATTTTTGTGATCGACGGCGCCGTGAAACTGGAAATCGACGGCAAATCAAGCAAGCTGGCTGCGCGCGGATACGCGTATCTGCCGGAAGGATCGAATCATCGCATCGTGGCGACGAAGGTGAGCCGTGTCGCCGTCATTGAGAAGCGTTATCAAGCTCTCGCGTCGGTTGAACCACCACCTGCGATCGTATCCAGCGAAGACAAAGTCTCGGCTCAACCGCTCGACGGCGATCCGGACTTACAGGTCAAATGTCTGCTTCCCGATGAAGCGAGTTTCGACTTCGCTGTGAATACCATGGTCTACCAGCCGGGCGCGTCGCTCAGCATGGTCGAGATGCATATAATGGAACATGGATTGGTCATGCTCGAAGGCGGTGGAATTTATCGGCTGGGCGATTCGTGGTATCCGGTGACTGCGGGAGACTTCATCTGGATGGGCCCGTGGTGCCCGCAGTGGTTTGGCGCGATCGGAAAAGTTCCGGCCAAATATCTCATCTACAAAAACTGGAACCGGCATCCTTTGGCCGGCCCGCAACGATGACTCTTACCATCGACCAGGATCGGCTGCTTTCTGAGATCGACGCGCTGGCTGCGCTCTCGGATGCCGAAGCTCCGGCGGTGACGCGAATCGTATTCACTCCCACCGACCTCAAAGCCCGCGCCTGGCTGAAAGCGCGATGCCAAGAGGCGGGACTCACCGTACGGCAGGATGCTATCGGAAATACTTTTGCGCGCTGGGATGGATCCGATCCGAACGCGGCAGCGGTCGGCACCGGTTCGCATATCGACGCTATTCCGAACGCTGGCAAATACGATGGCGTCGTGGGAGTGCTGGGAGGCCTGGCGGCAATACGGAGCTTGCGGCAGAGCGGATTCCGTCCCAAGTATTCGATTGAGTTGCTGATCTTCACGGCGGAAGAGCCGACGCGGTTTGGAATCGGTTGCCTGGGGAGCAGGCTGCTCTCTGGCACACTTTCTCCGGACGCAGCAAGAAACCTGACGGACAACGACGGCGCCACGCTGGATGAGGTTCGGCGCAAGGCCGGCCTCGGTGGGGATCTCGAACAGGTGCAGTTGTCGAACGGATATTACAAGGCGTTCGTCGAGCTGCATATTGAACAGGGTCCAATTTTGGAAAAGCAGCACATTCCGCTTGGCATTGTTACGAAAATTGCCGCGCCTGCGAGTCTGCGCATTTTGCTCGAAGGATCAGGCGGACACGCCGGCGGAGTTCTAATGCCCGACCGCCGCGATGCGCTGTGCGCCGCCGCCGAGCTGATACTGGCGATCGAGAACGCGGCCCGCTCCAGCGGAGCGATTGACACGGTCGCAACGGTGGGAATCTGCGAGGTGTTCCCGGGCGCGGTCAATAGCATTCCCAGCAAAGTGCGGCTGAGTGTGGACGTCCGCGATACCGATCTGCAACGGCGCGACAACGTGATGCGCACAATCGAAGACACCTGCCGTGCGGTTTCAGAGAAGCGGCAGGTGACGGTCAAAAGCGAGTTGCTGAATGCGGACGCGCCGGCAGACTGCGCTCCCGCGATTATCGAAGCGCTGTCTCAGTCCTGCCGCAAGCACGACATTCAATTCCTTCCCATGGTCAGCCGCGCCTATCATGATTCGCTTTTCATGGCGCGGATCGCGCCGATCGCGATGCTGTTCATTCCCTGCCGCAATGGATACAGCCACCGGCCGGATGAGTATGCGGCCCCCGAGGATATCGCGCGTGGCGCGCTGATATTGGCCGAAACGCTTGCCGCGCTCTCCAGCTGAGATCCTACGGAGCGTGAGGGATGCTGGATTCCCGCTCGGCCCAATGCTCCACGATGTCTCGCACCACCTTGTCACCGACAGTCTCAGCTGCTTCCAAGGCCGGCAGATACGCCGAATAGTTGCCGGAAACCATTTCCTGCAGACTTTCCGCCGCGGACACTCCAGGCGCTTCACGGTCATAGTTGCTGACCGTCCGCAGAACCAGCACGCGGCGCAGATCGGCGCGACCAGCCTGATTCAGAAACGTGAGCGCCTGCAGCGTGCCGGAGTCCTCCATGCCCGCGACCATGTAGTTGCCTTTTCCGCCGGTGTAGTAGCGGGTCCAGGCGTTGGCCCATTCGTCGAGTTTCGCGCCGTGCCAGAATGTGCTGGCCGACATGCTATCGCCGCGGACGACGAACGGCGGCTTTAGCGCGTTGGGAAATCCGGCAAACCGCGCTCGCGATTTACGCAGGGAGTCCGAGTCGGCGAGCAGAACGTTCTGCGTGAGATGAAATGCCCAGCCCACCAGTTCGGAGTTCAGCGTATACACCTCGCCATACATATCGCTGGCCGGCTGCTCGTACGGCTTTCCCTTGCGCAGCGGGACATAGCCGGTTGGCCAGTCTGCGGGAATTTGCCGCGCGTCGATCTCGAACGCAATGTCGCCATCCACCACGTGATCGACCCAGACGGCTGAGCCCGCCGACACATCCGCCGGGTCTCCGCCACCAATGCCGGCGATGATCCAGTACGCCTTCGAAAGATCGAACCGGGGATCGAGACCGAGAGCCATCACTGACGCCGCCGCCTTAGCCGTTCCCACGCCGGTCACCATGCCGAGCACGCCGTCTTTGTTCAGGCGCAGGTGGTGATAGCCGGAAGGCAGAGGAAGAATCTGGTCGAGATGTTCGCGTTCGACCCAAAGTTGAAATTCGCCGGGAGTGTCGCCGGTGTCTTCGCCGCGTTCGAACATGCTGACGACCACGACCTTTATGGCGATCGGCGGGGTGGTTTGGGCCGAGAGGTGGAGAGAATAGAGTGCGATCAGGGTAAGAAGCGATCGGAGGCTGCGTCGTTTCATCTTCGAGGGTCCGGGTGGCGATCGGTCTCTCGCTCCTGCTGAGCTTGTTTCATTTCTGGCCCCACCCACGGCTTGCCCCGTGGGCTCTATTCTTGCGCCGCCTCGCGCCTGATTCTGATCACACTCGGCTTCTCCGCAGCTTTCCCTAATTGCGACCCTGACTCTTTGCTTCGATCCCCTGGCGGCTGCGGGCGTAGCCCGGCTTGATGGCGGAATAGATGAAATCGATACGCTCCTTGTAGGGCAAGAACGCGCTCTTCATGGCGTTGATGGTGATCTTTTCAAAGTCGTCGATGGTCAGGCCGAAGGCCTCGGCGGCGGCTTCGAACTCGCGGCTCATGGACGTCTGGCTCATCAAGCGATTGTCCGTGTTCAGCGTCACGCGAAATTTTTCCTGATAAAAAATCCGGAAGGGATGCTCGGCCAGACTGGGAGTGGCGCCGGTGTGCACGTTGCTCAGCAGGCAAATCTCCAGCGGAATGCGCTTGTCGAGAACGTATTGCGCCAGATCGCCCAGCTTCACTGCCTTGCCGTCCACCACGGTAATGTCGTCGATAAGCCGCGTCCCGTGGCCGATGCGGTGCGCGCCGCAATACTGAATTGCCTGCCAGATCGATTCTTTCCCGTAGCCTTCGCCGGCGTGAATCGTGATGTTGAAGTTCTCGCGCTGAATGTAGTGAAAAGCGTCGACATGTTTTTTCGGCGGGTAGCCGCCTTCTTCGCCGGCCAGATCGAAGCCGACCACGCCGCGCGCGCGGAAGTCGACGGCCAGTTCCGCCATCTCGAGCGAAGTATTCATATTCCGCATGGCACAGATGAGTAAGCCGGAGGCGATTCCGAAATCCTTTCGTCCCTGTTCCAGCCCCTTTAATACTGCCCCAACAATCTGTTGATGCGTGAGCCCTTTCTGCGTGTGAAAGATGGGCGCAAAGCGCGTCTCGAAGTAAACCACGCCGTCGCGGCTCAGATCTTGGGCCTGCTCATAAGCAACACGCTGCAACGCCTCTTCGGTCTGCATCACCGCGATGGTATGAGTAAAGCCTTCCAGGTATTTGGCGAGACTTCCCTGATTCGCGCCGCGGAAAAACCACTGCGCCAGTTCTTCGGCGTTATCGGTGGGTAGCGCGGTGTACTTCGCCTGTTTTGCCAGCTCGATGAGACTTTGCGGACGCAGGACGCCGTCGAGGTGTTCGTGCAGGAGAACTTTGGGGAGGGATGGAAGTAGCGATTTGTCCAGCTTCATAAGGCGATCCAAAGGAGGAGTCAAACGTGGCAAGATGATACACCACGGCCAAGCGCATTCTCCCCCGCCGCGGGCGGTGTTGTACAATCCCACTCCAATCTGACTTGAGTTTATCTGCCAGGAAGGATCGGCGTTGCATGGAGCGGACGGCACAGGAATCTCCTCCGAGTGCGGGCTACGGGTTGCGGGGTGAAATTCTTTCGCCGATGGAGACCCTGGCGCAGTCCGTCTCCACCATGGCTCCGACCACCACGCCGGCGGCCACCATTCCGCTGGTTTGCGCGCTCGCGGGAAACGGCACCTGGCTGGCCTATGCGCTGGCCACCACCGCGGTGTTGCTGGTAGCGTTGTGCATTGCGCGCTATGCTCGCCATTCGGCTTCGCCGGGATCGCTTTATACCTACGCTTCGCTGACCCTGCCTCCGTGGCTGGGCGCAACCGTCGCATGGAGTCTGCTGCTGGCCTATGTCGCGACCGGGTCCAGCGTCATCGGCGGCTTCTATCATTACGCGAACTTGCTGCTGCGCGATGCCACGGGCCATGTCTACTCTGCGGTGCTGCTGGCCACGCTGGTCACCGGCGTCTCCATATGGATTGCGTATCGCGACGTGAAGATCTCCGCCCGGCTCATGCTGTGGATTGAAGCGGCGTCGGTTACCGTGATTGTGGTCGTGGTGACGCTGGTGCTGGTTCGGCACGGCTGGCACGGGGACGCCGAACAGTTCCATCTCCGCGGCATGACCGGCAGCGGGCTTCGCCTGGGACTGGTGCTGGCACTATTCAGCTTCGTTGGCTTCGAGAGCGCAACCACGCTGGGTTCGGAGGCGCGCAACCCGCTTAAGACGATTCCGCGCGCCGTCATTCAGAGCGCGATTCTTGCCGGAGTTTTTTTCACGATCTGCGCTTACGCTGAGGTGCTGGGTTTCCACAGCATTGGCGGAGATTTGGGCACCAGCCCGGCGCCCATGCACGTTCTGGCGCAAGTCGGCGGCGTGCCGGTGCTGGGTTTATTGATCGATATTGGCGCGCTGGTGAGTCTGTTTGCCGGAACGTTGGCGTGCATCACGGCGGCGGCGCGAGTGTTGTTGCTGATGGCGCACAATGGGCTGGCGCATGGATCCCTGGGCAACACGCATGCCCGCAATCAAACTCCAAGCCGGGCAGTGGTGATCACCGGAATCGCCGCGCTGCTTCCCGTAGCCGTGCTGGCCGGCCGCGGCGCCAGTGGCCTCGACGTGTATGGCTGGATGGGGTCGCTGGCGACCTATGGCTTTATCGTGGCCTACGCGCTGGTGTGCATCGCCCTTCCCCGCTACCTGCGCCACCACGGTATCTTTCGTTCGGGAGCACAGATCGTTCCCTGGCTGGCCGGCGCCGCCATGCTGCTGGCGCTGGTAGGAAATTTCTATCCGGTACCAGAGGGTCCGTATGGGAAGCTGCCTTACGTTTACCTTGCCTACCTGACAGCC
>Ga0335078_10012900_pt1 | contig 12382 bp, 8 predicted proteins | sample Lox_Sample_32_FD_206711 | JGI IMG/M metagenome (GOLD analysis project Ga0335078, IMG submission 206711) | Soil microbial communities from Loxahatchee National Wildlife Refuge, Florida, United States - Lox_Sample_3.2 | ecosystem: Environmental > Terrestrial > Soil > Wetlands | place: USA: Florida... | reverse complement strand
ACGCTGAACGGATGCTGAAGGACTTCTGCGAAGTTGCAGTGATCACGGCCGGTCGCGCGGCGGCGGGGAGCGGCCGGGCGGGTCAGGCCGGGCGGGTCAGGCCGGGCGGGTCAGGCCGGCCGGGTCAGGCCGGGCGGGTCAGGCCGGCCGGGTCAGGCCGGCCGGGTCAGGTCGGCCGGGCCCCGGGCCAGCAGCAGCAGCCAGATGTCCGAGGTCCGCCAGTGCTGGACCAGCCGGAAGCCCAGGCCGTGCGGCAGCGGGTCACGGGGGTAGGAGCCCAGCTTGACCACCCAGACCCGGGAGACGCGGGCCAGCCGCTGCCGGACGACGGCGCCCCCGAGGTCGGTGCCGACCAGGTTGCCTGCCTGGCTCGGCGTCTTGCGCTGGGCGATGTCGTCGAGCCGGGCGAAGCCGCCGGTGTAGGCGGCCGGGAAGTACTTGGAGTCGGTGCCGAGGTAGAGCACCGCATCGCCCCGGCGGCGGTGACCGGCGACGATGGCGTTCGCGGCCCTGATGTTGGTGCCATGGCCATCCGCGGAACGAGCGGCGATCTGGGCGGGGAACCCGAGCACCGCGATCAGCGCGAACGCGGCGCCGGCCGGCGCCCAGGCCAGCGCGCCGCCGGACGGCCAGCGCAGGGCGGCCAGCCCGGCGCCCGCGAGCAGCGCCGCCGCGGGCGCGCAGAACAGCACGTACCGGAACGTGTACACGGGCGAGGCGTACGAGACGCCGATCAGCGCCGCGGGCGGCAGCACCAGCCAGGGCAGGCAGAGCGCGAGCAGCCCGGGCGGCCAGGCCGCACGCAGGCAGGCCCGGCCGCCGGCCGCGGCCAGCAGGGCTCCGAGGCCGGCCGCCGCCGCGACGGCGAGCAGCATCTGGGTCGGGCCGATCAGCCGCCGCAGCCCCTCGATCGCGGTGGCCAGCTGCGGCGTGGTCAGCCAGCGCAGCGTGCCGCGCTGCGCGAACCCGAGCGCCAGCACCGGGCCGGCCAGCACGAATCCGCCGGCCGCCGCCGCCAGCCAGCCCAGGGCCAGCCGCCGGCCGGGCGCCGGGCCGCCCCCGCCGCCGGGACCGCTGGCCCCGCCACCGCCGCCGCGCGGGCCGTCGCCGCGCGCGGCCCGCAGGCGGGCCGCGCCCATCGTGACCGCGTGCGCGCCGGCGAGCAGCAGGCTGAACACGTTCAGCGAGCCCATCACGCCCAGGCACGCCGCGTAGCCGGCCAGCCAGACCCGCCGTGGCCCGGCGGTGGTCATCGCCCGGACCAGCAGGTAGCTCGCGGTCGCGGCGAGCGCGGTGATCAGCGCGTACTCCCTGGCGTCCTGCGCGTACAGGCTGATCTGCGGCAGCACCGCGAACAGCAGGCCGGACGCGAGCCCGGCCGCGGGGGACACCAGCCGCCGGCCCAGCGCCGCCACCGCCGCGGCCGCGCCGGCCATGGCCAGGGCCGAGGGCAGCCGGGTGACCAGCTCGCCCGGGCCGCCGGCCCGCACCGCCGCCCAGATCAGCATGTAGTAGACGCCGTGCACCGCGTCGACGTGCCCCATCATCCGCAGCAGCGCGCCGAACGGGCGCTGCACCGCGGTCATGGTGGCCGCCTCGTCCCGCCAGTACGAGGGCCCGGTGATCCGCCACAACGCCAGGGCCAGCATCAGGGCGGGCGGGGCGAACCACCACCAGACCGGGCCGGCGTCGTAGCCGTCCGGGCCGGCCTCGCGCGAGGCGCCGGCCGTGCGGGCGTGCCCGGGCAGGACCGATCGGTCCGCCGGCGGCGTCATAACCTCCTCCGGGCGCTCACCGGTCAGCCGCCGCTGGAATGCGCGTAGAGGAAGAGCCAGATGTCGCTGGTCCGCCAGGCGTGCGCCAGCCGGAAGTGCAGGCCGTTCAGGATCACCAGCGGGGCGGGGTGGCCGTACTCGACGACCCAGACCCGCGCGACCCGGGTCAGCCGCTGCCTGACCACGGGGTCGGGCAGGAACGTGCCGATCAGCGTCGCCGACTGGATCGGCGACCTGGCCTGGGCGACGGGAATCAGCTGGCGGATGCCGTACGGGTAGGCCTGGCCGAAGTTCTCGGCCTTGAACTCCAGGACCGCGTCCCCCGGCCGCATGTTGCGGGCCACGATCCGGTCCGCCTGCCGGACGTTGTCGCCGTGCCCGTCCGCGGTGCGCACGTGCAGCTGGGTGGGCACCCCGAGCACCGTGATCACCGCGAGCGCGGCGGTGCCGGCCACCCAGCCCAGCGCGGCCAGTCCGGCGCCGGCCAGCAGCGCGATGGCCGGGATGCACAGCAGCACGTACCGCAGCGTGTACAGCGGGGTGATCAGCGATCCGGCGAGCAGGATCGCCGGCGGCAGGATCAGCCAGGGCAGGCACAGCGCGACCAGGGAGCCAGGCCAGCTGGCCCGCAGCCGCTCCCGGCCGGCGATGGCGCTGACCACGATCCCGGCGGCGATGACCAGGGCCGCGGCGTCCACCATCGTGGCCGGGCCGACGAGCGCCCGCAGGCCCTTGACCGCGCCGAGCCCGGGCGGGCTGAGCCAGGCCAGCGTCCCCCGCTGCACGTAGCCGAGCACCAGGACCGGGGTGACCAGCGCGGCGCCGGCCACGGCGGCCGCCAGCCAGCCCTGTGCCAGCGACCGTGCGTCCCGGCTGGCGTCCGCGTCGCGCGCCCGCAGGTAGCGCAGGGCCACGGTCACCGCGTGCGCCGGGATCAGCAGCAGGCCGAAGATGTCCACGATGCCCAGGGCGGCCAGGCACGCGGCGTAGCCGATGAGCCAGCGGTACCGGGCCCCGTCGTCCGGCATCGCCCGCACCAGCAGGTAGCTGGCCAGGGCCGCGAGCGCGACCACGATCGCGTAGGGCCGCGCGTCCTGCCCGTACAGGCTGACCTCGGGCAGGACCGCGAACACCAGCCCGGAGGCGAGCCCGGCCCGCGGCGAGATGAGCCGCCGGCCCAGCGCGGCCACGGCCGCCGCCGCCCCGGCCATCGCGACCGCGGACGGGAGCCTGGTCACCAGCTCGCCGGTCCCGCCCAGCTGCACCATCACCCAGATCAGCAGGTAGTAGGCACCGTGCACGGCATCGATGTTGCCGAGCGTGTGCAGCAGGTTGCCGAGCGGGCGCTGGGCCGCCGACAGGGTGGCCGCCTCGTCCCGCCAGTACGACGCCCCGGTGATCCCCCACAGCATGATCACGAACGTGACCACCGGCGGGATCGCCATCATCCAGCGGGGGCCGGCGTCGAAGGCCGCCCCCTCCGCCCGCGAGCCCGCCGCTGCGCCCGGCTGCGGGCCCGGCCCGCCCGCCGCCTGGCCGCCCGCTGCCTGGCCGCCCGCCGCCTGGCCGCCGCCTGCGGCGACCGGCTGAGTGCTGGGCGAGGTCACGGCTGCGTGCCTTTCGACGTGGGCGTCAGGCCCGGGCGAGCGGTTGCGGTCGGTAAGACACTATGCAACCCTGACCGGCCGCGGGGACGACTCGCCCCGGCCGGATGGGGCGAGTCGCCGCCGGGCCCGGCGAGCCGCCGCCCGGTCAAGGGCCGGCCGCGGCGCGGGCCGGGGCGTTCAGGTCCCGCGCATCGCCCGGAGCGACTCCCGCAGCGAGCCCATCGTGGCCAGCACCGCGGACGGCTCGTAGCCGCAGTGGGCCATGCAGTTGGCGCACCGCGGGTCCTTGCCGCGCCCGTAGGAATCCCAGTCCGTGGTCTCGATCAGTTCCTTGTACGTCTTGGCGTACCCGTCGGCCATCAGGTAGCAGGGCCGCTGCCAGCCGAGCAGCGAGTACGACGGGATGCCCCACGCGGTGCAGCCGAAATCCGCCTTGCCCTCGAGGAAGTCGAGGAACAGCGGCGAGTGGTTGAGCCGCCAGCGCCTGCGGTTGCCGTCACCGAACGCCTTGCGGAATAGCTCCCTGGTCTCGGTGACGCCCAGGAAGTGCTCCTGGTCGGGTGCCTTCTCGTAGGCGTACGCCGGGGAGATCTGCATCTGGTCGATGCCCAGGTCGTCGTTGAGGTAGCTGAGCACGTCGATCACGGTCTGCGGGGTGTCGGTGTTGAAGAACGTGGTGTTGGTGTTGACACTGAACCCGCGCCGCTTGGCGTCCTTGATCGCCTCGACCGCGGCGTCGAACACGCCTTCCTTGCAGACCGACTCGTCGTGCCGCTCTCGCAGCCCGTCGATGTGCACCACGAACGCGAAGTACCGCGAGGGCGTGAACTTCTCGATCTTCTTGGGCATCAGCAGCGCGTTCGTGCACAGGAACACGTACTTCTTGCGCGCGACGAGCTGGCGCACGAGCTCGTCGATCTGCGGGTGCATCAGCGGCTCGCCCCCGGCGATGGACACCATCGGGGCCCCGCACTCCTCGATCGCGGCGATGGCCTGCTCCACCGGCATCCGCTGCTTCAGCACGTCGTGCGGCTGCTGGATCTTGCCGCACCCCGCGCACTTGAGGTTGCACGCGAACAGCGGCTCCAGCTCCACCAGCAGCGGGAACTTATCGCGGCCGCCCAGCTTCTGCTGCAGCAGGTAGGTCCCCACGCGCAGGCTCTGGCGCAGTGGCATGGTCATCTATTGCTTCAACTCCTTCGGCAGCCCGAAGCGGATGGATTCGGTGGCGACCACGCGCTCGCTGACCTCGACCGGGCCGAGACCGGACAGCGCGTCGATGATCTGGCCGACCACCGCCGGGGGCGCGGACGCCCCCGCGGTCAGGCCCACGACCGACGCCCCGGCGAGCCAGCCCAGTTCGATGTCCTCGGGGCCGTCGATGAGGTAGGCGGGCGTTCCGGCCCGCTTCGCGGTCTCCACCAGGCGCAGCGAGTTCGACGAGTTGGCCGAGCCCGCCACCAGCACCAGGTCGGAATCGGCCGCGATCGCGCGCACCGCGAGCTGGCGGTTGGTGGTGGCGTAGCAGATGTCGTCGCTGCTCGGCCGGCGCGCGGCCGGGAACCGCTCGAGCAGCGCGTCGGTGATCCCCCCGGCCTCGTCGGCTGACAGCGTGGTCTGCATCAGGATGGCCAGCCGGGACGGGTCCTGCGGCGCCAGCCTGGCCACATCGTCGATGGTCTCGACCAGGATCATCGCCCGCGGCGCCTCGCCGAGCGTGCCCTCGACCTCCTCGTGCCCGGCGTGCCCGATCAGCGCCACCTGATAGCCGTCGGCGGCGAACCGGCGCGCCTCCGCGTGCACCTTGGCGACCAGCGGGCAGGTCGCGTCGATCGCGTCGAGGCCGCGCTCGGTGGCGTCCCGCCGTACCTCCGGCGAGACCCCGTGCGCGGAGAACACCACGACCGCGCCGTCGGGGACCTGGTCCAGCTCGTCTACGAAGATCGCGCCGCGCCGCTCCAGGTCGGTCACGACGACCTTGTTGTGCACGATCTGCTTGCGCACGTAGACGGGGGGGCCGTGCCGGTCGAGCACCCGCTCGACGATCTCGATGGCCCGCTCCACCCCCGCGCAGAACGAACGCGGGCCGGCCAGCAGCACCTGCCGCGGCCCGCAGGCCTCCGCCCACCGGGCCAGCACGGGCGCGGCCTGGCGCAGCGACCGCAGCGCCGCGATGCCGCCCGGCACCGCCCACGGGCTGAGCAGCGGCCGCCGCGGGGTGTCCGAGATCGCCCGGACCACCACCGCGGGACGGCCGGCGGCGGCCTCGAGCAGCGGCGCCGACTCCATGTCCACCGCGATTGCGCCGTCGGCGGCCAGCCGCTCCCGCTGGCCGCCGCGCACCAGGTGATCGACGGTGACGATCTTGCCGGCCGAGGCGCGCAGCCCGGCCCGGCGCAGCTCGCCGGCCAGCAGCGGCGCCGACGGGCAGCGCACCGGGTCGCCCAGCCCGGGCCGGCTGACCTCCGTGCCCACCACGACGTCGCCGAGTTCCAGGTCGGCGCTGACCCCGCCGCCGACGCCGCCGACGGCCAGTTTCCCGAACGCTCCGTCGCGCAGGCCGGCGGCCGCCCGAGCCGCCCGGGCCGGGCCGTAGCCCGTGCGCCGCACCTCGCCGCGCTCCCCCAGGCCGCGGCGCACGGCCCGGGCCTCGACCCGCAGCGGCGCGCAGACGACCAGGTCGCCGCCGCCGGGCCGGGGGCTCATGCCGCACCGCCCAGGTACCGGCCCAGCGCGGTGACCGGGAACACCAGCCGGTACAGGTGGTAGTTGATGTAGAAGTCGCCGGGGAACCCGGTGCCGGTGAACTGCGGCTCGTCCCAGGTCCCGTCGTCGCGCTGGGTGCCGGCCAGCCAGCGGATGCCGCGCTCGATGCTCTCGGCCTCGCTCTTAGCCTCGGCGCGGCCCGGGCCGGGCTGGCCGCCGCCCGCCGCCAGCAGGGCCAGCAGCGCCCACGCGGTCTGCGAGGCGGTGGACTCGCCGCGCCCCGCCCAGCTGCCCGGGTCGTCGTAGGAGCGCAGGTCCTCACCCCAGCCCCCGTCGGGGTTCTGGTGCGCGACCAGCCAGGCGACGGCGCGCCGGACCGGCGGCTTGCCGGGCCTGACGCCCGCGGCGATCAGCGCGGGTACCACCGCGCCGGTGCCGTACACGTAGTTGGCGCCCCAGCGGCCGAACCAGGACCCGTCGGCCTCCTGGGCCCGCAGCAGCCAGGCCACCCCCCGGCGGACCGCCCGGGACCCGCTCAGGCCCTCCGCGGCCAGCGCCTCCACCGTGTGCGCGGTGACGTCGGCCGAGGGCGGGTCGACGACCTCGCCAAAGTCGCAGAACGGCAGCTTGGTCACCAGCCGCGAGGTGTTGTCGGCGTCGAAGGCGCCCCAGCCGCCGTCACGGGACTGCATGCCGAGCAGCCAGCGCACCGCCCGGGCCACGGCGTCGCGGTTGCGGCGGCCGTCGGGCAGGGCCACCCGGCGCAACGCCAGCACCACCTCGGCCGTGTCGTCGACGTCCGGGTAGCCGTCGTTGTCGAACTCGAACGCCCAGCCGGCCGCCGGCAGCCCGGGCCGGCGGACCTGCCAGTCCCCCGGCCCGGTGATCTCCTCGTCCAGGACCCAGCCCGCCGCCGACCGCAGCGACCGATGATCGGCCGGCAGCCCGGCGTCGGCCAGCGCGACCATCGCCAGCACCGTGTCCCAGACTGGTGACTGGCACGCCTCCAGCCGCCGCACCGGGCCGTCCGGGGAGTCCTCCCAGATCGTGAACCGGTCCAGGCCGGCCAGGCCGCGCCTGATCACGGGGTGGTCGAGGCCGTAGCCCAGCAGGTGCAGCGCGATCAGCGAATAGACCCAGGGCGGCTGGATGCCGCCCCAGCAGCCGTCTCGCTCCTGCCTCGCGATGATCCACTCGGCGCACCGGCGCAGCGCCGCGGTGCGCAGGGCCCGGGCCGGGGCGAGCCCGCCGCCGCGGCGCTCGTAGACGTGCAGGACCCGGTCCAGCCCGCCGAACACGGCGGCCCAGGGGTCGCGGCCACGGCGGGCGATTCGCGCCGCGGGCGCCTGCAGCTCGGTCAGGCTGACGGGCAGCGACCGCACCGGGCGCAGCGAGCCGACGATCGTCAGCGGCACGATCGTCTGCCGGGCCCAGCACGCCCAGTCGTAGACGTTGAGCGGGAACCACTTCGGGAAGTAGATCAGCTCCGGCGGCATGACCGGCAGGTCGTCCCAGGACCACTCGCCGAACAGGGCCAGCCACATGCGGGTGAACACGCGGGTGGCCGGGATCCCGCCGGCAGCCCTGATCCAGTCCGCGGCGCGGAGCATGTGGGCCTCGTCCGGGTCGTCGCCGGCCAGCCGCAGCGCGACGTAGGCCTCGACGGTCGTGGACAGGTCGGCGTCACCGCCGCGGAAGTTGGCCCAGGTCCCGTCGGCGCGCTGGCAGGACCTGATCCACCGGGCCGCGGCGGCCGTCTGCTCCGGCGTCCGCACGCCGAGGAACTCGCGCAGCAGCAGGTCCTCGGCGTCCATGGTGACGTTGGTCTCCAGCTCGCCCTGCCACCACCCCTGCTCGTGCTGCAGGCTGAGCAGGTGGCCGACCGCCCGGTCCAGTGCCGCCCGGCCGGCCTGCGCCGCGGTTCCCGGGGCCGGGTCGCCGGTACGGGCCTGCGTCACGGTCATGTCCCGCTACACCCCCTCACCACTGGCGTGCATCCCCTCACCACTGGCCGCGCCCCCTTACCACTGGCGCGCGGTGATGAATTCAGCGATCCCGGCGAACTCGGCCCGCACGTCGGAGGGCATGTCGGTCTCGGCCAGGCACTGGCCCGCCGCGGCGAGCGCGGCGTCGGCCTGTGACTCGGCCCACTCGCGGCCGCCCGCCGCCTCGACCAGCCCGGCCGCGTGCAGCAGTTCGTCCTCGGTCAGCGACTCGGTCCGGCCCAGCAGCGCGCCGAGTTCCCGCCCGGGCCCGGTGCCGCTGGTCAGCGCGGCCACCACCGGCAGCGACTTCTTCCTCGTCCGCAGGTCCGACCGGACCGGCTTGCCGGTTATCTCCGGCGCGCCCCAGATCCCGAGCAGGTCGTCGGTGAGCTGGAACGCCAGGCCCACGTGCGCGCCGAAGCCGGCCAGGCCCATGGCCAGCTCCGCCGGGGCCCCGACGTAGATGGCGCCGATGCTGCAGGCGCAGGCCATCAGCGCGGCGGTCTTGTCCCCGGCCATCTGACGGCACTCGTCGAGCGTGACGTCGTCGCGGCGCTCGAATGCCAGGTCCGCGCCCTGCCCCGCGATCAGCCGCTGCACGGCCGCGCCCAGGCAGCGCGAGGCCCACAGGCCCTGCGGTGCCGGGCCTTCCAGCAGCAGGTCCTGGGCCAGGGCCAGCAGGGCGTCACCGGCCAGGATCGCCGCGCCGACCCCGTACACCGTCCAGGCGGTCGGCCGGTGCCTGCGCTCGGTGTCGCCGTCCATGATGTCGTCGTGCAGCAGCGAGAAGTTGTGCACGAACTCCACCGCGGCGGCGGCGGGCACGCCGCGCTCGGGCGCGGCGCCGGCCGACCGGGCGGACAGCAGCGCCAGCGCCGGGCGCAGCGCCTTGCCTGCGGTGCCGGTACGGCCGGCCGGGCGGCCCCCGGAATCGGTCAGCCCGAGGTGGTAGGCGGCCACCATGCGGACCTCGGGGCTCAGCCGGTCTATGGCCGCGGCGACGGCCGGGCCGACCAGGTCCCGGGCGTTCTCCACGCCCGCCGGGATCGTCGCCGTCATGACGGCCTCGATCCCGTCGCTGGCTGGGCCGAGACACTCTCGGCCAGCGCAGCCGCCGGTGTTCCGCCGCCGTCCGGCTCGCGGGCGGCCGAGGTGACCAGCCCGTGGATCAGCTCTTGTGCAGCAGTGCGTCCGCTCCGCACGGCACCCTCCATCGTGTCCGGCCATCCGGTATCGGTCCAGGCTCCGGCCAGCAGCAGCCCCGGCCGCGAGGTCACCGCGCCGGGGCGCAGCGCACCGCACCCCGGGGCCTGGCGGAACGTCGCCCGGCGCTCCCTGGTGACGAAGAAATCGTTGACGCGGGCGTCCGCGGCCGCCGGGAACAGCGCCTCCAGCGCGGGCAGGAACTGCTCGCGCAGCGCCGCGACCGGCGTGTCCACGAAGCCGTCCGCGGCGGACAGCGAGACGGCCAGGTACTGGCCGTCTCGCAGCCCCGACGTCCTGGTCTTGTCGAACACCCACTGCACCGGGGAGTCCAGGGCGGCGGCGAACGGCAGCCGGGTGACCCGCCGGTCGTAGATCACGTGCACGTTCACGATCGGCGAGGTGCCCAGGTCCTCCCAGCGAGCCGCGTCCGTGACGCCCGCCCCGGCGGCCAGCCGGGCCGCGGGGCCCGCGGGGACGGCGAGGATCACGGCGTCGGCGGTGATCAGCTCGCCGCGGTCGCCGGCGCGGTCCGCGCCGTCCGTGCTGGACCCGCCGTCGACGCCGTCTGCGTCCGCCTCGCCGTACGCGCTGCCCCCGCCGTACGCGCTGGCCCCGCCGTCCGCGCTGGCCCCGCCGTCCGCGCTGGCCCCGCCGTACGCGCTGGCCCCGCCGTCCGCGCCCGCGGCCACGGTGACCCGGAACCGGCCCGCCGGGTCTTGTGTCACGGCCGTGGCCTTGGCCGCCATCCGGACCCGCGCCCCCAGCCGGCCGAGCAGGCGGGCCGCGGCCTGCCCATGCAGATCACCGAGCGGCACCGCCGGCACGCCGATGTCCGCCGCGCTGCCTGACTCCAGCAGCGCGGTCTTGAGCACGGTCGCGGCCAGCGACAGGCTGGCGGCGTCGCCGTCGATGTTGAGGGACGAGACGATGAACAGGTCCCAGAGCCGGCGCCGCGCGTTCTCGCTCTGCCCGCGGGCGCCGAGCCAGTCGCCGAGCCGCTGCCCGTCCAGCGCGGGGTCCGCCGGGTCGGCGGACCGCAACGCCAGGGCGGCGCGGCCCACGCGAAGCCGCTCCGGCAGGGTGAGGAAGCGGTAGCCCAGCAGGGCCCGGCTCAGGTGCAGCGGAGCGGGCAGGGCGTCGCGGCGCAGCCGGGCTCGCCGGCCGGGTGCCAGCACGGTGACGTCGAACCGGTCCTGCAGGGTCACCGACCCGGTCACGCCGAGCTGGGCCAGCAGCTCGGTGTAGCTGGTGCAGCAGCGCAGGAACACATGCTGGCCGGTGTCGACCATCAGCCCGCCGCGGGAGAACGAGCTGGTCGCGCCGCCCAGCCGGGGCCGCGCCTCGAGCAGGGTGACGCCGACGCCCGCCTCGCGGAGGGTGATCGCCGCCGTGATGCCGGCCAGGCCACCGCCGATCACCACGGCGCTGCGGCCGGTCACGAGTGCCCTCCCGCCGCCAGGCCCTCCGCCGGGCCCCCGACCGCCGGGCCTTCCGCCCGGCTGCCCGCCGCCGAGCCTCCCGCCGGGCCAGCGACCGCCGAGCCCGCCGCCGCGCCAGCGACCGCCGGACCCGCCGCCGCGCCAGCGACCGCCGGACCCGCCGCCGCGCCAGCGACCGCCGGACCCGCCGCCGCGCCGTCCTGGCCGCCCGCGGCCCTGGCCTTTCCGGCCACCGCTGCGGCAGGCGGGGCGGCCAGGCCTGTCCCGCCCGGGTCCGGGACCGGCTGCGCGATCCCGGCCAGCGCCCGCACCGCGACCATTGCCTTCGCCTTGCCCGGCAGCGACTGGCGCTGCCGCAGGGCGGCGGCCGGGTCCGCGACGATGTGCTCGAGCAGCCGCAGGTAGATGCCGGCCATCGCCCCGGTGCAGGCCGCGCTGCGGCGGTCCAGCAGCGGAAGCAGCCGCATCCCCGTGGCGTACCAGCCAAAGGCGCGCCGGGCCTCGAACCGCATCAGCTCTTCCAGCCCGGGCTCGCCGGCCAGCGCGTCGGCACGTTCGGGCCGCAACACCGCGCCGAAACGCTCAAGGTCCTCGGCGGGCAGGTACACCCGGCCGCTGCGGAGGTCCTCGCGGATGTCGCGCAGGATGTTGGTGACCTGCAGCGCGATCCCGAGGGTATCGGCCAGCGGCACCGCGGCGTCCGGGTCCCGGCTGCCGAACACGCCGAGCGACAGCCGCCCGATCGACCCGGCCACGCACCGGCAGTAGTGCTCGAGGTCGGCGAAGGTCGCGTAGCTGGTGCCGCGCACGTCGGCCTCGCAGCCCTCGATCAGCTCGCCGAAGGCGGCGAGCGGGATCGGGTACCGCCGCGCCGCGTCGGCCAGGGCCACCAGCACCGGGTCGCCGGCCGCGGCGGCGACGCCGCCCGTCTCGAGGGCGGTGACGGACGAGCGCGCATCGCTGAGCGCGGCCAGCTTCTGGTCGGCGGGCAGCGAGCCGTCGCCGATGTCGTCGACCCGGCGGGCGAACGCGTACACGGCCGACAGCGCGCGACGCTTCCCGCCGGGCAGCAGCCGGATGCCGTAGGAGAAGTTCCTCGCCTGCGTCCGGGTCACCTGCTCGCAGTGCCGGTATGCGGCGCGGACGACGGCCTCCGCGGCCGGGGGGGTCATCGGGTCACCGCCCCCTCGCATAGCCAAGGAACAGTTCGGTGGCCAGGCGCCGCTTACCCGGCCGCGGCGCGCCGCGCAGCACGTCGTGGCCGGCCCCGGCGATCGCCGCCAGCGCCGCCCGCCCGCCCGCGACATAGCCGGCCACTGCGAGCCGCGCCGTCCCGTGCAGCGTCCCGATCAGCGGTGCCCCGGCGTCCAGCATGTCTTTCGCCCGCGCGGTCTCGAACGCGATCAGCGCGCGCACCGGCGGCGGCGCGGTGGCCTGGGCCAGGTCCTCCTCGGTGCAGCCGAACGCGTCCAGGTCCTGGCGGGGCAGGTAGATCCGGCCCGCGCGCAGGTCCTCGGCCACGTCCTGCCAGTGCTCGGCCAGCTGCAGCGCGGTGCAGACGGAGTCGGACAGCTCGCCCCGCCGCTCGCTGAAGCTGCCGAAGACATACAGCACGATCCGGCCGACCGGGTTGGCCGACAGGCGGCAGTAGCCGAGCAGGTCCT
>Ga0335078_10012899_pt1 | contig 12385 bp, 11 predicted proteins | sample Lox_Sample_32_FD_206711 | JGI IMG/M metagenome (GOLD analysis project Ga0335078, IMG submission 206711) | Soil microbial communities from Loxahatchee National Wildlife Refuge, Florida, United States - Lox_Sample_3.2 | ecosystem: Environmental > Terrestrial > Soil > Wetlands | place: USA... | reverse complement strand
AGTCGCTCTATCTTCTCGTTCCGTTCGTTGTGCCCGTCCTTGCCGTCCTGCAGCAAAGGCAAAACCGCAAGGTCACTCCCCTCGACGAGTGATCACAGATACGCCTGTTCCCTGATTCCTGTTGCCTGACTTTCCCAGGGATTCACCACAGATTTCGCGATATCTTCGAAGTGCTTTACGTTGCGCGTGGCGAGAGTGGCGTGGTTGGCCAGCACAATGCCGGCGATCATGGTGTCGCGGGGGTCCCGCGGTCGACCAGCCATCGCGCTGGCCGCCTCTAGTTCTGCCCCATGCTCGGCGGCAACACGATCGAAGCTGGCAACACGTCCCTGGATCGTTTCGACCAACATGCGTTCGAACAACTCGATCAGAACGGAGCGGCGCTTTCCGACGGGCATCGCCAGCAGACCAGACCGGCTTTCAAAGACGTTGATTGCCGTCGTCCAAACGGAGTCTCGGGGTTGCTGGTCCAGCCAGCGAACGACGGCGAAGGCCGGCACATCGCGCATGAGTTCCGAGAGAACATTTGTGTCGAGCAGGATCATCGGTCGAACTTCGGGATTTCCATCTTCATTCCCCGGATCTCCTGAATCTCTTCGTCCTCTTTCAATCCAAAACCGCTGCCGCTGAACATGGCGACGATTTCGCTGCCCAGGCCGCGCCGAGGCTCCTTATCGCGGAGCGACTCGCGCAGAATCTCCCGCACTTCGGCCTCCATGCTGCGGCCGTTGCGCTTGGCGCGGCGCTGCAGCCGCGCCTTCAACGGCTCGTCCAGGTTTCTCACCAGAATCTGCGCCATTCCCGCCTCCGTGCTATCATGATAGCACAATCTGCGCGGTCGCCTGATGTATCCTTCCTCCGGGCCCGGCCCGTCGATTCGCGCGTTGAATCCAGAGCACCTCCGGCCGGAGCAGCTCTCTATGCGTCGTCGAAGTTCCTGCACCGCGGTCCACAGGCCGGGAAAAGCCGCGTGGAGCCCGTCATGATCAAGCTTGTTTCGTTCGCCTTTGTCTCTCTGCTCTTTGCCTCATCCGGTCACAGCATCCTCAATAGTGCGAATCCCAAGCCGGCGTTGCCCCGGTCGACTGCGCCGGAATCCACGCTGAATCCCGATCAGCGCGCCGACCATTTGCTTGCGCAGATGACGCTGGCTGAAAAGCTGCACATGGTGCACGGCAACCTGACGCTCGAAAAGCCGCTCGGTCCGCATAATGCCGTGGGCTGGGTGCCGGGAATCCCGCGTCTCGGCATTCCCGACCTTTTCTGCGCCGACGCCAACACCGTGAAATCGGCTACGGCGCTCCCATCTTCCTTAGCGAGCGCCGCCACCTGGGACCTGAAGGAATCCCTCAAGTGGGGCGCTGTTGTCGGGAAGGAGATGCGCGCCTTCGGCATGAACGTCTACCTCGGCGGCAACACCAATCTCACCGCTCGCGAACCGCGAGACGGCCGCACCTTCGAAACCAAAGGGGAAGATCCGGTTCTCGCCGGCCGCATTGCCGCCGCCCACCTCGAGGGCATCCAACAGCAGTCCGTTTTAGTGGGAGTGAAGCATTTCGCCATGAACGACCAGGAGACGGCGCGCTTTACTGCCAACGCGGTCATCGGCGAGCGGCCAGCGCGCGAGAGCGATCTGCTGGCCTTCGAGATTGCTCTCAAGGATTCGAACGCGCAGATGGCCATGTGCGCCTACAACCTCGTCAACGGCAAGCCATCCTGCGCCAACGATCATCTCTTGAATGGCGTGTTGAAGAAAGATTGGGGCTTTCCCGGATTTGTCGTCTCCGACTGGTATGCGACACCCGGTTCGGTTCCCGCCGCTCTGGCAGGCCTCGACCAGGAACAGCCGGGCGGATATATGTTCGACGGCATCTGGACATCGGAGAGCCTTCAGACCGCCGTGCAGAACGGCGACCTGCCCATGGCCCGCCTCAATGACATGGTGCATCGCATCCTGCGCGCCATGATCGCGACTGGAGTCTTTGATCATCCGGCCAAAGTCGGATCGATCGACGCGGCCGCTGATGCCGCAGTCGCGCAGGAGATCGAGGAGCAGGGCGCAGTTCTCTTGAAAAACAAAGAGCGCCTGCTGCCGCTCAGCCAATCCTTGTCTTCGATCGCGGTGATCGGCTCGCATGCCGACGTGGGCGTTCTCTCCGGCGGCGGCTCCGCACAGATCTATCCGGTCGGCGGAGCGGCGCTCAAGCTGCCTCCAGCGTGTCCCCCCTACACTCCGCCGCCCGGTGGTCTGGCTTGCACCAACGCGTCGCAGATCTACGATCCCTCGTCTCCATTGGTCGCGATCCGGAACAAGGCCCCTCACGCGAAGGTGACCTACATTGCCGGCACTGACCCGGCCGCCGCCGCAAAGCTTGCCGCCGCTTCTCAGGTCGCCATTGTCTTCGTGAATCAGTGGGAGAGCGAAGGAATGGACCTTGTCGATTTGAAGCTCGCGGGCAACCAGAACACGGTCGTCAGTGCGGTCGCGGCGAAGAATCCACACACCGTCGTCGTTCTCGAGAACGGCAGTCCCGTCATCATGCCCTGGCTTTCCAGCGTCGGCGCCGTGCTTGAGTCCTGGTACCCGGGCCAGAGAGGCGGCGAAGCCGTCGGCAACATCCTCTTCGGGGAGGCGAACCCGTCGGGCAAGCTGCCCATCACTTTTCCGGCCAGCGTGTCGGAGTTGCCGCGGCCGGTGATTCCCATCCCCAACCCGCCCACATCAACCCAGCCGTTCAACGTCGACTACAACATTGAAGGCGCCGACGTGGGCTACAAATGGTTCGAGACGAAGTCCATTCCTCCCGCATTCCCATTCGGCTTCGGACTTTCCTATACCACCTTCGCCATCTCAAACCCGCGACTGATTCCCAGCGCGCCGCCCGCCACCGGCTTCACGGTGAACTTCGATCTTCAGAACACCGGCAGCATTGCCGGCGCGGAAGTGCCGCAGGTCTATCTTGCGCTTCCGGCTTCAACCGGAGAACCACGGCGGCTTGTGGGCTGGGCCAAAGTGCGACTGCGGCCTGGCGCCAAACAGCGCGTGACTATCAGCGTCGATGCCAGCGATTCCTCGCATCCTTTGTCCATCTGGAATAAAGCGAAGAGCAGCTGGGTAAATTCCGCCGGCGAGTATGTCGTCTACGTGGGTGTTTCCTCGACTGCCAGCGACCTGATCGAGGCGGGAGCCTTCAAGGTCGGCAACTGATGCATCCGCGCTGTCTCCCTGGGCTCGCCTCCGCGCTCTGCGAACCATCGAACGCCGCCAGTCACAAATTGACGCTGCGCTAACAAGTCAGGTGATACACTCGCTGGCGCGCGGTCAACCGTTCCCCGCGAATTTCGTCCCCAACCAGACTCCAGGAGGACACCATGAGCGACCGTCCCACGTTCGCCCCTTACCTAGTTGTCAGTAATGGCGCTGCTGCCATCGAGTTTTACAAGAACGCCTTCGGCGCGGTCGAGCTCGCACGTCATGCGGCTCCCGGCACCGACAAGCTGATGCATGCGCATCTCGTCGTTCACGGCGGACACCTGATGCTCTGCGACGATTTTTCGTCGATGGGGCACGGCAAGAGCGAGACGCCCGAAGCGCTGGGCGGCAGCCCCGTCACCTTCCACCTTCACGTGGACGACGCCGACGCCGCGTGGGCGCAGGCTGTCGCCGCCGGCGCCGAGATCACCATGCCGCTCGCCGATCAGTTCTGGGGCGACCGCTACGGCCAGCTCCGCGATCCCTTCGGGCACAAGTGGTCGATCGGGCAGACCAAGAGCGCTCCCAGCGAAGCTGAGCTCGAAGAAGGCGCGAAGGCTGCATTCGCCGGGTAATTCCAGTGGTTGGAAGTTCCGCACGGTCCAGGCCGATTCCACACCCTGGACCCTGGACGCCGGACCCTGGACCCTGGACCCTCGTCTCAATCCGGATACTTCACCGAGCAGCCATAGGGCCGCGTGTACGGCGTTGCCACCGGTTTGCCCGCTATCGCCTCGGTGAGCGCGTCGGTGACGTAATTGTCCGCGCCCTTGATGTCGTCCACGTCAGGCGTGGCGCGGTTGTCGATGGCGCCGTCGTAAATGATATTGCCGGCGGGATTGATGACGATCATCTGCGGAGTGGTCTTGGCGTCGAAAAGCCGGCCTATTTTGCCTTCCGGGTCCATCAACACCGCGGTGGGGTCGGCGTGCATCTTTTTGAGGTAGTCATTCTCCTCGCTCGAGGTCACATATCCCTGCTGGCCGCGCGCCGACGAGATCACCGTAAACCAGACCACGCCCTTCGCGGTCCATTCCTTTTGCAGCGCCTGCATGTTTCCCGAGACATAGTGCTTACGCGTGTAGGGGCAGCCCTGGTTATGCCATTCGAGCACGACGTATTTGCCGTGGAACGAAGAGAGCGACTGGGCTTGCCCGCGCGAGTCGGTTGCGGTGAAGTTGGGCGCCGGCGCGCCCACACGCGCCTGCTGCGATGCCGCGGAAGCCGGCAGCATGGCCATCGCCATTGCTGCGCACATTGATAAGCGAACGATCGATGCCATAAGTGTGAGCCTCCGGGGAAGTGATGGGGTCGGGCCCGGGATCCGAAGATCCACGTCCAGATGGACGTTGCGGCGACGGGTTCGGTTTCGGCGTTCACGGTCTTTTCTCGCAGTTCCGTCACGGCTCAGTTTGGAGGGCAAGGGCGCTTCAGTCTTGAAGGACACGGGCTTCAGCCTTGAAGGATACAGGCTTCAGCCTTGAAGGGTACGGGCTTCGGCCCGTACATCTATACACCAAAAATGACTCAGGGCTTTAGCCCCTGAGGGAAACCGAAGACCTCTCCTCTAACCCATGCGATCACACCCGTCAAAGGTAAACTGGAATCAATTCGCTTCCACATCGCGCATGCCCGATCGCCGTATCCAATCCGTCGAAACAGTCAAGGGCGTGGCGATCGTGCTGATGGTCTACGGCCATGTCGCCCAAGGCGTCTTCCACCGCGGCTGGTGGGACGCGCCGTCCTACTTCTTCCAGGAGCGGTTCATCTACAGCTTCCACATGGCGGCGTTCTTCTTCGCCTCGGGGCTGTTTGTCAGCAGCAGCATCGCGCGCTACGGCGCCGGGCAGTTCGTGCTTCAACGCCTGCGGACCGTGCTGTGGCCCTATCTCTTCTGCGCAGCCGGATTTCTCGCCGATCAATGGATGACCGGCTCTGCGGTCGCAGGGCCGCGCGATTTCACTCATTCCGTCCTGATTCCGGTTCTGACCGGCGACGCCTCGTGGTTTCTGCCCACGCTCTTCCTCTGCCTGCTGCTGTCTATGCTGACGGATCGTTTGCCGGCGTGGGTCCGCCTGGCTGCGGCGCTAGCCCTGCATCTCTTCTGGCCCATCGGCGGCTTCGGCATCCTCAACGGCACAGCAAAGTATTTTGTCTTCATGGCGACGGGCCAATGGCTGGGCTGCCGCATCGAGCGGGTCGAATCGACTCCGCGCTGGGCCGCTCTCTGCGGCGCCGTCGCCATCTTTGCCGCCGTTGCCGCAGTCAATTTGAGCGTGCTTGCCGAGCTAAGAACGATCGGGATCGTTCTGGGCCTGGCCGGCACATCGGGATTGTTCCTGCTGGCCGTCGCCTCACGGAATACCATCTTCGACGCGGCGGCTCGCTGGTGCGGCGCGGCGTCTCTCGGCATCTTCATTTTGCATCCATTCTTCCAGGGCGCGACGCGATGGCTGCTCGCGCGCCTCATCCGGTCCCACGCCGTGCTGCCCAACGTGCTCGTTCCCACCCTCGTGGCGGTAGTGGCTTCGGGGCTCCTCTGGCATCTGCGCGAGCGGCTTCACATCGGATTTCTCTTCGCTTTTCCCTGGGGCGCGCCAAAGACGGAGTCCGAAGAGCGCGACCGTGAGAAAGCGATCTATGCGGCATCGGCCTCGACGAAATGACCGGCTGGAAGGGCTATTCGAACCAACCACGAGAGTGCCCCATCTTTCTCCGCTCGCCGCAGCGAGCGGAAAGGGTGGGTTCGCGCTCTCCGACCGTGACGATCGACGACTTCTAAAGAGCCTCGCGGAAGGCCCGCATTCATCGGCTCGCCGCTTGTGTCGCTCCATGCGGCAGCTTTTCCAGGGCCTCGGTGACAATGCCCGGCGTAAGCACCTGCGGCAGAAGCTGCGGATCGTCGTGGCCAGGAGCATACAGCGCGTAGACGGGAACGCCGCTGCGGCCCAGTGCGGTAAGCGCCAGAGTGATCGCGGGATCTTCGCGCGTCCAGTCGGCGCGCAGCAGGGCGACGTTGCCGGCCTGAAACGCCCGCTGCACATCAGGCGCATTCAACGCCACGCGCTCATTGACCTGGCAGCTCAGGCACCAGCTTGCGGTGAAGTCGACAAAGACCGGCCGGCCCTGAGCCTGATAGCGGGAAACAGCGTCGGCGGACCATGGCTCCCAAGCGCTTCTCTTCATGGTGGGAAGATTTGAGAGCGCCTGTGCGTCCGCGCCGGTCACGGCCGGCGGAGCCGCAGACAAGTAGCTCGGCGCAATCCAAAAGGTGGCAATCGCTAGAAGAATGACAGCCGAAGCCAACCCGGTCGCCCATCGCTGTGCCGGCCAGCGGCCCAGGAACCATCCGGCGATCGCCAGCAGCAAGAAGCCGGCGAGCAGAGCCGCCAAGACTGCGGCTCCATAGGCGTTCGCCAGCACCCACGCCAGCCAGATCGCCGTGGCAAAGATCGGCACCGAAACCGCCTGGCGCAGAATCTCCATCCAGGCGCCGGGTTTGGGAAGCACGCGCGTCCACGCCGGCTGCAGGGTGAGCACAACGTAAGGCGCGGCGAGACCGAGGGCCAGCGCGGTGAAGACGGCAAAGGTGATCGCCGGCGGCTGCGCCAGCGCGTAGCCAATCGCCGCGGCCATGAAGGGCGCTGTGCACGGCGTGGCGACGATGACGGCCAGCACTCCGGTGAAAAAGCTGCCCGTGTAGCCCTGCTTGGCGGCAAGAGAGCCGCCGGCGCTCGTCAGCGAGAGCCCGATCTCGAACTGCCCGGCCAGCGATAGCCCGAGGAAGAAGAGTAGGCCGGCCATCAGCGCGAGAAAGACGGGCGACTGGAACTGGAATCCCCAGCCCAGCACCGCTCCCGCGGCGCGCAGCGCCAATAGCGCAGCGACCAGCACCCAGAACGAGATGAGAATTCCCGCGGCGTAGACAAAGCCGTGATTGCGCAGCTTGTGCCGCTCTTCGCTGCCCGAGTTCACCAGCGCCAGGCCTTTGAGGAAGAGCACAGGAAAGACGCACGGCATCAGATTGAGCAGCAGACCGCCAAGAAACGCGAGTGCAACGATGCGCAGGAATCCCGGCCCGGCCGGGGCGGGCGCCGGCGCGGCCACCGTCCCCGGCGACGCGGCGATCTCCACCGCGCGGCCGCCCGAGAGCTCCAGAACTCCTTTCAATTCAGTTGGAGTCGCAGCCAGATTCGCGTCCTTTTTGAGCTCGAGAACCAGTCCTTTCGCTGTCGGCGTGACCTTTTGTGGCGAGGGGTTGTCGAGAATGTTCTGATCGGCAGGAAAGAATTCCGCCTTCGATTCGCGCCGGCCGGCTTCGAAGCGAAGGCGGAAACCCTCCGGCGTGGACTGAAAGACGGCGGTAGCGCCGGCGAGCGGCTTGGGAATCGAGTTTCCCCAGCGCTCCCAAAGGCCGGCATCGGGCTCACCGGTCGTGGCCGGCGTTGCTTGCGGAACGACGTCGCGCTTGACTTCCAACTCGGCTTTACCGGGAATGCAGACATTCTGGCAAACCAGCCAGTCGACTTTCGCGTGCAGCGTGGCGGGGCCGCGCTTCGCCGAATCGGCAACATTGAAATGGAATGGGAACAGGACTTCGTTCTCGTAGCCGAAGTCCATCAGCGGCCCGAGCGGCAGACGCTTGGGCGGCGGGAACTCGAGATCGCTCGCGGTAATTCCGTTCGGCAGCGTCCACTTGGCGTGCGGCGGCTCGCCGGAGTCGCCGGCGTTCTTCCAGTAGATGTGCCAGCCGGGATCGAGCTTGAAGTAAAGGCCGGCGTTGTTGACTGTGCTTTGGCGCAACGTTTGCCCCGGCACTACCAGCTGCACATGCAGGTGCGCGACGTCCGCGGAGTTCGAGACGGAGTCGGCGCGCAACGGGACAGCCGCGGCGAGGGCAAGGACGAGAGCGAAGATGAAGCGGAAGACGCGCATCGGACTGAATTCAGCTTGCCTTTTGGACGCTAGGGAAGGCAAGTTGGTCGCGGGGACTTGCCGTCCAGGCAAGGTTTTTGCCGCAAACGAATGCGATCGAACCCGAGGCACGTCGATTTCCCAGGTCCCAACACAGGGACTTGGGGCACCTAGCCTCTTGTTCTTACTGGTGCCGCTTGGCGTGCTCGCGGAAGATGCAGTCATTCTGCACGCATTTCACGCCGGCGGCCTGGGCGCGAGCCACGGCTTCATCGTGCATCACTTCATCCTGCAGCCATAGGTACCTGATTCCCAGGCGGATCACGTCGTCCACGATCGGCGGAACGTGCTCGGAAGCGCGGAAGACGTCCACGAGGTCAATTCCGGTGCCGGTCAGTTCTCGCGCTGCGGCCTGCGCCGAATCGAGATCCGGATAGCACGGCGAACCCAGCACCGCCTTCAGCGCCGGATTCACGGGCAGCACGCGATATCCATTGGCCTTGAGATATTGGCCGATGTTATGGCTGGCGCGCCAGTTCTTGTCGCTCATGCCGACGACGGCGATGGTCCTGGCGGCGGAAAGCATTTCGTCAATGATGGCAGGATCGTTGGACATGAGTTTACAGTTCGCAGTTCACAGTTCGCAATTCCCAGTTCCCAAAGCTTGTTGCATAGACCCCGGGGCCGGCTACGGAACATCCCTCAGGGGCTAAAGCCCCGGATTTTATGCGCCTTTTGTGGCAGTCAGGGCTAAAGCCCTGACCTACCAGTCGTGCCCTGTTACAAAACGCCTGTCGCAGCACTTTCAGCAAGCTGTGATTTCGCCCCAGGTACAAAGCCTTTCATGCCGGCAGTACTCGTCCCTAGTCCCTAATCCCTAACCCCTAATCCCTACTCCCTATTCATCCAAATCGTCGCCCCCGGCGGCCGAAACCGCCGTCCCCCGCCGCCTGGCCAGCAGATATCCACGCAGAAATGGCTCGAGATACCCGTCGAGCACCTTGTCCACGTCGCCGACCTCGACCTTGGTGCGGTGGTCCTTGGCCATGCGGTAGGGCTGCAGCACATAGGAGCGGATCTGCGAGCCGAAGTTGATGTCGAGCTTGGAGTCTTCGAGCTTCTTCGACTCAGCGCGTTTCTTCTCGAGCTCGTGCTCGTAAAGCCGCGAGCGCATCATCTTCATCGCCTTGTCGCGGTTCTTGTGCTGCGAGCGCTCGTTCTGGCACTGCACCACGATGCCAGTGGGAATATGGGTGATGCGCACGGCCGAGTCGGTCGTGTTCACGTGCTGCCCGCCTTTGCCGCCGGATCGGTACGTATCGATGCGCAGGTCCTCGGCCTTGAGATCGACATGGATCGTCTCGTCGATCTCAGGCGAAACGTAGACCGAGGCGAACGAGGTGTGCCGGCGCTTGGCCGCATCGAAGGGCGAGATGCGCACCAGCCGGTGCACGCCGCTCTCGCCGGCCAGCAGCCCAAAGGCGTACTCGCCGATGACGGTGAAGGTCGCCGACTTGATGCCCGCCTCTTCGCCGTCCTGGTAGTCGTTCATCTCGGTCTTGTAGCCTTGCTGCTCGGCCCAGCGCAGGTACATGCGCAAAAGCATCTCGGCCCAGTCCTGGCTTTCGGTGCCGCCGGCGCCGGGATGCACGGTGACGATCGCGTTGAGCGCGTCGGCTTCCCCGCTCAGCATGGTGCGCGCTTCAAGATCCTCGGCAAACGCAGCCAGCGCTTTGATGTCACGCTCCAGCTCGGCGAGCACATCTTCGCCCTCGCGCGCCAGCTCGAAATAGGCTTCGATGTCGCTGGTGCGGCGAACGAGTTGCTCGTCGTCGGCGACGAGCGCCTCGAGCCGCTTGCGATCGCGCATGAGCGGCTGGCTGGCGGCAGGATTCGACCACAGCGCCGGATCGGCTAATCTGGTTTCAATTTCGGCGAGTTCCCTGCGGATGCGGGCAGGGTCAAAGATACTCCCGCAGGTCGCGAACCTGGTCGCGCACGGGAGCGTAGGCGAACTCGAGATCGTTAAGGGAAGACATGGCTCTTAGGACCTGACTTTTTCCTGAACATTGGGCGCAGGATGCGACTTCAAACTAGTTACCGACCATCCCACTGCACCTATTGCCAGTATCGCACACGCCCACGCAAAAACATCGCCGTGCGCGGTGTAGAAGGTGATGTCGTCGCGGAAGCCGAGCCGCGCCGGCAGCGCGTCGGCCTGGTGGCGCGGAATGCTCTGCCGCACGCGGCCATAAGGATCGATCACGGCGGTCACTCCGGTGTTCGTGTCCCGCAGCAGCCAGCGGCGATTCTCGATCGCCCTCATGCGAGCCATATTCAGGTGCTGCCAGGGGGCGCTGGTATCGCCATACCAGCCGTCGTCGCTGATGTTCACCAGCACCTCGGCGCCGAGCCCGGCAAAGTGGCGCACCTCGTCGGCGAAGACCGCCTCATAGCAGATGAAGACGCCGTAGCGATGGCCGCCCAGAAGAAACACTTTGCGCATCTGGCCGCGATCGAACCGAGAGACCCGCCCGGTAAGCTTGCGCGCAAAGAACAGCAGCTTTTCGAACGGCACGTACTCGCCGAAGGGCACCAGATGAATCTTGTCGTAGCGGCCCACGCGCCGGCCATCGGCGCCGATGACGAGAGCGGAGTTATAGTCGTGCCAGGCCTGCGCCTGGTCGGTATAGTCCATCCCGATGCTGCCCACCACGAGTGGGGCATCGACCGATTGTGCGATGCCTGCAAGAGCCTCGCGGAAGTGCTTGTCCTCTTCCTCGAATGGCGCCGGTGCTTCCGGCCACACGACGAGATCGGGGCGCACCGGCGGAGTTGGGCATGGAGGCGCTACCGTCGGCGCGCCTGTCTGCGGAATGCCCTGAATGGAGCTCGTGCAGGTTTCGCCGGCGAACTGAGCGAACTGCGCCATGTGCTGGTTCCATTCGCCGCCCGGCCAGTTGAGGTCCGCGCCGACGTCGAGATTGGGCTGAATGAGGACGGCGGTAGCAGTGGGGGCGGGCTGGGGCGGCTGCTCGCGGAATGCGACTAATGCAAGCGGACCGAGCAATCCGAGCGCTGAGAGGAGCTTAGATCTCCCAGAGCCGCCGAGTAGCAACTGCGCCAGGAGTACGTTAATGACGACGAGCAGCCAGCTGATTCCATAAACGCCAGTGGTCGGAGCGAGGTGGTAAGCGAATGAGTTATCCACCTGCGAGTACCCAAGCTGATCCCACGGCACCGATGTGATACGCGCAGCGGCCAGTTCCAACGCAACCCAGAGGAACGGCGCGGCGATGAGCGCCCACATCGTGCCCTTCGCCCGGCTTATCAGCGCCAGGCACAGTGCGAAGAAGCCGAAATAAAGCCCCAGCACCAGACTGAACAACACCAGCAGCAGCGCGGCGGTGAGCGGGCCCAGGTCCCCGTACATCAGCATGGTGTGGTACACCCAGTAGCAGTTGCCGCAGTACCAGAGGAATCCGCAGAGATAGGAGATCAGAAACGCGCGGCGCAGCGGCTTCCGCCCCCCGGCGACCGATGGATGCAGCAGGGCCCAGAGCAGCGGAACAAGCCCGAACCAGGCGAAGATGGAACGCCACGGCGGCATGGGCCCGGCCAGCGGAAACGGCAGCTCGAGTAAGCCGGCGCTCAAGACCGCCGCGGCCCACAACCTCCAGGAATGGCGCTGCATACAGGCTGAGTGTAAAGGATGCCCTGCGGATGCCGAAGGCAGCTCTCTCGCGGGTCAAGTCCGCGAGAGAGACGAGAGACAAAGGCTTGTTTCGGCACGGTCGAAACGCGCGCATCGAGAATCCCACCCTTTCGCCCGTCCGCAGCCGCGGACGTGCGAAAAGGGTGGGGCAACCCGTTCCCAGGTCCGCCGACCTCGCCATCGGGGTCCCAAAGCGCGCTACAATCTTGGCTATGCCTATCTTAGAGTTCTTCATGCACGTGCTCGAGATCATGTTCTTCGTGGGCCTCGCCGGCTCATCCGTCGTCGTGATCATCAGTTTCTTCGAAGACGGGAAAGAGCTCTTCGGCAAGGACTAAATCGATTCGGCCCCAAACCGATAGCCCTCAGTCCACCGAGTCTTTTCCAATCGAAGGATGAGCCTGAAGGAAGCGAAGGGTCAGCGAAGCGGGTATTCTCCTTTCGGTTTGCGATTCAAGCCATGTTAGCGCGTGTGTCGGATGGGTTGCCGACCGAGCGCGCCC
>Ga0335078_10012897_pt1 | contig 12386 bp, 11 predicted proteins | sample Lox_Sample_32_FD_206711 | JGI IMG/M metagenome (GOLD analysis project Ga0335078, IMG submission 206711) | Soil microbial communities from Loxahatchee National Wildlife Refuge, Florida, United States - Lox_Sample_3.2 | ecosystem: Environmental > Terrestrial > Soil > Wetlands | place: USA... | reverse complement strand
TTGGGGCGGTCATCCGCCGCCGCCGGCGTCGGCGCCAGGGCCAGGGCGGCGGCGAAAACCGCCGCGCGCCCCAACACAACCATCATCCTCGCCTCCCCGTTCGTGCGTTTCTCGCCTTGGCGGCGATATTACTTGTCGAGCCAGATCGTCGCCAAATCCTGGTTGATGTAGTGGCTGGGGCTGATCTTGAAGCCTTTGACGTACGAGCGGTAGGGGATGATCCGGTTCCACCAGATCACCTCCGTCGCGTGCGCTTGGGTGTCCATCACATAGCGCTCGAACGCGACCATCTCTTCATGCTGCTTCTGCGGATCGCTCTCGTGCAGCAGCGTCTGATAGAGCGCGGTCTCCTGGTCGTCCGGGGCCCCTCCCATGTTTTCCTCGCTGCCGGGCAGGAACGGCTGCACGTCGAGCACCGGGTTCACGACGCTGTGGCAGATCGGGTAGTGGACGACGCTGAAGTCGCCCGAGCGCATCGCCGCGAACCACGGCCCGGTCGGCACCACCCGTTGCGTCACCTTGACGCCGATCTTCGACCATTGATCGACGAGCCAGATGCCGATGAATTTGTACGGCTGGTCGACATCGCGGTTCAGCAGTTCGAAGCTCAAATCGTCAGCACCAGCCTCATGCAACAGCCGCTTCGCCTCGGCGCGAGACTTCTCGATGTCGGGCCAGAAGCCGGCCATGCTCGACAGCTCGTCCTTGTTGGCGGCGAGCGGCGACTCGGGGAAGACGATGCCGCCGACGGTCTTGACGATGGCGATCTTGGAAAGCGCCGGCGCACCGCCCCAGCGGTCGATCGCCAGGCTCAAGGCGCGGCGCACCCGCGCGTCGTCGAACGGCTTTTTCTTCTCGTTGAAGAACATGTCGCTGCCGCAATTCCAGGTGCTTTCCTGCACCGCGATCTGGTCGCCCAACGTTTGCTTCAGCTCATCGACGGCGGAGGGCGGCAGGCCGCGAAACTCCATCTGCGCACGATCGCTGCGGATCGCGTCGACCCGGGTCGCCTGTTTCGGGGCATAGATGCCGACGATCGCATCGAGATGCGGCAGCCCTTTGTGATAATAGTTCGGGTTCTTCTCACCCTTGATCGACTGGCCGACATCGTAGCTCTCGAAGTTGAACGGCCCCGAGCCCATCACGTTCTTCTCGTACCAGTGCGGCCCCTTGCTCGGGTCGTCGAGGATCTTCTTCTCGTAGATGTAGGCGAACGGGTCGGCGAGCGCCGGCAGGAACGCGCTGGTGGCGAATTTGAGACGGAAAACGACGGTCGTCGGGTCGGGCGCCTCGATCTTGTCGATCAGGTCGCGGTAATTGCTGCCGCGCGCGCTCAGCACGCCCTCGGGCGGGAAGGTGATTTCGTTCCAGCTCGCCGCGACATCCGCTGCGGTGAGCGGGTTGCCGTCCTGAAACGTCACGCCGGTGCGGATTTTGAAGGCGTAGGTCTTGCCGTCATCGGTGGGCTTGGGCATCTCGGTGCAGAGATCGCAGACGAAATCGGTGGTCGAGGCCGGGTTCTCCGGGTTGATGCGGATCAGCGTCGAATAGTAGGGCGACACCGAATGGATCGTCGCGTAGGTCTCTTCGCGGTGCCCGTCAAAGCTCGGCGGCGCGTCGGCGGGGATCATGTAAGTGAGCGTGCCGCCGTCCTTCGGCGTCTCATCCGCGCCCGCAATCGTTGCGAAGGCCGGTAGGGCCAGTGCCAGCCCCAGTGCGGTAGTCAACAGCCGCCAATGCGTCCTCATTGTCCAATTTCCTTCGCTTGCGACTCGTTTTTCTCAGCCGACTTGGCTGCACGCGACCCAATGGCCCGGCCGCAACTCGCGCAGTGCGGGCGCCGTGCGCTGGCAATCGGCAACCGCGATCGGACAGCGCGGATGGAACACGCAGCCCGGTGGCGGGTTGATCGGGCTTGGCACCTCGCCAGACAATGGCTGAATGGTACGCAACGCCTCGATCGTCGGATCGGGCACCGGCACCGCCGCGAGCAGCGCGCGGGTATAGGGGTGCAGCGGATTGTCGAACAGCTCGTCGCACTCGGCCATCTCGACGACGTGGCCGAGATACATGACCGCGATGCGCTGGCAAAGATGGCGCACCACCGAGAGATCGTGCGCGATGAACAGGTAGGTGAGCTTGAACTTCTCGCGCAGGTCCTCGAGCAGATTGATGATCTGCGCCTGGATCGACACGTCGAGCGCCGACACCGCCTCGTCGCAGACGATAAATTCCGGGTCGACCGCCAGCGCTCGCGCGATGCCCACGCGCTGGCGCTGACCGCCTGACATCTCGTGCGGGTAGCGGTCTGCGAAATTGGGGTCGAGCCCGCAAAGCGAAAGCAGCTCGCGCACACGCTGATCGCGCCGTGCCGCGTCGGGCTCGATACCGTGCACCTTCATCGGCTCCGACAGGATCGAACCGACCTTCTGGCGCGGGTTCAGTGAGCTGTAGGGGTCCTGGAAGATGACCTGGATACGCCGCCGCAGCGCCACCAGCGATTTGCGGCCGAGGCTCGCGATGTCGGTCCCATCGTAAAAGATCGCGCCTTCGGTCGGTTTCTCGAGGCGCAGGATGCAGCGCCCCATCGTCGTCTTGCCGCAGCCGCTTTCGCCGACCAGGCCCAGCGTCTCGCCGCGCCGGATCGTCAGGTCGACGCCGTCGACCGCCTTGACCTCGCCGATCTTGCGGCTCACCACGACGCCTTCGGTGATCGGGAAATGCATCTTGAGACCGCGCACCTCAACGAGCGGCGCGGCTTCGGGCGCGGCGATGCTCATGCCGCGCGGTCCGCGGTCAGCGCCACGTCGTGGCTGCGGAAGCAGGCGGCCGACTGTCCGGTTTCGCCTACGGGTTCGAGGGGCGGGGTCTCGCTGGCACAGCGCTCGATCGCGAAACGGCAGCGCGGGCGGAACGCGCAACCCTTGCCGAGCCGGGTCAGGTCGGGCGGCGAGCCCTCGATCGGGTCGAGCCGTGCCTGGCGCGGCCGGTCGGGCCGGGGCACCGATTTGAGCAGCGCCATCGTGTAGGGGTGGCGCGGCGCGTGATAGATCGCCGCCGCGCTGCCGCTTTCGACGATGCGGCCGGCATACATCACGTTCACCCGATGCGCGTAGCGCGCGACGATCCCCAGATTGTGGGTGATGACGATCAGCGCGACCCCCAGCCGATGCGTCAAGCTCTGCATCAGCTCGAGGATCTGCGCCTGGATCGTCACATCGAGCGCCGTCGTCGGCTCGTCGGCGATGATCAGCTTCGGCTCGCAGGCCAGCGCGATAGCAATCATCACCCGCTGCCGCATCCCGCCGGACAATTGATGCGGGTATTGCTTCAGCCGGCGCTGCGGATCGGCGATGCCGACCAGCCCCAGCAGTTCGAGAGCGCGCGCCGCGGCTGCCTCACGGTCGACCCCGCGATGCTGCTCGATCGTCTCGGTGATCTGGCGGCCGATCGACAGCACCGGGTTGAGCGAGGTCATCGGCTCCTGAAACACCATGCCGATCTCGCCGCCGCGCACCTCGCGCATCTCGGCGTCCGACAGCCGCATCAGGTCGCGCCCGTTGAAAATGACCTCGCCGCCGGCGATGCGGCCGGGCGGGCTGGGGATGAGGCGCAGGATCGACAGCGCGCCCACCGATTTCCCCGATCCGCTTTCGCCGACCACCGCCACGGTTTCGCCGGCATCGACGGCATAGGAGATGCCGTCGACCGCCCGCACGAGTCCGGCGCCGGTGCGAAACTCGGTGCGCAAATTGCGGACTTCCAGCAGCGGCGGCACCGATTCCGTCTCCTCCCAGGGGCGCCGTTGGTAGCGGGCGCGCACCGGGGTGTCAATCACACGCCGAAGGTGAAGCGGCTGCCGGTATTGGCGAGCACCAGTCGGTCCGGCATCTCCTGCGCGATCCGGGCGGTAAAGGCGCGACCGGTGCAATGCATCGGGATCACGACGTCGGGGTCGAGCGATTTCAATTCCGCGACCGCATGGTCGAGATAGTCGGGCGGAGCGACCCCGAGGTGAAACCCGCCGACGACCGCGTGCAGCTTGCCGACGCCGGACACCGCCATCGCGGTGCGGATTGCGTTGATGAAGCCGGAATGGCTGCACGACGACAGCACGACGAGGCCGCGGCCCTCGACGATGTAGCAGGTCGCGTGCTCGTCGGGGTGCCGGTCGGGAACGAGCTTGCCGCGGCGCTCCGTTTCGGTGAAATGGTCGGCCGGGGTCGGCTCGACCAGCGTATTGGGCAGCACATGCTCGAACGAGCTGCGCTCGATCATGCCGGTGGTGAAGCCCCCTTCGAGCGCATGCGCGTGGTCGCAGCACACCGTCTCGACATGCGCCGACGCCAGCGCCTGCTCGTCGAGCGCACCCCACGAGGTCGGCTCCGCGTCGCGCGAGCCCAGCCACTTCTCGCGAAAGGTCAGGTCGCCGCCGGTGAAGAGCTTGAGATCGTCCTTCATCGCCGCGCGGTGCTTCCGGACAAAGCCCACCAGTCCGCCGAAATGGTCGCGGTGCGCGTGGCTGAGGATGAGCCCGTCGAGCTTCTCGGGCGCGATCCCCAGCAGGTCGAAATTGCGCAGCAGGATTTCGGGCGTATAGCCGAAATCGAGCAGATACTGGCCCTTGCCGGCAGGACCCTGACTTTCGAGGTGAAGCGACAAGCCCCATTCGCCGGCGATCGTCGATTCCTGCTCGCGGCCCGGGATGCGCGAGACATGCTCGATCCGGCAATGCCGATGCTCTGCCTTCGGCATGAACTGGTCGAAATAGGAATCAACGACGAGCCGCACCGACAGCGACTTGACGGTCGGTGCCTTGAACGGCTCGGCGGCGGTCAGTGCCATGTTCTCCTCCCTCGGATCGCCTTGCAGGCTCGCCGCTCGGTGACGCGAGGTCAAGCATCGGGCATGATGCGCCAATGGACGACGATCTGGGGCTGCCGCAGGGCGCCTTCGACCGCATCGACGAAGGGGACGACGCGGCATTCTACGAGCCGGCGCGGCTCGTCTACCACATCGACGACAATGCGGTCGCGGTGCTGACGCGGCTCTACCGGGATATCCTGCCGCCGGGCGGGGTGTTGCTCGATCTGATGTCGAGCTGGGTCAGCCATCTGCCGTCCGACATCGCCTATGCCGAGGTGATCGGCCACGGCATGAACGCCGAGGAGCTGGCCGCCAACCCGCGCCTCGGTCGCCGGTTCGTGCAGAACCTCAACCGCGAGACCGCGCTGCCGCTCGATGCCGCGAGCGTCGACGCCGCAATGATCTGCGTCTCGATCCAGTACCTGCAGCGTCCGGTCGCGGTGCTGCGCGAGCTGCGCCGGGTGCTGCGGCCCGGCGGACCGCTCGTCGTCAGCTTCTCGAACCGCTGCTTCTGGACCAAGGCGGTCGCGGTCTGGCGCGGTCTCGACGATGCCGGCCACGCGCGCCTCGTCGAGCTGTACCTCGAGAAAGCCGGGTTCGCGGACATCGAAACCCGCCGCCTCGCGCCGTATATCGAGGACGAGCAGGACCCGATGTACGCGGTTATTGGCCGGGCCCCGCCGATCTCGTAGGCTTCACGCACGCGACACGGGAGGATGGGATGCAACTCGGCACGCTCTTGCCGCTGGGCGATATCGGCGGATCGCCGGCGGTGATGAAGGATTACGCGCAGGCCGCCGAAGCCGCCGGCTACGACTTCATCGAGGCGCCCGACCACGTACTCGGCGCCAACCCGGCCGGGCAGGGCGCCGGGGACCGCATCTCCGACGGTCTCTATCACGACCCATTCGTGTTGTTCGGCTACCTCGCGGGGGTGACGCCGAAGCTCGGCTTCTCGACCGGCGTCCTGATCCTCGCGCAGCGCCAGACCGCGCTTGTCGCCAAGCAGGCCGCCTGCCTCGACCTGCTGTGCGGCGGGCGGTTCCGGCTCGGCATCGGCGTCGGCTGGAACGAGGTCGAGTTCACCGGCCTCAACGAGAATTTCCACAATCGCGGCCGCCGCTCCGAGGAACAGGTTCAGGTCATGCAGCGATTGTGGGCCGAGCCGCACGTCAAGTTCGACGGACGCTGGCACCACATCGACGATGCCGGGATCAACCCGCGCCCGGCTTCGGGCAAGGTGCCGGTGTGGTATGGCGGACATGTCGAGCAGACGCTGCATCGCATCGCCAAGTGGGGCGACGGCTGGATGCCCAACGCCTATCCGCCCGATCAGAGCGCGCTCGACGTGTTTTCGAAGCTGCGGAAACTGACCGAAGAGGCCGGCCGCAACCCCAAGGATGTCGGCATCGAGGTGTGGACCTCGATGGGCTCCGGAAGCGAAGCGGACTGGGCTCGGGAGGCCCAATTCTGGAAACAGGCCGGCGCGACGCATCTCTGCCTGACGACCACCTTCCACCGCCGCCACCATCACCGGCTCGCCGGGCACACGCTCGGCGACCACATCGCGGCGCTGAAGCGGTTCCAGAACGCGGTAGCGGACGCGCTGTAGGAGAAACGGCAATGGCGTTTACGGTCACCCCGCTTCACCCTCGTATCGGCGCCGAGGTGTCCGGCGTCGACGCCTCGATTCCGCCCGATGCCGCGACGCTCGCGGCGCTGTGGCAGGCGATCGACCGCTGGTCGGTTCTGGTGCTGCGCGGCCAGGCGTTCAGCGATGCGCAGCTCAAGGAATTCGCCCGACATTTTGGGCCGCTTGAGATCGGTCGCGCTGCGCTGCAGCCCGGCAAGCGCCGGCTCGCGATCCCCGAGATCGGCGATATTTCCAACCTCGACATCGACAACAACGTCCGCGGGCGCGACGACCGCCGCCGGCTCGACATGCTCGGCAACCGGCTGTGGCATACCGACGCCTCCTACATGCCGGTCCCGGTGGTGCTGGGCATGCTGTTCGCGGTCGCGGTGCCGCCGGCCTCGCCCTTGGGTGCCGGCGAGACCGAGTTCGCCGACATGCGCGCCGCGTATGACGCGCTCGACGACGATCTGAAGGCGCTGTGCGACCCGCTGGTCGTCGAGCACGACATCTTCTGGTCGCGCGGGCAGATCGGCTTCACCGCATTCCCGCCCGGCGAGCGCGAGAAGTACCCGCCCTCGCCGCAAAAGCTGGTGCGCCGGCACCCCGGCTCGGGCCGCAAGACGCTGTATCTGTCCGCGCACGCCTCGCATATCGTCGGCTGGCCGGTGGCGGACGGCAGGCTGCTGCTGCACGACCTCAACACCCACGCGACGCAGCGCCAGTTCGTCTACAGCCACAAATGGGCCGAGGGCGATCTCGTGATTTGGGACAATCGCTGCACGATGCATCGCGGCCGGCCGCACGACGAGAACGCTCCGCGCGACCTCAGGCGCGCGACCACCCTCGACATCGGCTCGACGCTGGACGAAGCGGCCTAGCTCTTCGCCGGGACCGGCGCACCGGTCGGTGTGTGCGGCGCGGTGCGCACGTGCTCGGGGCGCACCCCGATACCGACGATGCGCGCCGGGATGCGCTGCAGGTACGGGATCGCACCGAACAGCCTTACGGGCCACGGTGCGGTGATTGGCCGGTCGGCGGCGAGAATCTTGTCGATCACGTTCTGTTGCACCCCCACCTGGATCGCCTGGATCACCTTCATCGGGAAGGTACGGCGGCGCTGCACCCGGGCGAGGTGGTCGCTGGTCAGCCGACCCTCGCGCAGCGGCGCGGCGAGGATGTTGGCCGCGGCGATCGCATCCTGCACCGCCAGGTTGACCCCGACCCCGCCGATCGGCGACATCGCGTGCGCCGCATCGCCGATGCATAACAGACCCGGCCGCCACCATGTCCGCAACCGGTCGACCGCCACGGTCAGCAGCTTAACGTCGTCCCAGTCCGCCAGCTCGGCGACCCGGTCAGCGAGGAACGGGGTGATCCTGGCGATGTCGGCGCGGAATGCGTCGAGCCCCCGGGCACGCAGCGTGTCGTAGCCGCCCTTGCGGATCACATAGGCGCATTGCCAATAGTCGGCGCGGTTGAGCGTCACCATCATCCGTCCGTAATTGACCGTCCCGCCGGTCTGCTCCGGGTCGCCGGCGCGGCGCGACAGACGCATCCACAGCACGTCCATCGGCGCGCCGAGGCTCTCGACCTCGAACCCCGCTTTCTCGCGCACCGTCGAATGGCGACCATCGGCGCCGACCACCAGGTCGGCGCCGATCGCGATCGGCCCCAGCGGCGTGGTGGCGCGAACCCCGACGATGCGGCCGGCCTCGACGATCAGATCGGTCGCGTCGGTTTCCATGTGCAGATCGAAGCCCGGATAGCGCCTGCCCTGTTCCGCCAGGAAATTGAGGAAGTCCCATTGCGGCATCAGCGCGACGAACTTGCAGACCGTCGGCAGATGCGTGAAATCGGCGATCCTGATATCGCTGTCGCCGATCCGCGCCTGCAGCTGGCGGATCTCCTCGTGGCGGATCTTCAGGAACTCGTCCAGCAGTCCCAGTTCGTGCATCACCTGCAAGGTCGAAGGGTGGATCGTGTCGCCGCGGAAGTCGCGGAAGAAGTCGCTGTGCTTTTCCAGGACGACGACGCTGATCCCGGCGCGGGCCAGCAGGAAGCCGAGCATAACCCCAGCCGGGCCGCCGCCGGCGATACAGCAGGTGACGCGCAACGAAGGCTCGGCCATCGCCCAATCCTTTTCCTGCCTCGTTGTGCCCGGGAAGAGAAACGAACTGGCGGCGTATAATTCGATGCGATGTTTGGAGGAGAAACGGCAACGAGGCGCGAGATGTCCCATCCTACCAGGAGCGGATGGGTCCGGCGCGCTGTGATGGGGCTGGCGTTTGGTTGCGCCGCGCGAATATTCCGGTCCGGGAAATTCCCCGGCCGGGATTGTTTTGTCGGCAATCGTTTCGCGCGGTCGCCGCGCAGGTTATAGAGCACGCGTCACCGGTCTTTCAGGGAATCGCCCGATGCTCGATCCGGCCGTGCTCGCATCGCGTTCCGACCTGGTGCTCGCCGATGCGACGATCCCGGAGCTGCCGAACCATTACCGCGGCAAGGTGCGGGACAATTACGACCTGCCGGACGGAAGGCGGATCATCATCGCGACCGACCGGCTGTCGGCCTTCGACCGCAACATCGCTGCGATCCCGTGCAAGGGTGAAGTGCTGACGCAAACCGCCCGGTTCTGGTTCGACGAGACGGATGCGATCTGCCGCAACCATGTCATCGAATACCCCGATCCGAACGTGTTGGTGTGCCGCCTGCTCTCGATCCTGCCGGTCGAGATCGTCGTGCGCGACTACCTCGCCGGCACCACCGCGACCTCGGTGTGGTCGATGTACAAGGCGGGACGGCGCGAGATCTACGGCATGCGGTTTCCCGACGGGCTGCGCGAGAACCAGAAGCTGCCGCAGACCATCCTCACCCCGACCACCAAGGCGCGCGACGGCGAGCATGACGAGCCGGTCACGCCTGCCGAGATCGTCGCGCGCGGGCTGATGAGCGGCGCGCAGTGGGACGAGCTGTCGGCGACGGCGTTGGCGCTGTTTGCGCGCGGGCGCGAGCTTGCCGCGGCACGCGGCCTCATCCTCGTCGACACCAAATACGAGTTCGGCATCGATCGCGACGGCCGCGTGACGCTGGCCGACGAGGTTCACACCCCGGACAGCAGCCGCTACTGGTTCGCCGCAACCTATCCCGCGCGGTTCGCGGCGGGCGAGCCGCCCGAGGCGTTCGACAAGGACGTGCTGCGCCGCTGGGTTGCCGCGCGCTGCGACCCCTACCGCGACCCGATCCCGCCGATCCCGCCGCAGGTCGTCGGCGAGACCGCCGCGGTCTATATCGACGCCTACGAGCGGATCACCGGCCGACATTTCGCGCTGCCGCCGCCGGGGCGGCCGGTCATCGAGCGCATCCGCGCCAATCTCGCGCGGTATTTCTGACCCGGGCTACCGCAGCGCCTCGCTTAGCGCCGCCAGTGCGTTGAGTGCCGGCGCGAGGCCGCTATAGGGCCCGGTCTGGATCACCGTTTCGATGATCTCGGTCTTCGACAGACCGGCGTTGAGCGCCGACTGGCCGAATTTGCGTACCTGGCCTTCGAGCTTGAGCGCGGTGAAGGCCGCTACAGCGACCAGCGCGCGCTGCCGCCGGTCGAGCCCCGGCCGATCCCAGATTTCGCCGTAGCCGTACTGGATCGCGACCGGGTAGAGCGCCTGGGTCACCTTGTTGTCGGGTGAGGCATAGCCCGAATAGCCGCGCTCGCCGTGAAACGACTCGAGCAGTTCGCGGCCCCGTCGGTCCAATTCCTCGAGCGATGCATCGCGCGGCCCCTCGGGCGGCAGCGCGATGCCGCGCTCGGCGTAGACCGCTTCCGCGACCGCCATCGCGTCCTCGCTCGCCGGCAGCCCGCAATAGATGCCGCATTGGATGAAGATTTCGACGATGCTGCGCGGCGCCAGGCCGAGGTCGAGCGCTGCGCCGACATGGCGCCGCAGATGGTTGAGCCGCTGCACCGAGCACAGCGCCGCCAGCGCTGCGATCATTCGGTCGAGCAGCGCCAGGCCGGGCCGGTTCCATACCGCACCGAACGCGAGTTCGGCGCGCAGCGCGGCGTAATTAGGGACGAAATGCGTCAGCGCACCCGAGCCGAATAGCCGCTGGCGAAGCGCCGTGCCGTCGCGGTGCAACTCTTCGCGGCTGGACATGATCTTTCCTCCACACGGCGTTTGACGAGGCTTCCCCGCTAGCCTAACACGCGCCCAACAGCGAACGGGGAGCACGCCGATGCTCGAAACGACGATCGCCGGCAGTCTGCCGAAGCCGTCCTGGCTGGCCGAGCCGCGCAAGCTCTGGCCGGCCTGGCGGCTGGAGGGCGAGGCGCTTGCCGAGGCGAAGCGCGACGCGACGATCCTCGCGCTCAAGCTTCAGGAGGATGCCGGGATCGACATCGTCAGCGACGGCGAAATGTCGCGCCAGCATTTCGTCCACGGCTTTCTCGAGAACCTCGACGGCATCGACTTCGCCAACAAGGTGCGGATGGGCATCCGCAACAACCGTTACGAGGCCGAGTGCCCGGCGGTCACCGGCGCGCTCAAGCGGCGCGCCAGCGTCCATGCGGCCGAGGCGCGGGTCGCGCGCGAGCACACGAGCCACGCGCTCAAATTTACCCTCCCGGGGCCGATGACGATCGTCGACACGATCGCCGACCGGCACTACGGCGACCGGGTCGCGATGGCGATGGCGTTTGCCGACCTGCTCAACGAGGAGGCGCGCGAGCTGGCCGAGATCGGCGTCGACGTGATCCAGTTCGACGAGCCGGCCTTCAACGTCTATCTCGACGAGGTCACCGATTGGGGGATCGCGGCGCTGCATCGGGCGATCGAAGGGCTCCAATGCAAGACCGCGGTGCATATCTGCTACGGCTACGGCATCCAGGCGAATATCGACTGGAAGGCCGGGCTCGGGCGCGAATGGCGGCAATACGAGCGCATCTTCCCGGCGCTGGCGGCGAGCCGGATCGGCCAGGTGTCGCTCGAATGCGCCAATTCGCGCGTGCCGATCGAGCTGCTCGGCCTGCTTGCCGGCAAGGACGTGCTGGTCGGCGCGATCGATGTCGCGGCGAGCCGCGTCGAGGTCGCCGACGAGGTCGCCGCCACGATCGACCGCGCGCTCAAATACGTCCCCGCCGACCGGCTCTATCCGTGCACCAATTGCGGCATGGCGCCGTTGGATCGGGCGCTTGCCTACCAGAAGCTCGAAGCGCTCGCCGCCGGCTCCGCACTGGTCCGCGGGCGTTAAATTGGGTCGGAGGGGGATATCCGATGAGCGCATCGCTCCCGAACTTGCTTTCCGCCGTCGAGGCGCTGGCGCCGGTGATCGAAGCGCATGCGGACGAGGGCGAGCGCCTGCGCCGGCTTGCAACGCCGGTGGTCGATGCGATGTCTCGGGCGGGCTTGTTCCGGCTATGGGTGCCACGATCGCTGGGCGGCGCCGAGGCCGATGTCGCCACGGTCGTCCGCTTGGTGGAGGCCGTCTCGAGAATCGATGGCGCCGCCGGCTGGTGCATGACCATCGCCGGCAACACTTGCCTTCCGGCCGGTTATTTGCCGGCATCGTCCGCCCGGCATATTTTTGCCGACAACCCGCTGCTGGTGACCGCCGGTACCTGGCCGCCTCTCGGCGAGGCGGTCGCGGTCGACGGCGGCTATCGCGTGACCGGAAGCTGGCCGTTCGCCAGCGGTTGCCAGCACGCCGGCTGGATAGAGGGCGGGTGCCGCATCCGCCACGGCGACGCGCTGAGAATGGAGGCGAATGGCTTGCCGGCCGTGCGGGTCATGTTCTTTCCGGCTGACGCGTGCGAGATTCTCGATACCTGGGACACGACCGGTATGCGAGGCACCGGGAGTCACGACTTTGCCGTGAACGACGTCTTTGTGCC
>Ga0335078_10012896_pt1 | contig 12386 bp, 6 predicted proteins | sample Lox_Sample_32_FD_206711 | JGI IMG/M metagenome (GOLD analysis project Ga0335078, IMG submission 206711) | Soil microbial communities from Loxahatchee National Wildlife Refuge, Florida, United States - Lox_Sample_3.2 | ecosystem: Environmental > Terrestrial > Soil > Wetlands | place: USA: Florida... | reverse complement strand
GTGCAGGCGTTCGGCCTGCAGGAAAAAATCGGCCAGGTCATTATCCCGACCGAGTCGGTGATCGAGGTGCGCGGCGGCAAGAAAGTCATTTCTCCGCGGATGTGCTATCCGGGCTACGTGCTGGTCGAGATGGATATGGATGACTACACGTGGCACGTCGTGCGCTCGACGCCGAAAGTCACTGGTTTCGTGGGCTCGGGCCAGTATCCGTCGCCGCTGACGGAAGAAGAAGTTCAGAACATTTTGAATCGCGCGACGACTACGGCCGAGAAACCCAAGCCAAAGCTTTCGTTCGAGCGCGGCGAGAAAGTCCGAATCGGCGAAGGGCCGTTCGCGAACTTTACGGGCGTCGTGGAGGAAGTGAATTCAGACCGCAGCACGCTGAAAGTTTCGGTCACAATTTTCGGGCGTTCGACGCCGGTGGAGTTGGATTTTGGTCAGGTTGAGAAAGTCGCGTAGGAGCGAGGAAGGTATAGATGGCGAAGAAAGTAAATGCGGTTGTGAAGCTGCAGTTGCCGGCGGGCAAAGCAACGCCCGCGCCACCTGTGGGCACGGCGCTCGGCCCGCACGGCCTGAACATCATGGATTTCTGCAAGCAGTACAACGCGAAGACGTCGAAAGAGCCGGACGGGATGATTTTTCCGGTCCTCGTCACAGTTTATAGCGACCGCACGTTTTCGTTCATTCTAAAGACGCCGCCCGCTTCCGTGCTCTTGAAGCGCGCCGCAGGGATCGTGAAGGGCTCCGCCGAACCGAATCGCAACAAGGTTGCGAAAGTCACGAAGAAGCAAGTGGAAGAGATTGCCAAAACGAAGCTACCCGACCTGAACACTGCGAATCTGGAGTCCGCGATGCGTTCGGTGATGGGCACTGCCCGCAACATGGGCATCGAAGTCACGGACTAAGGGGAAACACGATGGGCCGCAGCGCAAAAGTAGGTGGAAAGAATATCGATCGCGCCCGGAAACTGGTCGAGGCGCGGCCGTACAACCTCGAAGAGGCGGCCGAGCTTCTTCGCAAGGCGCACTTTGTGAAATTCGACGAGACCGTCGAGTTGGTTTTGAATCTCGGCGTCGATCCAAAGCAGTCGGACCAGATGGTCCGCGGCACGGTCGTATTGCCGCACGGGTTGGGCAAGTCCAAGCGCGTTCTCGTGATCGCGAGCGGCGAGAAGGTCCGCGAGGCGCAGGAAGCGGGCGCGGATTTTGTCGGCGGCGAAGACATGGTTCAGAAGATCACCGAAGGCTGGACGGATTACGAAGCCGTGATCGCCACGCCGGACATGATGAAGTCCGCCGGACGTCTCGGTAAGGTTCTTGGCCCGCGCGGCCTGATGCCGAATCCGAAGACCGGTACGGTCACTTTTGAAGTCGCGAAAGCGGTGAAAGAAGTCAAAGCCGGAAAGGTCGAGTTCCGCCTCGATAAGACTGGTCTGATTCATTCGCCAGTGGGCAAGATCAGCTTCACCGCGAAGAATCTCGCGGAGAATGCGGCGGCTTTGCTGGGCGCCATCGTGAAGGCAAAGCCCTCGGCGGCGAAGGGCAGGTACATCAAGAAAATCACGCTCACTTCAACGATGGGTCCGGGGATCCCGATCAACATCAACGAAGCCGAAGCGGCCACAGCGGTAGCGGCGTAATCGATTTCAAAGAGGGAGAGTTCGGCGTCATGAAGAAGAAGGCCGAAAAGCAGAAGCAGTCCGAGGAGCTTCGCGCGCAGTTGGCGACGGTTTCAACCGTCATCCTCTCGACGTTCCAGGGAATCACGGTCGAGGACGACACGAAGCTGCGCCGCGCGGTCGAAGCGGCTGGCGGGCACTATGAAGTCGTGAAGAATACGGTTGCCGAGCGTGCGGCGGCGGGAACTCCTGCCGAGGGTTTGCTTAAGAACCTGAAGGGCACGAATTCGATCGCGTACACCAAGACCGACCCGGTTACGCTCGCGAAGATCTTGACGAAAATCGCCAAGGACACGCCCGCGTTTCAATTTCGTGCAGGATGGGTCGAGGGCCGCGTCATCTCAATTCAGGAAATCGGCCAGCTCGCGCTACTGCCGAGCAAGGAAGAGCTGATCAGCAAGATCATGTTCATGCTGAACGCTCCGGCACAGCGTTTGGCAACCGCGATGGCTGCGCTACCGCGCAATCTCGCGGTGGTTACGAATGAAGCGGTGAAAGCAAGCAAATTTTCAGGTGGCGCGGCTCCCGTAGCACCCGGGCCAGCGCCGGAAGCGGCTCAGTAGTACAAACAAGATTCTCGATCAAGGGTTTTTCATCTCATAGGGAGGATAGGGACGGCAATGGCTAGCAAAGTGGAAGGAATACTCGAGGAAATCAAGGGCCTGACTCTGCTGGAGGCTTCCGAGCTCGTGAAGAAAATGGAGGAAGCCTTCGGTGTGTCCGCGGCTGCGGCGGCGCCTGTGGTGATGGCAGGTGGCGCGGCGGGTGCGGCGGCGGCGGGCGCGGCGGCGGAAGAGAAGACCGAATTTACGGTCGTTCTCACGGAAGTTGGCGCCAACAAAATCAACGTGATCAAGGCGGTTCGTGAAGTTACCAGCCTGGGCTTGAAGGAAGCCAAGGATTTGGTCGACGGCGCACCGAAAACGGTGAAAGAAGGCATCAACAAGGACGAAGCCGCCACGATCAAGAAGAAGTTCGAAGAGGCCGGAGCCAAGGTCGAGATTAAGTAGTGGCGGTCCGCGTTCGGCCACGCGGGACTGCAAAGGAATACGCGTACGCACGCGCTCCTTTCGACAAGTTCCACAAATCACGTCCTTCCCGGACCGGCGTGCGGGTGTTTATCCGCACCGCCGCATTCGGCATTGCTTTGAAGGGATAGTTCATGAGCAAGAATGGAAATCATCGCATCGTTCGAGAGCGGGAACGGCTGGACTTCGCCAAAATCAAGACGACTGTCCAGATCCCGAACCTGATCGACGTGCAGAAAAAGTCGTATCAGCGGTTCCTGCAAATGGATCTGCTGCCGAGCGAGCGCGAAGACACGGGCTTGCAGTCTGTGTTCACGTCGGTTTTTCCGATTCAGGATTTTCGCGGCCTTTCGCAGCTCGACTTCGTCGATTATGCAATCGGCAACTGGGAGTGCAAATGCGGCCACCTGCGTGGCCTGCATCACTTGCGCGCCACCTGCCGGAATTGCGGCGCGTCCGTCGTTACGAACCCGTACAAGACGGGCGATGTGCTTTGCACGAAGTGCGGCACGTTCAACAAGAACACGCCTACGTTCTGCAATAAATGCGGCGACCCGGTCACGCTGCAACTGAAGTACGACGTGAACGAGTGCCAAGAGCGCGGCATGACGTACTCGGCGCCTCTCAAGGTCACGATCCGCCTCACGATCTACGACAAGGATCCGGACACGGGCGCGAAGTCCATCCGCGACATCAAGGAACAGGAAGTCTTCTTCGGCGATATCCCGTTGATGACCGAGAACGGCACCTTCATCATCAACGGCACCGAGCGCGTGATCGTCAGCCAGCTGCATCGTTCGCCTGGCGTGTTTTTCGAAACCGCGAACAACCGCAGCTACTTCCTGGGCAAGATCATTCCGTACCGCGGCTCGTGGGTCGAGTTCGAATACGACACGAAAAACATTTTGTATGTGCGCATCGATCGCAAGCGCAAGTTCCTCGGCTCGATCTTCATGCGCGCGTTGGGCATGAAGTCGAATGAGGACATACTTCGAACGTTCTATCAGGTCGAGCGCATCACTCTGCGCGACGGCGACCTGCTCTGGAATGCGTCCGAGGGCCTGGTTGACCGCAAGCTATCGAAGGAAATCAAGCACCCGAAGTCGGGCGAAGTTCTGGTGGGCGCGCACAAGCGCATTTCCGATCCGCTCTACAAGGAACTCGTCAAGGCACGGGTTACGCAAGTCGAAGTCGGCGTGGCCGACCTCGAGGGCGCAGTCACCGTCGGCGAGCTCGTGAATCGCGAAACGGGCGAAGTTCTGCTCGAAGCCAATAAGCCGCTCACCGCCGAGATTTGGACGTCGATCGCCGAAGCGGGCATTACCGAAGTCGACGTTTGCTTCCCGGAGCGCGACGATGTCGGCATCATCATTTCGCGCACTCTCGACAAGGACACGATCCACTCGCCGAAGGAAGCGTTGATTGAAATCTACCGCAAGCTGCGTCCCGGCGATCCGCCGACGCTCGAAACCGCGACCGCTCTGTTCAACGGCATGTTCTTCGATGCGCGCAAATACGACTTCAGCAAAGTCGGCCGCTTGAAGTTCAATATCAAGCTCGGCCTCGAAACCCCGCTCGATAAGCGCACGCTCGATCCGGCCGATTTCGTCGCTGCCATCAAGTACCTGCTGAAGCTCCGCAAGAATATCGGCACGGTCGACGACATCGACCATCTTGGCAACCGCCGCGTCCGCGCAGTGGGCGAGTTGCTCGAAAACCAGTTCCGCATCGGCCTTGTCCGCATGGAGCGCGCGATCAAGGAAAAGATGTCCGTTTACCAGGAAATGTCGACGGCGATGCCGCACGACCTCGTGAACGCGAAGCCCGTTATGGCCGCGATCCGCGAGTTCTTCGGCAGCTCGCAACTGTCGCAGTTCATGGATCAGACCAATCCCTTGAGCGAAATCACGCACAAGCGGCGTCTATCCGCTCTCGGCCCCGGTGGTCTTTCGCGCGAACGCGCCGGATTCGAGGTCCGCGACGTTCACCCGACGCACTACGGCCGCATCTGCCCGATCGAAACGCCGGAAGGTCCGAACATCGGCTTGATCAGCTCCCTTTCGTGCTATGCGCGGATCAACGAGTTCGGCTTCATCGAGTCGCCCTACCGCAAGGTGAAGGGCGGCCGCGTGATCGATTACGTCCAGATCGTCAACGCGGGCGATAGCGAATTCAAAGCAGGCGAAATCGTCGAGAAGGACAAAGTCGAAGACATGAACGAAGAGCTGAAGCGGCGGCGCATCGTGATGGAGCCGCACTGCTTCTATCTCTCTGCTTGGGAAGAAGATCGCTACGTGGTCGCGCAGGCCAACGCGTCGCTCGATGAAAGGCTGCGCATCACCACCGATCTCGTCAACTGCCGCCAGGCCGGAAACTTCGTGCTCAAGAGCCGCGAGGAAGTGGATTACATCGACGTGTCGCCGAAGCAGCTCGTATCGGTGGCCGCGAGCTTGATTCCGTTCCTTGAAAATGACGACGCGAACCGCGCGTTGATGGGTTCGAACATGCAGCGCCAAGCCGTGCCGCTGATCAAGGGCGAGGCCCCACTCGTCGGCACTGGCATGGAACGCGTCACCGCACGTGACTCGGGCGCCGTGATTGTCTGCCGCCGCGACGGCATCGTCGATCAGGTTGACTCGGAGCGCGTCATCGTGCGCGTCGAATCCGATCAGTCGGGCGTACTGAGCCGCGAAGTCGGATCCGACATCTACCTACTCACAAAGTTCAAGCGCTCAAACCAGAACACCTGCATCAACCAGAAACCACTGGTTCGCGCAGGCGATCGCGTGAAGCAGGGTCAGGTGCTCGCTGATGGTCCCTGCACCGATCGCGGCGAACTAGCGCTCGGCCGCAACGTCCTCGTCGCGTTCATTCCGTGGCGCGGGTACAACTTCGAAGACGCGATCCTGGTCAGCGAGAAGCTGGTGAAGGAGGATTACTACACCTCGATTCACATCGAGGAGTACGAAATCGAAGCGCGCGATACGAAGCTCGGTCCGGAAGAAATCACGCGCGACATCCCCAACATCAACGAAAGCTTCCTGCGCAATCTCGATGAAAGCGGTGTGATTCGCATCGGCGCGACGGTCAAGCCAGGCGACATTCTCGTCGGCAAGGTCACGCCGAAGGGCGAGACCACGCTGACGCCGGAAGAGAAGCTGCTCCGCGCGATCTTCGGCGAAAAAGCCGGCGACGTGCGCGACGCTTCGCTCTACTGTCCGCCGGGTATCGAAGGCACGATCGTCGACGTAAAAATCTTCTGCCGCAAGGGCGCGGAGAAGGACGAGCGTCACAAGGCGATCGAGGCCGCGCAAGTGTCGAAGCTTGAAAAGAACCTCGCCGACGAGATCCGCATTCTCACGGACGAGCGCCTGAAGCGCCTCACCGATTTGCTTGGCGGCCAGAAACTCGTGGCCGACCTGCACGATGAGCGCACGAACAAGCGCTTGCTCACGAAGGGCACAGACCTCGATCGCGATATTCTCGAAAAAATCTCCACCCGCAACCTGAAGCGTCTGCGTCTCAACGACAAGGACCCGCTGCTAATCGAGAAGATCGACGAAATCGAAGAGATGACGTCGCGTCAGATCGACGTGCTGCGCAAGATCACGGACGAGCGCATCGGCAAGCTCAAGAAGGGCGATGAACTGCCCCCGGGTGTCATCAAGCTCGTGAAGGTCTACATCGCGATGAAGCGCAAGCTATCCGTCGGCGACAAGATGGCAGGCCGCCACGGCAACAAGGGCGTCATCGCGCGGATCGTTCCGGCGGAAGACATGCCTTACATGCCAGACGGCACGCCCGTCGAGATCGTGCTCAATCCGCTCGGCGTTCCTTCTCGTATGAACGTCGGACAGATTCTCGAAACGCACCTTGGCTGGGCGTCCAAGGAACTTGGCGAGCAAGTCGGCAAGGTTCTGGACGACGGCCAGCGAGTCGAGGCCGTGCGCAAATGGTTCAAAGAAGCGTTCGGTCCCACGTCGGTTTGGAAAACCATTTCCGAGCTGGACGACGAAGCGATCCTGGACCTCGCGCACAGCTTCCGCGAAGGCGTTCCGGTTGCCACACCGGTGTTCGACGGCGCGCGCGAAGGCGACATTCGCCACCTGCTCCAGTTCACCGAGTTGCCCGAGAGCGGCAAGATCACGCTCTACGACGGCATGACCGGCGACGAGTTCGCGCAAAACGTCACCGTCGGCTACATCTACATGCTGAAGCTTTCGCACTTGGTGGACGACAAAATCCACGCTCGTTCGATTGGTCCGTACTCGCTCATCACACAGCAGCCTCTCGGTGGAAAGGCGCAGTTCGGAGGACAGCGGTTCGGCGAAATGGAAGTCTGGGCGCTCGAATCGTATGGTGCCGCGCACATTCTGCAGGAGCTGCTGACGGCGAAGTCGGACGATGTGTACGGCCGCGCCAAGATTTACGAGGCCATCGTGAAGGGTGAGCCGGGAATCGAGCCCGGCGTGCCCGAATCGTTCAACGTGCTCGTGCGCGAGTTGCAGTCGCTCTGCCTGGATGTGGAATTGATGAAACGGCAGAAACCGCAGCTCGAACAATCGGAAGCGGCTGACTGATTTCGCGGGCCCTCGAGCAATCCGGGGCCCGCCACAAGATTCTCGCAACACTGTTATTTGGTCCGGCAGTTTGCCGGACGGGAGGAACCGCCCTTGTATCGATCAAGCCCGTATGACCGAGCCAGTCAGATCGCGGATTTCGATTCGATTCGCATCAGCCTGGCGAGTCCTGAAAAGATCCGGTCCTGGTCGCATGGCGAAGTGACCAAGCCGGAAACCATCAATTACCGCACCTTCAAACCGGAGCGCGACGGCCTTTTCTGCGCCAAGATTTTCGGGCCCGTTACCGACTGGGAGTGCTTGTGCGGAAAGTACAAGCGGATGAAGCACCGCGGAGTGATCTGCGATAAGTGCGGTGTGGAAGTCACGCTCAGCAAAGTTCGCCGCGAGCGTCTCGGACACATCGAGCTTGCATCCCCCTGCTCGCACGTTTGGTTCTTCAAGGGATTGCCCAGCCGCATTGGCTACTTGCTCGATATCACCATGCGGGATCTCGAGCACATTCTCTACTTCGAGACGTACGTGTGCGTCGATCCCGGCGAAGTGCCCGGCATCAAGGAGAAGGATATTCTGCCGGAAGAAAAGTTCCGCGAATTGCAGCGGGATAACCCCGGCAAGTTCGATGCCCGCATGGGTGCTGAAGCGATCAAGGAACTTCTGCGCCGCGTCGATGTCGATAAGCTTTCGAACGAGCTTCGCGAGAAAATGAAGGTCGATCCGAGCTTGCAGAAGCGGATCAAGTACGCCAAGCGGCTCAAGGTTCTCGAGGCGTTCCGCAAGAGCGGCAACAAGCCGGAATGGATGATTCTGGACGTGATTCCGGTGCTTCCACCCGAGTTGCGCCCGCTTGTGCCTCTCGATGGTGGCCGCTTCGCCACGTCCGACCTCAATGACCTCTATCGCCGCGTGATCAACCGCAACAACCGGCTGAAGAAGCTCATGGAGCTTCACGCGCCAGACGTGATCGTCCGCAACGAAAAGCGGATGTTGCAGGAAGCTGTCGACGCGCTCTTCGACAACGGCCGCCGTGGTCGCGTGCTGCGTGGCACGAACAATCGGCCGCTTAAGTCGCTCTCCGATACGCTCAAGGGCAAGCAGGGCCGCTTCCGCCAGAACCTCCTGGGCAAGCGCGTCGACTACTCGGGCCGTTCCGTCATCGTCGTTGGGCCCGAGCTCAAGCTGCACCAGTGCGGTCTGCCCAAGAAAATGGCGCTCGAGCTCTTCAAGCCGTTCATTTATCACCGGCTCGAAGCCGCCGGCCACTGCACCACGATCAAGCAGGCCAAGGAATTGGTCGAGGCGCAGGAATCGACAGTTTGGGACATTCTCGAGGACGTGATCCGCGAGCATCCGGTTTTGCTCAACCGCGCTCCCACGCTTCACCGTTTGGGCATCCAGGCATTTGAGCCGACGCTCGTCGAAGGCAAAGCCATCCGCATCCACCCGCTCGTTTGCACCGCTTTTAACGCGGACTTCGACGGCGATCAGATGGCCGTGCACATTCCGCTTTCGCCGGAAGCGCAAGTGGAAGCCTCGGTCTTGATGCTCAGCTCGCACAACATCCTCTCGCCGGCAAACGGCTATCCGCTCGCCGTGCCGACGCAGGACATGGTGCTCGGCATTTACTACATGACGAAGTCGAAGCCGAAGGCCAAGGGCGAAGGCCGCGCGTTCGGCACCGTCGAAGAAGTGATCATGGCGCTCGAAGCGGGCGAAGTGGAATTGCTCAGCCCGATTCGTCTGCGCTACACGGGCGAAGTGATCGACCTGACCAACGCATACGACGATCAGGACGTTTCGCACACGGAGCCTGTTCATTTGAATAAGCAGTTCCTGCAGACTACGGTCGGCCGCGTGATCTTCAATGATCACCTGCCTTCGGACATGCCGTTCGTCAACGGCTTGCTGAAGAAGAAGGGCGTCCAGGCGCTGGTGCAATACGCCTATCTGCGCTTCGGCCTCGAAAAGACCGTGCAAATGCTGGACCGCCTAAAGGAACTTGGCTTCCAGTACGCGACGAAGGCAGGCGTTTCCATCGGCATCGTCGACATGGTTATCCCGAGCGTCAAGTTCAAGCTCGTGGATGCGGCCGAACACGAAGTCGTCAAGGTCCAACAGCAGTATCTCGATGGCGCCATCACCAACGGCGAGCGCTACAACAAAGTCATCGCTATCTGGAGCGACGTCACCGAGAAGGTTGCGGACGAAATGTTCAAGGCCCTCGAAGAGCAGGATAAGCAGGGCGTGATCAACCCCATTTACGTCATGGCCGATTCCGGTGCCCGCGGATCGAAGCAGCAGATCCGTCAGCTTTCCGGAATGCGTGGACTGATGGCGAAGCCGTCGGGTGAAGTCATCGAGACCCCGATCACTTCCAACTTCCGCGAAGGTCTCACCGTGCTGCAGTACTTCATCTCGACGCACGGCGCTCGTAAGGGTCTCGCCGATACGGCTCTTAAGACCGCCGATTCCGGTTACCTCACGCGGCGTCTCGTGGATGTGGCGCAAGACGTGATCATCAATGAGTTCGATTGCGGCACGGGGGACGGCATCTACGTCGAACCGATTCTCGAGGCCGGCGTCGAAGTCGAATCGTTGCGCGACCGCGTTATCGGCCGCGTTTCGCTCGAGAAGATCAAGGACTACGAAGGCAACGTCATTGTCGAGATCAACCAGGAGATCACCGAAGAACTGGCGAATGCGATTCAGGCCGCCGGTATCGAACGGGTCAAGATCCGATCCGTGCTCACCTGCGAATCCCGGCGGGGTGTGTGCGCTCGCTGCTACGGCCGCAACTTGGCAACCGGCCGCTTCGTCGAGATGGGCGAAGCCGTCGGCGTCATCGCGGCGCAGTCGATCGGCGAACCGGGCACGCAGCTCACGATGCGGACGTTCCACATCGGCGGCACGGCTACCCGCGTCACCGAACAGTCGAAGGTCGAGGCCCGCAACAACGGCTTCGTGAAGTTCATCGACTTGAAGGCGGTCGAGGGCCGCGGAAAGACGCTCATTGCGATGAACCGTTCCGGTTTGATCGCGGTGGTCGACGAAAAGGGCCGCGAGAAGGAACGCCATCACGTCGTCTACGGCGCGCGTCTGCGTGTCGAAGATGGGCAGCCCGTCACGCTCGGCCAAACGATGTGCGAGTGGGATCCGTACACGTTCTCGATCCTCACGGAAACGGGCGGCACGATCGAATTCAAGGATTTGCAGCCGGGTCTCACCATCGAAGAGCAGGTGGACGAAGTCACCGGCCTTTCGCAGCTCGTTGTTACGCTGCCGCCGGGCGACGAAAAGCACCAGCCGACGATCCAGGTTCGCGATTCGCAAGGCCGCGTCCGCAAGAAGTACCTCATGCCGTCGCGCGCTCACTTGATGGTCGCGGATGGAGACGACGTGCAGCCGGGCGACGTGCTCGCGAAGATTCCTCGCGAGACCACGAAGACGAAGGACATCACGGGCGGTCTCCCGCGCGTGGTCGAACTCTTCGAGACTCGCAAGCCGCGTGATCCGGCCGTCATCAGCGAAATCGACGGTGTCGTGAAGTACGGCGAAATCGCCAAGGGCCTGCGCAAGATCTATGTGGAGAGCGAAGATGGACGCACGATCAAGGAATACTCCATCCCGCGCGGCGTTCACATCAACGTGCAGGAAGGCGAGCACGTTCGGGCCGGTGAACCGTTGATCGATGGTCCCCTGAACCCGCACGACTTGCTTGCCGTCCTCGGCGAAAAGTACACGCAGGCATACCTCGTGAATTCAATTCAAGAGGTCTATCGCCTGCAGGGCGTCAACATCAACGACAAGCACATCGAGACGATCGTTCGCCAGATGATGCGCTGGGTGAAGGTCGAGGAAGTGGGCGACACCACGTTCCTTCTCGAGGAGCAGATCGATAAGTTCCGCTTCCGCGAGGAGAACGACCGCGTGATCCAGGATGGCGGCAGGCCGGCAACCGGCAGGCCGTTGCTGCTCGGAATCACGAAGGCATCGCTCTCCACCGATTCGTTCATCTCGGCGGCGAGCTTTCAGGAAACCACCCGCGTGCTCACGGAAGCAGCGATCTCCGGAAAGGTCGATTATCTGCGCGGCCTGAAGGAAAACGTGATTATGGGCCGTCTGATTCCGGCCGGCACGGGTCTTGAGCGTTACCGGAATATCCAGTTGCTGACCGAGATTCCGAAGGAAGAGCCCGAGGCCATGGAGCCCGAGCTCAGCCCGGAGGAAGCGGCGGCGCTGGATTTCCTTCGCAAAGATACGGACGCGGTGGCCGACGCCGAAGGCTAGTCGAACAGACGAAACAGAAACCAACAAGGGCGGAACCCGCGAGCGCGGATTCCGCCCTTAATTTTTTGCCTTTAACCTTGAAACTCCCGCCCACGGTAGTAAGCACTTTGACATCTCGGCCACTTTTCGCTCCCTGGTCGTCTGCAACCGCCCTGTAAACTTTTATGAGTGTAGCGGATCCGCCTTGGGCTAAGGCGGCACCTCCCGGAAGCGAGCAGGGGCGAGAGCTGTCATGTCCACCGATTCGTCGAGCGGTCAAGGGGAACAATATGCTGCGCCCTCCGTGTCGCCGGGCCAATTTGAAAGGCTCGCCGAGCTGATTGCGCGCTCGCAGCAGGGTTATCGCGCGCTGATCGATAGCCTGGATCAGGCCCTTTTCACACTCTCACTGAAGGGCGAAGTGCGCGTGGCAAATCTCCGCTTGGCCGAGATTCTAGACGTTGCTTTTCCCGATTTGATCGGCCACGCGCTCACCGAATTCATTGAATCGCCCACGCTCGCCGATGTCGAAAGCTTCCTTCCGGCGTTTCTCAAGTTCGGTACTTGGTCCGGGAAAATCTCCGTCCGATTGAAGACTGACAAGGAGATGCGCCATTTCGAATGCTGGCTTCAGGCGGTCGCTGAGAATGGGGAGATTTCTGCTGTCACTGGCTGGGCTCGCGACGTCACCAAAGAGCACGAAGCGGATCTGCGCTTTTCCGAACTCTTCGAATCGATAAGCGAGGGCATCATCTTCTCGACTCCCGAAGGTCGAATTCTGGATGCCAACCCGGCTCTCGTGGGCATGCTGGGCTACGAAAGCAAGCAAGAACT
>Ga0335078_10012895_pt1 | contig 12386 bp, 15 predicted proteins | sample Lox_Sample_32_FD_206711 | JGI IMG/M metagenome (GOLD analysis project Ga0335078, IMG submission 206711) | Soil microbial communities from Loxahatchee National Wildlife Refuge, Florida, United States - Lox_Sample_3.2 | ecosystem: Environmental > Terrestrial > Soil > Wetlands | place: USA... | reverse complement strand
CCTGCTATCGCTGTGGTGTACGGCAGGTCGACCCGGACCGGGGGGAGAGCCCCTGGAAACGCGGGGTCCGGGAAGACCGCCAGGTGCTCGTCTGCCCTGCCTGCCAGTCGTCGTTCGACTGGGCGGGGGACCTCGACCACTGTCCTGTGTGTTCGAGCGTCCACCTCGTGCGCAGGCTGGGTGAGGTTGAGTGCCGGGACTGCGGGTACGTGCGCGAGCCCGTGGGTCCCATGCCGGGCGTGACACCAGGTGCCACGCCGGGCGCGGACACGAGGGCCACGGCGGGCTCGGATCCGGAGTCAGAGCTGGGTGTGACGCCTGGTCTGGCTGAGGAGGTTGAGCTCGCGCTGGCCAAGGTTCTGGGCCGGGCCGGCCGCCCCGCCCGGATCGGCTGACCGCCAGCTCTGGCCGGTTTCCTCGGGTTCCCTCTGGCTGCCGGTTGCCCGCGCACGGGCGCTGGCGGCAACGCCCTGCCGGGAGCACGGCGCGGTGCCTCGGGCGAGCCGGGTACGCCTAAGAGCGGGTACGCTAGCCCGGTCATGGCCGATCAAAGCCCCCCCATGGGTGTGACGGCATGGGTGCATAGCTCAGTGGTTAGAGCACTCGCCTTACAAGCGAGGGGTCACTGGTTCGAACCCAGTTGCGCCCACCAGGCAGAACGTCATGCTGGGCATGGCTGAAACGCCTGCTGAGCGACTAACTGAGTGACTGCCACGTTGACTCGCGCTTGAAGGTTAGGGCCCGTCCCATTGAGGACTCCGGTCAGCCCGCCAGTCCACCGGCACGGCCGGGCCGGGCTGGTCGACGCGGACAACCTGTCCTTCGATGATGTCCGGGCCGATGTCCGGCGCGGGCCGGGCTGTGCGGGCGGTGTCCAGGGGGCACCACGTCGGCGCCGGGGCCGTCGTCCGGGCGCGGGTCGCTGTCGTCGGGGTGTGCGGGGGTGAAGGGCGTTGCCATGGCGGGTGTACCTCCAAGTGATGGGCCGGGGCGCGATTCCTGGCTGGGAATCCGCGGGCCGCGCCCCGGCCGGGGCAGGGTCAGGCGGCGATAGACGGCGGGTCGAGCGGTGCCGGTCGTCTTGCGCGGCGCCCGCCGGACCGGCCGCGCAGCCGGGGCGGGCTCGATGGCAGGCGCCGGGTCGGCAGTCATGGCCGGGATGTCCGTGCTGAGCACACCGGCGGTGCCGGTGTCGGCGGCCTGGTCGTCGTGCCCGGCGCGCAGCAGGTGCGTGAGCGCGGCGGCGGTGCCGAGCGTGGCCACGGGCAGGCAGGCCACCAGCACCACCACCGGCCATGGGGCCCGGGTGGCGTGCCAGGCGGCCAGCAGGTGATAGATCACTTGCCCGGCTATGCCCAGCGCCAGCGACCCGGCCGAGGACCGCGCGGCGAACCGGCGGGCGGCCGGGCTGGTGCCCGGCGTCAGCCAGGCGCCCAGCGCATACGTGCCGTAGGCTCCACCCCGACCGACAGCGTGATCGCGGTGTTCAGCCGGAACCCGCTCGCGATGCCGGGCAGCGGGTGCACGATCCCGAACCCGCACAGCCCGCCCAGGCCGATCGTCATGGCTGGGCCGCGTTCCTCGATCAGGTCATGGAAGCCGACCCGCATCTGGGTTACGCACACGATGACTACGGGTGGTACCTCATAGACAAGACCACCGGCACCGAGTACCGATCTCCGATCCACGACGGAGACGCCACCGATTATGCGTATATCGGGCGGCTTCCTCGGCCCGATGGCAAGGGGAACCTTCCTGTACCTCACTGGAATCCATGCACCCGGTAACCTTGGCGCCGCACGTTTCATCGCTGAGAACATCACCGAAGTGCATCGCGAGCTGAAGACCCGCCGTTTCTCGATGCTCATCGCATGTGACTTCGACCCCAAAGGACCGCAGGAAGATAGTCAGCGCAAAGGCCCTGACAACGATTTACCGGCCGGAAAGCTCCTAGGGTGCAAGTCACCGCTGCATCCGAGCCTGGTTCCCCAGACACACCCAACGAAGACGGCGTAGTTACCACCGCCACCATGGCCGCAGTCCTCGACGGGGCGACCGTACGAACCGATACGGGACGCATTTCACGGCGTCCCATGGTTCGTGCAGCATACCGCCGGATTCCTGGTCAATAACAGCCACCTAGCGCCCGCTGGCGCTCTCGCAGCGGCAATTACGGAGACGGCATCTGCCCACCGCAACACCTGTGACCTAGGACATCCGGCCACGCCATCAGCCGCCGTCGCGATCCTCCAGATCCACAAGGATCATCTGCGATACCTTGTTATCGGCGACGTCACTCTCATTATAGAAATGACCGACGAATTGCGGATCATCACTGGCAGCCGCGTGAACGCTACTGCCAGTGTGGAACGTGCGACTGTTGACGCGCTGCCCAGCGGTTCACCAGAGAAGGCGGCGGCCCTTGTGCGCATGAAGCACGCAGAACTAGCGTCACGGAACGTACCGGATGGATACTGGATCGCCGCCGCTGACCCGACTGCGACGAGCCATGCGCTGACCGGAGAGATGCCCTTGAGGCCTATTCACCGGGCCGCCATGCTCACGGATGGAGCCGCTAGGGCCGTAATTCCATTCAAGCTCTACGGATGGCCGGATCTGCTCTCGGTTCTGACCTCTGTTGGTCCTGGCGCGTTGATTGCGGAAGTGCGCGCTGCGGAGGATGCGGACTCGGACGGCCTGCTACAGCCTCGCAACAAGATTCATGACGACGCCACGATTGCTGTGGTGAATGTCTAGCCGGGCGAGACTACCGGGGAGCGCGAGATCGAACTCGGACCTTCCATGGAGGGGTTGGCGCCATCGTGCTGCGGATGGGCTGCGCATCTAATCTGAGTAACACTAGGCGGGATGCGCCAATCACCGCTAGTATTAGCGCGGTTTCTCCTTATTCGGGCGCGTCTTACCTAGAAGGGCGAGAGATATGGCGGAACCGGACGGCGCTGCGCCTGTACAGCCAACCTGGGCAGAGTATCCTCGCTGGCTTGAGGGCAAGACAAGCCAGAAGGATGTAGCGAGCGCCAGTGTTCGCTTTGAACTAGTTTCCCAGAAGATTCGATCTGAAATTGAGACATCCGACTTCTGGGCGAAATTCGTCGGCGCTTTTGACGAATGGGACGACGAATACACTGCGCGGTGTCGTTACAAGTTGTTTGTTAATCCTAGTCCGCCACCAGTAGTCATTAAACCTTACGATTCCCTATTGGATAAGTCGTATCGCAAGAACGTAGTGTCTAATCAAAGCTGGCCATCATCACCCGACCAAGGCTGGGTTACCCCTCTCAACTGGTATGAAAGAGTTAATGACATTGTGCGGACTACTGTTGTTGTAAAGTACCTGGATGGAGTAGAGTTTTTTGTGGAGCGAGCGCAGAGTGTCGCAGAGCAGTGCGGACGCCCTTTCAGTGTGGATTATGAGGCGCGCGAAGAGGGGTACTATGCTGCACATTGCTACGCGCGATTCGAAATTGATATTCCAACGCTGAGTTGGGCGACCGAAGCCACTACTGTGCGGTTCGAGATTCAAGTCACGACGCAACTCCAGGATGTTATCAGAAATCTGACTCATGACTACTACGAGCTTCGACGTTCAAGTAATGCCAGCCCGAATGTAAAGTGGCAATGGGACTATAAAGGGCCTGAGTTTGTGCCTAACTATCTTGGCCATATCCTCCATTATGTGGAGGGTATGATCATGGAGGTCCGAATGAGAGGGGACGCGTGATGACTGTTCGGGAAGACGTGATGGCGTACATCGAGGATATAGGCGCTTCCGAAGTGGTCTCCGGGCGTGTGCTGAGCATTATACCAATGCTGGAAAGTCTACTGCTGCCGGAAGGCGAACACATTAACAGGGCCTTTATCAATGAGTACATCGATGGAAACGGGAGCAGGAATTATGAGAGCCTTTGGTTCTTCACGAATAATTTCGCCATGGAGGCACATGAGTTTCTTAGAAGGGATGTATACGATGCTGTTCTTTTCACGTCAAATGTATCATACATTAGGACCGAGTTCTCAGCTTTTTCCCCCCCTGGCGAGCCTGATGCTCAGTCGCGCATAAGCGTCAATGTCTCATTCGGCACGCCTGCTGGCGGAGACGTCGGTGGCGGCGCTAACTTCGCCATCTTCAAGGCTTCTGGCGTTAACTGCCGTTATTTGTACGCGATAACTAGGGAGATCTTGGTAGTCAACTTGATTGCACCCTGACCGGCCGTCAGTACTGCCCGCTCTCCATTTCGAGGCCGGATGTTATGCGGAGTGCCGTCGATCGATACTGATCGAGGACGCATCAACATGACGGAGATCGGCAGGTTGATCGAGCTGACGCGCTACCACTGTTCGACTGGGCACTAAGCGTGACCCATGCCGATCCGGCCCTGACTGATCTGTGGCTGCTGCTGCAGATCAACAAGGCAGTCACACTGGGCGACCTCGACCGCCATGAGGAGGCCTTCGCCGCCGCTCGGAAGACACGGCAGCTCGCGGATCAGGCCGGCAGTTCCGCGAGGAGATCCTCCCGGTCGGCCAAGAAGACCGGGCGTGGCATCAACCGCACTGGCTGGCTCGGCACTGCCGGACGCTGATACTGCAGCCCAACAGCTGTTCCGCCGTGGTCGGCGGTCACCGACCCCGGAGCGGGGATGCAGGTTGTCCCGGGTGCAGCTACTGGATCGCCGGACCCCGGGGTCGTAGGGTTTCCCGGCATCACATTCCCGTGGACCGTCCCGGCAGCAACTCCGCCACCGGACGCGGTGATTTTCACATCCCGCCCGGCTGCGACTCCGTGACCGGCGGCCGGCACGGCTCCGGTGGGCAGTTGGGCCTGGACATGTTCCACCAGCGTTCGCAGGGTGCTCGGGGCCCAGCACCCGCTCGAAGAGGGGCAGCAGTGCGGCGAACTGGTCGCGCGCCCCAGCAGCATCCCCCGCCGGCCCGGTCAGTGAGGCGAGATTGTTGCGGGTGATCAGGGTGCGGTGCGTTGTCTTGACGAAGGCCGCCCAAAATGTAAGGACGAAATCCAGAGGAAGGCAAGTGTGTCGCTGACCGGCCCGGACGGGCTGCTGAAGCAGCTGGCCAAGACGGTGATCGAGACCGCACTGAACCAGGAGCTGACCGAGCACCTGGAGCATGACAAACACGGCCAGCCGGTGGGGGGAACGTGCGGAACGGGACCCGGGCCAAGACGGTGCTGACCGAAGCCAGCGGCCAGGTGCCGGTTGAAGCAGACCATCTCCAGGATCACTGACAAGGTCATCGAGGAGATGCAGGCCTGGCAGGCCGGCCGATGGATGAGGTCTACGCCGCGGTGTTCATTGACGCCATCGTGGTCAAGGTCAGAGACGGGCAGGTGGCTAACCGGCCCATCTACGCCGCCATCGGGGTCACCCTCGCTGGGGAGAAAGACATCCTCGGGCTGTGGGCCGGTACTGGCGGGGAAGGCGCCAAGTTCTGGCTGGCGGTGCTGACCGACCTGCGCAACCGGGGTGTCAAGGACGTGTTCTTCGTGGTGTGCGACGGGCTGAGAGGGTTGCCTGAGGTGGTGGAGCAGGCCTGGCCGGCTGCGATCGTGCAGACCTCATCAGTCCACACTTCGTGCTGGCGGGATGGTCTGTATCGTCCATTTGATCCGCAACACCTTCCACCTGACCTCCAAACGGGACTGGGACGCCCTCAAGCGCGACATCAAGCCCATCTACACCGCGGTGAACGCCACCGCGGCCCGGGCTGCGCTCGACGAGCTGGCCGAACGGTGGGGCCAGCGGTATCCGGCGATCATCCGGCTGTGGGAGGGCGCCTGGGAACAGTTCATCTTGTTCCTGGACTACGACATCGAGATACGCAAGGTGCTGTGCAGCACCAACGCCATCGAGTCGCTGAACGCCCGGTACCGGCGGGCAGTCAAAGCCCGCGGCCATTTCCCCACCGAGCAGGCAGCGCTCAAGTGCCTCTACCTGGTCACCCGCTCCCTAGACCCGACCGGGACCGGCCGCACCCGGTGGGCCATGCGGTGAAACCCGCCCTGAACGCCTTCGCTATAACCTTCGGCGACCGGTTCCCGGCCGCCGAGACCTACTAACCCAACCGCCGGAAACACCGTTGGTGAGACAGGCCCGTCGCCGCCACCAGATGTTTGTCGGCGATTCATGTATAGGCCCCACGCGGCCTATGTGTCGGGGGTGGTAGCAGGGGTGAAGGAGTACCGGGCTATTTCTGCTGCCCATTCAGCGAATCTGCTTGCGGCTGCTCGCGCATGGCCAGGGTGGGTGACTAGCCAGGTGGTCACTTGAGCCTGAGAACTGGCGAGTTCCTGCCTGCCGTCGCGAGTATCTAGAGCCGTAATTAGTGTGTTCAAGTTTGCGCCGGGGGGCGGCGCTGCCAGCGCTGGCAGGAGGACGGCCGCGAGTGCTGGGTGGCCGGTGACGACTGCGAGCAGGAATGCCACAATCTCGTGGTCGGCGATTCCGTCGATCGGCTCGTCGAAGACAGCCGGGTTGGGGGAGCGTGCTTTGAGCAGCCGGTAGGTGTTGACGTATCGCTTGACTGTCCGCGGCGTGGATCCGACGAGGGGGGCGACCGCGGACATCGTGGTCGCCTCGTCCTGGGTAATCTGCAGTACCTCAGCAGGCAGCGGAGCTCGGGGCGGGCGCAGCTTGGTTGCTATCCGGCGGAGAGCCGCACCTGCCAGCGGATTTGGCTCCAGGGCGGCGTCACCAGGTTTCCTGGATGGCGCTCGGGTTGGCTGGGTTTCAGTCTCGCGGGTCCCGGTCAGGCCGCTGATCATGCGGCGGACCATGTCCTCATTTAGCGGCGTCAAGTGCAACGGTATCTGGATGATCTTCTCTAGGTAGTCGGAAGGCACGGCGCCGGCCTCGCCGAGCAATTGCCGGTAGCGAATCCGCAAGGACTGATCCAGCCAGCGGGTGTCAACTGCGATCACGACGACAAACATTTCGAAGTCGAATAGGAGGTGGACGGCCTCCAGCACGGTCACTACCTTCTCAGGCGCGCACCGGTCCAGGTCATCGATCATCACGACAACCCGCTCGAACCCGGGATCTCCTTCTGGCAGTGCCTGCTCCGGGTGCTCGGCGCGGCGGATACGCGCCGCGGTTACTGCTTTATCTATCTCCTCGAACCGGTCCCGGGTCCGGGCGACCAGGCTCAGCTGATCGCGGTACTCGGTCAATGCCGACATCCGTTGCAGCACAGAGCCCAGCTGTGGGCTGACCGATAGCTCACGGACGCGGCTGGCTTCCTGCCGGAGCCGACCGGCCTCCTGCAGGGCAAGCTCGTAGTCGTATCGGCTGGAAAGCACCTTCTGCCTGGCGCTGTCCACGGCGCTCGAACCCATTTGCCTGGCCACCCACGTCGTGGCCGCACTTACGTCCTGGCCGGCCTCTTTGAGTTCCCGGCCTTGGGCGGCGACGCGCTTTACCTGGGTTGCGGCCGCCGACGCGAAAGTTAGCAATGCCACCGCTGCGCCGTAGCCTGCCGCCAGCCGTGCGGGGGCCCCGAGCACAGCAACAGCAATGATGCCCGTGGCGATGACTGCTGCGACTGCGGCTGCAGCCCAGGTCAAGCGGCGGACTCGAGTCAGCCGGCGGCGCGCATCTTCGGCTTTGGCTACTTCGCTGGCCTTTGCCTGCGCGCGGTTCTCCGCTTCCCTGGCCGCCTCCTCTGCCTGCTGCACGTGCTCGGGTTCTTGCGCCGGTGGCACCGGGCCGATCTCGGTCAGTACCTCATCGACAAGGCTGGCCCACAGGTTGACTTCGGCGTATTGCCAGGCGTTGAACCGGACCACGCGTACGTCATCCAGATATCCCTCGTCGTGCCCGGTCGTGGTTATCTCGGTGAGCATGTGCCGGATCAGGCCCAACACGAACGACTTGCCCGACCCCCACGCACCGAACAAGCCGATCGCCATCGGCGCTTTCAGCTGCGTTGAGGCGATCAACGCCGCCAAAGCACGCGCATCACGGTCGGCGTCAAGCAAGTCCCGCATCGGTGCGGACGCGCTCCAGGCATCGTCCTGACCTACTCGATCGGAGTCATAACCTGGCACCTCGCGGACCGAGGGACGGGCACGCGTCAACGGCCAGACCTCGATCCGGTGACCAGACGCCACCGCCAGCGTTGTCCCGGCTGGGTCGCTGGCCAGCGCGGTCGCCGGCTCCGGTCCGGTCGCGATCCAAGCCACCGGCGGGAACGGCTGATGCTCCACCATCACACCGCCTGCGCTATTCGCCGCCGCGACCGCCAGCCGGCGTCCGACAGTTACCAATGTGCAGGGACGATCCTTGCGTTCTCCGGCTTGCACTTCCTGCGCGCCGCCTGACAACCAGCTGCTGTTAGGCCCAGTTGGACCAGAAGGCAGCCGTCCTTCCAGTCCGTCCACTAGGACCATGCTCTTCTGTTCCCACTCCACCAATGCATGGCTGCCAGCCCGGTTCACGGCAACCGGCACAGCGCCCGGACCGAGGACCTTGGTTGGCGGCTGTCCAGCCGGTACCCAGCGCAGAAGGGTGTCATCGACCAGCAGCCAGCCGCTCGCCCCGTCACCGCTGAGCACTCCATCACTGACTGAATCCAATTCCCCAAGCGGCGTCTCATCGGTGGCCCTGACTAGCTCGGCCGTCCCGTCGTGCAGGCAAAGCGCGACCACTCCACCGATGCCCCATCCAAGCGAGAGGACCCGGCCTCCTGGCGCCCCGACCCGCCGGGCAGCGCCGCCACGAGCCGCCTCGTAGACCACGCCATCGGCCAAGAACGCCACCCGGTCACCCGACGGTGCCCAAACCAGAGCACTTACCTCTGCGGGCGATGACACCGACCATTCGGCTGGAGCACCTAGCGCCGCAGCGAGCAACGGCTGTTCATCTGCGAGCGCTCGCCCGGCGTCGCTGAGCAGGTCCCACACCACTAGGTCCGGTTCCAGCCCCGTGCGCGCCTTAGGCCGCCATTGCTCAACCAGCGACGCGATCACTCCGGCCTGGAGCAGCGGCCACCCCACCCCGGCGTCCATCGTCAGCGCGATGATCACCCGTCGGCCTGTCAGCAATGGCGACATTGCACCATCCCACCGCGCGCTAGCCACAGCCGCGTGCTCCGCTGCCGAACGCGCAGGCCCAACATCACCGATCGCCCCCGGGACGATGCGCTTGTCCAGGTACTCCGGATGGCTGTCGAGCAACTCCGCAATGACCTCACCGGCCCGCAAATCCGGCTTGTCTCCGTGACGCTCGACCAACTCATGCACCGATGCAGACCATTGATCAGGTCCAGAGTCTCCTGCCAGGTCTTCTGCTGGATCCAGTCCGGGCATCGACTCGCTAGGAACCTCCGCCTCGGTCGGCACCCGGTCGGGTATCTGCGTCACATCGGCCTCCCCACGCCTGACCCCCGACACCCACCGCTCCCGTGGGCCGATCAGCGCCCAGATCGATGCATCACCACGGCATGGATCTTGGTGGTGCCTCTGTGCCCGCTCGCCCAGGTACGGCTAACAGAAACCAGTATCTAGTAGGAGGCATAACCCACGACCCAGATACAGAACCGACTGCGACGATCTCACAGCAACGGGTAGGTGCGGGTTACCCCGACCCACGTCCTAGACCGCGGGTATCGACATGGCTGCCATTCGGAGCCCTCCGAATGAACTCGAGCCGGTTCCGACATGGCGCCGACGAAAACGGCCAAGCCCAATTGAGTCAAGGCGATTCCCGCCAATCGCGTTCTTGGCGGGTCTTAGGCGCCTTCACCAGCCTCAGTGCCGAAGACCGGAATGTGGCCTAGATGGCTGTCCGCTCGTACGCTGAGTACGAGAGGGATGCGTGATGGCGCTGATCGTCAGGTATGAGCCGACCGGCCACAAGATCGACCTGGAACATGCCACCGAAGAAGACATGGCCATCATCCGCGAACTCCACAACCGGCCCAACGGAATCCACCGCGGCGGCAAGCTGCTGACCTGCTTAAAGGACTGGGAAGCCGAGCAAGCCGGGCAGATACCGCCCATCGACCGGGAAATGACGGTCAAATACCTGGCAAGCTACAACACCTGGTTCGCTGCACACCTCGCGGGCGGCTCTCACGGCTCGCACAAGATCATACAAGCAGAGAGCCTGGCCCACCGGCGGCAGAAGGAGTACTGGTGCACAGCGGCACAGTCGGTCGGCCTGCAGGCGCGGACAGAAGTCAAAATCGACGGCGGCACCCTGGATGTGGCGATCACCGGACTCGCCGTTGCCACCGACATCGAATGCCAGCGGTCCACGAACAAGGAACGGAAGATCGCTCACCGCACCAGGGTCTACGACAAGGCCGGGTATCTGCCAGTGTGGTTTAACGCTGCCAGCGGGCAGCGGCCGCAGTGGCTGCGTACCGTCCCGTTCCTGGGGCATTACGTTCACCGCCTGGGACAGCGCAAAGCCTTGGCGGGGCACAGTGCGCGCGACCGGCCTCGGATACCTCGAAAGGCTGCCCTGCGACTTCGCCACCTTCGGCGGCTGGCCCTACCACCCGCGCAGCCGCAAGGATTGCGGTCGGCGGCTATGCACCAACGGAACGTCGGCCATGGCGCGCTGGCCCAGCCATTTCCGGTCAGGATGGTTGCATAGGTCTGGCCGTCGGCCAGAACCCTGAACAGGGTCCGCGATGACGTGCCCCAGCACTACCTCGCAGCCGAGCAGCTGCTTGAGCACGCCGCCACGATGCTGGACGCCGACATGGTCCCCGAGCGCGCCGCAGAGCTCATCCAGCGGCAGATCGCCATGGCCACCCTCGGCTAGGAGGCACGCCCTGCTCGCCCGCCGTGGCCGCGACCGGGCTCCAGCGCGCGACCAGCTCGCTGGATGAGCGGGAGTGGCGCGAGGCCGCCCCAGCTCGTAGGTCAGCGGTTGGCGGGAATGTACTTGCCTGGCCTGCGGCAATATGCTCGGTATGGCCGACCGCGGCCGCCTGTCAGGGGCCGTCTGCAGCCGGTTGGCCCGATCCGGAGTTGCGGGGTCAAGCGACTACCGCCAGGCCCGATCCCGATCCCAGCCGCCTATGCCGGAGCCGGAATCGCCGATCAGGGCGTCGCTCCCCGGGTCGGCCTGCGGCAACTGTGCGGGTTGCTCATTGTCGTAGGGGCCGCCGTAGGGACAGCGGTCGTCGACCATCCTGTGACAGGCCGGGCAGCGCCACGGGGAACGACCGGCCGTAGACACTGGCATAGCGGCTGTTGGGATCGTCGGCGGCGAAGCCAAACGCGGCGGCGATCGTACCGCCGTGCTCGGTGTCGGCGGTCAGGCCGAGCGTGGCGCCGATCTCATGCCAGCTCATCCCGTCGTGGCGGGCCCGGTTTGACGTAATCGCGGGCCGTGAGCCGGGCGGCCAACTCGACGGCCCGGGCCGCCCGCATCCCCGGCCCCGGACCGACGTTGACTACCACGTCAATTCCTCGCGGCGTGCCCACCACGCCTCGGCGGCGTCCATCGCTCTCTCCGCCTCGGACACGCCCACTGTTCCCTGTACTCCGATTCGCTCATCCATGAACCCGGCCGATGCGACCCAGTGCAAGGGAATCAGGGTGATCATCGCCGGGAGCAACCGGCGCTCGCCGGGCGTCAGGGGTCCGGGAGCGGAGCTGTCGTAGGCGGCGCAGAGTTCGCGGAGGTCGACGTGGGCGCCACTCTCGGATGCCCAGTACAGGCTGCCGGCCACGTCGTAGAGCCGCTCCCGCATGCGCACGAAATCCAGATCGAGATTCGCCCAGGAGCCATCCGGCAGCTGGACCGCGTTGCCGAGCTTGTAGTCGCCGTGGATCGGGGCGCGCGGGAGGTCGATGCCGCGCCGGGCTTGGCCCAGCTCGTCGAGGAGGAGCTTGGCGCGGCGCACCACGGGCTCGGCCCCGGCGCCCAGACGGCGACGCGTGAAGCCGAGCCAGTAGTGCAACTGGCGGCTGGTTCTGTGGTCGTCGAGCGGCTGGGGCAGGTCCGGCTCCCAGGTCGCGCGCAGCCCCGCGTGCAGGCGGCCGAGCTCCTCGAACAGCCGCAGGTACGACTCCTGGCTTGGGTCTGGCTGCACGTGCGGGACAAATTCTTCGAGTTCCGCCCAGCGGCCACCGACCCTGGCCAAGTCCCGGCCGAGGATCGGCACCGGCTGGGCGACCCGGATTCCTGCCCGCTGAAGTCGCTCGCGCAGCCGGCGCAGTCCCGCCACGCGGCCGCGCGTCGCCCATGGTCGATGCACACGCAGGACGAGCGCTGCCGCCCCGTCGAGCCGGATGTTCAGGTTGAAACTGCCGCCGATGTCTTGCCACGTCCTGGCGGGCGCGAGGTGATCGAGCAGCGCGGCGACCGCGGGGTCATCGGTGCTGGCCCTGG
>Ga0335078_10012894_pt1 | contig 12387 bp, 6 predicted proteins | sample Lox_Sample_32_FD_206711 | JGI IMG/M metagenome (GOLD analysis project Ga0335078, IMG submission 206711) | Soil microbial communities from Loxahatchee National Wildlife Refuge, Florida, United States - Lox_Sample_3.2 | ecosystem: Environmental > Terrestrial > Soil > Wetlands | place: USA: Florida... | reverse complement strand
TTGACGGCTCCTGACGGCTGATCGTCGCCCCATTTCGGAGCTTCCCATCTCCAGAGACGGAAGAAGTTGTGATGGTGCGCCACCAGGAAATCCAGGTAGGAATTAAAATCGAACACCGGGGCCGGATCCTGACCCTCTGCGCTGATCAGCCTGTGGCCATTGTCCTGGAAATTCCACCAGACATGAGAACCGGCCAGGAAGATAGCCCTGCCTGTTCCATCCGTAAAATAGCGCGGATTGGAAGCGAGGACCCGCAGAGGCCCCTTAGCTGGCGTTGAATTGTCTCCGGAAAAAGAGACGTTGCTGCCTGGCCAGCCTCGAGACGCAGTGAAAGTGGAGAGAGCCGCAAATGCCCCCACGCCGCTTTCGGTTAAGAATTTACGACGGTTCATAATTGCCTTTTTTAAAGTGCCGCGGGCTCGCAACTAACGAGCGGCACAGCGCGGACCGCCGGTTTTACGGTCCGCGGTTCTTCTCCGGGCCCACGGGAAACCCGCGGACCCCAAAACCGGCCGTTCGCGCTACCCAGGCACCGCATAGCGGGCCGCAGGGCCACTCGTGGCCTTCAAGTAAAGGGCTGCAGGTCCGCCGAAGGGGGTGGGAAAAGTTCTGACGCCTCCACCCTTGACGGGATTTCCAGCGATTGTCTTCCCGCTACTCACGTTGAACCACTCAACCGCGAACGCCGCTGGGGCGTCACGGAGATTGACCGTAAATTCCCCTTTGTTGCCTGGCTGAAAGACCAGATATTCCTTGCCTGGATTGGCCAGGCAATATCGTGTCTCTGCCAGCGAGTCGTCCGGTGGCATATGGGCAAGATCCATTTTTTCAGCGTACCTGCGTGTCTGCCCCATAGCTATTCGCGCGGAATCCTGCCAGACCGGCGAACTGCTGAGATCTTCCATCATCAATACATTGAGGCCATGGCAAAAGCTTTTCCAAACCCACACGGCATCACCACAAGTGTGCCCGCATAAGTGATCGGTGTCATTGACAATTACCTTCCCATGATAAACGGAAGACGGATCCGCAAGATAGTTTTCCCCCGCGTTTCCCGGGTGGGGCGATATCCAATCAGCGGGGCTCTGGTAGAGGTCATCGTTCGTGCCGCCGATCGACTGGAAGGTCATGCCCACAGGATGCTGCTTGCCCTTCGCCGATTCGTACTCCTTTACGTAATTGATTACATGATATTGCCAGGCGGTTGAATACCCTCCAGCCTCATTGCAAACTTCATAAAGGACGTTGTCCAGATCGTGGACCGTATCCATCACCTGCCGGAGATAAGCCTCCTGTAAGGCCAAAACGCGCTTGCCCATGGGCGTCTGCTGCAGCGTGTTATATGCCAACCCCTTGCCCACGTATACGGCCCCGCCAAAGTGCGTGGTCTTGAGTCCTTCGAGATCCTCTCCTGCTGCCGCGGGCAAGTGCAAATCATCCTGGGCTATTTCGTCACAGCCCAGGCAGGGATCCGGATCGATTCCGTTGATGTTGTTTGCGCCCTCAAAGGGATGAAAGGGCCAAGCCGTAAAGTTCTCCAGCTCGTGCCCTTCGAAAAGCATGATGGACACGTAAATGCCTCGCTCCCCGGCGGCTTTGACACGAGTGCGCAGGCGCGCGAAATATTCCTGGTTGAAACGCGTGAGGTCAAACTTCGGTTTGCCATCTCTGGCGAGGCCCGGACCACTACGAACCCAGGGGTGAGGTTGGCAGTACTTGATGGCGCCGCGCGGTTGGTCCTCTCCCCACTTGGGGGCTTCCCATCGCCAGAGACGGAAGAAGTTATGATCGTGCGCCACCAGAAAGTCCAGGTAGCCGTTGAAGTCAAACACCGGCGGAGGGTCCTGGTCACGCGCGCTGAGCAGGCGCAGTCCGCTGTCCTCAAAGTCCCACCAGGTGTGGCAACCGGCGAGGTAAATTGCCTTCCCCGATCCGTCGGTGAAATAGCGTGGGTTGACCGTCAAAACGCGCAACGGCCCTTGGGCCGCGGTGCGTGGCCCATCCGATTTTTCCGCGAAGAAGAGGGGGCGATTCGAACTTGATGAAATCCCGGGAATCGAGGCGATCGCCGAACCTCCCAGCCCCAGCCGGGAAGCCGTAATCATGAATTGCCTGCGATCCATGCTTATTCTCCGAATCAACGTTCAAGCGTGGAATGCCCCGCCGCGTCCACGAGATAAAGCACAGCGTCCCCGCTGAAGGGCGGAGTAAACATCTGAGCGTGCGATCCGGCCGCGACAGGAGTCCCGGCGACTTCTGCCCCCGTTGCGGGGTTGAACCACTCGACAGTCAACTGCCTGGCGCTCGACATCGCCGACAGGTCCACGGTAAACGCCCCTCCCGCCGGCGCGTAAACAAGGTACTCCGCGCCGCTCGAGGGAGTCTGGGCAAGGCAAAAGCCGGTCGAACTAAGCCGGTCACGCGCAGCGACGCTCGCGAGATTGAGTCTTCGGGAGTATCTCAAAATGTACCCGAGATTGTCTCTCAGGTTGTTCCAGCGTGGGTCGGGCGCGCTGCAGATGCCGCGAGCCGGATCGACACACATATTCCGCCGCCAGTGAGGCCAATAGACTTCGTAGGGGTCCATGAACATCACCTGGTTGCCGGTGGCAAAGTTCTCCCACGCGAAATTGCGGTTCTGTTGGGGGGTCTGTTCCCAGATCCAGTAGTACGAATGATCGCTGTCATTCACGTTGACTTTGCAGGGAGGGTTCCCGGTACCACAGGACGAGGCGGGCGAAACTATGACTGACGGCGCGACCCAATCTGCATCTGAGTTGTAAATCACGGAATCCCAGGATGAAATCAGCGCGGCGATTCCGATGGGATGATGATGGGGCTTGCGCGATTCGTATTCGCGAATGTGTGAAATCTGGTGGCAATTCCACCAAACGGAATTGCCAGGGGCCTCTTCCGAAACGATCCACAGTACGTTTGGTAAATCGTTCAGTGTATCGATAACCTTTTCTACGTAGGCGTCCTGGAACTTGGTGATCAAATTGGGGGCCGTCATGGTGACAGCATTGATTCCCTGCTTTCCTCTAACGTAGTGGTCGTCCACCCCGTTGATATTGTTCGCTCCGGTTAAGGGATACCCGTCGTCAGAGCAGCGCAGGATGTTCAGGAACTCGCCGGTAAACAGATAAACACCCGCGTAGATGCCAGCGTTATTCAGGGCCTGTACGCGGCTTCTCAGGCGCTCGAAAAAATCTGGTTCAAACTTGGTGAGGTCAAACTTCAATCCTCCGTCGGTGGCCTTTCCGGGTCCTGTCCTCTTCCACGGAAGCGGCTCAACGGTGAAATTCTCTGGGTTGATTGCATAGGGAAAGCCGCAGAATCTCGGCATCTCCACGGTCCATAACAAGGTGAAGTTGTGCCCGTGCGCGGTGAGGAATTTGATGAACGCGTCGAAGTCCAAAGGCTGCACCTTGCCGCCCGTGCCCCAGTCCTGAAATGTATTCCAAGACTGCGATCCATTAAGGATGAGAGGTGTTCCATTGGCGTCTTTGAAATAGTGTGGATTACCGGAAACCGTAAGCTCACCCGCGATGGGCGCCGATGAAGCGTCGGAGGCAGGACTGGCGTTCAGCCGAATTCCCGAACGAAGTACGGCAAGAGCAAACGCCATGATCGGCAGCAGCACAAAGCCATTCCATCTTCGAGGCACCAATCCGCCCATACTCCTCCAATCGTCTTTGGCTCAGGTTCCGCTCAATGGCACAGGCACTCTTGCCTGCGGGCCAGGAGATGCCGCTCCGTATAATTGGGACGGGGCAGTAGAATCTGTGCGAGAACCTCATTCACACTGTCATCCCGAGCCCTTCGCTGTCAACCTGAGCCCTTCGCTTGTCATTCTAAGCGGAGCGAAGAATCTTGCCGCTTAGGTAAACTCCGCAAGGAACCTCGCTCTGATTGTTTTCAGAGCAGTCGCGCATGCCCCTCCGCTGGCGGGCACCCGGAAACCATGAAAATGGCATGCGGCTGGACGTAGCGCGGGCGTCCCGCCCGCAGTGGCGTGGGCATCCTGCCCGCCCCCGGGGGCGAGACGCCCGCCCTACGATTTTCAGAGCAGTGCGAGATTCCTCGTCGCCTCCGGCTCCTCGGAATGACACGCAAAAAGAGTTCTCACACAGACTCAGCGGCATCCCCCTGCGGGTGAATCATCCCTCCACGCGGAAGATTTCTTCCACCCGGCCATCACGGATTCCATAGATTCGGTCGTGGAGATTGACGGTAGCATCAGAGTAATGAACCCAGATTTCAATTTTGTCGCCCACGTCAACAGGGACCGATCGGTCCTTCAGATCAATGATGCCATGCTCTGCGGTCAACCGGCGAACCGAAAGTCCCGGCATGTCCTTAACCGTAGGAGTACCACGCTCGCAGCTAAGGCTCTTGAGTCCGGCATCGACCACAATCCGTTCTCCTTCGGTCTTGCTCAAGACGGTGGTGAGAACGGTGAGGGTAAGATCAAAATCCGTACAACACTGGCGATAGTCCGTGTCCATCAGCAAATAGGAGCCCGCTTGGATCTCCGTTACGCCGGGATAGCGTCCTGAGAGCGAGTAGGTCCCCGTCCCGCCGCCGCTTAAGATTTCCACTGGAATACCAAGTTGCCGGAGGCACGCCGCAGTCTGCGTCAAAGACCGCATCGCCTCCGACGCAGCCTGTTCTTTTTCCGGTCCTGGGGGCTTGCGCAGAACCTGACCCTCGTACCCCATCAGGCCTCGAAACCGCAGGCCTTTCCCCACCACCGCCTTTGCCAGGTTTATGGCAGCGTCACCGGGCGCGACGCCACAGCGGTGCAAACCCACGTCTACGTCGACCAGCACATGCAGCTGCACCTTGCGATTCGCAGCGGTGCGCGCGAGGTCGCCGACGTTTCTCTCATTATCTACACAGACGATCACTTCCGCGCGGCGGGCCAGGTCCGCCAAGCGTTCGATCTTGCCGCCGTCCGTGATTTCATTCGCTACCAAAACGCTCCGTACCCCATGGTGCACCAGGCACTCGGCTTCTCGCAGCGTCGCGCAGGTCATGCCGATTGCCCCAGCGGCGAGTTGTCGGGCGGCCAGGTCCGGAGACTTGTGATTCTTGAAATGAGGACGGAGTTTGCAGGGCACGCTGCGGAAAAAAGAGGCCATCCTCTCAAGGTTAGCCTCCATAGGAGACAGGTCCGAGAGGAGGGCAGGTGTTTCCAGTTCGCGCTTATTCAATTCTACGGTCTCCTGGAAGTCTTTTAGAACACGAATCTCAGCGCTAGCTGTAGAACGCGAGGTGGATGGGCGCTCGTCACCTCGCCATTCCCAATGTTGTTTGCGCCGGTGCAAGGCTCGCCGGGAGCGGTCAGGGAGCTGCAACCATAGTTCACACCACTCCAGTTGGGGTGATTGAACGTGTTGAAGGTTTCCCAGCGAAGCTGCAGGTTCGACTGTTCAGCGCCAAACCAGGGTAATTCAAAGTTCTTGGTCAGACCAAGGTCCCAATCGTTCCGCCCGGGGCCGGTAAGAGCGTTCTTGCCCATATAGCCGAACATTCCAGGCTCGCCGTTGGCAGCGAGTTGATCGAGCGTGGGCTGCGCAATGCTGCCCGGATCGTACCACGTCGGCGTCGGTCCGTAGGTCGGGTCGTCATACACGCTTTTCTGGATTCGAACCTTACCTATTGTATCGCAACGAATCCCTTCCCCAATCCCACTGGAGTATCCGCTGATGCCGCAGTTCGTCTCGAGAGGAGGCCCGCTACTGAAGGTTGTTATCCCGTTCACCTGCCATCCGCCCAACCCGCTCCGAAGCCAGCGGTTGCTGGAGTGACTGAAAAACGGCAGGCTATAGATATAGTTCATTACCAACACTTGCGTCTGGTTTATTGACGACGTTCCCCACCATCGGGCCTCGTTGCTGTCGTCGATGCCCGTTTCACCGGCTCCTGTACCTCCGCCGCCCCAGACGTTGTCAAGAGTGTGAGCATAGGTGTAGGCAGCCTGAAACGTCAACCCGTAACCCGTCGTATGTCGAAAGTTGATCTGCAAGGAGTTATAGCGGGAGTCGCCCGTGTACTCACGCATATCCATGGTAGTAAACCCACGGTAGGGCCGGAAGTAGATCGTCGGGTGTACGTTGTTGATCAGCGAGGCTTGGACGTTGCAGTTCCCGGAGGCATCGCAGTCCGTCGTTCCTGCCAGAGCCGGGACATTGACCGACGTGGAACCATCCGGCACCTGGTTGAGGTCGCGCCTCCGTTCCAAATGGCGAGCCAGCGAGCCGACGTAGCCGACGGTTATAAGGTTGTTGCCGGGAAATTCGTGGTCGATCGTCAGGTTGTATTGATTGATTTCAGGCAGCGTCACATTCAGCGGCTGGCTATAGTAGTTGGAAGTAGGCAGGGGCCCGGGAACAATATTGTTAAATCCGACCACGTTAAATGTAGTAATGGTCGCGACCGTGGGCGGCTTACCGTAGCGTCCCGTCGCCGATTGATGCGAATTGCCGCTATCCCAGACTAAGGCATATCCGCCGCGAATTGAAGTCTTGCGCGATGCGGTCGGAGTCCAGGCAAATCCAAAGCGCGGCGAGAAGGTCCCCTTGTACACCGCCGAGCATCCGGCGACGACGGAGCTGGTGCCGCATTCGGTCAAGCCGTTGCCGTACGTCAAATAGGTGTGCCCGGTCCCTTGGACCAGATAGCCGGCGGAGTTGAGCTGGGCTTGATCGGCGGAGTTGTACTGGCTGGGAATGAAAACCGAGTCCAGGTTAGGAAGCCGCTTGTCCGCCCACGGAGTCCAGTCAAAGTACCGCAATCCCAGGTTGAGGGTCAGCCGCGATGAGACTCTCCAGTCGTCCTGAAAGTAAGGCTCAAAATCCCACTGCCGCCAGTGCCCTAGCCCATATCCTCCCGCGAGTTGGCCGTTCATCACCGCTCCGTACTCGGTATAGGACCCGATGCGGCCCAGGAACATATCGGCCAGGGCATTCCCGGTGGTGACCGAGGAACTCGAGGAGAAGTTCAGCAGGCCGTAGGGGTCGCCACCTCCCACACCCGTGTTATTATCCATATCGTTTCGCCCCAGGAAAAACCCCGCCTTGAAAATGTGTTTCGCCCGCGTCCAAACGACGTTGTCTTTCAATTCCATCAACGGGCTGTAAATATTGTAGATGTATCCTGTGCTTTGCCCGAAACTCGAGGCTACGTTAGTCACTCCGCCAGAAGCATAAAAGCCCGGTATAAGAGGCAGTGACTGGTTGAGCGGAAAGATGCTTTGCATGACAAATCCCGTCGGTTTATCGATTGTACCGCCGGGAGAGTCTACGCCGGTCTGCTGGCTCAGGTTCAGTGTGTTCAGCGAGTAGCCCACGATCACTTCATTGAGGAGGTCAGGACGTAGAGATTGGGTGAGATGGAGGGTTCCGCTCTTGTCCGTCTCAATCCAGCGACTCCTCACTGTCGGGTAGTTTCCGCCCGCCCAGCCCGGTATGATCCCCAGGTTGTAAGCGTCCTGCGTCCAGCGGGCGAAAATCCGGCTCTTGTCGTTTATGTTCTGATCGATTCGAACCGAATCTTCGCGAGAATTCGTAGTACTCTCCGGAGCCGATACATAGTTAATTGGACCACTGTTTGGGAGGGCAACCAGGTCCTGGATCAACGTCGCGGCAGTGGGGTCCACGGGAACCGTGTCTACGGGAGTTCCGGTGGTGGGACTGATGGGGAGTGCGCAACCAGACGCAACCACGGGGTTGTAATTGCTCGATGTAGGATCACACTGGCTGAAATCGCCGGCGCGCTCGAGAGTGGAGGGCGTATAGGTGTTGTAGACCTCACCGTCACGGTTTCGCCGCCACTCCTCCGATACAAAAAAGAACGTCTTCTGCTTGTCGGTGTTGTAGTGATTCGGAATGTAGAGGGGTCCCCCTACGGTGAAACCAAAATCGTTCCTTTTAAGTGGAGTTTTTGGTGCGTTGGTGACGCCCACAGTGCGGTTGATGAAAAAATCATTGGCGTCCATGATGTCGTTCCGGACGAAGTCGAAGGCGGAGCCATGGAATTGGCTGGTGCCCGACTTGGTAATGACCTCGATGTTGGCGCCTGCCGACTTGGGGAATTCAGCGCTGTAATCCGAAGTTGAGATTCGAAACTCGGCAATCATGTCCAGATTTGGTTCCACATTCACGTCGTCGGCATTCGAGCCCTGCTGAACGTCAGTCACGCCGTCAACTTCCCAGTTGTTAAAGTTCCCCGGAACGCCGTTTATCGGGAGTGTATACGAAGCGGTATTGCTGACCGTCGAAGGGTCAAACCCCCCGCCGTCGGGCGCTGCGCCCGGAACCAGGAGGGCCAGGTTAGTAAACGTCCTCGCGACCAGGTTAAGCTCAGTGACTTGCGAGCTGGTTATGACGCTGGAGAGGGTGCCAGACTCGGTTTCCACCTTGGGAACATTCCCGTTAATCGTCACACTTTCGCGTGTGGAGCCCACCGCCAGCACAAAATCGACACGTTGGGTCTGTCCGGCGTCCAGGGCAATCCCGGTGCGGATCTCCGTTTTGAACCCCGTGTCCTCAGCGGTAACCACGTAATTTCCTAAAGGGATTTTGGCCGCCGTGTATTGGCCCGCAGCGTCCGAAACATAGGCGCGATTAAACCCCTTATCACGATTGTCGACTGTGATTTTAGCGCCGGGAATCGCGGCGTTGCTAGTATCCGTTATTGTGCCCACAATCGTCGCCAGATCTTGAGCAGCGGCGTCAAGTGCCACCAACAGCAAGAAAATTGACAGGAAGCAGCAACGCAGTTTCATGATTCTCTCCTCCTTTTAGCACCCACGCCCGGAGTCATCAGACAGCAAGCTGACAAGGCGAATCCGTCCCCGGACCGGGATCCATGCATGCCATCGTCGCCTTTGAGAGTGGGACACGGAGTTCGACCCGGAAGCCGGAACGGATGCACTTCCACTAATCGTACTGAAATATTACAAAGCCCGTATGGATTAAACCTCCACGAGCTCATTTTGTCAACACGTTTCTTTGCCTGGATCGATTTCACACACGGATAAGGCGATGTCGAATACCCGCATTGACATTACACTGAGTTGTGTGCAATGCTTGTCGCCATATTATGATCCGCACAAAACCCCGCGCCGCAAGAGAGAACCTGTCAGCTCAAGCCTATCTGGCCATCAGGAATAGGATCCTCCACGGTCAGCTCACGACCGGTACCGTCTTATCGCGGCGCAAGATCGCGAGGGACTTGGGCATGAGCATGCTGCCCATTTGCACCGCCATTCAGCGACTGGAGGAGGAGGGCCTTCTCGAGAGCAAGCCACGCGTCGGCACCCGGGTGCGCGTCCCTACGGAGCAGGACATTCGCGAGCGCCACATCATTCGGGAGGCACTGGAAAGCCAGGCGGCGCGCCTGGTGGCGGAGAACGCCCGCATGCAGCAGCGGGACGAACTGGTCCGCATGGCCGATCAGTTGGACGCCCTCTACTGCCGAACCGGCGCGGATCAAGACCCTGATTTCCTTTTCGCCGTGCACGGTTACCATATGCAGTTTCATTTGAGAATTGCGGAATTTTCAGGTGTCGCCGCACTTCGAGAATTGATCGAGAAGAACAGTGTGCTGGTATTGAACTGGATGTATGACTTGCTCACCCCGCAGCGGCCCCTCCCGGACCGGTTCCACTCGGAGCTGATTAACGCCGTCGTCGGGAGAGATGTGGAGGCAGCGGAGCAGGCCATGCGAAGGCATATCCGGTACGGAGAAGAAGCCACTATTCGTGCCGTCGTCCGCGCCGACGTAAACCCTGACAGCCGCTGGCGCGTCCGCGCTTCGTCCGTGGAAGACGATGTAACAGCAGAGTTCAGTGCGGCTTCCATCGCTATTCCCGGTTGATGCGGCAGGCTGAAGCGCAGCGCGGACCGCCAGTTTTGTGATCCGCGGCTCTTTCGCCGGCCTACGGGAATGCCGCGGACCGCAAAACCAGCGGTTCGCGCTACCCATGAACCGCTTGACAAAGCGCCGCCACTTCGGCTATTTCTTCAGTCTATTGACATTACAGATTAATCGGAACAGGGCAGGGAAATTTGGCCGACCTTATGAAGAGTCCTCCCGCAACTGACGTGCGTGTGTCACATGGCCCGGGAACCGTCACGCGCGGCTCTTGGATCAAGTGGGGACTCTGCTCGTTGTTGTTTCTGGCGACCATTCTCAATTACCTGAACCGGCAGACGCTAAGCATTCTCGCTCCCACCTTGCAGCACCAGATGCACATGGGCAATGAAGCCCTGGGATGGCTGTTCGCAGTTTTCTATTATTCCTATACTCTATTTCAGTTTGCCGTCGGGCCGGTACTGGACCGGTTCAACCTTCGCTGGTGTTTTGCTCTGGCGGTTTTTTTCTGGTCGTTGGTCTCGGGCATGACGGGGCTCGCCACGGGGTTCGCCGGGTTGCTCGTTTTTCGCCTCCTGCTCGGCGTGATGGAATCCGCAAACTGGCCTGCGTCCTTGCGCATCGTGGCGCGGGTTTTCCCGCCGGAGGAACGGACGTTAGCCAGCGGGATTTTTACCAGCGGTACGAGCGTGGCCGCTCTCCTTGCACCCGGATTGATTCTTGCAATACTCGCCGTAGCCGGTTGGCGATGGGCCTTCGCGGCGGTGGGTTCATTGGGATTCTTGTGGGTGGCCTTATGGCTTTTCTCTACGCGACGGGCGGAACTCGCTGCGGTGTGGTCTGACACCCCGCTGGAAAAGCGCCAGGCGCGCGGGCCAGTGAACATCTATCGCTGGATGTTACAAAGCAGCCAATTCTGGTATGTGCTGGTTGTGGCAGTGCTGGTAAATCCCTGCCTTTATTATAGCGTTAACTGGCTGCCGACCTACTTTGTGCAGGCCCGGGGACTCGCGCCTGGCCGGCAGCTAGGATGGATTCTGACGCTTACCTATCTCGCCCTGGATGCGGGAAATATTGCGTGTGGCGCAGCGGCGCTGTGTTTGACCCGCCTCGGGTGTTCGCTCCAATCTGCACGCCGGCTTGTGTTCCTCGCGGCCACAGTGCTTGTAGGCGCGTGCGCCGCGGTGCCTTTTGTGAAAGCCACTTCCAGCGCCGTACTCGCCTTAGCGGTGGTGAACCTGGGTCTTGGCATTTGGGTCTCCATGTATCTGACCATGGCCCAGGAAGTCTCAAGCACTCATATTTCGACTGCCGCCGGCACTCTCAGTGCTTTTGGCTCTTTGGTGGGCGCTCTCGCAATGTGGGCTGTGGGCAGAATAACGCAGCGGACCGGCAGTTTTATGATTCCCATGGTGAGTGTGGCAGTAGCGATCGCAGTATCCGCGATCGCCGGATGGGCCGCCAGTCGGCGGGTGCCCGAACTTCCTCAAGAAGTACACGGATAAATGCGCCGCCAGTCATTCTGACTTGCAGGCATGTTCACGAATTCTGCCTTAGAAATTCGCTCGGAGAGCGTAGTGGCGCCGTTTAGTGTAGAGGTGGCTTTACGCCGCCATTTGGCGAGCTAGATTCGCCGCTGCCTCATCAGACTGTACGATTGCCCGGAGGGAGTACAAGTTGACGGACCTGAGATTCGCGGTGTTTGGAGCAGGGTTCTGGGCTCCTTTTCAGATTGCCGGCTGGCAGGAGGTGAAGGGAGCAAAGTGCGTGGCCATTTATAATCGGACAGTAGCGAAGGCTGAAACGATCGCCCGATCTTTCGGCATCCCCGCCGTGTATGGTAACGCGGAGGAATTGCTCGAGCGCGAACGACTCGATTTTCTCGACGTGATCACGGGCCCCGCCACGCATTGCCAGCATGTGCTGATGGCGGCCCGCCACAACTTGCCGGTGATTTGCCAGAAGCCCATGGCGAATACGCTGGCTGAGGCAGAAGCCATGCTAAAAGCCTGCCGGAAAGCCGGAATCCCGCTCTTGATTCACGAGAATTGGCGCTGGCAAGCGCAGATTCGGGAGTTCAAGAAAGTTCTGGAATCGGGTGAAATCGGCGCTCCTTTTCGGGCTCGGATATTTCTGGTCTCCGGCTTTCCCGTCTTCGAAACCGAGCCGAGTTTAAAAGACATGGAGGAATTTGTCCTCAAGGACATGGGCACGCACCTGCTCGACGTGGCGCGCTTTTTGTTTGGCGAGGCCGACCGCCTCTACTGCCAGACCCATCAAATTAATAACGGCATCAAGGGGGAAGACGTCGCCACCGTGATGATGCATATGGGAGGCCGTACCACAGTTACGTGTTACATGGGCTACCCGGGTAATTATCTGGAGAATGATGTATTCACCCAGACGTTGATCCTGGCGGAGGGTGATAAGGGTTCAGCAGAACTCGACCGGCACTACTGGATCCGTGTCACCACGAAGGATGGCACACGGTCCAAACGCTATCCG
>Ga0335078_10012893_pt1 | contig 12387 bp, 11 predicted proteins | sample Lox_Sample_32_FD_206711 | JGI IMG/M metagenome (GOLD analysis project Ga0335078, IMG submission 206711) | Soil microbial communities from Loxahatchee National Wildlife Refuge, Florida, United States - Lox_Sample_3.2 | ecosystem: Environmental > Terrestrial > Soil > Wetlands | place: USA... | reverse complement strand
GCCTCGACCAAGTAGGCGTCGTCGAAACCTGGTCGCCGCTGCCCTACATCCGCGCGTTTACTCATCCTTGGGTTGCTGCGGGCGTCACCTTTATGCTCGCCTGGCTGATCTCTCGATTGCTTCTGCTCAGTTGGGCCGACCTCAGTTATGTCCTGCCAGTCACTTCATTCTCGTACGTGCTCTCCGCGATCGCCGGCGCTCTCTACCTCGGCGAAAAGGTTACGTGGCTCCAGTGGGCGGGAATCTCCGCCATTACCATCGGCACCGCCATGGTGGCGTTCACCTTCCCGGAAACCGTTGTGTTGGCGCCTCCTGAGTCTGAACAGGAGTCGGAGGAATGATCGGACTCCTCGTCGCCCTCGTGGTGATCCCCGGCACTCTTGGCGATCTCCTGAACAGCTATGGCATGAAGCGGCACGGCGAAGTTGACGACTGGAGCCTCCGAGGACTCTCGCGTCTTTGCGCCTCTCTCGTGCGCAATCCCTACATCGTGTTCGGCATGCCTGCCATGGCAATTTCCTTCTTCGCCCTTATGTCGTTAATTTCCGCATCCAACCTGAGTTTTGCTGTTCCCGTCACGGCCAGCAGCTACATCGTCGAAACAGCGCTCGCCAAATACGTACTCCACGAGCAGGTGGATTGGCACCGCTGGATCGGCACTACCCTCGTCGCTATCGGCGTAGCGCTGCTCTCGGTCTGAGGATCTCGGCAAGTGTTCGCTCTCATCAAGAACGGCGCATTCATGGCGATCGTCGCCCACGGTCTCATCGGCATCTCGCTCCTCTGGGATAAAGTCCTGCTCAAACGCAGGGGAACGAGAAATCTGTTCAGCTATGTCTTCTGGCTCGGCGCGATGAGCGTCTTCGGCGTCATTCTTGTGCCGTTCGGATATAACTCGCCTTCGTTCACAGTGATCTGGATGGCCTTCACTGCCGGCGTAATTCATCTGGTCGGTGTCTTCTTCTACTACGCGGCGCTGAAGCGCGGCGAGGCCTCCGAAACACTCGCCATCATGGGCGGCTTCTCTCCCGTAGCCACGGCGCTAATCGGGTTCGCACTTCTCACCCGCCACATGTCGGACTTTCAACTTGCGGGATTCGCGCTCCTGAGTGGCGGCGGATTCTTCATGTTCTTTTCGGAAAAACATCCGTGGAAGCGGCTGCTCCCGCCGGTGCTGTTCGCATCCGGCCTCCTCGGCCTCGTCAATGTAATGGAGAAGCTGGTTTACAACCGGACCAATTTCGTCAGCGGATACGTCTGGTTCACCATCGGGACATTCGTCGGGGCGCTCGGTTTGCTGATGCGAAGTTCCTGGCGCCGCCAAATCTTCGCCGAATCCTCTGAGGACGAACCCAGCAACCGGTTCTGGTATTTCGTCAACCGCTTCCTCTCCGGAGTCGGATCCTTCCTCATCTTTTATGCCATCAGTCTCACGCACCCAGCCATCGTCGATGCCATCTCGGGTGTCCGCTACGCCATCATCTTTCTCGGTGCCATTCTCCTGACAAGGTTCCGTCCAGACTGGCTAAAGGAGGGTTTCAGCGGTTGGCAGCTCCTAACGAAAACGATTGCCACTGCTCTCGTCGTCGCAGGATTGGTTCTGGTGGGCAGGAGTAGCGGGGGAAGGCGAGCATCAGCGGCACAACCGTACATCTGCCACAACATCAGGAGGTCGCCTCCATCTTAGAGGAAAGAGAACACAATCAATGACAGATGACAGAGCCTCACGAATGGCACCGGTGGACTTTTTCGTGCTCACGTAATTCGCGGAGCGCCCGCGCGATCTCTGTATTCAGTTGCTCGAGCTCCGTCTTCCTTGTGGGTCCAAGATGCTCTCGCGACCAGGCCACACGATCAAAGGTCGCTTTCTCGTATTCTTCGAACAATTGATTCCAGGTCCTGCAGTTCATGCTTCCACTTTAGGGACTCTGGGTTTCCCGGCAAAGCAAAACCGCCCTTCAGAAGCGATTTTTCATATCATAACCTTCCCGTTAAGGAACCCCTTGCAACTCGTATGCCGAACCGATTTTCGTTTTGGGAATCTAGCAACTCACGTTCCTAACGCTTCGACCAAAGGTAACCAGCAAGAAATCCTGCCAGCATGAGCGCTCCCATGCGTTTACGGCTGTGGATGGGAATAAAGCGCGTCCCGGCGGCGGTTACCTCGACTACCCCGATCGGTACAGCCATCACGCCTCCGCCACCACCGCCGCCTTGGCCAAGGCGTTCGTCGCCGCTGCGACTCGGCCCGGAACCCATGCCGCCGCCAAATCCATAGCGGATCCTCGCGACCGGGATGATCGTCTTCCCTTCCGCCGCGACCGGCTCGCCGAAAACTGTTTTCACGTGAGCGCTGTTGACGATCTTTTCCTGGAACGATTCGAAGTACTTTTGCAGGTCCATACCTATCCGATGCAAAAAGAGGCACGGCGTCGCCGTGCCCCGGTGAAAAACAGAAGCTATTGTTGCGGCATGTGTCCGCCCATCATCGCTCCCATGTCGAACTTCCGGTAACCCGCGGGAATGTCGAACGTCGACGCCGGCGGCGCACCTTCCTGGATATTTGTCAGGTCCATCTGTGAGCCGTCACTCGTCAACGTCCGCACCGGGAAGTGCAATTTCTTGTCGATCCAGGCGGTTGTAACTTCGCCGTTCTTTTTGTCCGTGAACACCCACTTGTCGGCGCTGCGGCCGTTCACCGTGTCGGATCCCTCGTTCTTGCAGGTGACATTGGGATCGTTGGCGCACGGGTTGTTCGGATCGAACGACTTCAAATCCGGCATCTTCGGTCCGCGCTGCATCATCGGTTGCTGCCCGGCGTGCATTTCCATGTACATCTTCTGGGAATGCATAATCATGTAGCTCGTCTTCGTGGCGGGATCGACGATGTTGCTGACGTTCTGGCCGTGAGTGTTCATGTCCATCCGCATTTTGTTTGTCCCGACATAGTATTTGCCGGTTATCTGTTCGCCGTTCTTGGTCTTCATCGACATGTCGGCCGTGAACGGTTGGGGAAACATCGCCTGCGCGACAGTATCAGCGGCGAAAACTCCGAATAGAAGCGCAACGACAACTGCAAATTTGCGCATACAGAGCATCAGAAGCCTCCTGGAAACGGGTTCACTTCAAGACCCTACTGCGGTCTGAAAGACTAGCATAGACTCGTCTCGGTTGGACCGTCCTCTGCGTTGTGATTGGCCCGTAACTTGCCAACCTGTTACTCTGCTGAATCGCATGTCTGCTCTCGTTCTCAGCTTTCTTCTCGGACTGTGTGCCGCCGGCGCCAATATCTTCGGCGGCGCGGTAATCGTTCGCAAAGACTGGGATCGCCGTTATCTGCGCTACTTCATCGCCCTCGGATCGGGCTTCATGCTCGCCACCGCCATCGCCGAGATGATTCCCACCAGCATCGAATTGCGCGGACACCACGGTGCGCTGCTTGTTCTCGGAGGCTACCTCATCGTGCACTTCTTCGAGCACACGGTTAGCCCGCACTTCCACTTCGGCGAAGAAACGCATGCCGATGAATTCGCGCACGGACACAAGAGCTATTCCGTCCTCGGCGGACTGATAATCCACACTTTCTTCGACGGGATCGCGATCACCTCGGGCTTCCTGGTTTCCTACTGGCTTGGCTTCATCATCTTCATTGCAGTGTTCCTGCACAAGATTCCGGAGGGCTTCACCGTCGCTTCCGTGATGCTCGCATCAGGACAAAGCCGTCGCATGGCTTGGGGATCGTCGGTCCTTCTCGGAGCGGCCACACTGGTCGGCGTTCTGGCGATGGCGATTGTGCCGCACGCCGTCAGCGTCGGACTGCCGCTCGCCGCCGGTGTCACGCTCTACGTTGCGGCTTCGGACCTAATCCCCGAAGTCAATCACGAGCCCGGAATTAAGATGGCACTGGTAGTTTTCCTCGGGGTCGCAACTTTATTTGTACTAGACGTGTTATTCCATGTGCATTGAATCTTGTTTGAACAGATACAATGAGTTCACTGCCGCATGGTCACTCCTGTTCAAGACGCAGTCGATACAAATCAGAATTCCGAACCGGAGCATGTTCCAGTTTCCTTTTGGAACAGTGTTCCCGGAGCCATTCTGCTCGCGCTCATCTTCACCTTCCTGATCTTTATCGTCTCCTCGGCGGCCGACCTTCTGATGTTGAAAGAGCATGAAACAGCTCGCATCACGATTGAGCTTTCCGACGGCGTTTCTTCGTTTGCCATCGGCCTGCTCTCCTTCAAACTCGTGAGGATGCAACAGGATCGCCGCGCAAAGTTGCGCAAACGTGTTGAAGTCATCGCCGACATGAATCACCATGTCCGCAATGCTCTGCAGGTCATTTCCTTGAGCACTCAGGGCAGGGACAAGGAGGAGATCACCGCCATTCGCGAAAGCATGAACCGCATTCAGTGGGCGCTCCGCGAGTTGCTGCCGAAGATCTAAGTTGTCAGCGCAAGCAGACGATTACCCTATGTCCTTTAATAAGAAGGTTGGCGCGGTTGGCGGCCGTATACCGTAAGCTAAATCCTTTGTTTTCTGGGTTCCGATCTGAGCCCCACCCCACGGGGTGAACTTTTGGAATCAACGACTTAACGGTTTGATCTTTGAAAACAAAGCAGTTAGATACTATAGCTCAAACGTTTTCATTCGCGTGATGAAATGTTTAATTAATGGTTAATATCAGACGCTCACGGAAACCAGCACCCAATCGAGCCGCAGAACTCACTGAAAGCAAAAAGCCACGAGACGCGCCCGTGGCTTTCGAGGGCTTCGATGACCCAATCGCCCGATCATCAGATTTTCGTCATTCCACCTCATGCTTTGCCGTGTATCCGTCGCGCGCGATGATCACCGGCTTCAAGGTCTTTCCTTTTTGATCCTTGATCGTCAGCGGGCCTCCGTCGGGAGCCTGCAACTCGACCTTGAGCTTCCGGAAGGTGCCGTCCTGCTTCGCGTTGGTCGGCTTATAGGTCAGCACGTACTGGTTGCGAATGTTTGATGCGATGTCTCGAAAGACCTCCGGCAATTCGCCTTCGAACGTCGGATGGTACCACTGCCCACCAGTCATCTTGGCGAACGTATGCATCTCGTTATCAGCCTGCAGGTAACTGAGCTCGCGTAACTGGGCACCCATGCCCATCCCGGCGTGCGCCTCCATCCAGTTGCGGAACATTTCGCCGGTGCTCACCGTGAAGATGCCGACGTTCGGCGTATCTTTGATCTTCTTCAGGATCTTGTCGTAATTGATCTTGCTGAAGGTGTCCAGGCCGCTGGCGATCAGGACGATGTACTTGCGGCCCTGGATGCGGTCCACGCGATCCAGCGTGTCATACAGCGCATCGAACATGTTGGCTTCGCTGAACCCGGGGATTTGCAACTGGTTCAGCGCGCCAAAGATCTCCTGCTTGTTTTGTGTGAAATCAGCGAGGATCTGCGGCTTCATGTCGTACGAGATCACCGCTACCCAGTCATTCGGCTTGAGCGTATCGGCGAAGTAATAGGAGTCGCGAACCGCGTCGACCATGAAGTAGTAGTTGAGCGCCGAAAATTCAATCAGCATGACAGCGGTAATCGGCGCATCGGCCTTCTGCGTGAAGTTGGTTATCTGCTGCTGGACGCCGTCTTCGTAGATTTTGAAGTTGCCTTCCTTCAATCCCGGAATGAACTGACCGTCCTTGGTCGTCACCAGCACCGGCACCTGCACGTTGGAAACGTCCACGTGCAGCGAGAAATCGGGCATGCCTGCCGGATTTTTGACTTCCGGCTTTGGTGGCGGGGGCGGCGGCGTGGCATCATCCGGATTCTTCTTGGGCACGATAATCGGACCAATGTCGCCTTGCGGACCGCCGGCTTCCGGCGCTGTCTGCGACTGCGGCTTCTGATCCGAGTTCTGCTCCTGGGCTAAGGCCGGAAGCGTGAGTCCTAAGGCCAACACGAAAACAACGAGGGCGATGAAATTGCGGAACTTGGGCGGTTTCATGGGGTTTCTGAAAAGCATGGGGAAAGGTTACTCGTCTCTGGCAAAAACCACACGCTGCAGCCAGAGACTCCTATGCTAGTATAGACCCAGTTTCCTCACGTTTTGACTCGGTGTCTGGCACATCTTTCGTCCCCCACGACGCACGTAAGCTGCTGCGAGAAGCGCCCTCTATGGCGCTCCCACAGCCGTAAACAACTCGGGCGCCCTCGCCCGGAGGAACACCAAAAGGCAGTATGAATAAAGCAGTCATCGCCCGGCTCGCAACCCTCTCCGTCCTTATCCTGAGCTCCTGCCTCGCGCTGTCCCAGGCTGATCTTCCACTGCATCCGCCTACTGGCAAAGTCGTCACCATGCCCGTCTCCGACATCAAGGCCGGCATGAAAGGCGTTGCCTACACGGTATTTCAGGGCACGCAGCCGGAACCGATGGGCGTCACTGTGCTCGGAATCCTGAAAGACGCCAACGGCCCCAAGGGCGACATCATTCTCATTCGGCTTGAGGGCAAGAAGCCCGACTACACCGGCGTCGTCGCCGGCATGAGTGGCAGCCCGGTGTACATCGACGGCAAGTTGATCGGCGCGCTCGCCTTCCGCATTGGGCAGTTTTCCAAGGAGCCTATCGCCGGCGTTACACCTATCGCGGACATGCTCGAGATCAACGCGATGGACCAGACTGTTGCTCCAGCGGAAGCGAAATCTGTTTCGCCCAGCATTGATTCGGTCACTACCAAGACCTCTGGTCCCGGCCAGGCGGCAAGTCTACCCGGCGTCAGCAACATGTTGACGCCGATCGAAACTCCGCTGGTCTTCAACGGATTCACCTCGGACGCCGTCAAGCAATTCGCGCCGCAGTTCGCCGCCGCTGGCATCGTTCCCGTGATGGGCGCCGGATCGGTCACCAACGATCCGCAGCCCGAGCCGCTTGAACCCGGTTCTGCCGTGAGCGCGATCCTTGTTCGTGGCGATCTCAATATCGCCGCCACCTGCACCGTCACCTATATGGACCCGCAGCGCCTGCTCGCGTGCGGCCATCCGCTGATGCAGTACGGCAAGGTCGACATGCCGATGACCAAGGCAACCGTCATCGCCACTCTGCCCTCACCGCTCAATGCCTTCAAAATCGTTAACACCACAGAGCAGGTCGGCACCTTCGTGCAGGATCGCCATACCGGCATTCTCGGACGCTTCGGCACCGAGCCGGATATGATCCCCATCACCCTGTCAATCCACGGCGGCAAGACTTCGAAGACCTTTCACTACGAAGTGCTGAACAACGCCAAGCTGACGCCGGTCGCCATCATGGCCACCGCTTACAGCGCACTGCAAGGACTTAACGAGTACGGTGAGGACGTCACGTACCGCTTTGCCGGCCAAATCAAAGTCGACGGGTTCCCGCAGGTGAACATGCAGGACATGTACACTCCGACCGACGGCGGCCAGCCGACCGCTTTCGCCGTCGCCCTTGGCCTCGGTGAGCGTTTCGGCCGTATCTACGACAATCCGTACGCGAAGCCGAAGATCGACGGCGTGAACCTTGACTTCGACCTCGTTCATGAACGCCGTTGGGCGCGTCTCGACACGGTTCGCACCGACGTGACGGAAGCTCGTCCCGGCGACGAGATCATCGTCGAAGCCAGCCTGCGGCCGTATCGTGGCGACCGCATCGTGCGCCAGATTCCCATCAGGATCCCGACGTCAACCGCCAAAGGAACGCTGCGGATTCTTGTCAGCGACGGTGACACGCTCGACCGCATGCGCAATCCCGCGCAGTCCGCGCGCAAGCTCGACCTGCCTTCGACCATCGCTCAGCTCAACCAGGAGCACGTGAATTCACGTCTCTATGTTTCGCTGCTTGAAGACGATCCCGAGGCGCGCGTCGACGACAAAGTGATGCCTTCCATTCCGCTTTCGGTCATGAACGTGATGGACGGCATGCGCGGCACGCAGGACATGACGGTTACCGGCGAATCGTCCGTCAACGAGGCCTCGACCGCCCTTGACTATGTCGTCTCCGGTGCGCAGGTGCTGACTGTAACCATTAAATAGGACGACGAATTGGATTTGAGAGGGTGCCCCATCCTCGCCATCATTTAGCGAGGATGGGGTCCGAGTTCCTCGTGTCACGATCTAAGTCGCTGCACGATGTGCACTCCATGATTTCTTCTGTTAGCCTAATCAATTAGTTTTTCCTTTCAACAATGCGAAAACTGGTTCTCTCCACCCTCGTTCTCATAGCTTTCTGTTCCCTGCTCTTTGCGGAAGGCACCCGCACCTGGTTTCAATCGCGCTACGATGATTTCGAAAAAGGCACGGCCCGCGGAGTTGCCATCCGTAGCGACGGCGTCCTTGAACTCTCGCCCGCGCTCAAGCAACTGAGCTCGACACCCTCTACCTACCTTTGGGCGGTCGTCTCCGATCGCGATGGCAACGCCTACGTGGCCGCGGGAGCGCCCGCACGCGTGTACAAAGTGACTCCGTCCGGCGAGACCACCGTCATCTTCGAACCGCAAGAGTTACAAGTGCAGGCGCTGCTGATGTCGCATGACGGTGCCACGCTCTACGCTGCCACTTCGCCCGATGGCAAGGTTTACAAGATTGTCCACAACGCGCCCGCCCCTCCGGCGAAGAAAGGCACGCCTTCCAGTCCTAAGCCCGCCGAGTCCACGGACAACACCGGCAAAGCCGCGGCCGTCGACACCTCCTACACCTCCTCCGTCTTCTTCGATCCCAAGACGAAGTACATCTGGGCTCTCGCAGAAGATGCCGACGGACGCCTCTACGTCGGCACCGGCGACCACGGCGAAATCTATCGTGTCGATCGTAACGGAAACGGTAGTGTCTTCTTCCAAAGCGACGAAGCGCACATCCGCGTGCTGGCCATCGATCCCAAGGGTAACCTGATTGCCGGGTCCGACGGCAGCGGACTGATCTACCGCATTTCGCCCACCGGCGAGGCGTTCGTCCTCTACAGCGCGCCGAAGAAGGAAATCACCGCGCTCGCCATCGATAAAGACGGCAACATTTACGCCGCCGGCGCCGTCGACAAGCGTGGCGGCTCGCCGTCCACGGGATTCACGATTCCCGCTGCCTCCGTCGGTCCAGCGCCGCAGTCGTCGCCGACGATCACCATCACCGGAGGCACCGCATCCCAGATCACCGCGCCGGCGCCGATTATCATGTCTCCTGCCGCCTTCACCGCCGCCGGCGGGTCGGACATTTATCGCATCGCGCCTGATGGTTCCCCGAAGACAATCTGGCAGTCGCGCGAGGAACTCGTCTACGCGCTCGCCTTCGATCAGCGCGGACGCCTCATCGCCGGCAGTGGAAACAAGGGCCGCATCTTCGTCATCGGGCAGGACAATTTTGTCGATCTCGGCAAAGTCTCCGCCAATCAGGTCACGGGGCTCGCTCCCGCTCCTAACGGCGGCATCTACATTGCGACAAGCAATCTCGCCAAGGTGTTCGTCCTTGGCGGCACCGCCGATGCCGACGGCACCTTCGAAAGCGATGTCTTCGACGCCAAGATTTTCTCCCGCTGGGGACGCGTCGCTGTTCTCGGCTCTGGCGGCTTCGACCTCTATGCGCGCAGCGGTAACGTCGACAACCCCGATCGCAACTGGAGCGAATGGAAGAAGGTCGACCTCAGCCGCGAATTGCCGATGGAAGTTCCGGCGGCCCGCTTCGTACAGTGGCGCGTTGTGCTGCATCCCGGCAACCCCGCGCCCAAGATCGACAGCGTGCTGGTGAACTATCTGCCCAAGAACGTCGCGCCCGAGGTCGATGAGGTCTACGTGCAACCGGGCGCCCGCTTCAGTCCCGTGCCGCACATGGCCAATGACAATAGCCCTGTCAACGTGGGCCCGCCCAACCCGAATATCGGCGCCGTGCGGTTCGAACCAATACCCACAGCCACTCGTGATAAGGATTACATTGCTGTTCGCTGGGTCGCTCACGACGACAACGACGATGATCTCGTCTATTCCGTCTACTACCGCGGCGACAATGAAACCCGCTGGAAGCTATTGAAAGACAACATTACCGACAAGTTCTATTCCTTCGAATCGTCGCTGCTCCCCGACGGCGGATACACCATCCTCGTCGTCGCTTCCGATGCGCCTTCGCACACGCCGGAAGACGCACTTAGCGACTCCCGGGAAAGCTCTCGCTTCGAGGTCGACACCACTCCGCCGCAGGTGGTCAACGTCAACGCGACGGTCGAAAACGACACCATCCATATCACGTTCCGCGCTATCGATGGATTCTCGCCCATCCGCCGCGCCGAGTACTCCGTCGATGCCGGCGACTGGCACGTAGTCGAACCCGTGGGCCAGATCTCCGATTATCGCGTCGAGAACTATGACTTCAGCGTCGCCCTCCCGGCTACTGACACTACGTTGACGTTGGAACCGAAATCAATCGACAACGCGGTCGCCGGCGCTCGCAAGATGAAGCCGGCCAAGCCCGAGCCGGGCGAAGAACATGTCGTGGTCATCCGGGTGTACGACCGATTTGAAAATATGGGAGCGGCCAAGACAGTGATTCACGGACAGTAGCTCGTGCCAAACGTCTACATCATTACTGGGACCGAGCGGCGCGAGAAAAACAACTTTTGCCCGCGAGTTTCTTCCGCGATACGCAAAATGCACGAACTTTGTGTCACGCCGTTTACGCCTGGAAAGACGGCAAGTGGTCGACTTGAACGCTCGCAGACGAAAGCCTGCCGTCAAGCGCGCCCGGACTACGGCACGAAAAAAGAAGTAACGCCTTAGTGGAAAACTCTGTTCCCGAACAGCAGCGAGAGCACAAACAGAATCAGGAACAACACCAGCAGGACACGCGCGACCATCGCGAACCCGCTTGCCGCGCCGCGGAAGCCCAGCATTCCGAAGACCAGGGCCAGAATAGCGAAGACCAGAGAGTAGTAAAGCATCTTTCACTCTGATCGCTTTCCGAGTAGCTGAAGTTGCCTCGCCTTCACCGTTGCCCAAAATGGGAAATGCGGCAAAATAACCGAACAAATCGCCGGTCAACCTTTTAACTCAGCAGTAAAATCGCGCCAAACTTACTCCCCAGGCCCTGTTCCTTTGGGAAAGGACGGCTGATATGCCACGAACCTGGTTGATTTGTCTGGCTATTTTCCTTCTCGCAATCTCACTTCACGCTGGCACCGTCACCGTCAGCTTCAGCGGAACTGTTACCGGACTAGTGGGATCACCCCCTGGCGTGAACGTTGGCGATCATTTCAGCGGTCTTTATAGCTACGACACCAACGAAAGCGGCTATTACGTCAGCACATTCGGCTACACCACCTACAATCTGCCAACGTTTAACTTTTCACTCGACTCTTACAATCTGACCACGTATCCCTACGGAGAGGCCCGCGTCTGCGACAACTGGAACGGTTACGATTACCTCGCTTTCCTGACCATAGCTGAGACCTCTCCAACGCCCTTAACTTACGACTACGAGTGGCAACTGTGGGACTCGACCGGGACTGCATTCTCGAGCGAACAGCTGCTGACGGGTGCTCCCAATCTCGCCGCTTTTGACGGTCAACTGTTCGAGTTCCAATATGTGGTCTCCGCGAACAATGTGTGGTCCGTTGTCGGAAGAGTTGATTCCGATGCGCTCGTTCCCGAACCATCGGCAATGCTGTTGGCTGGAAGCGGTCTGCTGTTCCTGTTCGGAAGCTTGAACCGCCGAACGCAAGTAAGGGGGTAGCTGCCGAACCGAGAAGGCAGGGAATCAATCCGCAGAGCGGATGACTGAAAGTAGCTCGGCACGAAGTGCGGACGGGATAAGCCGAACCAGGTCATGTTCACTTCACCGCACGATCAATCTTGCAAACACTGATGGTGCTCCGCTTCAACCCGCCCTTGCTACAATCCGGTCGTGTCTTTCCTCCTTGATGCGGGGTGGATTCCCTGCTGCATTTACGGCAGCGTGCCGGCATTTTGGCTGGTCGTGCATCCGTACGCCGAGTTCTGGCGTCGCCGCCATCGCGAACACAAACCTGTTTACCAATATCTGGTGCCAATTTGGGTGGCGATGTGGGTGATGCTGTACATGGCAACCTATCCCCTGCGCAGGGTTTTCCTTTATCACACGCGCTGGTCCTGGGTGCCTGGGCTCTTCTTTTTTATCCTGGGAACGGTGCTTTACACCAAGGGACACTACCGATTTTCTTTTTCCCAATTGGTCGGCTTCCATGAACTCAAGCCCGACCAACATCCTCCCCAGCTTTCGGTCGCCGGTATCCGCCGGCACGTCCGCCACCCCGTTTATCTCGCGCATCTCTGCCAGATGCTCGCGTTCAGCATCACGACTGGATTGGCCACCTGTTGGGTGCTGACGGGATTTGCGCTCGCTACGGGTGTTGCCCTGATCCGGACCGAAGAACGCGAA
>Ga0335078_10012892_pt1 | contig 12387 bp, 11 predicted proteins | sample Lox_Sample_32_FD_206711 | JGI IMG/M metagenome (GOLD analysis project Ga0335078, IMG submission 206711) | Soil microbial communities from Loxahatchee National Wildlife Refuge, Florida, United States - Lox_Sample_3.2 | ecosystem: Environmental > Terrestrial > Soil > Wetlands | place: USA... | reverse complement strand
GCCGGAACCGGCGTGCGCCGTTTTCATATCGCGGCCGGTATAGTAGCACGGACCGCCGGTCGACTTGCAGACGAGGTCGACCAAAAGTTGCCGGATGCGCATTTTGCTGTCGGTGGAGAAGCCGACGAAGAAGCGCTTTTCCTCCTCGTCGGCGGCAAGCCGCCCAATGAATTCATCCGATACGGCGGCGATGGCGTCATAGCCGCCGAGCCGTTGATACAGCGTTTTCTCTTCGGCGCCCGCGGTGGCGGTGAGGAGACAAGTTGTCAGTACGGCAAAGGCACAGATGTTGCGAATTTTCGTCATAGTCACCCCCTTGTGGACTGCGTTACGCAGCCCAGAAACAATTACGGCCGATCTTTCCGGAGGTTTCAAATGGATGTCGACGATCAGGCCGGGCGCATGAATTCCAATAGTTTGTCAGCGCGAAAATCGTAGAGTTTGCCGTTGTCGGTAAAGTTCGGCAGACAGAGATCGAGGATTTTCTCCGCCACCTCGTCCGGCGCCGGCAACGTCGCCGGATCTTCGCCGGGCATGGCCAAGGCGCGCATGCGGGTTCGGGTTGGACCGGGATTGAACAGGTTGACCCGGACATTCGTCGAACTTGTTTCCTCCGCGTAGGTCCGCGCCAACACATCGAGCGCGGCCTTCGAAACCGAATACGGCGCCCAATAGGCGCGGGCGGACGTGGCGACTCCGGAAGTAATGAACACGGCACGACCGGCGGCGGAACGTTTCAACAAAGGGTCCATAGCGCGGATGAGATGCCAGTTTGCTGTAAGGTTGACCGCGATCGATTCATCCCAGGTTTTCGGCTCGATGTGATCGAGCGGCGAGGGGACCCCGGCGACGGCGGCATTGCCGACCAGCACGTCAAGCCGCCCGTAGCGCTCGTTGAGCGCAGCAGCGAGCCGGTAGAGTGCCGGGTAGTCGCGCATGTCAACCGGCGTGAGCGTGGCCGAGCCGCCGGCGGCGCGCACCGCATCGTCGAGTTCCTCAAGACCGCCAACGGTGCGCGCCAAAGCCACGATATGCGCGCCGGCGCGTGCGAGCGAGAGCGCGGTCGCATAGCCGATGCCGCGCGAGGCGCCGGTGACGAGCGCTATCCGGTCGGCAAACGGCTGAGGCATTTCCTAGTGGTCCGATTCTAACATTCGCATCCCATCTTGCTCGCTCTCATGCGAATGTTGGAATCAAAGGACCACTAGCAAATAAAAGTCTTAGTGGAGCTTTTGGATTTGACACTAGCTCGCCTCGGCGAGCAGCGAGAGTTGCCGTGCCGGTGCGTCCTGTGCCGTGCGGTCGGTCAGTGGTGTCGGATATTCGCCGGTGAAGCAATGATCGGTGAATTGCGGGCGCGCCGGATCGCGACCGTTCTCGCCCATGGCGCGATAAATGCCGTCGACCGACAAAAACGCCAGCGAATCGGCGCCGATGAATTTCCGCATGCCTTCCAGATCGTGGGTCGCGGCAAGAAGCTTGTCCTGCTCGGGCGTGTCGATGCCGTAATAATCGGGGTGGGTGATCGGCGGTGAGGCAATGCGGAAATGGATCGCGCGCGCTCCGGCATCGCGCATCATCTTTACGATCTTCACCGAAGTCGTGCCGCGCACGATCGAGTCGTCGATGAGTACGATGCGCTTGCCGTTAACCACGGCGCGGTTGGCGCTGTGCTTTAAACGGACGCCGAGCTGGCGGATTTGTTGCGTCGGCTCGATGAAGGTGCGGCCGACATAATGGTTGCGGATAATGCCGAGCTCATACGGGATGCCGGAGGCTTGTGCGTAACCGATTGCCGCCGGCACGCCGGAATCCGGCACCGGAATGACTACGTCCGCGCTTGCCGGAGCCTCGCGGGCAAGCTCGGCGCCACAGGTCTTGCGCACGTCGTAAACGCTGCGGCCGCCGATGATCGAATCCGGGCGCGAAAAGTAGATGTATTCGAAGATGCAGGGACGCGGCGGCATTGCCGGGAATGGCTTATGAGAATGCGCACCGTCTTCGTCGAGAATCAGCACCTCGCCGTTGTCTACGTCGCGCACATATTGCGCGCCGATCATGTCGAGCGCGCAAGTCTCGGAGGCGAGGATCGGACAACCGTCCAACTTGCCGAGCACAAGCGGCCGGATGCCCAAAGGATCGCGGGCGCCGATCAATTTCTTGTTGGTCAGGCCGACGAACGCATAAGAACCTTCGAGCAGCCGTAAGCCCTCGACGAAACGGTCGACGAAACGGTTGCGGTGCGAGCGGGCGACCAGATGTAGAATGACCTCCGTATCGGTCGTCGATTGCATCATGGCGCCTTCGCGCACGAGCTGGCGGCGCAGCGTCCGGCCATTGGTCAGGTTGCCGTTATGGCCAATGGCGAAACCGCCGGCATTGAGTTCCGCAAACAACGGCTGCACGTTGCGCAAAATCGTCTCGCCGGTCGTCGAGTAGCGCACATGTCCGACCGCGGCGTTCCCGGGCAGCCGGTCGATCACCTCGCGCTTTGAGAAGGCGTCGCCGACCAGGCCCAGCCGGCGCTCGGAATGAAATCGCACGCCGTCGAAAGTAACGATGCCGGCGGCCTCTTGGCCGCGGTGCTGCAGCGCGTGCAGGCCGAGCGCCGTGATGGCGGCGGCATCCGGGTGACCGAAGATGCCGAAGACGCCGCACTCTTCGCGCAGCCGATCCTCGTCAAGATCCGGGAGGCCGGGTATCGTCATCGTCATCGACCCGCGATCATGTCAGTGCGGTGTTCCTTTGGTGCCGAGCAATTGCTGCATTCCTATCCGGCTCGGGCGATCGTAACCCGACTCGGCGGCAGTGTTGGGATTTGTTCCGAGTTCGCCGTGCTGATCGGCCGCATTGTCTGGCGTTTCGGTGTCCTCTGGTTTTGGCCGCTTGAACCTCTTTAAGATGGTGCTTTCCGGGTCCTCCGGCAACATCGACATCAGCCATTGCCCGGTGCCGGCGAGAACCACGCGGGATTTCGCGCTTTTGACCCATTCCGGCTGGCTGCGGTCCGGGACGAGCCAGGTGAAAAACAGAAAGGCCACTACGACGATGACCAATCCGCGCGCGAGGCCGAACAAAAAGCCGAGCGTTCGATCGAGGGCCCCGACCCGGCTGTCCAGTACCATGTCGGAAATCCTGACCGTCAGGATCGACACCACGATAAGTGTGAGCAGAAAGACGCCGCCAATCACGGCGACTGCGGCCACAACATCATTGTTGAAGTACTGCCGGGCATAGGGGAGGAGCTTCGAATAGGAATAAACCGTCGCCACTGCGGCAAGTATCCAGGCGATGATGGAAAGCACCTCGCGCATGAAGCCGCGCACCATGGCCAGAAAGCCAGATACCAGCATCACTCCGATCAGCACGATGTCGAGCAGCGTTATCGGCATTTTCGGCGGGTCCGCCTGGCAATCCGGCTAAGTGTGGCGGTTCAGAAGTCCGCATCATTTTTGCCGCATACGCGTCATGCGGACTTCTGAACCAAAGTCACACTAGATCAATACGTTGCTATTGTCCCTTTGATTCCGAAGTTCGCAAACCAGGGCGCCGCATGATCACGCGAACTTCGGAATCGGGAACTAGGTCCGCGGCGTATATAGCCGGGTGCGGATGCCCCGTCATCCGCCTTTTCGCCGCTGGGGCGACTGGTTTGAGCCAATAACCGCGGCGGGGATGGTAAATGGCGCCCGCAATCAGCGCTCGCGTCAACTGGACTGCCGGCGTGGCAATGAGCCTGCCTTCGCAATATCGGCAACAAGATTAGACACGCTGGCGATCGGCGCCACCGCAAATCCTGCGGTGGCCTCCATGCGCGCCGCGTCCGGCGCGATCGCTTTGGTGAAGCCGAGCTTCTGCGCTTCCTTGAGCCGCGCCGTCGTCTGCGCTACCGGCCGCACCGCACCGGAAAGCGACACTTCGCCGAAATAAACGGCATCCGGCGGGAGCGGCGCGTGGGCGAGCGACGAGAGTAACGCCGCCGCGGCGGCAAGGTCCGCCGCCGGCTCGGTAATGCGCAGGCCGCCGGCGACGTTGAGGTACACGTCATGGCCGGAGAGGCGCACCCCGCAATGGGCTTCGAGCACCGCAAGCACCATGGACAATCTGTTCGAGTCCCAGCCGACAACTGCGCGGCGCGGCGTGCCAAGGGAGGAAGGCGCCACGAGTGCCTGGATTTCGACTAGCAACGGCCGCGTTCCTTCGAGGCCGGCGAAAACGGCGGTCCCGGCGCTGCCGAGATCGCGCTCGGAAAGAAACAATTCGGAGGGGTTCGGCACTTCGCGCAGTCCAGTGCCGGTCATCTCGAACACGCCGATTTCATCGGTCGGTCCGAAGCGATTTTTGATGGCGCGCAAGATGCGAAAGTGCTGGGAACCTTCGCCTTCGAAAGACAAAACCGCGTCGACCATGTGCTCGACAACTCGCGGGCCCGCGATCTGTCCATCTTTGGTGACGTGGCCCACCAGAATGACCACACCGCCGCTGCGCTTGGCGAAGCGTATGAGTTCAGCGGCCGAGCCGCGCACCTGCGTTACCGTCCCTGGCGCGGCTTCGACCGTCTGCGTCCACATGGTTTGTATAGAATCGATCACCGTAAGTGCCGGCGCTTGGCCGTGCGAGAGGGTGGCGACGATATCCTCCACCGAGGTTTCCGCCGCGAGTTCGACGGGCGCTTCTCCGAGGCCGAGGCGTTCGGCGCGCAGCCGCACCTGCGCGACCGCTTCCTCTCCGGAAATATAAACCGCGCGCTGGCCGGCGCGCGCGTAGGCAGCGGCGACCTCGATCAACAGCGTCGACTTGCCAATACCTGGGTCGCCGCCAAGGAGCAGCACCGAGCCGCGCACCAGACCGCCGCCGGTTACGCGATCGAACTCGGCCATGCCGGCGGCGAGCCGCGGCATCTGCAGAGGCTCGCCTTTGAGCGGCTCAACGACAAACAGGCGCCCTTTGCGCGAGCTGCGCGTGGAGGCCGTGGAGCCCTCCTCGACGAGCGCATTCCAAACGCCGCATGCCTCGCAACGCCCGGTCCAACGCGCGGAGGCGGCGCCGCAATTCTGGCAAACGAAGGTTTTTGCGCGCGCCACCATCCTTCCCTCCTAAATCCCGCGATAGACCAGATGACAGCGCGGGGCGAGGCGGGTGAGAATTTCGTAAGCTATGGTACCGGCAGTTTCGGCGACCTCTTCCAGTTGAATGTGTTCGCCGATGAAAGTTGCGAAATCGCTGCGATGAACCGCATTGTCGGCAAGCTCGGTGATATCGATGCAAACAAGGTCCATGGAAATGTTGCCGACGATGGGGCAGCGTTTTCCGGCGATGACGGCCGATCCGCCAGGCTTGACATCCGTGCCGCTGGCAGAGCGCAAGAGCCCGTCGGCGTAGCCAAGTGAAGCAACTGCGATGCGCGTGGCGCGGTGCGCCGTCCAGGCGCCGCCATATCCGACCGTCTCGCCTTGCTGTAATTGGCGCACCTGCAAGATGCGCCCGGTCAATTCCACCGTGTTGCGCATTGGATTGGCCCGGCCGGGCGTGGGATTGATACCGTACAGCGCTGCGCCCGGCCGTGCCAGATTGAAATGCGCACGTTCGCCGAGAAAAATCCCCGACGAATTCGCCAGCGAAGCGGGAAGGTCCTGATACAAGAGGCACAGCTCGCGAAATTGCCGGATTTGACTCGCGGTAAGCGGATGGTCGTGAATTTCGGCGCACGCAAGATGACTCATCAATAGCGTGAAGCCGTGGGCTTGGTTTTGCAGGCGCGGTGCCAGAGCCGCAGCCTCGGCCACTGAAATCCCAAGCCGATTCATCCCGGTGTCCACGTGGATTGCGGCGCCTCCGTGCCACCCGTCGACGGCGACGAAGCTGTCCCATTCGGCCAATTCCATCAATGTGTTGATCACCGGCCGAACGTTGAGCTTGGCAAAAGCCGCTGCCGCCTCAGGCAAAAATCCGTTGAGCACATACACGGTGACGTCGTGCGCGCAGGCGCGCACGCGTCGTGCCTCGGCGATATCGGCGACGAAAAAGGTGCGACAGCCCGCTTTGGCAAGTTTGGCGGTGACCGGTTCGAGTCCAAGCCCATAGGCATTCGCCTTAACGACGGCGGCGCACTCGCAGGGCAGGAGAAGGCGCGTCAGCGTACGGAAATTCTCCTCGACCGCATTGAGATCGATAATCAGCGTGCCGCCGGTCTCGGGATCGCCCAATTGGCTCTGCGGCTCGGCGGCGGTCTGCGCAAGAGTCATGCCGCGTTATGAACCGGCAACCGGCCGTCGGTAAAGGGTGGAGATTACGCGCGGCTAGAAGCTCGGCCGGTGCGCAGAATCAAGATTGGCAAAGCGCGTAACTGCCGCGTCAAAGTGGAGCTCCACCGTACCGATGGGGCCGTGGCGCTGCTTCCCGATGATGACTTCCGCTTTACCTTCTACGCGCTCACCCTCGGCCAGCCATTCGGCGAATTTCTCCCGATTCGCTTCGGTCGGCTTGCGCATCTGGTGATAATATTCTTCGCGGAAGACGAACAGCACCACGTCCGCGTCTTGTTCAATCGAACCTGACTCGCGCAAGTCGGCCAGCTGCGGACGCTTGTCTTCGCGCCCTTCTACTTGTCGCGACAATTGCGAGAGCGCGAGAATCGGAACATTAAGTTCCTTGGCCAAGGCCTTTAGCCGGGTGGTAATTTCCGTGACTTCCTGCACCCGGTTTTCGCTTGAGCGGCGGGTGGTTCCTTGGAGGAGCTGGATATAGTCGATTACCAGCAGGTCCAGACCGCGTTGACGCTTAAGCCGCCGCGCACGGGCCGCCAATTGGCCGATCGAGAGACCTCCGGTTTCATCGACATAAAAAGGCAGGTTCTGCAGTTCGATCGAAACATCTTTGATTTTTTCAAAATCGGCTTCGTCGATGGCCCCGCGGCGTATCTTGTTCGAGGGTATTCCGGTTTGTTCGGAAATGATGCGCGTGGCGAGTTGCTCGGCCGACATTTCCAGCGAGAAAAAGCCGACGATACCGCCGTTGACCGTCGCCATGTGCCCGTCGGCGCGAACCTCGCCGGACCACGCCTTGGCGACGTTGTAGGCGACATTCGTAGCCAGCGCGGTTTTGCCCATGCCCGGTCGGCCCGCGAGTATGATCAAGTCCGAGGATTGCAAACCGCCCATTCGCGCGTCCAGATCGGTCAGGCCGGTGGCTAATCCAGACAGGTTACCATCGCGCTGGTAAGCGCGTGCCGCCAGATCGACAGCGGTGGTCAAAGCCTGCGCAAAGCGCTGAAAGCCGCTGTCGTACCGCCCCGCTTCGGCGAGGTCATAGAGTTTGCGTTCGGCATCTTCGATATGGCTCTGCGGGGTGGTGTCGACCGGCGCGTCGTAGGCGAGATTGACCATGTCCTCGCCGATGGTGATGAGGTCACGGCGAATCGACAAATCATAGACGGTGCGACCGTAGTCCTCGGCGTTAATAATGGTTGTCGCTTCGGCAGCAAGTCGCGCCAAATATTGGTTGACAGACAGGCCCGCGATATCGAGGTCCACCGGCAGAAAAGTCTTGAGAGTTACCGGCGTCGCTAGTTTACCGGCCCGGATAAGGCTCGTCGCCAGCTCAAAAATGCGCTGGTGAATGGTTTCGAGGAAGTGCTTGGGCTCGAGGAAGTCGGAAACGCGATAGAACGCCTCGTTATTGACGAGGATGGCGCCGAGCAACGCCTGCTCCGCCTCGATATTGTGCGGCGGCGTGCGGTAAATTGGCTCCGCCGGAGGCTGCTTGCGTGCGGTCGAATCGAATATTGCCATGGTCCCGATCAGGGGATTTGCCTGTGGCGGTTTTTGGGTCACTCAACATCGCAAACTACTCAATACCGTTAAACGCTCGAACATAGCCAGCTACTTAGCAGCGTGCGGACACCGTCGATAGTCGAGCGGCCAGGCGATGGGAAACGCTCGTTTCGGCTTTCCCCGATAACCACCGGTTTCCGCTGGCGGCCATTTGATAACACTTGACCGCCGCTTTTCCGGCATTGCGCCGGCACTTTACTCGCCGGCCAGGCGGAACGGTGCAGAAGATGCTGATTCGGCGGCGCGCAGTCGAGCTTCTTCGCGAGCGATATAGTCGCGCGTCTGCGGCACCACGCCCTTGCGCTTGGCCATTTGCACCTGGAACACCACCATATCGCTCTCACGAAAGGCCATTTCCGAGGACGCGAGGTAGAACTCCCACATGCGCACAAAGCGCGCATCGTAAAGCCGTTCCACCTCCTCGCGATGGGCAAGAAAGCGGTCGCGCCACGCCTTCAGCGTGTGCGCGTAGTGCAGTTGCAGCACTTCAACGTCGGTGACCATCAGCCCCGCGCGCTGGACCGGCGGCAGAATCTCCGAAAGCGCGGGGATATAGCCTCCCGGGAAAATGTACTTGGCTATCCAGGGATTGGTGACGCTCGGCGGCCCGCTACGGCCAATGGTGTGCAGAAGGAAGACGCCATCCTCGTCGAGCAGCTGAGCGCACCTGCGAAAAAAAGTGTCGTAGAAGCCGACGCCGACATGCTCGAACATACCGACCGAAACGATCCGATCGAAGCGCCCGGCGACGTCGCGATAATCCTCCAAGCGAAAGATCGCGTCATTTCCGCGGCCATGTTCCAGCGCCCGCTGGCTGGCGCGGGCATGCTGCTCGCGCGAAAGAGTGATGCCGGTGGCGCGAGCACCCGCGACCGAAGCCAGATAAAGGGCGAGACCGCCCCAGCCGCAGCCGATGTCGAGCACATTGGCGCCAGGCTCAACGAGAAGCTTTGCGGCGAGGTGGCGCTTCTTGGCGAGCTGCGCGTCGTCGAGTGATGAATCCGGCGTGTCAAAATAAGCGCAGCTATACTGTTGATCGGCGTCGAGGAAGAGCGCGTACAGCCGGCCGTCGAGATCATAGTGGTGAGCAACGTTACGGAGGGAGCGCGAACGCGGATTGAACTGCAGCAGCCGCCGGAACACGTGCCGGACCAGCCGCAAGGGGAGGGCCCACCTCGGAACGGCGATGCGTTCTTGTCGGAGCAGAAGGGCGAGGACATCTGCGATCGAGCCTTGCTCGACGACAAAGGCGTCATCCATGTAGGCTTCGCCCAACCGGAGTTCTGGATTTAGCAACACGGAACGCTGGGCTTTCGCGCTGGTGAAGCGAACTGCAATCGGCGGACCGCTGCCGTCTCCGAACGTGCGCCGCTTGCCCCCCGCCGTAGTTACAGTAAAGGAGCCGTGGCGGATGAACCGTCGCAGAAAAACAAAGAGCAACCAATCCACCAGCGTCTCCATCTACTGCGGGTCGTCGGCGCGTAACACGTCCGTCGATCGTTCAACCGAATCTATCGGCGCAGGTCTTCCCATCAATCGCCGCGGTCGGTGGGCTTTTCAGCTTGCCGTTATTAAAACAAAATCATCGTGGACCAGCAATGCAAGTGAATACATCCGCCGATGCCGGGCACCCCTCACGTTTGGCCGGCTTTTGCGGTAAAGAGGGCGGTCTTCGCAAGGAATTGAGGAGCTTAGGGTGACCCGGCGTCTTGCCCTCATAATCGGCTTGGTGGCGTTGCTTTGCCCGGCCTTGGCCAAGGCGCAAACCAATCTCGACCAGGGTAAAACGCCGTCGCAGATTTTTGCCACCGTCTGTGTCGAATGCCACAAGGAGCCGCACGGTCTGGCGAAAGGCAGGAGCGGCGCGGCACTCGCGGACTTTCTGCGCGAGCACTACACCACGAACGCCCAACAGGCTGCCGCGCTCGCCGCTTACGTCTTAAGCGGTCGCAGCGCCGACACCGCGCCCGCGACGCAGGGACGCGGAGCAAAGCCCGCGTCCGATCATGCCTCCGTTGAGGAGCCGAAGACGAACCGGCAAGGGAAACTAACGGCCAAACCCGAAGACCACCCGAAACGGAATCCTGCTGGCCAAACGGCCAGGCCCGCTGAAGAAGAGCCGACGATTACGCGGCCCGTTCTGATCCCGACCGCGCATAACCGCCACAAAGAACCGAAAACCCCCGCGCCATTGGTGACCGAGCCTGCTACCGGCGCGCAGGTGCCTGCGGCCGCGGCTGCGGAGCCGGCCCCTGCCGGTGAGCCGCAGACGCGGGAACAAAGTACGTCACCACCCCCAGCCGCGGCTGAGCCGGCCGAAACGCCGCCGGCCAATGCCGTGCCCGCTGAGTCCGGCGAGAATGCGCCGGTGCCGCGCGACCACATCCCTGACTGATACGAGTTAGGTCAGCTTTTGTCGGCCGCAGGAGCAGTCTCGGCTTCGGCGCCGTCGGGATTGCGTACCGCCTGCGCGGCCTCTGGCTCGAAAAACGCCTCGGCGGCGAGCACGGCGGCTTCTTCCGCTGACGGCTCTTCGCGCAATTGCGTCACATCCTCGCCGCGCTCGATGCGCGCCGCTTCCTCACTGTTGCGGGCGACAATGATATTGATCGCGGTCTCGATATCGGGATGCAACGAGATTTGCACCCGGTGCTGGCCGATGGTTTTGATCGGCGTGTTGAGAGCGATCTGATTGCGGTCGACCTTGTATCCACCTGTGTCAAGCAAGCCGACGAGATCGCGCGGCGAAACCGAGCCAAACAATTGACCAGCTTCGGAGGCCTGACGAAGCACCGTAAAGCTCTTGCCGTTGAGCTTGTCCGCGACCTGACTTGCCTCGCCTTTGAGCTTCAACGAGCGGGCCTCAAGTTCGACCTTCATGCTCTCGAAGCGGGCCCGATTCTCGGCCGTCGCACGTAACGCCTTACCGCGCGGTAGCAAAAAATTCCGCGCGAAGCCGTCGCGAACGCGGACGACTTCACCCATCTGGCCCAATCTAGAAACGCGCTCGAGTAGGATTACATCCATGATCGTGTTCCCGTGGCTTTAGCGGATTACATAAGGCAACAGACCAAGAAAGCGGGCGCGTTTAATGGCTCTTGCCAGTTCCCGTTGCCTCTTTGCCGACACGGCCGTAATGCGGCTGGGAACAATTTTGCCGCGTTCCGATACGAACCGCTGCAGCAACTTGACGTCCTTGTAATCGATTTTCGGAGCATTGGCGCCCGAAAACGGGCAGCTTTTCCGACGGCGGAAAAATGGGCGTCGCGCCCCTCCGGCCTGCGGTGAAAAGGCCATGGTTATTCCTCCGTCGTTGCGTCGGGTTCGTCAGCGTCTTCGCGCGGCCGGCGGTCTCGATCGCGCGGACGGTCGCCGCGGTCGCCCCGCTCGAAGCGATCGCCGCGACGCTCGTCGCGATCCCGATCACGTTCGGCGCGGCGCATCATGGCCGACGGCCCTTCTTCGTGCTCCTCAACCCGGATGGTCAGATAACGCAGCACATCCTCGTTGAGACGCTCAAGGCGTTCGATTTCATTGATAGCTGCTGGCGGCGCATCGATATTCATCAATGTGAAATGCGCCTTGCGGTTTTTCCGCAGCCGGTAGGAGAGCGATTTGACGCCCCAGTACTCGGTCTTGGCGATGGAGCCGCCGAGGCCCTCAATCACACTTTTAAGATGCGTCGTTAATTCCTCCACCTGCTGCGCGCTCGCGTCTTGGCGCGCAAGGTAGACGTGCTCATAGAGCGGCATTGGTTCCCCTTCCTTCGCTTCGCTCGCATGCTCCGGCGCCAAGCCCCTCGAGCCCTTCGGGAAAGGCTCGAATGCTCTGAAGGCGGGAACACCGGACGCCGGACCTTCAACGGGTCCTACCGCAACTTCGACGCGCCTCGAAAACGCATCGGGCTCGCGGCCGTCCGTTCAGCCCCCGGCCGGGGTCGAGCGGAAAACACGGCCTTATACGCGCGCCGTTCGGAAAGGCAAGCGTCCCAACAGGCAGCCAGCTGCGCTTGACACCCCCACAGCGGCAGTATCTTTCGCCCCTTCCTGGAGGTTCGAATGTCGACCGCACTGGTATTCCCCGGCCAAGGCAGCCAAGCGGTCGGCATGGGCAAGCGATTGGCCGAGGAGTTCGCCGTTGCGCGCTCAGTTTTCGAAGAAGTCGATGCCGCGCTCGGCGAGAGACTAAGCGCGATCATATGGGAAGGACCTGCGGATAAGCTTACGCTTACGGAGAATGCCCAGCCCGCATTGATGGCCGTCTCGCTTGCCGCGTTGCGGGTGCTCGAGAGCGAAGCAGGTCTTGATCTTCCGCGCGATGCGGCCTTTGTCGCCGGTCATTCGCTCGGCGAATATTCGGCGCTGGCGGCCGCGCGTGCCCTGACCGTTGCTGACGCCGCACACCTTCTAAGGGTTCGCGGTCGCGCCATGCAGAAGGCGGTACCAGTCGGTGTCGGAGCAATGGCGGCCCTGGTCGGGACCACGCTCGACCAAGCCAAGGCGCTGGCTGCGCAGGCCGCCGATGCGGGCGTCTGCGCGGCTGCGAACGACAATGG
>Ga0335078_10012891_pt1 | contig 12388 bp, 14 predicted proteins | sample Lox_Sample_32_FD_206711 | JGI IMG/M metagenome (GOLD analysis project Ga0335078, IMG submission 206711) | Soil microbial communities from Loxahatchee National Wildlife Refuge, Florida, United States - Lox_Sample_3.2 | ecosystem: Environmental > Terrestrial > Soil > Wetlands | place: USA... | reverse complement strand
AGAGGGAGCACCGGGCAATGATCCTTCCGAAGGTTCGGGACCCTCGCTTCGTGACGATTCGCCGCGGTGGGACCCTCAGTGATTCGGATCACCATCTCCTGGCTCTTTGGGCGGCGTCGTGCGCAGAGCACGTCCTTCACCTTTTCGAGTCGGCTCAGCGTGATGACCCGCGACCGCGCGAAGCGATCGCGTATGCCCGCGCCTGGGTGCGTGGTGAGGTCACGATGATGCAGGCTCGCGCGGCGGGCGGCCAGGCGATGGGCGCGGCCAGGAACCTCCGGGGGGCAGCACGGCATGCCGCGTACGCTGCTGGCCAGGCCGGGGCCGTCGCGCATGTCGCCGCGCACGAACTCGGCGCGGCCGCCTATGCGATCAAGGCCGCACGTGCTTCCGCGCCCGGAGGCGGGAGCGACGCCGCAGGGCGACTGGAATGCCGATGGCAGCGTGACCGGCTCCCGGAGGCCATTCGCGAGCTCGTGCTTGACGACCAGCGGTTGCGGAACGGCATCTGCTGGTCAGCGTTTGACTGCTGAGCGGGCATGGGGAAGCGCATCGCCGTACTGCAGGCAGGCGTCCGCGTGGCGCGGCAGCGGGGAAACTGATGTCATGACGAGGTACGTGATCGGCCCGGACGTCGCGGTCCGCCTGGCTCGCGAGGAGGCTGTGATCCGCGGCGAGCATCAGCTCCTGGCTCCGGCGCTGCTGCGCTCGCAGGTGCTGTCACTCCTGTATCAGGCAGTCCGCCGCGGTGAGATGACCAGGAAGGAGGCCGAGCGGCAGCTCGAATATGTGCGCGGGCTGCGACTGCGGCTGCTCGGAGACCGTGTCCTGCAGGATGTCGCATGGAAGGCCGCCGGGCTGCTCGGCTGGGCAGACACCTTTGACGCCGAGTACGTCGCCCTGACCCAGCTCCACGCCGACGCGCTGATCACGCTCGACCGGCAACTCGCCCGCGCCGTGAAGGACCTGGTGACGGTCGAACCCATCGAGGCGCTGTACTGACCGAAGCAAACTATGCGAACGCATTCATTCTGCCGATGAGCGGTTGCAGGTCAGGCTGCGCTGAGGACCCAGCCGAACTCGCTGGCGAAGTCCTCGAAGCACGGTTCGCAGAGAATAGTTGGCGAAGCACGTTCATGCCGCGTTGAAGGACGTCCACCCGCAACAGCCTGCTGGGCTCTGGCAATCCAAGAGCGCGATCAAGGCCGACGATCGCTGAACCTAGGCATGGCCGGGCTATTCGAGACACCGAGGACGCGGACGGCTGGACGAGGCAACTCGGCATCGTGATTATCCGGTTATGCGGCACAGGGCGAACGCCGCGAGCCTGGGTGAGTGCGCGAGCGGGCCGGCGGGCTTGTCGGCGGGGTTGCCGCGCGCAGGAAAATCGCTGGCTTCGCCGGGGGTGTGTGATGTTCGCTAGAGGGATGCGCATCGTGCCATTGGATCTCGCTGACCGCGGCGCCGTGCGGGCATGCCACCAAGTCCACATGGCAGCATCGGCGACGGACGACCCGCGCGAGCCGCCTATGTCACTGCCGGTATTCGGCGCCTGGCTGACGAGCGGATGGGAAGGCGACCCCGGCGAAGTCTGGTGCGTCCCTGGCGAGTCGCCGGGCGGGACGCTCGCCTGGTACCGGCTGAACCTGCCAGACCTGGAGAACAAGGAACGCGCGTTCCTCGTCCCCGTCGTGCATCCCGCGGCGCGGCGCAACGGCATCGGCCGCCAGCTACTGCGGCACGCCGCGGACCGCGCGGCGGCGAATGGGCGGACCGTCCTGGGGAGCGTCGCGGTACAGGACTCGGCCGGTGCCGCGTTCGCGATGGCCGTCGGGGCCAAGGCCGGGCTCGTGGAGGCCCGGCGCCTGCTCGACCTGCACAAGGTCCCCGCCAGCGAGTTCGCGCGGCTGCGCGAGAGGGCGGCCGCGGCGGCGACCGGATACACGATCGTGTCATGGACCGGCCCGGCTCCGGAGGAGTATCTCAGCCTGGTCGCCGCGGCCTTCAACGCAATGAACGACGCCCCGTCCGACGAGGGGTGGGAAGAGGAGATCTGGGACGCGGACCGGGTTCGCGATCGGGCCAGCAGGATCGTCCGGCTCACCGGCGTTCGCGGCTACTCGGTGGCGGCGCTGCACGACGCGACCGGCGAGCTGGCGGCGCTTACCCAGGTGGAGGTCGAACCCGAGCGACCGGACTGGGGGCACCAGGGGCTCACGGCGGTGACCCGCCCGCACCGCGGGCACCGGCTTGGCCTGCTGACCAAGGCCACCATGATGGAGTGGCTCACCACTGCGGAACCGCAAATGGAGCGGGTCGTAACAGGGAACGCCACATCCAACCAGCACATGATCGCGGTCAACGAGACCCTGGGCTACGAGCTATACCCACCCGGATGGCAGTTCTGCGAGATACCGGTCAAGCCGGCGGTGCGAGATGCCCCGCGGAGGGAATGACTGACACTGCCGCGATCGACGTGCTCGCGAACTCTTCCGGCTGCCAGAGTTATCTCCGGCGAGGTGCGACGCGGGCAGGCCGGATGGGTCGCCGCGGGCCGGCTCGGACGTCCCGGGGAGTTCGGCGCGCTGCCTGCGCGTTCGTGTGCGGGGTGCAGGCCGGGTATATCTCCGGCGTGAACCTTCATCTCGACGGCCGCAGTGACGTGGGACTGGTGTGAGATGGCGGAGGACGACGAGGGCACCACCTTCGAGGCCCCGGAGACCATCGGCCGGATGCTGGTGACCACGTGGGCGCTGCTCTCCAGCATGGACGGTGACCAGCGGCGCGCGTGCGAGTTTCCGATGGCCGATCCGGGCCGGGTGGACTGGGATTTCATTCCCAAGCCCGACCGTCAGGGGATCCCGCTGTCCCGGCTGGACGCGCACCAGCGCACCCTGGCGCAGAGCTTGCTGGCCGCGGGCCTGAGCGAGCAGGGCTACAGCCAGGCGCTGCAGATCATGGCCATGGAGAACATGCTCCGGGAGCGCGAGCAGCCGCGCCTGGGGGTGGTCGCGGGTGACTTCCGCCACGCCGACCAGTACTTCATCGCCTTCTTCGGGCGGCCGGGCTTTGAGGACACGTGGGGATGGCGCTTCCTGGGCCATCACCTGTCGCTGAGCTACACCATCATCGGGCAGCGCTATCTGGCCGTGACTCCGTGCGGCATGGGCGCCCAGCCGGCCCGCGCGGGCCTGCTCAGGCCGCTGGCGCCGGAGGAGGACCAGGCCTTCGCGCTGCTGGGCTCCCTTCCGGCGCCGCAACTCGATGAGGCAGTGATCCACACCGTCGCACCGGCTGATTACGCGACCCGCCAGGTCCCCTTCATCGGCAAGGTCGAGTACCCCGACGTCATCGACCTGGGAATCCCGTGGTACCGGCTCACCGAGGCCGACCGGGAGGCGCTGAAGTTCTCCAAGGACGAGCCGAAAGGAGTCTGCGGGTCGGCGCTGCCCACGCCGCAGGGCGATGCCCTGATCGGACTCGTCGGGACGTACCTGCGGCGGATGCCGGACGAGATCGCGGTCAGGCAACTCGCCCGGGCCGAGCGCGAGGGGCCCGGCAACCTGTGGTTCTGCTGGGCCGGCGGCACCAGGCCCGGGACGCCGCACTACTACCGGATCCAGGGCAGCCACCTGCTGATCGAGTTCGACAACGCGATCGACGAGGGGAACCACATCCACTCCGTGTGGCGCGATTACCGTAACGACCTCGGCCACGACCTGCTCGCCAGCCACTACGAATGGGAGCGCACCACCGGACACCACCTGACCAGCCGGCTGACGTCATCGGTCGCCGACGAGTGAGCTCAGGATGCACGGCACACGTTCTGCTCACTGCCGGTCGCGGTGACGCGCGCCCGGCGCAGGTGGCCGCAGGGCACGGGCTCGCCGGTCACGTTGAACGCTCCGCCCCCGGCCGTCCTGGTGGCCGCCGGCTCTAGGTGGCCAGGCCCCTCCCGTCGATGAGCCGCGCCGGGATTGCGTCCCAATGGACGCGGCCGACGTGCTTCCCGACCGGGCGAGACCCTGTGTACGGCGCCGAAGACCTACGACGCTTGTCAGGAAAAGCGCGCAGATCGGTCCGATCTGGCGCCGTGCGGCCACCAGTCGACTCGACATCACCGCGCGATCATGCTTGATATGAGTGCTCTTGATCGCTACTCGTCAGTTCAAGTCGTGCGCTCGGCGATGAACACGAATTCGCGGCCCGGGCGATCCGGGGCCTCCCTCACATCCAGCACCCGATAGCCGTTGGTGACCAGGCTCGATTCCACCTCGTCGCGGCTGCGGAACCGGAGAGTCGAATCTGAGACGATAACCGCGCCGTCCGCGCGGAACGTATAGGTGCCGCGGATGGAGACGAACGGAAGGTGAACGCCGGTAACCTCACTGCGCTGTTCTACTGACCCGATCCCCGGGATACCGACGACAAGCCGCCCGGCCTCAGCGGCCCATTTCTCCCAGGCCCGCCATTCAGGACGCCTGGTCTCAAACACCAGATACCCGCGCGGGCGAAGTGCAGCGTGAATGCCCCGGAGCGCACGCGCCCAGTCCTCATCAGTGAGAAAGACCTGCGCCACGTTTCCGGTCATCACCGCAAGATCAGCATCAAAAAGCGGCAATGTCGTGGCATCGCCGCGGACCCAGGTGATCCTTGCGCATACATCCTTCGCCCTCGCGACCTCAAGCGATGCGCCGGCCGGGTCTGCACCCATGACAGTACGGCCGCTCTCAGCGAGCAAGATCGCCAGGCAGCCTGTCCCGCACCCCACATCGAGTACACGCTCCGCGCCCAGTTCGCCGGCGATGCCGAGGTAGGCAGCCAGGTCATCGCGGTCTCTGTCAAAAGCGTCATAGACGGGTGCAAGGCGAGGGTGAGCAAAAATCGCATCAGGCACCCGGCAACCATACGTACGTTTGGACATCTCGGCGACAGCTTTTGGCCGCCGCCGTTGCCCTCACATGACCCTATAAGGGACGATCTGGTCACCTGACGGCGCGGCCTGGCATGCCCGGCTAAGCGCCGATGGCGTGTGATGGGCCGCCTGCCGTATGGTCAGTGGCCGTGGCCTCCCGGGCGGGCTTCGGTCGCTGGCGCGCCAGGCTGATGCGGGCTGGTCGGCCAGGTGGCGCCGGGGGTTTCCGCGGCCACGACGCCGGCCCGGGCGAGCGCCCCGGCCAGGCGGCGGCCGATCCAGGTGGCAGCGTCCCGGGTCCGGCCTGGCCGGCGGCCGTGCTGATGCCGTAGTTTCCGCTGGTCGGCTTCGGCCAGCATGTCGAGATGGTGCTCGCGGGCGAGTTTTCCGATGCGCGCACGCTGACGAACAGCTCGGCGATGAAGCTCAGGTCAAGCAGGGCCAGCACCTCCCCGGGCGGCACGTCCGAGATCATGAAAACGATCATCGCCCGCGAGGTAACCGGCCTGCGGGCCTAGAGCTGGCGGCATGACCCGTGCCTCGTAAGAGCTTCATCTGCAAGCTGTACGCAGAGCATAAAGCGGGACAAGACAGCAGCCTCGGAGCAGCCCCGAGTATAGACCTCGCCTAGGAGAGCCAGACTTACGAATACGGGTGCGGTGAAGGTCCTGGATTAGGTAGATCCGGACAAATGTTGTCAGGGGCTACGTATACAGCGTGGACGAACTTCCACTCATAAGCATCCTCCCCGTCTTTTAGAGCCTTGCATGCCAGCGCGCTGTTCTGGAAACCCATGTATATGGTTTCGCCCCAGGTGACCCAGTTCTCGTCTGTGCTAGAAGCCTCCGGGGTGTGCGCGAAGACAAAGAGACCCGATCTAGGGATATAATTAAGGCTCTCCAGCTGGGTGTACAGATACTGATAGAAGTCCACGATATAGACAGCTATCAGCTCCGCCTTGTCCTGCTCTTGCCGCGTTAGTGCTGGCTTGGCATTGCACTCTACATCCCGGAAGCAGGAAATGAGGCGCGGATTTTCCGCTATCATTTGGTCGACGTCAAGAGACAGTTGCGATACGGAACTGTACCGAGACTCTTGATCCTGATTCGCTACCGCATCTTGCTGGTCTTCGAGGTTCACGTAGGCCATAACAAGCGCGATCACGGACACGATCACGGCTACTATACCTATCATAGACGCAATTACTTGCGCCTTCTGCCACTTAACTTGCCCCTTTTCACGTGCTGCTCGCTGCTCATCACGATTGTCCTGGTCGACCTGCAATTGCTCTAGATGCGCGGCTCGTTGCTCATCACGATCGGATCGTTGCTTATCGCGCTCGAACTGCTCGAGCTGCAACTGAGCTAGGACATTCGCTCGATCTTCAGGAGAAGCGAAGTCGGTCCCGCCTCCCGAACTGCCTGTGTCCACGAGCCCTCCCTATTTATGAGCCCCCCACTTGGGCTTACGACTAAGGCTGATTGTGGTGAACCTTGCACAGCATGTGCAGAAGTGTCAAGCATCATGCGAGACCGTGCGAGACCGTGCGAGACGTCCATGACGTCCCTGGGGTGCCTGGCTTCACTTGATTCTTGACGAACCGGCCTCAGTTCATCCTTGACATGCCCTGGATTTTGTACCACATCGTCGCACGCAAAGCGGCGCTCCACGTTCCCAGATCCGGCGCTACGTCAGGCCGTTCGGCGTGGCCAGTCTGAGAAATCTCCACACGGACTACACATCGTCTCCACGCCACCTGCATGAACGGCGAAGCAGCTGACAATCATTAAGGGCCGCCTTCGTCTGGGTAAACCATTTTCATGTCTTCAGCCGTAACATCGTTGAAATCCTGTCGGAACAACCAGCCGGCGGCACACCACGCTGACCGGGGTAGCGGGATTTCGGCTACGCCGTCGCCCGCGCCTACGCCGGCCACACGGACAGGGGCGAGGCCGACGCCATGTCCGCCTACATCCGCGCCAGCCCGCCCGAGGTCGCCGCCGCTGCGACGGCTTCAGCCTGACGAGAACAACGCACACGGGATCGGACATCCAGCGCACACCTGGATCTATGTGCCCTCGGTATACCCATCCGGTTAGGCTACAATTAATGGATTCACGGTATGGATATAGGAAGTTGTCGGCATGAATGATCGGCTCCAGGCAAAGGTTCAGGTGCGGCAAAAGGAGCCGGCCGGGTCATCGCCCGCGCACAGTCCTTTGCAGCGTTCACCACGCGATGCCTGGCCGGTCAGCCCTCCCGCCGGGGAAAATGTGAGTTCCCAGGACTGGGTCCGGCAGCGAGCCGCACAGCCGGGATTCAGTCTCAGCCTGATCCCCGTTCACCCTCCCAGGGGAGCGGTACAGGCGAAACCGGCGATCGCCGAGCCGGGGGACGAATATGAGCAGGAAGCAGACCGTGTCTCAGCTCATGTGATGCGGATGCCCGGGCCGCGGGGTCAGCACGCCTGTGACTGCGAGGATGCATGCTCCACGTGCCGGGCGGAGCAGCCTTCCCGGGGAGATCAGCGCGTGCACGCGCCGTCAGCGGGTCCGCGCGCCCCCATGCGGAATGCAGTGCCGCCCGTCATCGGCGAGGTATCCCGTGCGCCTGGCCAGCCGCTCGATACGGCCACTCGCGCATTCATGGAGTCACGCTTCGGACATGACTTCAGCCGCGTCCGGGTACACACTGGCGGAAGCGCGGCGGCATCAGCAAGGGCGGTTGGCGCGCGCGCCTATACCTACGGCAGCGACGTGTTCTTCGGTGCAGGCCGGTATTCGCCAGCCACCTACGAAGGACGCAGCCTGTTGGCTCATGAGCTTGCCCACGTCGTGCAGCAGCGGGCTTCTGCTCCGCAGAACCCGGCGCTCGCGGGTAGTGAGGCTGCAGTGGAGGCCAAAGCCGGGCGCGCAGCGCCGGTACTTGCTGGCCAAGCTGATGTCGCCGTGGTCCGGGGAAGGCGCGGTAGTGCAGTACAGCTCCAGCGTCATGAGGACGTGGGACCAGCGCGGCCAGCGCTGATAAAAGACCGGACCGAGCTCACTGACCGGATTGAGGACGCATACGGCGGCGGAAGCCTGGACCAGGACAAATGGCGTGCCCTTCTGAAGTCCGCCCAAACGGCGCATCACGATGGGGATTTGGCCGCGGCCACCTCGGATTACCTGACCTTGTACTATGACGTGGCGAAGCTAGCGCAAGCTGACCTTGCGGTAGGGTGGTCGCCCGTCATTAATGTCGTGACAGGAAGCAAGTATAAGTGCAATGATGCCAGGCCTGGCTTGAATTTCTCGCTGCTTGACAGCGGTCAATGGGATGCCAATGCGACAACTGCTTTCGTGGACGAGCACGGCAAGTTCGGGGTTGGACTCAATCCACCCGGCAGCGCGCAGCCGAAGGTGGCAATTGTGCTCTCCCGGAGCGTGTTCACACGTGACAAGGAAGAGGCGCTGGGTGCCCTGCGCCACGAGATGATACATGCCGAGATTGACGCGAAGGATGCGTCCGCATTCCAGTCGGCGCACCGGGGCAAATCAGGACCCGTCCCAACTGGTCGCGCGAAGTCAGAGGTTCTGGCCTACGCCGAAGGTTTCATGACTATGTTTCATCTTGCCCACCCTGCCCCGGCCTCTGCCCGCCATCCTGCTTTCATGGAACTGCTCGGGGTCGTCAGCCCACTCGACACCGGGATTATCCCGTGGGCAGAAGTGGAACGTTCAGTAAGGTCGGTAGCGCTGGGGCAGCTTCAAGAGTACTACTGTCATGCGCTTGATCCCGACCATCGCGAAGCCTTCGAGGAATGGGTCGGCTACCAAATGAACGAAACGCGCAATAAGGGGATTAGAGCCGAGCCGCCCGAAAAAGATAAGCCAGCACCAAAGGGTAAGTCATCACCGGCACAGCATTCGAAGTCTCCCGCAACCGTCTCTTCGCCAGAATCGGCCGACCAAGATACGGCGGAGACGATGCAGTGGGCAAGACAAGATTTCTTTAATGGCCTGCAGAATATAATCAGCAGAAAATGCAAAGGACTGATTACTCCCATGGCGCGGTGATCCCGGCGTCGGGCCACGGGAGCAGGCGCGTACAGATCATTCAGTTCGGCGCGCCATCAGGCAACTGCCTTGACGGCCGGGTTGCCGGCCACTCGGCTCGTCGGGCGTCCGGCCTGAACTCAGTCGCTCTCGTCGCCCTCAAACCCGATGAGCCAGTGGAGACCGTAACGGTCGATGACCTGCCCGTCGGATGCACCCCACGGCCGCGTCTGCAAGTCGTCCGCGACCCGGCCGCCCTCGGAGAGACGGGAGAACCAGTGGCGCAGCGCCGGCGGAGCGGCAGTGCCAAGAAGGGCCAGCATCATGCCTTCGGATCGGAACGGCCGCTCGTCTCCGGACACGTCGGCGCCGAACAGCGCGACGGGTCCGTCAGCGAGGTAGCCGTGGGCAATGGCATCCGCCGGGCCGTCGGACCGGTTGAACTCCGCGAAGGTGTGCAGTTGAACTGCGCAGCCAAAGACGTCACCGTAGAACGTCAGGGCCTCGCGAGCGGTGCCGGGAAAGTGAATGTAGGGCGTCGGGCCGGCCATGGACCGAATGTAGTACACCGCCGGCGAGGACACCCTGTCATGCAGTTTGCGATCGCCGGAACCGGGCGCCAGGTCGCAGGCGCCTGACGTCGTAGACGCGAGCGGGATCGACGCGCCGGGCGTGCCCTGACGCGCTCGCGGCGCAGCGGAGGCGACATGGTCATACGACGCTATGTAGTGATCTCGCATGAGAGGGGCGCCGGCTTGTAAACCAGCGGGCTGCCTGCCGCGTCATTTATCAAACTCGTGATCCCAAATAAGAGGAGAGGAGGCGGCGGGTGCGCTGGTTCAAGGTGGCCGCCATCGTGGCCGGCGTGTTGATCGCGTGGCTGGTTATCTCCTCCGTCATCGGGTTCCTCATCGAGGCTGCGATGGCCGCGCTCTTCGTCGCTGTCATCGTCCTGGCCGTCAAGGTGGCGTACTACCGTAACCAGGTTTCGAGGAAAGGGCCTGACAGAGAGGTCCGCGAGTCCTGGTACAGCGGTTCGCTGCCCCGCCATGACATGCGCGATGCGGACGACGAACTGGCCCGGCTCAAGCGCGAGATGGGCGGCTGACGTCCCGTCTTGCGAGCGTCCGCCCAGGCCGGCTTGCTTACCACGGCACTGGTGCCGTCCATGCGGACCTGCGCGCCGGTCGTCCGGCCTGATCCGGAACGCCGCAAGCTGCTCGCCGCAGTCGCGTCAGTCACGCGAAGGTCCGCGCGCTCAGATCTTCCAGTCCGGAACGGCTGGGCCGTGCAACGAACCAATCCGCGCAGGCGGGTCGGCGGATCGGCGCGCGTTCTCCTGGGCAGGGCCCGTCGCTCAGCGTCACACCGTCGATCGGCATCACCGTGAGGCCGAGCTTCGATCCGGCACCCGATTGGACTGGCCTGCTGGAGGCCCGTGGGGTCGCTGGTCAGGCTCATGTCGAGACAGCGTCCCGCGGCGGCATCGGCACGTCATGCTGGAAGTGGCATGCGGTATGCGGTCAGATGAGCGTGTCTCCTGCTCACCGCTCGCGGGTTAACGTTGGCGCTTCAGTTTGCGCCAGCCGCCGGCGCGGTTGTTGGCGATGATGTGCTTGAACATAGCGCCAAGGGCAGGCGCGTTGATGGCCTCGCCCTGGCGGATAGCAACGGCACGGGCAGTCTTGTTGCCGTGCCCCGCGGTGATGATGCCGTCGGGATCGGGAACGATGCCGCCGTCGTAGACGAATACGTTCACGTGGTCCCTGGCCGCTAGCAGCGCGCAGATGTTGCCCTGCAGCACGAAGTACGGCTGCCGGGTCCGCTTGATGGTCTCGGATACCTCTGGGTCGGCGGCATGCACCAGGTCGCGGACCTGGCGGCAGATGGCCTGCTGCCAGTCCGGCAGGGCGTCGATGTAGGCATCGACGCGCTCGTCAGCGGCGTATGTCATAGTGGTTCCTTTCGCGGCCTGGCCTGCGGCCGGTGCCGTCACCGATTATCCGGTAGCAGCCGGAGACTCGCATTCTTGCCGGGCCGCACGGGCCGCGGTGCCCGCCCCGCCGTGGCAGGATCCTGAGAGCACGCACGGCGGCATGTGCGTGTTGTCGGCGCAGGATGGCGGCGCATAAATATGCAGGGATGCTCTGTCATTGCTGTCTGCAGTTTTAGTCTGCGGGTGAGAGTTCCATGCCTTAGCAGGCGAGCGCCCCAAGGCCGTGGTGCTGGTCTGGGAGCGCCTTCTTCTTCCGGGTGGCAAACGGTGAGTGATCACGCGATCGAGGTGCGGCGGCTTCGCAAGTCTTACGGCGGGATCGAGCGCCTGCACGGCGTCAGCTTCAGCGTGGACTATGGCGAGGTCTTCGGGTTCCTGGGCACGAACGGGGCGGGGAAGACCACGACGATCGAGATCCTGGAGGGCTACCGGGCCCGCGACGGCGGAGAGGTCTCGGTGCTCGGCACCGATCCGGCGCACGCCGGACGGGACTGGCGCAACCGGATCGGGCTGGTGCTCCAGGAATCCGAGCTCAACCCCGTCTACACGGTACGGGAAACGGTTGCGATGTTCGCGCGGTACTTCCGGCAGCCGACCGATCTCGACGCGACAATTGCCTCTGCCGGCCTGGCCGATAAGGCGGGCGAGCGCGTCGGGCGCCTGTCCGGCGGTGAGAAGCGCCGGGTGGACGTGGCCATCGGCCTGGTCGGCGATCCTGAGGTGCTATTTCTGGACGAGCCGACCACGGGGCTTGACCCGGCGGCCCGCCGGGTCATGTGGGCGCTGATCGAAGGGCTGCGCCGGGCGGGGAAGACGGTTTTCCTGACCACCCATTACATGGAGGAAGCCCAGCGCCTCGCGGACCGGATCGTGATCCTGCAGGCCGGCGCGATCGCGGCCCAGGGCACCGCCGAGCAGCTCAGCCGGGCGCTGGGCCATGGGACCAGGATCGGCTTCCTCGCGCCGCCGCGGATCAGCCCGGCCCAGGTATCGGCGGCCGTGGGCGCCCCGGTCGAGCAAGACGGCCGGCGGCTGGGCTTTCGCAGCGATCAGGCCCAGCGTGACCTGACGGCGCTGCTCGGGTGGGCAGCCGAGCACGGCGTCGAGCTCACGGACATCCGGGTGTCTCCGCCCACCCTCGATGACGTCTTCGTCCAGCTGGCGGCAGCGGCTGGCGGGGCCCAGGACGACGGCTCATGAACGATGCTGCCCTGGCCGTCGCGCAGGCCCGCCACGCGCTGAAGGGCTTCTTGCGTGAACCTCGGACGTTCGTCTACACACTGGTCTTGCCGCTGTTCTTGCTGGTGATCCTCAACGGCATCTTCCGCGGCGGGTCATCGTTCTTCCGCCTGCAGGTCCCGTTCGCGGTCTACTACACCCCGGCGATCATCTCCTACCAGATCATGCTCGCGGGCTACAGCTCGCTGCTGATCGCGGTGA
>Ga0335078_10012890_pt1 | contig 12389 bp, 15 predicted proteins | sample Lox_Sample_32_FD_206711 | JGI IMG/M metagenome (GOLD analysis project Ga0335078, IMG submission 206711) | Soil microbial communities from Loxahatchee National Wildlife Refuge, Florida, United States - Lox_Sample_3.2 | ecosystem: Environmental > Terrestrial > Soil > Wetlands | place: USA... | reverse complement strand
AAGACAGAATCTTGGCATCGGTGCAATGGGCGGGCCGCGCACAGGTCGAGGCTAGACCGGAAGAGGCATTCCTGCTTTATGCCATCGCTCTGGAGAGCCTTTTACTGGGCAGAGATGTTAAAACAGAGGTAACCTATCGTCTAGCGGTGCGCTGCGCGCATATTGGGGGCGGACCAACACTCGAAGACAAAAAACGAGTAATTGACCAAATCCAGTCCCTCTATCAGCTCCGCTCAAAGATCGTTCATTCAGGAAACTTTGTCGTTGGTGAGCCGCAATTGTCCTTGATTCGCGAATACGCCATGGCGACGCTTCTTCTTGTAATCGACCGAGCCCCTTTCAACTCCATGAGAACGATCAAGGAATTTGAAACGTGGTTGGAGAACCAGGTGTTGTCAGGCGGCCTGTCGACCCCATAAAGCCTGTACGGCGGCTTCACGCGATGGAACTGGACGAACTGGCATCCGATATAGTCGACGCAATTGCGAGCGTGGATGCCTCGCGTGTTCCGCATGGGTTATACCGGCCGGGTGCCCCACCCAAGCCGATTTTGCTTGGGTGGGGTAGTTCAACGAATCGAGCACAAAAACGATACGCGGATCTGCTCCCTGCGACGTGCAGTCCACTGCGATTCAATCTCCACCACACTGGCTTCACCAGTGAGGTAATGTCGAAAGCTGCTCCACGCCCAATCCTGAGGGCTTTCCACCAAGCCGCGCGTGACCGGATTGCGGTGCATGTAGCGGAGCTTCTCGGCGCATTTCTTCTCTGTCCAGACATTGAAGTCGTAGTAGCGCTTTTGCCAGAAATGTTCGTCGGGACCGACAAGTGTTCGAGCGACTGATTGTTTCATGGCTTGAATGGCGGCAGCTAAAGTGCTGCGTCGAGGTTCGCTCACCAGCAGATGCACGTGTTCCGGCATGACGACATATCCGGTGACAAAGAACTGGTAACCGAGCCGCGTTCGTTCGAGAGCAGTCTCGAAGAGGTCTCGGCTACGATGAAAGCCGAGCAAAGGTTGGCGCCGGTAGCAGCTGAAGGTGATGAAGTGGAGGTCACGTGTGTGCTGGTAGCGCTTGAGACTCCATGGCATCTCTGAAAAATAACTGAGACTTCGAGCCAGTTCGGTGATTTATGAACGTTCCCCAACAACCCCACCCAAGCAAAACCGGCTTGGGTGGGGCACCCACTTGGGCACGAAGAGGCATCCGCCCGATGCTTCGCGGTTGACGGCCGGAGGAAAGCGAATTTATCGTGGCGGGACGGTGAAGACATCCGACACAAGCATGGTGACGTATCGCGGGGTGACGTATCCCTGGCAGTGCGATCAGATCGGCCACATGAACATCACCTGGTATGTCAGCAAATTCGACGAGGCCAACTGGAACCTGTTTGCCTCGGTCGGAATTACGCCGTCGTATCTGCGCGAGGGCAAGTTCGGCGTGGCCGGCGTGCAGCAGAACATTGCTTACAAGCACGAGCTGCTGGCGGGCGACGTGATTGAAATCCGCACCAGGATTGTGGAGATTCGTGACAAGGTGATCCGGTTTGTGCACGAGATGAGCAACGTCGAGACCGGGGAAGTTGCCGCTACCTGTGAAATTACCGCGGTTCACATGGATCGGAAGACGCGGAAGTCGTCTCCGTTCCCGGATGCGGTGCGCAAGGCGGCGGAGAAGCGGGTGGTAAAAGAATGACCATGCGGCCGTTCCGCGACTCCTCCCTTGAACCGGACGATTTCCATTTTTGAATTCGCCGGAAAATTTTCCTGCTTAAATCCTTGACACGGCTCAAAGCTATAGTGAGACAATTAACAATAGCTATGCGGAATTGCGCTGCAACTCGCAACTCCTTCGCTTTCAATATTTTGCCTGTAAGCCGTTTTGATTCAAAGATCTTGCGGCAATTTTCCCCTAAAGGTCTGATTCCACAAGACCACGGGGGAGGGGGGTATACCCCGGAGGTCACGAGAAAAATCGCACAAGGCGGGCGAGGCTGATGACCAGCTGGCCGCGCCCTTGATGAAGATAAATTCCGAATTGCGCGATCAGGTTGTAGGCGAATGCGAACTGGGCGACGGCCGATCCGGCGATGGTGAACTGGCTGATGCTGAACAGGCCGACCCCGAATTGCGAAATCGTGATCAGGCCGAAGGCGAACTGTCCGATGGCAATGACGCCGACGGCAGGAACCGGCTTGCGGTCGGGACGATATTTAAAAGAAATGTGCAGCCAGGGAACGCCCATCAGCGTGGCTTCGGATTTGTATTCGAATCCACGGCCGGTCCATTGGGCTCGAGCGGGATAGGGTTCGCCGCAATTGGGGCAGATCGTCGCCTGCTCGGAGACGTTTTGGCCGCAGGTGCGGCGGGGCTTCATGGGCGAGAGTGTACACGATCAGCCCAGGGAGTTCTTACCCACCCTTCGAAAACCGCGAAGGGTGGGGCACCCGTATCAGTAATGTAAGATCATCCCGTGAGCCGGATGAGAATTGGTTACGGATGGGATTCGCACGAGTTCAAGCCGGGCGTGGCGCTGAAGATCGGCGGCGTGAGCCTGGCGCATGATAAGGGGCTCGCTGGGCACTCGGATGGAGATGTGCTGCTGCACGCCATCACGGATGCGCTGCTGGGAGCGATTGCCGGGCCGGATATTGGGGCGCTGTTTCCGCCGTCGGATGCGAAGTGGAAGGGCGCCGACTCGGCGGTGTTCGTGCGCGAGGCGCTGAAGCGGGTGCGGGCGGCGGGATATGAAGTGGTGAATGTCGACTCGACGCTGGTTTTGGCGGCGCCGAAGATTGGTCCTCACGCCCAAGCGATTCGGGAGCATGTGGCCGAGTTGCTGGGCGTGGCGGCGGATTGCGTGGGAGTGAAGGCCAAGACTCCGGAAGGCATGGGCACCGACAATGCCGCGATTGCGCAGGCGGTCGTGTTGGTCGAAAGAAAATCCTAAAACGCAGAGGCCGCAGAGAGCGCCGAAGCACAAGACCAACCACAGAGGGCACAGGCGGCAAAGAGGAAGTTATTCAACTTGATGTTCTCTGTGATCTCTTTGTCCTCTGTGGTTTGAATTTTGGATGATCAGAATCGGCGTGATTTCGGATACGCATGGGCTGCTGAGAGACGAGGCGGTCGAGGCGCTACGCGGATCGGAGTACATCATCCACGCTGGAGATGTCGGCGATCCCGAGATTCTGACGGAGCTCGGCGAGATTGGGCCGGTGACCGCCGTGCGCGGTAACGTGGATACCGAGCCGTGGGCGGGCAAGCTTCCCGAGACGAATGTCCTGGAAGTTGGGGGCGTTTCGATCTACGTGCTGCATGATCTGCAACGCTTGGACATCAAGCCTGAGGCAGCTGCATTTTCGGCGGTGATCTCAGGCCATAGCCATGTTCCGAAGAAAGAAATGAAGAATGGCGTTTTTTATCTCAATCCTGGGAGCGCCGGGCCACGAAGGTTCAAGCTGCCGGTGCGCGTAGGAAAGTTAATGGTGCAAGAGCGGAAAGTATCCGCAGAAATCATCCTCCTGGCGTAGACCCTGTCGCGCGGACGAGGCGTCCGCGCCACACATTCCGCTACAATCCCAGCAGTGTCGAGCGAATTTCTCATTGAAAATCGGGCGGGAACGGCGCGCGCCGGAAGGCTGAAAACTCCGCACGGCGAAGTAGAAACGCCTGTGTTTATGCCGGTGGGAACGGTTGCGTCGGTCAAAGGCGTTCCGCAGGACGTGCTCGAGGAGCTCGGAGTCGAGATCCTTCTCGGCAACACTTACCACCTTTATTTAAGGCCTGGAATAGAGCAGGTGCGCAAGCTTGGCGGACTGCACCGATTCATGGCTTGGCCGCGTGCGATCCTGACGGATTCTGGCGGTTTCCAGGTGTTCAGTCTCAGCGATCTGCGAAAGGTCAGCGAGGAAGGCGTGACGTTTCGATCGCATCTGGATGGATCGAGCCACTTCTTCAGCCCGGAGAGTGCAATCGAGGCGCAGATTGGGATCGGCGCCGACATTATTATGGCTTTCGATGAGTGCACCGAATATCCGGCGGAACGCGAGCGGGCGCAAGCGTCTATGGAAATGACGCTGCGTTGGGCGGATCGAAGCAAGAGGTACTTCGAGGAGCACAAGAATGAAGTGCCATGGGCGGACAGGAATGTCCGCCCTACACAGGCGTTATTCGGGATTGTGCAGGGAGGAATGGATCCCAAGCTGAGGAGGGAATCGGCGGAGAGGACGATTGAGATCGGGTTTCCGGGATATGCGATTGGCGGGCTCAGCGTAGGCGAGCCACGGCACGTGACACGCGAGATCGTCGAAGCGACCATCGAGCATCTGCCAGTCGATCAGCCACGGTATTTGATGGGAGTCGGCACTCCGGAAGAGATCGTGGAATATGCCAACCTCGGGATCGACATGATGGATTGCGTGCTGCCTACCCGGGCGGCGAGGCACGGATTGCTTTTCACGTCCGAGGGAAAGATTTCGATCAAGCAGGCGCGGTATGCAGGCGATGAAGGGCCGCTCGATCCCAATTGCCGCTGCAGAGTTTGCCGCCGCTATTCGAGGGCTTATTTGCGGCACCTGTATGCGTCGAATGAGATTCTGGCTCAGGTACTTAACACCATCCACAATCTGAGCTTCTACCTTGACACCATGCGAGCCGTACGTCATGCTATTTCTCTTGGGAGAGGGGCCCGTTTTCTATCCGAGGTCTGGTCTCAAGCCAAACCGTAGCTCGGCAACCCCTTGACGTCCGTAGCTGAAGGAATCTCCGGCCTATAAGAGAGAAAACTCCAGCGGTAAAATTCAAACCAGTCGTGCGTCGGAGCACGATGGTTGCCCAGGAATGAAATCAGCTTGATGAATACTGCGGCGTTGTTGGCGATGCAGGCGAGTGGCGGATCTATGGGCTGGCTGGGATTCGCGCCGCTCATCTTTATCTTTGCCATCTTTTACTTTCTGCTGATCATGCCGCAACAGCGGCGGCAGAAAAAGTGGCAGCAGATGCTGAGCGAGTTAAAGCCCGGGGACCGGGTAGTGACAACAGGCGGGATTCGCGGGGTTATTCTCAGCATTAAGGATGATGCAGTCCAGCTGCGGGTTCCTCCCGACAATCTGAGGCTAGAGGTCAGCCGCGGGGCGATTTCGTCAATGAGTACGCCGGAAGAAGCGGGGAAAGAAGCGGTAGTAAAGAAGTAGCGGAACTGCGGATTCCTCGCACGCTCGGAATGACAAAGAATTTTTATGAATAAGAACCTGGGTTGGAAAGTCATCGTTATCGTAGTCACGCTGGTGGTGTTTGTTTTCGGCATTTTCGGCGTGCCGGACAACTGGTCGGGCAAGGGGCTGGTCGCGGCGCTGCAGAACCGGGTCCACCTGGGTCTGGACCTCAAAGGTGGAACCCACCTGATCCTGCAAGTGCAGGTCAATGATGCGGTCAAGGTAGATTCCGACAACGCCATGGAGCGGCTCAAGGCCGACATGCGCTCCCACAAGATCAACTACGCCGACATCTCACAGCCGGACCCGGCCAATCACCCCGAGCAGATTCTGATCAAAGGGGTTGCGCCGGAGCAGAGCTCGGATTTGCGGTCCATCGTGAGCGATCGCCTTCCGGAATACAACCTGGCCTCGGGGGCCGAGAACACCTGGACAGTTTCGATGAAGCCGCAGGCGTTATCGGAACTGAAGGGACGCGCGGTAACACAGGCCATTGAAACCATCCGCAACCGTATCGACCAGCTCGGGGTCAGCGAACCGGTGATTGAGGAGCATGGACTGGGGCAGTATCAGATTCTGGTGCAGCTACCCGGCGTGGACGACCCGGCGCGGGTGAAGGAAATCATGCAGTCGACGGCCATGCTGGAGATCCGCCAGTCCTTGGGCGGGCCATTTTCCAGCGAGCAGCAAGCGCTGCAGGAGCACGGAGGCGTTTTGCCGCCGGACGCAATGCTGTTACCGGGACGCAGCCTTGGCACGAAAGGTTCGGATGAAGGCCCGGTGTGGTACCTGGTTTCGCGATCATCGGCCGTGACTGGTCGCGATCTGCGAAATGCCGAGCCCTCGCGTGATGAGAATGGCCAGCCTTCGGTGCAATTCAACCTTACCAATGAAGGCGGCCGCCGTTTTGGCGCTTTCACCGGCCAGCACGTCGGCGACAATCTAGCGGTTGTGCTGGATAACAAAGTTCAGGAAGTTGCCGTAATCAAGGAGCAGATTCACGATACGGGCGTAATTAATGGACGGTTCACCGAACAGGAAGCCAAAGACCTAGCCATGATTCTCCGCTCGGGCGCGCTGCCGGCGGGAATTAAGTATCTTGAAGAGCGGACGGTTGGACCGTCGCTGGGAACGGATTCGATTCGCGCTGGCGTAACCGCTGCCGTGATCGGCATGTTAGCGGTCCTGATCTTCATGCTGATTTACTATCACGCGGCCGGCATCAACGCCGACATCGCGCTGATTCTGAACCTTATTATTCTCCTGGGATTCCTGGGATTCAGCGGCGCAACGCTGACTTTACCGGGCATCGCCGGAGTGATATTGACTGTCGGTATGGGCGTGGACTCGAATGTGCTGATTTTTGAGCGCATCCGCGAAGAGCTAAGAAACGGGAAGACTCCGCCCTCGGCAGTCGAGCAAGGGTTCAGTCATGCGTGGATCACGATTGTGGACACGCACGTGACGACGATTGTCTCGGCGATCATTCTGTTCATCTTCGGAACCGGCCCGGTGCGAGGATTCGCCGTGACCCTGAGCTTCGGTCTGTTTGCGAACTTGTTTACTGCGGTTTTCGTTTCGCGCGTGATTTTTGATTGGGTGCTGAGCCGCAAGCAGCGCGGTGAAGCGCTGAGCATTGGATAAGAGCTAGTAGCGAGTAGCTAGGAGCTAGTAGCTGGAAAGGTTTTAAAGTCCTTGGAATTTTTTCGCAATCCAAACATCGATTTCTTAGGCAAGAAGTGGTATTTCCTGGCGTTTTCGCTGATCTTCAGCGTGGCGGGCGTGCTCTCCATGATCTTCTGGCACGGCATTCCGCTGGGCGTGGATTTCCGCGGGGGCACTCTGGTTTACGTGAAGTTCGCGCAGAGTCCCAATGATGCAGCCATCCGCGCGGCGATGGACCGGGCCGGACTGCACAGCGCGCGCATCCAGCGTTACGGCCCACCCGCAGGCAATGAAGTCTTAATTGACGTGTCGGAAAAGGAAACCAGCGAACTGGCCCTGGATCGCGCCAAGACCCAGATCATCAATGCTCTCGAGACCAATGCACCCACCGACAAACAGGACCTGAACAACGCGAGCATCCTTACGGTCAAAAACTACTTTTTGCAGAAAGATCCGCTGCACCTCGGGACGGACGCCGACCAGCGTTATGGGCAGATCGCCCAAGCGGTAGTTGATTATCGCGACAAGACCAAAGGGGGAGTTCTCGCCTCCATAGACGAGCTCAAAGCGGCAGCGGATCCTGCCGCAGTCGCGTCCCTCAGCGAGGGCTTCTTCCTCTCTGATTTTGGGGTGCGGAACGTCGAAATCGTGGGCCCGCAGGTCGGAAAGCAGCTGCAAACCCAAGCCAAGCTGGCGGTGCTCTACTCCCTGGCAGGAATGCTGGTTTACCTGGCAGTGCGATTCGAGTGGATATACGGCGTAGCCGCGGTTATCACGGTGTTCCACGATACCCTGATCACTGTAGGCGCGTTTTCCTTGATGAACAAAGAGATGTCCCTGACGGTCATAGCAGCCATTCTGACGCTGATCGGCTACTCCAATAACGACACCATCGTGGTTTTTGACCGTATCCGAGAGAATCTAAAGCTGATGCGGCGGGAGAAGCTCTCCGACATTGTCAATCGAAGTATCAATCAGACCCTGAGCCGAACCATTTTGACCGCCGGACTGACGTTCCTGACGGTTTTGGCCCTGTTCCTTTTCGGCGGTGAGGTGCTGCACGGATTTTCCTTTGCCCTGGTCATCGGCATCTTAATCGGAACTTATTCGTCGATTGCGATTGCCGCCCCCATTTTGGTGGCATATCAGGATTGGCGAGGAAATCGCGGAAAGCAGCCGGTCGTAGTTGCCGCTGGACGGGAAAACGCCCGGCGGGAAAAGGCGAAAGTCAAAGCCTAGGGATCAAGCTCCTGGTTCCCGGATGTTTGTGATTACTTGACATTTGATTTAGTATCATCCGGTTTTCCTCAAGCTGGCCGGAAGTGGGTTTCGTTGGGAGCAATAAGGAGGCAGTCGGTGTCTAAAGGTACGTAGGGACAGTGTAGGAGACCCGCATGTTTGAAGACAGCCTAATCGAATCCGGTGGCAGGCTCCGAACCAAGCGAGGCATGACCACCACCATCTCATTTGTCCTTCAGGCCTGCCTTGTCGGAGTTCTGGTCCTGATTCCGCTGCTGTTCACCGAGGCGTTGCCTAAAACCCAATTGATGACGTTCCTGGTGGCTCCGCCCCCACCGCCTCCGCCTCCGCCACCACCGGCGGCTGCGCCGGTCAAGATCGTGAAGCAGGTACAGACCGACATTGTGAACGGGCAGCTACGCACCCCCACCAAGATTCCAGAGAAAGTTCAGATGATTAAGGAAGATGAGGCGCCACCACCGGTGATGTCGGCTGCCGGCGTAGTGGGTGGCGTACCGGGCGGCGTGCCGGGAGGGTCCATGGGCGGCGTCATCGGCGGAATCATCAGCTCCACGCCGGTTGCGGTGCCTAAAGTGGCGACCCCCCAGCGTGTACGCGTGTCTCAAGGTGTGACTCAGGGTCTGCTAATCCGCAAAGTTCAGCCCAACTATCCACCTTTGGCGCGGCAAGCACGCATCCAAGGAAGTGTGCTGCTGCAGGCGGAAATCAGTAAGGATGGCACGATCGAGAATTTGCGCCTGATCAGCGGCCATCCCATGCTGGCGCCGGCTGCTATCGAAGCTGTGAAGCAGTGGAGATATAAGCCGTACATCCTGAACGGCGAGCCGGTGGAAGTGGAAACGCAGATCACCGTGAATTTCACGTTGGCCGGCGGATAGAATTCCGGCAGTTTAAGGGTGCCACGAGCATTCCTAGTAGAAGTACAAGCGACAGGCGATTACCCATAGAGAAGAGTTCTGAGGAGGAAAAAGCAACTCATGTTTGTAGCCAATTTAGCAGCCCATAGCCTAAGTCACGTGTCCACCGCCGCGATGTGGCTCTTCCAAGAGCAACCGGTGGGCTGGGATCCCATCTCGTTGTGGCATCAGATGGGGAACATTGCAAAAACCGTCGTCATCATCCTGTTCATCATGTCAGGGTGGTCGATCGGCGTCATGATTGATCGCTGGATGGCTTTCAGTGCAGCCAGAAAGCAGTCGCGCGCCTTCGCGCCGGCAGTCGCTGGCGCGTTGCGGGACGGCAAGATTGACGAAGCCATCAAGGTGGCAGAGCGCAACAAGAAAAGCCACCTGGCGAAGGTTGTCACCGCCGGCCTGATGGAATTCCGCGCTCACCAGGAGAGCGGAGAAATCCCGGGTGAGACGATTGAAGCCTCTAAGCGCGCTTTGGAGCGCACCGAAGCTATCGTCCACGCCGAACTGAAGCGTGGCCTCGGCGGATTGGCCACTATCGGATCGACGGCTCCCTTCGTGGGACTGTTCGGCACGGTGATGGGCATTCTGAACGCCTTTAAAGGCATCTCCGAGCAGAAGGCTACCGGTCTTGGCGCTGTGGCAGGCGGTATTGCCGAAGCGCTGGTGACGACGGCAATCGGTCTGTTTGTGGCCATCCCTGCCGTCATGATGTTCAACTACCTGACCGGCCGCGTGGAAGCGTTCGACGTCGAGATGGATAACTCGTCGAGCGAACTGATCGACTACTTCCTGAAGCGGCGTGGAATGCGCCGGTCCTAACACCGTGCGGGTTAGCCGTATGGCATGAGTTGCGGGGCGGCGCTGGGAATCCGGCGCCGCTCATTCGACCCGGCCTCCGCAGGTGACGCGAATCTAGCGCAGGAGAGAACAGCTTATGGCAATCGCCAAGCGAAACGAAGGAGCCAAGGTCAACTCCGACATCAACGTCACCCCCATGGTGGACGTGATGCTGGTGTTGCTGATCATCTTCATGGTGATCACGCCCATGTTGCAGAAGGGCGTCAGCGTAGACCTGGCAAAAGTGAACAATCCGGAACAGATGCCCGACGCCGACAAGGAAGACGCACTCATTGTCGCAGTCATGCGCGACGGCAAGATCTTTTTCGGGAACGACCGTACGGACGCGGACCAGCTTACCCAGAAAGTGAAAGACCGCTTAGCGAATCGCGTGGACAAGCGCGTTTTCGTTCGCGCCGATGCGCGCGCGAAGTTCGGATCGGTAGTGCAGGTCGTGGATAACGTACGGGCGGCGGGCGTGGATCAGTTAGGATTGCTGACCGATCAGAGGAAGACAACCAATACGACGCCACCGCCGGCGCCGGCACCGAGCGGGCAATAGAGGAGATTTGATATGGGAATGACTGCCGGCTCCAGCGGGGGCCAGAACGCAAATATCAACGTTACACCGCTGATTGACGTACTGCTGGTGCTGTTGATCATCTTCATGGTGATCACACCGCTGACGCCAAAAGGATTGGAAGCGCTGGTTCCGCAGCCACCACCGCCGAACCAGAAACAGCCGCCACCGCAGGCCGACCGCACGATCGTGGTGCAGTTGATCGATCGTGGGCCGGGCCAGCCGCCAGCGCTCAAGATCAATCAGGAAGACACAACCTGGGACGGCTTGCAGGGACGTCTGACCGACATCTTCAAGACCCGCGCCGAGAAAGTGATGTTTGTAAAGGGCGATGACAACGTGCCCTTTGCCGACGTGGCCAATGTCATCGACATTGCGCATGCTTCGGGCGTGGACAAGGTCGGTTTGATTACCGCCAAGATCGAGGCGGGTGGTTAGAGACCGGCAGTTCGTCTCAGCGATAAGTTCATCTGGCGGCCTGGCGCTGAACCAGCGCCGCCCGAGTTTGTACGTTATATTCCGGAGGGGCAATCATCCTTCGCAAGGGGGATTTATAACGCAATGAAAAATAGTCACCGTGTGCTAACGCTACTGGCGGTCGGCACCATGCTGATTTCTGCAACGGCCTGCAACAAACTCAGAGCGCGCGATCAACTGAATAAAGGGGTGGCATCGTACAAGAACGCAAGGTACGAGCAGGCCATCGATCACTTTCAACAGGCAGTTTCCCTGGACCCGACTCTGATCAATGCCAAGCTGTATCTGGCGACGGCCTATGCGCAACAGTACATACCCGGGGTGGATGCGGAAGACAATATGCGCATGGCCACCCAAGCCATCGACCAGTACAAGTCGGTTCTGGAAAAGGATCCCAAGAACATCAACAGCATCAAGGGAATCGCCTACCTGTATCTGCAGATGAAGAAGTTCGAGGACGCCAAGACTTACTATCGCAAAGCGCTGGAAGTCGATCCCAGTGATCCCGAGGCTTATTACTCGATCGGCGTCATCGACTGGACGCAGTGCTACCAGCCGCGGATGGAAGAACGGGCCAAGCTCGGGCTGAAGCCGGAAGAGATGTTGAGCGCGAAGAACAAGGATCAAAAGAAGCTGTGTGAAGATCTGAAAGAAAAGAATGGCCCGATCATTCAGGACGGCATCGATGTCCTGAACAAGGCGCTGCAACTCCGCGATAACTATGACGATGCCATGGCGTACATGAACCTCATGTACCGCGAAAAAGCGGATACGGACTGCGACGATCCGGCGGCTCGCGCGACCGATCTCAAGACTGCTGATGAATGGGTGGACAAGACCATGGCCGCCAAGAAAGCGAAAGCCGAGAAGCAGCCCGGGGCGCAAGGCATCACCATGGACCAGAACAAGTAGTTTGCGGTCGATTTTCACCGAGCCCCTTCTCTCGCAGAAGGGGCTTGTTGTTTGGGCGAGCGGAGAGCACGAACATGAACGCCGTCATCAAAGATCGAAGTTCCCTCTCGAGAATTCTGGTTGCCACGGATTTTTCGACCCAAGCCGAGTTGGCCCTGCAATGGGCGCTGCGGATGCGGGACGCCTTTGATGCCCGGCTGGTGCTGCTGCACGTGATCGATATCTTCAGCCTGGCGGAGTTGAGTTGCCGGGCGGTGGGCGGCGATCCGCTGCTCCCTATGCTGCGGCAGGAAGCCAAAGAAAACATGCGGAGCTGGGAGGCGAAAATCGGCAATGGGGAAGCGCTGGTCCGCGAAGGCTCACCGAGGCCAGTGATCGTGGAAGTGGCGGTCGAACTCGAGTGCCAGATGATCGTGATGGGGACTCACGGAAGATCGGGCCTGTCGCATCTGCTGCTGGGCAGCGTCGCGGAGTACGTGGTGCGGCATAGCAAGGTACCGGTGCTCACGGTGAGGCTGCAGGCGTAA
>Ga0335078_10012889_pt1 | contig 12389 bp, 7 predicted proteins | sample Lox_Sample_32_FD_206711 | JGI IMG/M metagenome (GOLD analysis project Ga0335078, IMG submission 206711) | Soil microbial communities from Loxahatchee National Wildlife Refuge, Florida, United States - Lox_Sample_3.2 | ecosystem: Environmental > Terrestrial > Soil > Wetlands | place: USA: Florida... | reverse complement strand
TCGAAAGCGTTGTGCCCCATGTTGACGGTGAGAATTTTTCGAGTTGACGCGAGATCCCGATCATCTGTGTCGAGCCAGTCGAGTAACAATTGGGCCTGCACAGCGTGGCCCAAACTGTTATCGACGGGAATGGAAATGGTAGTGGACGAGCCTTCCAGGACCGCCTGGATTTGATCTTCCTTGATTTCAATGGATGGTTGGCCCTGAACGTTTGTCAGAGACACCAAAGCCGCAGCCGCGGCGAAGAAAACCCCCCGCATAACGTACCCCCTCCTGAAAGCTTTGAGTGGCTTCCAGGATCGAACCCCAAAGTTGGTTTTACCATACACCCAACACGAGAAGGTTTACAAGGCCTAAATTTGAAAAATTCTAATGGGGTGTCCGAAATAACAGGGATATCCTCTAGCGACGGCAGGTGTGCACGACTGAAGATTCCGGGCGCTGCGAGCCGCGCCCCACGCGCGCGCCGCCCCCGGCTTGCGTTTCGCTACTTCAGCTCTCTCAACTGTTGGATGTTCTGCGCCACGGCCGAAAACTTCGGAACCGCAAATCCGAGGTTCAGCGGCACCACGATGTACCCGGGCACTCGTCTCGTCGCCGCCCCCACAATCGCACTGCTGCAAGCCGCCGCATTCAGTCCGATCGTGAGGCCCCAGTTCGGCCGCCCGTTGTGGGCGAGGAAACGATTCCGCTCGGCGTCTCCTCTAGACGAGCCGATCGCCGTGGTCGCCAGGTCGGCGCCTGCTGCTGCACACACCGCGACTGCCGACAATCGGCGGATCCAGTGGGAACGGGCTTGGGCCGCACCGGCTAGTGCCAGCGCCGCCAGGGTCACCGCAAAAACGCGCTTCATTGAGCACGAGATTGCGGCTAAATGGGCCGCCGGACAAGCCTATACCTCGTCTAGAACCGTCCATGACTAATACGGTTTTTCGCGGTGGCGAGAACGGCAAAAGTACCAATATCGCTGTGTATCTCTACAGTGTTGCGGCGGGCCGCACCCGACGTCGGCTGAACCAGCTAATGTCCGGCCGCCGTGACCACCGGCTCCTTGTTTCCAACACGTGTCAAGTAAACTGCGAGCGGCGTCACCTCGAACGGCATCTTCTCGCGGGCTGAAACGAATGTGATCGGCCCCGTCCTGATAAGCGAAATCTGGTTGCTCCACACGTTCAACTTGATCCGCGACCCGAGCGGCAGTGCGGCAATTTGCTCGATCTTGTTCTCCTCCAAGGGAGGCGCCGCCTTGGCCAGTTCCACCAGCCGGTCCATATTCGCGCCGCTCGCAAACTGGTTGCCGAAATTGGCCTGTACCAGGCTCGGCAAGGCGGGGATCCGGCTTTGGAGGGCCTTGAGGAAAAGCCCGGCATGGCCGAGTTTGTCCTTATACGGAGAGTTCGACAGCATTTCCACGGCTTTGTTGCCGGCCTCTTCCATCTCCTGCGGCGAGCGGGTCAGGCGCATGCGCTGCGTGATTTCGGTGTCGCTGAACATGAGCTGGTCCCCAAAGGCGTAGCTCGTCGCCGTCCCGTGGCCCAGTGCGATGTGTGCTAACTCCTCCGCCAGCACCATTGCCAGGCTGGCTTCGTCCGGCAGCACGTCCAGCAGGCCGCGGCTGATCACCAGCGTGTGGCCAATGGAGAAGGTTTCGAACGGCATCGTCAGCAGCACCCGGCACTCCACCTCCATGCTCAGGTGATTCGTCGCGATCAGGTTATTCACCACCGTGTTCAGTACCTGGTCGACTTCACCCTTGGGCGCCAGCAGCGCGCTTTTCTCCAGGCGCAGCACCACGTTGCGCTCCGCCTGTTTCTCCCACAGCCGTTGCTCTTCGAGAGGCGCCAGGTCCCCCGTGCCCGACTTATCCTGCACCGGCGACGGCGATTCGATCAGCACATCCGAAAGCTCGTCCGCCTTGCTCCGTACCGGGCTGTACCCCCAGAATCGCGTCTGCGCTTTGAAGCGCGGATGGGCGGCCTGTCCCGCGTCTTCGCTGAACCCATTGCCCTCTTCCACGTAGATGAACGCCGGGACCCACAGCCCGGGCTCGACATTGACCCGCCAACTGTCGAAATGGAAGAACAGCCACGAAGACTTGCTCCGCGTGTAGGTTCCGTTGAAGCGGACAATGCGCAGATCCTGGTCGTCTACCCAAATGGTTCCGATGAATCGGCCCGCGCCCTTCTTCTCCAGCGGTGCCACTTCGAACACCAGGCAGCGCACCTCGCCCAAAAACTCCCGTCGCGAATATTGGAAATCGTAGGTGGCGGTATTGAATGCAGTGGCGTCGGGAACGGCCATTTGCGCCCAGCCCGCCGGCAGGAAGCGGATCGACTCCCGGCCGTGCGACTTCTTCTGAAATCCGGCGCTCATGGCGATCCCGTTCTGATTGCTTGCTTTGGCCAGATCCAGGCGCCCCAGCATGTATTGATCGTTCACCAGCGGCGTGCCGCTGTCGCCGGGGGCCCCGAACTCCTGAATGTAGGTCTCCAGAAATGGTTGCAGTTGCTTGATCTTGGAGAGAAATTCCTGCTCCCCCGCCACAATGCCCTCCACGATCCGCGTCTTATCCGTTTCCTGGCCGGCGACGGGGGCCGCCAGCACCGTGGCCAATACGCTGACATTCAGCCAAAACCGAGTTGCCATGTTTGTCTCTTTCATCAATAGGCGAGTCGAAAAGTGATCCGGGCGATCGCCACGCTGTCCACCGGGTTGCCGTTATTTTCGGCCGGCTTGAAACGGATCCGCTCGGCCGCCCGGACAGCGGCTTCGTCCAGCCCATGGCCGAGAGATTGGACCACACGCGAGATCCGCACCTCTCCGGAAGCGGCAAAGAGAACTTCCACCAGCACTTCTCCCTCGATCTTGAGCCGCCGCGCTTCCTCCGTGTAAACCGGAAGCGGCTTAAAGAGGATCTCCACGTCCGACGAGCGCTTCGCTTCCATCCGAGCCTTGGGCAGCGCCGGCGGTACTACCGTGCTCGCGAAGCTTCCCTCGTGCACCGGCGGTTGGATTTCCGTCGTCCGCGCCGCTGCCACCGCCCCGAATCCTGCATCCCCCCGCGCCGCACCCGCGACTTGCCACGCGCGGCGCGCCTGAACGCCCTCGAAGCCGGTGGAAGCTACCTTGGGCACCGCTAAGCTCACCTCTCTCGGCTCGCCGGAGACTTCAAATGCCCCGGTTTTCACGGATGCTTTTGACGACGTCGGGTTAGCGGTGGCCACGGTTTCAAACGCTCCCGGCTCCCGCGGAAGCGCCGGGGGCGGGTTGACCGCAGCGGCCGCCCGCGCGCTGCCGAACGTGCCCGTTCGTACCACCGGCCTGGGCATCTGGAACGCCACAGGCAACGGCGGAGTTTCCGCGGGGGGCGCCGGCACCAGTAAGGGAACCGGCGCAGGCAGCGCGATTGGCGCCACACGGGGACTCTCCACCCGTGGCGCCAAACGAACCGCGGTTCGCGGTTGGCTGATATGCCATTCGAGCGGAGGGACGACGCTTACGATTGGCTGGCGCTGTGGCACGGCGGGCTCGCTGCGCCGCGCCGCGGCCTGCCGCGGAGGAACCGCCGCCGTCAAGGTGAAATGCTTGCTGCCGCGATCCACCTCCGGCAGCGCCATGCGCAGCGAAAGCAAGGCCACCACCGCCAGGCCGTGCAGCAGGATGCTGGGGACAACACCACGATAGGGATGGGCCGGCGCTTCGAGTACCGTCAAGCCGCGCCACTCCACACTCCCCGTTAGCGGATGGGAATTCGCCGGCGACGAATCGCGTACACTCATCGGCAAGGCACTAATCGGGTGAAGAGGCGCTGCTCTCACGTATAGGAGTACAGCGGTTGAGCGCCTTTCTCATCTATTTGCCGAGTTCGCTCGCTGCGCGATGAAACCCGACTTCGCCCGAATCGGTCTTCGCAAGGCCTGCAGAAGTCGAGGTTATTTCCATGGCCGGGCGCCCAGGATGAGAATGTCCACCAAGCGGCGCGCGCTCGGCTGCCAATCGGGGCTGGCTGAGACATTGGCCACCCCGACCAGCGCATTCAGCACGGGGGCGATAATCCGCTTGGTTTCCACGGCGTCAACAAACAACAACAACCAGGCTCGTAAGGCTTCCACCGGGGCCAAGGTATCCGCCAAACTTCGTTCCGCCGCGGCCAGTTTTTCCATCTCGGATCGGTAAACCGCCACCAGGAGCTCCTCACGGGTTGGAAAGTGGCGTCCGCGCGCGGGCCGAACTGGAAAAGGACCGCATCGTCGTCAGTGAAATCTATCCGTTCCTCACGGCGGCGAACTTCGGCAAGAACAGGATGGGAAATCCGGCCAGCGGCGGACCGTCATCGAATTATGCCGCTGGCGCGATCAGCCCGAATTGGTGGCCGGCCTCGTTCTGCAAGCCATCGAAGAAGGACAGGCTCAGTATTTCGCGAACGATCGTCTGAGGAAGATGGCCGGCGGCGCGGCCTAAGAGCAGGCTCACTCACGCGGCCTAGACCACGGCCAGACAGACGCGAAGAGCATCGCAGCGGAGCCCGCATTCGGAACGAGTTCGGCCGTCTCGGCATGCCTCGCGCCTGTGGAAGACGCCTGCCCGGGCAGGGTGTTTTCCCGAGTGGCATCCCCGCATTTGCGCCGAACCGGCCCCGCCTTATTTCGATCATTCACCTGAGCATTTCATATAAATTCATACCTTATAGTATAAAATGTCTACAGTAGGAGAAAGAACCCTACGTTTGAAATCCGTGCTCGGACATTGAAAAGGCTGAACATGGAACATCCATTCCAATTTTTCCCGATACGACGACTGGCCCGCATCTACACCTATGCCGTCGCAATAATCGCGGTAGTGACGGCGACAGCTCTCCGGTCGGCTTTCGACCCGATCCTGGGCAGCCAGGCGCCGTATCTGCCCTTTGTGATTGGGATCCTGCTGGTGGCGCGGTATGAAGGCCGCGGGGCAGCTCTGCTGACCAGCGCCCTCAGCGCGTTGAGCATCAACTATTTCTTCCTGGAACCACGTTATTCCTTTTTCGTCGCGAGCAGGAACGCCGGAGCAGGTCTCGTTTTGTTCACTGTCGTCGGAGTTATCGTCAGCGTGGTCACGAGTCGCGCGCGCGCATCGCTTCTCTCTGCCTCCGATTCCGTAATGTCCCTGCGCAAACGAATCGAGCTATGGAATGAGTCGGCATCTCTTTCCGCGGAGCGGGCCATCGCGGAATGGCATGCGGGAGAGCCGCCCACGAAAGACTCGATGGTAGCCGCACTCCGACGAAAGCCGCATTTCGTTTGGTTGGGTACCGCGGTTTTGCTCCTGTTTCTGGAGACTGGATTTTTCTTTGCGATCTGGGGCAGATTTGCGGACCGGGAACGGTCGACGCTGCACACGCAGGTGGTTCTGGAGCAGATCGAATCGCTGGTTTCTCTCGTGAAAGACGCGGAAACCGGACAGAGAGGATATCTCCTGACAGGAGACGAGTCGTACCTCTCGCCCTACAACGACGCGCATCACCTGATCCCGGTCCGCGTGGACGAGTTGCGCAAGCTCACAGCCCATAACCCCAGCCAGCAAGCCAGAATCGCGAACCTCCAGCGGCTTCTTCGGCAGAAACTGGCGGAATTAGCGCAAACGGTGGCGTTGCGGCGGACGAGCGGCGCGGCGCCGGCGCTTGACGTCGTTAAGACGAACCACGGCCTGGCCCTCATGGATCAGATCCGCGCGGTGACGGATGCTTTCGAGGCGGAAGAGTCCACTCTGTTGAACCGCAGGAACGAAGATTTGCTTGGGGCAACGAAAGAATTGGCCGCGACCATGGTGGCCGGCGTGGGGCTCCTCCTGATCGCGCTATTAACCGGTTCGCGCCTGATCGATCAGCACATTCTCCAACGCGAAAAGGATGAAGAGGTGCGTTCCCAGCTTGCGGCTATCGTGGATAGCACCGACGACGCGGTCATCGGAACGACTCTGGAGGGCGTGATCCTGACTTGGAATCACGGAGCCGAGAAGCTTTACGGTTACACGGCCGCGGAGGCTGTTGGGCAGCACGTTTCCATGTTGCTGCCGCCCGATTCTCAGGAGGAAATGCATAGCATCGTGGAGCGGCTGAAACGCGGAGAACGGATCGAGCACTATGAGACCGTGCGCGTTGCCAAGGATGGCCGGCGAATTGATGCCGCAATTACCATTTCCCCCATCCGGAACCGGTCGGGGCAACTGACTGGCGCGTCTACCATCGCCCACGACATTACCGAGCGCAAGCGGGCGCAAGACGCCCTGGGGGAGAGCCTGGGACGTCTGGAGAAGGTATTACAAGTGGAGACCGTCGGCGTCATGTTCTGGGATCTCAGCACCGGATGCATGGTGGACGCCAACGACGCATTTCTCAAAATGATGGGCTACAGCCGCAGCCAAGTGGCGGCCCGCGAATTAAAGTGGCAAAACCTCACCCCGCCGGAGTACATGGACGTTAGCCGCGCGGAGGTTGAGAAGTTTCTGGCCACGGGACGCGTCGGTCCTTACGAGAAGGAATATTTCCACAAAGACGGCACGCGGCGGTGGCTCCTCTTCGCCGGCAGTTCGCTGGGCGGTAATCAGTGCGTGGAATTCTGCATAGACATTGCCGCACGCAAAAAGGTTGAACAGGCGCTGACCGAAAGCGAATTACAATTCCGCACTCTGGCCAATGCCATTCCACAGTTATGCTGGATGGCAAAAGCGGATGGTCCGGTCACGTGGTGCAATCAGCGCTATTACGACTACACCGGCAGGACACCCGAGCAAACCGAGGGTTGGGGCTGGCAATCGGATCACGATCCGGACGCCTTGCCGGCCGTTGCCGCCCGTTGGCGGGCCTGCGTCGCATCGGGTGAGCCGTTCGACATGGTATGCAGCTTACGCTCCCGTGAAGGTTTGTATCATCCGTTTCTGATACGGACGGTGCCGGTCCGCGATCGAGAGGGCACAGTCGTCAAATGGTTCGGTACGGCGACGGATATCACCGAGCAGCGCCGCGTCGAGGAAGCTTTGCGCGAGAGCGAGGAACGCCTGCGGCTGGCGCAACAGGCGGCACGCGTGGGAACATTCGACTGGAATTTGCAGGCCGGTGTCAATACGTGGACGCCGGAATTAGAGAGACTTTACGGCTTGTCCTTCGGGGAATTTGGGTGGACACAGGCGGCTTGGGAGAATCTCGTCCACCCGGATGATCGTGCCGAGGCGGTGCGTCAAGTCGAAAGGGCGATCGCGACGGGTCAGCCGGGAAGGTCGGAATGGCGTGTGGTCTGGCCGGATGGAAGTCTGCACTGGCTGGCCGGTTTCTGGCAGGTCTTTAAAGACGACTCCGGCAGGCCGTTGCGCTTGGCCGGCGCCACTATCGAGATCACCGAACGCAAGCAAGCCGAGGAGGCGCTGCGCCAAAGTGAGCAGCGCGTGAGACGGAAGCTGGAGAGCATTCTTTCTCCGGACGTGGCAATCGGAGAGATCGAACTGCACGACATCCTCGATCTGGAAGCACTGCAGTCGATGATGGATGATTTTTACGAACTGGCGCATGTCCCGATCGGGATTATCGATACGAGAGGCGAGGTCCTGGTGAAGACGGGATGGCAGGAAATATGTTCGCGGTTTCATCGCGTTCATCCCGATACTTTGAGACATTGCATTGAGAGTGACGTGTGCTTAACCCGTGGCATAGCCCCCGGCGACTGCCGGCTTTACCGGTGCAAGAACAACCTGTGCGACGTGGCCACGCCGTTCGTGATCGCCGGCCGTCACGTGGGCAACCTGTTCACGGGTCAATTCCTGCTGGAGGAGGAACCGGTCGATATCGAGCTGTTTCGATCACAAGCCAGCCGGTATGGCTTTGATGAGAAGGAGTATCTGGCCGCGCTCGCAACAGTTCCCCGAATGACCAGGCGAACCGCTCAAATTGTGATTTCGTTCCTAAGAAAGTTCGGCGAAATTATCGGCAAGCTCAGCTACGCCAATATCAAACTGGCAAAATCGCTCACCGAACTGGAACGAGCGCAGAATGCATTACGGGAATTGTCCGAACAGCGCGGCCTGGCCCTGGAGGCGGCCGATTTAGGGTCATGGGATTATCACTTCCAAACCGGTCAGGTGAAATGGGACAAGCGATGCCGTTCGTTGTGGGGCGTCTCCAACGGCGACGAATTCGCATATCGAGAATTCTTCATCGGGAGGATTCATCCGGATGACCGGGCCGCAACTAGCGAAGCCGTAGAGCGAGCGCTAGCCGGTGACCATGATGGCGCGTATCACCGGGAATACCGCATCGTCTGGCCGGACGGTTCGCAATATTGGGTTTCCTCCCACGGAAAGGTGTACTTTGAGGGCGAAGGCGGCGAGCGCCGCGCTTGCCGCTTCGTGGGTGTCCACAAGGACATTACGGAGCGCAAGCGGGCTGAGGCGGCGCTTGCGGAAAGCGAGCAGCGATATCGAAACCTGTTCGAATCCATGCAAGAGGCGTTCCTGCTCGGAGAAGTGATTTTCGATGAGGCAGGCAAACCTTGCGATTGGCGTTACCTGGAGGTGAACCCCTACTTCGAAGCGATATACGGTCTGAAGCGGGAAGACGTCGTGGGAAGAACCTACCGGGAGGTCCTTGCCGCGGAACATTCGGACCGGTGGATCGAAATCGCGGGGAGGGTCGCCCTCACCGGAAAGGCTGAGCCTTTCGCCAGCAAGAGCAACACGGGACTCTATCTGGAAGGTGCCATTTACCGCCCGCAGCCGGGCCAGTTCGCGGCCCTCGTTACGGATGCGACTCTCCGCTGCGAAGCCGAAGAGCAGGTTCGCCAGGCGAAGTCCGATCTTGAGGTACGAGTGCGGGAACGAACCGCGCAACTCGAAACGACGAACAAAGAGCTGGAGGCGTTCGCATACTCGGTTTCCCACGACTTGCGGGCGCCTCTGCGCGCGGTGGAAGGGTTCTCGAAGATTCTTCTACGCGACTACACCGGCAAGATTCTGGATGAAACCGCGGCGGATTACATGCAGCGGATGAGCGCGGCCACACGCCGCATGGGACAGCTCATTGCCGGCCTGCTGAGCCTGTCGCGGCTGACGCGCCAGGAGATGAGCCGGCGAGCCGTCAACCTGAGCGACCTCGCGTCCGCCATCATGGCGGAGTACCAGACTCGCGAGCCGCAGCGCCAGGTGCAGATCGATATTAGACCAGGGCTGGTCGCCCACGCAGACCCGGTGCTGGCGCGGGTCGCTCTGGAGAATATGTTGGGGAATGCTTGGAAGTATACCGGGAAAACCGGAATCGCCAGAATCACGTTTGGAGTAGTGGACACGGATCACGAGCCGGCCTTCTATGTTCGCGACAATGGCGCCGGGTTCAATATGGCCCACGCGGATAAATTGTTCGCTCCGTTCCAACGGCTTCACCGCAGCGACGAATTCGAAGGGAACGGCATTGGACTCGCCACCGTGCAGCGCGTGATTCGGCGGCACGGCGGACGGGTTTGGGCGGAAGCCAAGCCGGGCCAGGGGGCCATCTTTTATTTCACACTGGGAGGTGCATAAATGCTTCAAGGGGGAACCATATTATTAGTGGAGGACAATCCAGACGATGAACTGCTCACGCTGGACGCATTGCGCAGTGCGGGCGTAACCAATCCGATCTTTGTCGCTCGCGACGGTCAGGAAGCGCTGGATTACCTCTTCCGCGAGGGCAGGTTTGCCAACCGCGATCCCAAACAGCCGATCTGTCTGACCCTACTGGATTTAAAGCTGCCCGAGATCAGTGGGATGGAAGTGTTGAAGCGCATTAAGACCGGTGAGCACACCAAGCGGATTCCGGTGGTCGTGATGACCACCTCCTCCGAGCATGAGGACATCCATAACTGCTACGGAAACGGCGCCAACAGCTACGTTAGAAAGCCGGTGGAATTCGAGAAATTCCTGGAAGCCGTTCGCCACCTTGGCTTGTATTGGACGCTGGTCAATGAGTTATCCGCCGCATGACAGTTCGCAACCGGTCCCTCAGGAATCGCGAGGCCAAGCGATCCGCGTTCTCCTTGTCGAGGACTCCGAGGACGATGCTCTGCTGGCACTCGACGCGCTCCGCGGCGGCGGATTTGAGCCCTCTGCCCAACGTATCGCATCCGCTGCCGAAATGCGGACTGCGCTGGGCGAGACAACCTGGGACCTGATCTTATCCGATTACCGGCTGCCGGAGTTCAACGCGCTCGATGCATTTGCAATTTACCGCGAGTTCGGGCTCGATATCCCATTCGTCATCGTCTCCGGGGTGATCGGCGAAGAGACCGCCGTCGCCGCCATGAAGGCCGGCGTCCACGACTACGTGAGCAAGGACAATTTGGCACGCCTGGGCCCTGCCGCCCGCCGGGAATTGCGGGAAGCGCAAAGCCGCCGCGAGCGAGCGCGAGCCGAAACTGCGCTCGCAGCGGCATACACCGAGTTGGCCGCCATCCACGCCAATGTTCCGGCACTCCTGCTGGTGCTGGATGAAGACCTCCGAGTGAGTTCCGCCAATGATTTGACCTCCCGCTCGTCCGGCATAACCCCCGCGGAAATGCGCGGTCTTCTGGCAGGGATGGTCATCGGATGCGTCAATCATCTTGGCAATCCACTAGGATGTGGTTTGGGCGCTCCCTGCCCTCCGTGCAAGATCCGGCTCACAGTCTTGGATACCATCGAGAACGGGTCCAGGCATGAAAACGTCGAGGCTTGGATTCCGGCGCTGGTCAACGGCGTACAGCAGCAGCGGTGCCTGTTGGTCTCCTGTTCGCTGCTGGGTTCCGGTTTGCCAAAGAAGACCCTGGTGTGCGCTCAAGATATTACCGAGCTCAAACAGACGCAGGTCGCACTCGACCGGAGGGTCCAGGAGATCCAGACCGCCCTGGCAGAAAAAGATGTGCTCTTCCGGGAAGTCCAACACCGCGTGAAGAACAATCTCCAGGTGATCTCCAGCCTGCTCTCGCTCCAGGCGGAACAATCCGCATCCGAGGAGGCCCGCACGGTGCTCGCCGAGAGCCGCGACCGGGTCCGCTCTATGGCGATGATTCACGAACAACTTTCCCACTCCGGGCACATGGGAGAAATCGAGTTCGCGCAATACATCGAGCGGCTCGCCAGCTATTTGCAGGACAGCTACCTTGTGGATCGGGAACGGATTCGTGTGCATACCGACGTGAATGCGACGCTCACCCTCGATCAGGCGGTGCCATGCGGTCTGATTGTGCAGGAATTGATTTCCAATTCCCTGAAGCACGCTTTCCCAAAGCCCGTAGCGGGCGAGATCCACATCGATTTCCACGAGACGAACGGGGAGTACCACCTCCGCTACCGGGATGACGGAGTCGGTCTGCCGCCCGGCTTGGACATCCAGAAGGTCGAGTCGCTGGGGATGCTCCTGATCTGCGACCTCACGGCACAATTGCGCGGTGAACTGGCTTATTTCACGTCGGGCGGCGCGAACTTCAGCATCAAATTCCGGGCCAAGAGCCTGTAGAAAATTGGGGACCTCTGGCGGGGCGTTGTAGGGCACTGCCCCACGAGAAGGGTTGCTTCAACCGCTCCTAATGCGTCTCGCCCGGAAAACGCAGGACGAAGCGCGTGCCGGATCCCGGTCCCCGCTCCTGGTTCAGGGAACCATTTAATTGGCGTGTCAGGATATTGATAATTCGTACCCCCAGAGATTTGGAGGCACGGTCGGGTGGTTTCAACGGGCAGCCGATGCCATCATCTTCAACCACCAATTCGTAATCTCCAGCCGTTCGGCGAAACGAAATGCGCACCTGGCCCGTTCGCCCATTCGGAAAGGCATGCTTGAGGGCGTTGGTCACCAATTCGTTGACGATTAATGCACACGGGACTGCCCGGACGATCGGCAGCTCGACTGCGTCTGCCTCCATGGTGATGATAATCCTTCTGGAATCTGCGCCAAGAGCCGTTCGCAACTCCTCCGCCAGATTTCGCGCGTACTCGCCGAACCGTACGCGGCTGAGATGATCGGTTCCATAAAGGTGTTCATGGATCAGAGCGATGGACCGGACCCGTTGTTGACTCTCTTCCAGAGCCTGTTTCGCCTCCGGACTGCCGGTCACGTCAGCTTTCATCCCCAGGAGGCTGGAAATGACCGCCAGGTTGTTCTTGACGCGATGATGAATCTCTTTTAGCAGGACGGTTTTTTCCCCGACCGCGGCGTTCAGATCGGCAAGCGTTCGTTGCAGCTCGGCCTCGGCTCGCTTTCGATCCGAGATGTTTCGATCGATTTCCAGGATTCCGATGATTTCGCCGCCTTCCGCAGGAACCAGGACTTGCCGGCTTTCCACGAAAACCCGGTCTCCGTTGCGCGCGCTGTGAATCAGCTCGCCGTCCCAGCGGCCGTTTCGTTGGAGGGCGCC
>Ga0335078_10012888_pt1 | contig 12389 bp, 16 predicted proteins | sample Lox_Sample_32_FD_206711 | JGI IMG/M metagenome (GOLD analysis project Ga0335078, IMG submission 206711) | Soil microbial communities from Loxahatchee National Wildlife Refuge, Florida, United States - Lox_Sample_3.2 | ecosystem: Environmental > Terrestrial > Soil > Wetlands | place: USA... | reverse complement strand
AACGGCCGGACATCCGGTTATCACCGCTGCCCAGGATGGCGCTCGCGGTCCGGAGCTGACGTGCAGCTGAAAGATGGGGCGACTGCCCCATGCGCTGACCGCGCGCCGCGGGCCATCGTCTAAGACATGACATTCATCCAGCTCATCGAGATCACTACCACCCGCCGCGACGAGGTGGACGCGCTGGTTGAACGATGGCGATCCCGCACCGAGGGCCGCCGCACCGCGGGCCGCAGTACGGCTACCCACGACCGGGACCGGTCCGACACCTACATCCTGATCGTCGAGTATCCCTCCTATGAGGCTGCCATGGCCAACTCGGCGCTGCCCGAGACTGCCGACTTTGCCGAGCGACTCGCCGAACTGTGTGACAGCCCGCCGGCCTTCCGCAACCTGGACGTCGATCGGGTGGAAGAGCCGTGAACCGGCCTGGGAGCGAGCACTCAGCAATCGCCGATCGAAAGGATCAGGCCATGAGCCCCGAAGTGCCGCAGTTCGCTCTCGCCGGGTCGTTCCTTGAAGGCCTCGCGGCGCAGGACTTCGGCCGGATCGGGAAAGTGCTCACCGATGACGTCAAGCTCCGCGCGCTACTGCCCGGAGGCCTCAGACAGTGGACCGGGGCCGAGACGATCGCCGCCGCGTTCGCGACATGGTTCGGCGACACCGAGGACTTCGAACTCCTCGAGGCCACCGCCGGCGAGGTCGGTGGCCGCCTGCACCTGCACTGGCGGCTCCGGCTCCAGGCCGAGCGACTCGGCCCCGGCTGGTTCACCGTCGAGCAGCAGGCCTACGCCGACGCGGGCGCCGGCGGCCGCATCGGCCGGCTAGACCTGCTGTGCACGGGCTACCGGCCCGAGAACTCCAATGGCTGACAATCTCGCCACGTGGGGCGGCTGGGAGCCGGAGATCCGCGACGACCCGTTCGGTCACTTCGCCGACGCCAGAGCGCGGTGCCCAGTGCAGAAGGCTCGCCTCGCCGACGGTCACCCAGCCTGGATCGTCCTTGGGTATGGCGCCGCCCGGCAGGTGCTCAACGACCCCCGCATCTCCAAGGACATGCTCGCCGCCCTGGCCGAGGCCGGCGACGTGGTGGCCGAGGGCTTGCCCGGCCCGGAGTTCTCTCGGCACATGCTCAACGTCGACCCTCCTGACCACACCCGGCTGAGGCGGCTTGTGTCCCGCGCCTTCGCGCCCCCCCGGATCGCCGCGCTGGAGCCGGCCATCCGGGCGATCGCCAGCTGTCTCGTCGACGAACTGGGCGCCGCTGGCCCAGGCGCCACCGTCGACCTTGTTCAGGGATATGCGCAGCCCCTGCCCTTCCGGGTGATCGGCGAGCTGCTGGGCATCCCCGCAGCCGACCGTCCGCGCCTGCACGCCTGGTTCCAGGTACTGCTGACCGGGTGGGCTGGCGATCCGCCACCGGAGGCGGTTGAGGCATCGGACGGCATCGTGGGCTGCCTGCGCGAACTGGTCGAGACGAAGCGGCACAGGCCAGCCGACGACCTCGTCAGCGTCCTGGTTGCCGCCGAAGACGACGGGCTCACCACCCAGGAGCTGCTCTCGAGCCTGTTCCAGCTCGTAGTCGCCGGCCACGACACCACGGCCAGCCTGATCGGCAACGGGCTGGTAGCCCTGTTTGATCACCCTGCCCAGCTCGGGGCGCTGCTGGCCGATCTCGGGCAGCTTCCCGCTGCGATCGACGAGCTAATCCGGTTCACTGCCCCGGTCCCGCATGCCACGTTCCGGGTGACCACCAAACCGGTGACTGTCGATGGCGTGGAGGTTCCCGGCGGCGAACAGGTGCTGGTGTGCCTCGGCTCGGCCAACCGCGATCCGGTTCGCTTCCCGGCGCCTGACGTACTCGACCTTGCCCGTAGCAACGGCTCGAACCTCGGCTTCGGCCACGGGATCCACTACTGCCTGGGGGCGCCGCTTGCCCGGCTCGAAACCCGTGTCGCGTTCGAAGAGCTACTCAGCCGCTACCCGTGCCTGCGACTCGGCATCGATCGTGACGCCCTCGCCTGGACTCATGGCGACGGCCTCGTCCTGCGCGGTCTCGCCGCACTGCCCGTCGTCCTCGGCCCCAGCCGCCGTCAGGGCTAAAGGCCCTGCGGTCCATCACAACATAGGAGATGTCATGACCATTACCGACAGTCCCGTCGACAACGGCGTCAACGTCGCCGCCCTGCTTGAGGCCCGCGAGGCCTTGTCCGCCGCACCGGAAGCGGCCCAGTTCACCTGGCGGGCCAGCTGCACCTGGCGCAACGGCACCCACAGCCACTCGACCGTTAGCGGCTTCACCGGCCTCGGTGCCAAGCAGCAGCACCGCAGCACCTACGAGTTCGACGTCGACCACCCGGAGTGCTTCGCGTCCGAGGACAACGGGGCCACCCCGGTAGAGATCGTCCTGGTCGGCCTCGTCGGGTGCCTTACCGCGGGGGTCGCCGCGGTTGCCCAGCACCGGGGCATCCAGCTGCGTTCGGTCACCGCCGCGATCGAAGGCGAGATGGACGTCCTGGGAATCCTCGGCGCCGATCCGGGCGTCCGGAACGGTTTCGAGGCCGTCACGGTCCGGTTCGCCATCGACGCCGACGCCTCCCGCGACGACCTCCAGGCGTTGATCGCACAGTCCCAGAAGCGCTCGGCGGTCTTCGATATCGTGACCAACCCGACCAAAGTGCTGGTCGAGCTGGCCTGACAGCCACGGCCCGGACGCATGCGTGATGCAGATCACAGCAGTGGTCATCGGTGCCGGGCACGCGGGCTTGGCCATGAGCCGCCGCCTGACCGACCGCTCGATCGACCATGTCGTCCTCGAGCGCGGTGAGGCGGCGAACTCGTGGCGGACCCGCTGGCCCAGCCTGCGGTTGCTCACCCCGAACTGGCAGACCCGCCTCCCCGGCCACGACTACGCCGGTGAGGACCCCGACGGCTACATGCCCGTCGCCGACGTCGTGGCCACCCTCACCCGGTACGCCCGGCTCATCAACGCGCCGGTGCGCGCCGCCACCACGGTGCGCACCGTGCGCGCCGCGCCGCAGGGCTTCGAGATCCTGGCCGATGACGACGTCTTCCACGCCCGGGCGGTGGTCCTGGCGACGGGGGCAGCCGAGCTTCTCCAGGCGGATTTTCATTGGTGTGACGTTGACGAGGAATGCGTCGGCGAGCCGGTATACCTGTGGCCAGCCGCGCCATGGGTGCTGGGGCTGTGCCAGGGCTGTGCCGCGCAGCTCGTCCCGGGGCATTAGCAGGACGCAGAGAACATTTCGGCCTGCCACTCGGCCGGATCGGGCGAGCCAGTGCGCCACCAGATGCGGTCGCCGTCAAACAATCTGTGCATGCCCGCGCGGACGTCGTCGGCATGGAACTCCGCGCTCGCCTGCATTGGCCGAGCGGCGCCCGTCCCGTCAGCTCACGGGCGGCCCCGTGTGCCCGGCACACCGTCAAGATCTGGTGCTCGCCAGTTTGGGGGTGGGAGGCTGGGGATGTGCGCGGGTTGCATTGGTGCTTCGCCGGGCTGGCGGTCTTGTTCGTGCTGCTTGGCGGGGGATGTAGCAGCGGATCGGCTACTGCCCTGCAGGTACACCTGGACGCGGGTCCCGCCGCTGCTCCCTTCGACACCCCGGTCCATATCACTGTCAGCGGCCTTTCGCCGGCGGGACTGGTCACGCTGCAGGCCACGGCCCGCGACTCTCAGGGCCGCTTGTGGGAGTCGGCTGCCGGCTTCCGGGCCTCCGCGGCGGGAACGCTGAACCTGGCAGCGGCGGTGCCGGTCTCCGGCAGCTATCACGTGGCCGATGCCGCAGGGCTGCTCTGGTCGCTGCATCCGACCTTCACCAGGAATCCGGAAGCCGGGTTCATCATGGGCAACAGCGGCTTCACCGTCCGGTTGGAGGTGCTGGCGGGCGGCCAGGTCAGGGCGACCGCGACCCTGGCCCGCCTGTTGTCATTCAAGACCGGGCCCAGCGTTCAGACGGTAAGCCGGGACGGCATTGCCAGCACGCTGTTCACGCCCGGCAAGATCACGCCCGGCGCCCCGGCCGTTGTTGTCATCGGCGGCTCGGAGGGTGGTGAGGACACCCTCACCGCCGCGGCGCTGGCGATGGCCGGGTATCCCGCGCTGGCGCTGGGCTACTTCAAAGAGCCCGGACTTCCGCCGTGCCTGTGCGCCATTCCGCTGGAGTACTTCGCCCGCGCTGTCCGCTGGCTGCGCGCACAGCCGGCGGAAGGTGGCCGCCGGGTCGTGCTGATCGGCGGGTCCCGGGGTGCGGAGGCGGCGCTGCTGGTCGCCTCCTACGAGCCGCACCTGTTCGATGCCGTCGTGGCGGACTCCCCCACCGCATACATCTACGGCGCCTTCGGCGGGACCGGAGCGGCGTGGACGTTTCACGGAAAGCCGCTGACCACCGGAGCAGCCATCCCGGTCGCCAACATCCGCGTCCCGGTGCTGGTCAGCGACGGCGGCCAGGACAGTGTCTGGCTCTCCGCCGCATCGGCCAGCACGATCGTGCAAGAGCTGCGCGGCTCCGGCGACCGCGCGCCCTACGCCAACCTCTACTATCCGGATGCGGGGCACGCTTATGCTGGGCTGCCGCCGTACCTCTCCTACCCCGGTTACGGCTTCAACGGGCAGTACGTCTATCTCGGCGGCAGTGAGCAGGCGAATGCGCTGGCCGCCGAGCAGTTCTGGGCCAAGATGATCGAATTCATCAATAATCCTTCCGCACCATTGAAGTAGCCGTATCGCATAGGTCAGCCGGCTGGCCGGTTCGGAACTCCGTCGGGGAATCGGCGGCGGGTCTGGTCCTGGTGCTCCGCGCCGACCGGACCCCCCTAGGTCGCGTCGAGGTGGTTGGGCCTCAAAGGCTCGCGTTAGCAAGCAGGTGGGCCAGAATGATTAACACCAGCATTTGCGCTGGTCACAAGGGTGAGGTCTTCACGTTTAGGGCTGACCTGGGGAAACGGGGCCTTGCTGGGGGGTGCCCACAGGTTAAGCGGGCTGTGACCACGCTTTCCGGAGGTTGTCTTCCCGGTTCGGCTGGGCTTACGGTTTCTGGCGGTTGTCTGCCTCGATGATTTCGAGGGTGAGGTCCTGGAGTTCGGCGATCAGGGTGCGGAGCTTCTTCGCGTTTGTCGAACAAGGGCCGGTACTCGGTGGGCTCGGCTGGTGACAGGCGGCGGGTGACGGTCTGGTCAACGACGACCAGACCGTCCGGTTCGGATCGGTGCGGTACTCCACCCCGCCCGGCCATGCCGGGGACCGGGTGTGGTGCCGGGTCCACGGCAGCGAGCTGGTCATCGTCGCCCGGGTACGCGGCGGCCTGGCCGAGATCGCCCGGCACCTGCTGTCGACGCCGGGTAACCCGCGGATCCGCGATGAGCATTACCCGTATCATCCGGGCGGCAACGGCCCGCGCCAGCCTCGTCCCCGGCCGAGGACGGCAGCTGAGGAAGCGTTCCTGAACCTGGGCGAGGGCGCGGCCCGGTGGCTGACCGAGGCCGCCGCCGCAGGCGCCCAGCGCATCCGGTCCAAGATGGCACGCGGTCGAGCTCGCTGCCGTCACCGGCAGTGCGCACGTGGACCAGGCGCCGGGACTGGCCGCCATCGCGGGCCGGTTCGGCGACGACGACCTGCCCGCCATCCTCGACTACCTGAGCACGGGGCATCAGTTGCAGGCTGGTCAGCCAGACCCACCGCTTAGCCCCGGCCCGCTGGCGTAGCCCGGATGGGACCGCGCAACCTTGTGTAGACTCATGTGTAAGGAGGCGCACATGGCTACTAATCTGGCAATCGACCCCGACCTGCTGGAGCGCGCCCTTGAGGTCAGTGGCGAGCGCACCAAGAAGGCCGCGGTCACCCGGGCGCTGCAGGAGTTCATCGCCCGCCGCGAGCAGGCCCGCATTCTCGGCCTCTTCGGCACGGTCGAGATCGACCCGGCGTACGACTACAAGTCCGAGCGCTCGCGCGGGTGAGCCTGCTCGTCGACACGAGCGTCTGGTCGCTCGCGCTGCGCCGGGACGCTCCTCCGGATGTGCCTGAGGTCCGGGCGCTGCGGGATGCGCTCGCCGGTGGTGAGATCGTCGCCACCACCGGGGTGATCCTGCAGGAACTGCTGCAGGGCGTCGTCCCGGGGCGAGCCCGGACGCAGATCATCGAGATGTTCGCTGCGCTGGAGTACCTCACGCCCTCTCGCGAAGATCACGTCGCTGCGGCGGGGGTGCGCAACACGTTGCGCTCGGCTGGTGTGCAGGTCGGCACGATCGATGCCCTCATCGCCCACCTCGCCATCGCTGGTGGTCACACGCTCCTCACCACGGACGACGACTTCCGCGCCGCGTCCAGCCACATCAGCCTCCGGCTATGGCGCACCCCGTAAACCCGCTGCGTATTCGGCTCGAGGCAGTGCCCTTTGGATCTATCGACGCCAGTCATCGCAGGACAACCGGCGAAGCGTTCCTGGCTGGTGCTTCCCGATGCGCGGACGCTGTCCGTGGCTGTCCGCAGGAGCTATTGTCAAGACCTGTGGATCAAGATCGTTTAGGCTGCTTCGGCCTGTGCCTCCTCACCGGGCCGTTCCACGAGCTTGCCGTTGATGAAGGTCGTTCCGGCGCGGACCAGGGCGACGAGGTGGGGCGCGTTCACCGCCCGCCAGCGATCTTGCGCTGACTCGATGAGCTTGAACGCCATGGCCAGCCCCGCCGCCCGGGCGCCCGGCCCTTTGGTGATCTTGCTTATGTGCCGTACCGTCGCAAAAGTCGACTCGATGGGGTCGTGCGCAGCTGCACCCAGTGCTCGCACGGGTAGTCGTAGAACGCCAGCAGCCCCTCGAGGTCATCGGTGATCTTCGCGGTGGCCTTGGGGAACTTCGCCCCGTAGGCGGCGCTGAACACCTTCACCGCAGCCTGGGCGTGGTCCTTGTCCTCGGCGCCCCAGATCTCGGCCAGGGCCTTCTTCGCGCCCGGGTGCGCGGACCTGGGCAGTGCGGCCAGGACATTTGAGGTCGGCGTAATGGAACCAGCACCGCCCTCCCTGGCCTGCGGGAACACCTCCCGCAGCGCGTTCCAGAAGCCAGCGCGCCGTCGCCGACGGCCAGTACCGGGGCGCGCATCCCGCGGCGCGCGCAGTCGCGCAGCAGGTCCGCCCACGATTCGGCGGACTCGCGGTAGCCGTCAGCGAGCGCGACCAGCTCCTTGCGGCCGTCGGCGCGCACGCCGATCATCACCAGCAGGCACGGCTTGTGCTCTTCAAGGCGGATGTTGACGTGGATGCCGTCAGCCCACAGGTAGACGTAGTCCGCCTGCGACAGGTCCCGCTCCGCGAAGGCGCGCTGCCCGGCCTTCCAGGTCTCGGTCAGCCTGGTGATCACCGCCGGCGACAGCCCGGCCGCCGAGCCGAGGAACTGGCCGAGGGCCGGCACGAAGTCGCCGCTGGACAGGCCATGCAGGTAGAGCAGCGGCGGCACCTCGGTGATCTTCGGGGTCTTCCGGCACCACGGCGGCAAGATCGCCGAGCTGAACCGCTTCCGCTCGCCTGTGTCCGGGTCGGTTCGCCTGTCGTTGACCCGCGGGACCGTCACCTCGACCGCGCCCGCGCTGGTCAGCACCTCCCGGCTGTGGTGGTAGCCATTGCGCACCACCAGGCGGCGGCCGCTTTCATCCCGCTCGGTGGCGTGTGCGGTGATGTAGGCCTCGACCTCGGCCTGCAGCGCCTCGGCCAGCATCCGCCGGGCGCCTTCCCGCGATTCATGAATATCGCCTGGTGGCATAGGTTTTCGGCGCCCACAAGGGGCCTCCATGCCCGCCGCGCCTCTCGCCGCAGGATCGGCCAGTGCCTGGAGGAGGTAGGTTCGGAGGGGATGCATCGTCCGTCCGGGTTGGGCCGGGTGAGAGGAGGCGGTCGCCGATGCGCTGGCTCAAGGTACTCGCGGTCGCGGTCGCTGTCTTGATCGTCTTCGTCGTGATCTCCTCGCTGGTGCACATTCTGTACCTGATTGGCGTTGGCCTGCTGATCGCCGCTGCGCTCTTCGCCGCGTTCAAGGGATGGGAGCAGTACAAGCGCGCCCGCGAGCGCCATGAGGAGCGCCGTCAGCAGCGTGAGGAGCGCCGCGCCCGTCCTTCCATCGAGGCGCCCCGGCAGCAGCCCACCGGGCTCCCCATCGAGGCGCCCCGGCAGCGGCCAACCGGGTTCCCGTCGGCCGCCACCCCCTCCGGCTTCGACGTGGACGAGGAGCTTGCCCGCCTCAAGCGCGAGCTGCCTGACTCTTAGCGGTACGGCGCTGCGGTCGTCCGCTTCCCCCGTGTAGCGCTCAGCGGCTTCGCGTGTGGCGGTCAGGAACCCGCCGCCGGCCGGGGGTGCGGCTCGTGGCGGAACCGGCCGTGTGGTGGGGGTGGCGGCGACGCGGCGGCGGACAGTGATCTGGTTCGGGGTCGCGGCGCAGCTGACTGGTGAATGCAAACATGACAGGCAGCCCGAAGCCCACATCGCTGGTTATCAACCGGTTCCAGTACCTTACGGCCGAGCACGCCCGTAACCTATTCAGCCTCGATGAGGCCAGAACCAGGGGCTGGCATGGCTCTGCATCCTCCCAGGAATCAGAGCCTCCAAGATCACCGGGGTCCAGGCTGCGGGAAGACGCTGATCAGCCGGTCCAGACCAGGTAGTAGACGCGGACCAGGCCCGCAGTTTCATCGAGTGTGAACTCGATGAACCCGAAGTCGCCGAGGTCGGCGACGCGTCTGCCGGTACGGGTGGCGCAGGTGCGCTGAACAGTCAGCGGCGGCATGCTCCTGGAGGACGCTCTCCGGCGGTACCGCCCGGCCTCGTGAGCTGGCGGCCGTAGCTGGAGGGCCACGCCGTCGGCCAGATGCGCGGTCTGCCACCCGAAGCGCTCGACATCCTGGTCCGGACGCTGGCCAGAATCTGTAACGACCCGTACGACCCTGTCTGGGCCACGGGCGGCTTCCAGCGCCTGCCAGTAGCGCGGGTCCTTGGTAGCTGCAGCGTGGTATCTCCGCAGCCGCAGGACGCGCCGCAACTGCTGCCACCCGGCAGGGTCACGGGGTCCTTCAACCGCCTCGCGGTACTAACGGTCGTGACGGTCGGCTTCGCTGAACCGCGGGTTCGGCGAGCCGAGCCGGCGTCGACCTCGGCGGCCGGTTGTGGTGCTTGCAGTGATCCCCCGAGCGATCCGCGAGCTGGGCCTCGCCACCGCTGAGCGTGAGTTGAGCGTCCCATAACTGGTCGCTGGGCGCGCAGCGTTCCCGCCGTTGCAGAATCCCCTTCCGCTGCTGGGAGATGGCTGGCGGCCGGCAGCCTTGACTCTCACCTTGGGGGAGCCCGCACACTCATCGTGGCGGGCCGGATCGGCCCGGCGACGAGGGAGTCAGCGTGAAAGAGATCAGCATCGGGGAGTTCGCACGACGCTCCCGCCTTTCGCCGAAGGCACTCCGCCTCTACGACGAACGCGGGGTGCTGGTGCCCTCGCGCGTCGATCAGGCGTCTGGCTATCGCTACTACGGCACAGCCCAGCTGGAGCAGGCACGGCTTGTCGTGATGCTGCGCCAGTTGCAGCTCCCGCTCGCGGCGATCAAGGAGCTGCTCGCGTGCGATCCGGCCGAGGCGGCGGCGCGCATCGCTGAGCACTGGCGCCACGCCGAGGCGGCACACGGCGCGCGGCGCGAGCTGGCCGACTACCTCGTCAACCGATTGTGCGGAAAGAGGCCCGTCATGTACGAAGTCGCCACCCGGGAGATGCCCGAGCGGAGCCTGCTGTGTCTCAAGCGCCACGTCGAGGAGCAGGGGCTGTGGGCGTTCGGCAAGGAGTTCATCGCGATCCTTCGCGAGCGCCCGTTCCGGAGGATGGAAGGACGAGAAGGCGCGCACTTCTGCATCTACTGGGGCTGGCCCAGCGCAGACGGCGATGGCCCGGTCGAATGGTGCATACCGGTTCCCAAGGCCGAGGCGCATGCCCTCGCGGAGCACTATCCCGAGCTGACGTTGCGAACCGAGCCGGCGCATCGGGAGTTGTTCGTCCCGCTGCCGAGCACGCTGGAATCAGGGGCGTTGCACATTCAGCTCGCTGTCGAGTCGCTGCAGGCTTGGGTGCATGAGCATGAGCAGGAGCTGGAGCAAGGCGCTGGGGATGAGCGTCTTGCCCACACGCCCGAAGACCTCGGCGATCGCATCACCTATCTGGCGACCGGACCCGCGAGTGCCGACTGCGACTTCGCCGTCGCGTTCGTAGCGCCATGATCGAAGCCCGCGGCCTGGTCAAGCGCTACGGCTCCACTGTGGCCGTCAACGAGCTGTCTTTCTCCGTCCGGCCGGGCATGGTCACCGGCTTCCTCGGCCCGAACGGCGCCGGGAAGACCACCACCATGCGGTTGATCCTGGGCCTGGACGCGCCGACGCAGGGCTCGGTAACCGTCGGCGGCCGCAGCTACCGCGACCTGCCGGCACCCATGCGCGAGGTGGGCGCCCTCCTCGACGCCAAGGCGCTGCACGGAGGCCGCCGGGCCCGCGACCACCTGCTATGCCTGGCCCACAGTAACGGCATCGGCCGCGGCCGCGTGGAGGAGGTGCTCCGCATCGCCGGTCTCGAGGGCGTGGCCAGGCGGCGGGCGAAGGGCTTCTCGCTGGGCATGGGCCAGCGGCTCGGCATCGCCGCAGCGCTGCTGGGGGACCCGGCCGTGCTCATCTTCGACGAACCGGTGAACGGCCTCGACCCCGACGGCATCCACTGGGTCCGGACCCTCCTGCGGACGCTCGCCGCCGAGGGCCGCACCGTGCTGGTCTCCAGCCACCTGATGAGCGAGATGGCCCTGACCGCCGACCACCTGCTGGTGATCGGGAAGGGCCGACTGATCGCCGACACCAGCGTGGAGGAGTTCGTGCGGTCCAGTTCCCGGCAGTCGGTACACGTCCGCAGCCCCCAGGCCGCCGACCTGGCCGCCCGCTGCCGCGAGGCCGGTGCCACCGTCCAGGCCGGGACCGGCCCCGACGTCATCGAGATCACCGGGCTGGACAGCGCCGAGGTGGGAAGGCTGGCCGCCGCCCATGGCATCACCCTGTCCGAGCTCATCCCCGTCCGGGCCTCGCTGGAGGAGGCGTTCATGGAACTGACCCGAGACAGCGTGGAGTACCAGGCGGCCGGGGCGACCCGATGACCGGCGCCGCGATCACCCGCACGAGCCCGGACTACCGGGCGGCCTTCCGGCCATCCACCTTCGGCGACGTGCTGCGCTCGGAGTGGACCAAGCTCCGTTCGGTCCGGTCGACGTTCTGGGCGCTGACCGTGACCGTCGTGCTCGGCATCGGCCTGGGCGCCCTCATCAGCGCGGTCTCCGCCCACGGCTACGCCAGGTTCAGCCCGTCCGAAAAGCTGAGCTGGGACCCGACGGGGGTCAGCGGGGCGGGGATGTATATCGCCCAGCTGGCCATCGCCGTGCTCGGGGTGCTCTGCATCAGCTCCGAGTACTCGTCCGGGATGATCCGCACCAGCCTGATTGTCGTCCCGAAGCGCGGCCGGATACTGGCGGCCAAGTCGCTGGTCTTCGCCGCGGTGACGTTCGTCGTGGGCGGGGTCACGAATTTCGTGGCGTTCATCGTGGGCCAGGCCCTCATCGCCGGCCATGCCCCCCACGCGGCGCTCGGCGATCCGGGGGTAGCCAGGGCGGTGGCGGGAGGAGGGCTGTACCTGGCCGCCCTGGCGCTGCTCAGCGTCGCCGCGGGGACCTTGCTCCGGCGCCCGGCCGCCGCCATCGCCGCCATGGTGGCCGTCCTGTTCGTCCTCCCAGGGATCGCCCAGGCGCTGCCGGACTCGTGGCGCAACCCGGTCACCGAGTTCTGGCCGACCCAGGCCGGGGCCCAGATCACCAGCGTCCATCCCGCCGCCCATAGCCTCCAGCCCTGGCCCGGCTTCGGCGTGATGTGCCTGTTCGTCGCCATCGTGTACGCCATCGCCTGGACGCTGCTGGACCGCCGGGACGCATGAAGGCGGTCAGGGCGCGTCGCCATACCCGGGACCCCGGCCCTCGGCGTCGGAGAAGTTGAACGTCGCCTGGCCGGCGTAGCTGGGCGGGCGCACGCCACCGGCAAGGACGCGCGGCGTGACGGCGAGGCCGGGCAGGCGCGCTAGCCCGTGCCCCGGCCCCTGCGACCTGCTGGCATGTGCCCGCCACGCCCAGGCCCCCGCCACGCTGCCCGAGGCCGCTACCGGGACGGCAGGTCCAGGCCGGCCGCCTTGGCGCCAGCCTCGGCCAGGGCTGCCGCCATCATGTCCGCGGCCCGCCCGGCCGCCGACAGTGCCTCGGACACCTCGACCAGCACGCCGTCGGGGTCGCCGCCAGTGCCGCATGGGATCTGGCCGTCCTCACGCTGCGCGACCAGG
>Ga0335078_10012887_pt1 | contig 12389 bp, 12 predicted proteins | sample Lox_Sample_32_FD_206711 | JGI IMG/M metagenome (GOLD analysis project Ga0335078, IMG submission 206711) | Soil microbial communities from Loxahatchee National Wildlife Refuge, Florida, United States - Lox_Sample_3.2 | ecosystem: Environmental > Terrestrial > Soil > Wetlands | place: USA... | reverse complement strand
CAGCACCCACGCCGCGTAGCTGCGGATATTGCCGGATTGCAGCCGCTTGAGCACGCTGCCGATTCCGCGCGCGCGATTGCCCACGCCGTTCACGCCGCCATCGATCACCGCTACGTCCACGCCCTTCCACAGCACTTCGCGCGACCCGGATACCACCGGATTCACCACCACCGCCCCGTAGATTTCATCCACGAAATACTTGTTGTAGATCAGCTTGTAGAGGCCGCTGAATGTCGCGGCGACTTGATCCGGCAAGCCTGGCTTAACGACATAGAACAGGGCCGCCAGCCCAATGCCGGCGAGGCCGAATGCCACCGAGACGAGCGTCGGACCGAGATCGTCGGCCTCCTTGGCGAGCGGGAACAGCGGCGCCAGAAACTCGGGCACTTTGAACAGCAGGCCGCCTCCCAGCGACAGCACGGCCAGCACCGCCAGCGGGCCGATCATCACTAAGGGCGATTCGTGCGGGTACGCCTTACCCCGGTACTTACCTAAGAATGCCAGGAAAATCGCGCGGAAAACGTAGAAGGCCGTCATCCCCGCCGTGATCACGCCCACCCAATACATCCACGGCGCGTGCCGGTCGGCGGCCGCCAGAATCGCGTCTTTGCTATAGAAGCCCGAAGTGAACGGTACGCCGGAGATGGCCACGGAGGCGCACACCATGGTCCAGAAGGTCCATGGAGTCTTCTTCCACAGCCCGCCCATATTGCGCACGTCCTGCTCGCCGCCCAGCGCGTGAATCACGCTGCCCGAGCCCAGGAACAGCAGCGCCTTGAAGAACGCGTGCGTCACCAGGTGGTAGATACCCGCCGAAAACGCGCCCACTCCCGCGCCCAGGAACATATAGCCAAGCTGCGAAACAGTGGAGTAGGCGAACACCTTCTTGATGTCGTTCTGCGCCAGGCCGATGGTGGCCGCGAAGAACGCCGTTGCCAGGCCGATAATAGCCACGGCTTCCATGGCCGCGGGTGCATGTGTGTAAATCGCCGCCGAGCGCGCCACCATGTACACTCCCGCCGTCACCATGGTCGCCGCGTGGATCAACGCCGAGACGGGCGTTGGACCGGCCATGGCGTCCGGCAGCCAGACGTACAACGGAATCTGCGCGGATTTGCCGCAAGCGCCCAACAGCAGCAGGAATGCGATGGTGGTGAGGGTGGCTTCCGATTGTCCCGTCACGCCGGTGAACACCACGCCGAAATCCAGCGACCCGAAATGCACCACGATCAGAAACATCGCCAGCGAGAAGCCGAAATCGCCGATGCGGTTCACGATGAACGCTTTGTTGCCAGCGTTGGTGGCGAACTTCTTATCGAAGTAGAAGCCGATCAGCAAATAGCTGCACAAGCCCACGCCTTCCCAGCCCACGAACATCACCAGGAAGTTGGCGGCCAGCACCAGCGTCAGCATGAAAAACATGAACAGGTTCATGTAGGCGAAGAAGCGGTAATAGCCGCCTTCGTGCGCCATGTAACCGATCGAGTAGATATGAATCAGCAAGCCGACGCCGGTTACCACCAGCAGCATCACGGCGGTAAGTCGATCGACAGTGAAATCGAAACCGACGTTGAGCGTGCCGCTCTGAATCCAGGTGAAGTATTGCTCGGTGTGCGCGGCGTTCAGATCGCCAAGGCCGGCCAGCGTCTTCAGCACCCACGCGAACGACAGCAGCACCGAGCCGATGGCGATCGCGTTGACGGCGGCTTTCGAAAAGCGCCGCCCGAAGATCCCGTTCAACAGGAACCCGGCAAGCGGAAGGACGGGAATGAGCCAGAGTTGCATCAGTTTTTCATCGAGCTCACGTCATCGATATTCAACGTCGAGCGATTCTTGAACACCGTCAGAATAATCGCCAGCCCCACGGCCGCCTCGGCCGCCGCCACCACCATCACGAAGAAGCTGAAAATGTGTCCGTTGACCTGTTTCAACTGATACGAGAACGCGATGAAGGTCAGGTTCACCGCATTGAGCATCAGCTCGATCGACATGAAAACCGTGATCACGTTGCGGCGCAGGAGGAACCCGGCGACGCCGAGCGTAAACAACACCGCGCCAAGGATCAGGTACCAGGAGAGCGGCACGCCCGGCATGTTACTCCATCTCCTTTTGCGCCAGCACCACCGCGCCCAAAATGGCGATCAGGATGAGCACCGAAACTACTTCGAAGGGCAGCAAATACTGGGTGAACAGGGCGCGCCCTACGTCCAGCGCGGTGCCGTGCTTGAATGCGCCGAAGCGCACATCGGGCGCTCCCGGAAACATGTTCTTCGTGAAATACGCCATCAGCCCCAGAAACGTGAACAGCAGCGGAATCCCCAGCACCTGTGCCAGCAATGAACGGCCCTTGCGAATCTCCGCGCCGGCATTCAACAGCATGATCACGAAAACGAACAGCACCATGATGGCGCCCGCGTACACGATCACCTGTGCGGCTGCCAGAAACTCCGCGCCCAACAGCAGGTACAGCACGGCCAGCGATCCCATCACGCCGATCAGCGAGATGGCGCTCGAAATCGGGTGGGACTGCACCACCACGTTAAAGCCGCAAACCACCGCTATCGCCGCGAAGATGAGGAAGAGGATGACGTCCATATCAGGAAAACGCGGCCACCAGGAGGCCGGTGACCAGCAGATTGACGACGGCCACCGGGAACATGACTTTCCACGCGAAGGCCATCAGTTGATCGTACCGGAAGCGCGGCAGCGTGCCGCGAATCCAGATGAACAGGAACAGTAGTGCGCCCGTCTTGGCCGCGAACCAGAACAGCGGCAGCAGCGCTCCCTGCAGAACCGGAATCAAAAACGCCACGGCCAGCAGGAAGAACACCGCCGCCACCACCGGCAGCGTCACACGGTCGAGCCGGCGCGCAGGATTCAGCCCGTGGTATAAACTGATCGCGGCGGCCAGCAGAAATACAACCGCCGGCACAAAATTCGAGCCCGCCGACGCCGGCCACAGCGGCAGCCATCCGCCCAGGAACAACGTGGTGGTGATGGCGCAGACCGTGATCATGTTCGAGTACTCGGCCATGAAGAACGCCGCAAACTTCATGCTGCTGTACTCGGTGTGAAAGCCGGCCACCAGCTCGTTCTCCGCTTCCGGCAGGTCAAAGGGCACGCGGTTGGTCTCCGCAAAGGCCGCGATCAGAAAGATGATGAAGCTGAAGATCTGCGGCATGGGCGTCTGGAAAATACTCCAGCGCGGAATGAATCCCAGATAATATCCGGCCTGGCCCTCCACGATGTGGCGCAGGCTCAGGCTGTTCGCCAGCAGCAGCGGCGCGGCCACCGCCATGCTCAGTGGCAATTCGTAGCTGATCATCTGCGCCGAGCTGCGCAGCCCCCCGATCAGCGCGTACTTATTATTCGAAGCCCACCCCGCCAGCGCGATTCCATACACGCTGACCGAAGAAACCGCCAGCACGAACAGGATGCCGATGTTCAGATCGGCCAACTGCATCCAAGTGCTGTCCCCGAAGATGTGAATCTCGCCGCCAAACGGAATCACCGAAATCGATAGCAGCGCCATGGTGATGGCGAAGAACGGCGCCCCCAGGTACAGAAACTTGTTGACGTAGGGCGGAATCAGGTCTTCCTTGGTGATGAGCTTGATGACGTCCGCCAGCGGCTGCAACAGTCCGTGGGGGCCGACGCGCGAAGGTCCCATGCGCACCTGAATGTGCGCGATGACCTTGCGTTCCACCCATTGCAGGTACGCCAGCGTGGTGAGGAGCACAGCCGCCACTACCACAGCCTTGATCAGGCTCAGGAGGAAGAAGTTCATTTATGGGTTGCCGTGGCTCTCCACCACAGAGTTCAGTACTTTAGAATAGCGCCCTAGCGTGCCCGAAGTGAATAGATTCTCGTGGGCGGAGCGGATGAGCTCCGGGCGTCCATCCAGCGCAACGCGCCCGTTCAAGGCCGCGGTCTGCGCCGCGCCGCCCATTTCCAGGACCGGCATCGGGACGTCATATCCGCGCACGTTCTTGCGGATCTCTGCGAAGACGGTATCCGGAATCCATGGGCCCAGTTGGGCGGCCACACCCATTTCGCGGGCCAGCAGGCCTATGATCTCCAGGTCCGGCTTGGCGCCCATCGCGCCCACGGCTTTGCGCAGCCTCTGGACTTCGCCGCACACGTTGGTGACTGTGCCGTTCTTTTCGTAAGCCGAGGCGGCGGGGAATACGACGTCCGCGGCCTGCGCGGTTTCTGTCAAGAAGAGGTCGTGGACCACCAGAAATCGACCCTTGGGCCCCGGCCCCCGTCCGCGCAGCGGATCGGCTCCCACCACCCACAACACATCCAAGTCTTCCGACGCCACCATCTCCGGCAGCGCCAGGCCGGTCAGGTCGGGCAGCAAGTCCATATCCACCGCGCCGCGCGAATTCGAATCGTCCACCAGGCAAACATACTGCACCGGGATGCCGAGCGATTCGCCAAAATCCACCAGCCGCCGCACACCCTCGCCCTTGATCGCGTCGCCGAAAACCACCACCAGCTCCGGCTCGGCTTGCAGGCGGTCGCGGAGCGATTCCACCGCGTCCAGTTCTCCGCCCCCGGCCGCCCGCAGGCTGGCGGCGGCATAATTATCCTCGCGGACCGGCCCCGTAGTAACCACGTAGACGCGCGCCTGGTGGTGCCGGTAATTCGCGCGAATCTGGAACGACAGGAAAGGCTGCTCCAGCGCCAGGTCCGCGCCGATCACCAGTACCGCCTTCTTTTCGTACAGGTCGGCCGTAGTGGCCAGCTTGCTGTGTTTGCCGCTGAGGGCGTCGAACAGAGCAAGCACATCGCCGGTGCGATGGTGATCGATATTGCCTGTCCCCAGCACCTGCCGCGCGAATTTCTGCAAGTAGTAATTCTCTTCGTTGGTGGTGTGGTTCGACCCGATCACGCCGAACTTGCCGCCCCGCCCGCGGACCTCGTTGAACTTCGCCGCTACCGTCTCGATGGCCTTCGACCACGAGACTTCTTCCAGCTTCCCGTTCACCCGCGCGAGCGGCGCCAGCAGCCGCTCCGGATGATTGTAGAAATCGAAAGCGTAGCGCCCTTTGATGCACAGGAACTCGCCGTTGATGCCGGAGCGGTCGCGGTTATTGCCGCGGATGATTTCGTCGTTGCGCACGCCCAGGGTGGTCTTGCAGCCGTTCGAACAGTGCGTGCAGATGGTGCCCACGTGCTCCATCTCCCACGGGCGCGTGTGATAGCGATAGATGCCGCTGGTCAGTGCGCCCACCGGGCAGATGTCGATGCACATGCCGCATTCATCGCACTCCAGGTGATCGCCCTTGTTCGGCGCGATTTCGGAAACCACGCCGCGGTTGATTACGCCCAGCGCGCCCACCCCCATGCCTTCGTTGCAGATGCGCACGCAGCGATAGCACAAAATGCAGCGCGGATTATCGAAGAACACGACGGGCGAAAATTGTTTTTCGTCCACGTGGACCTTCATCTCCGTAAAGCGGCTCTCGCCCGCGCCGTAGCGGAAGGTCATGTCCTGCAATTCGCATTCGCCGCCCTTGTCGCACACCGGGCAATCCAGCGGATGGTTGGCCAGCAGGAACTCCAGCATGGATTTGCGCGCGGCGGCCACTTGCGGCGTTTCCGTGCGCACCACCATGCCTTCAGCCACCGGCAGAGTGCAGGCCGTCATCAGCTTCGGCGCCTTCTCCACTTCCACCAGGCACATGCGGCAGGCAGCCTGCAGCGACAGCCCTTCGTAATAGCAGAAGGCCGGCACTTCGATGCCGGAGTGTTTGGCGGCGTCGATGACCAGCGTTCCGGGCGCCGCCTGGATGGCCTTGCCGTCGATCGTAAGGTTTACTAAGTCAGCCATCTTTACGCGGGCACCAACCGCCCCGCCTCTTCATACGGGCACGGTTTCCCATTCAAATGATCTTCAAACTCGTGATAGAACTTCTCCACAATCGATATCGTCGGCAGCGCCGCCGCGTCCCCCAACGGGCAAAACGTCTTGCCCAGCATATTCTTCGCCAAATCGCCGATCAGCGCGATATCGCTGCGTTGCCCCATGCCATCGTGAAAGCGTTGCAGCAGCTTACGAATCCACGTGGTGCCCTCGCGGCACGGAATGCACCAGCCGCAGCTTTCATGCGCATAAAACCGCATGATGCGCAGCGCCGCTTTCACCATGCAGGTATCTTCGTGCATGATGATCACGCCGCCCGACCCGAGCATGGTCTTGGCCTTGGCCATCGCGTCGTAATCCATGGTCAAGCCGTCGCACTCCGCCGCCGTCAGCACCGGGCACGACGAGCCGCCTGGGATAAACGCCTTCAATTTCTTGCCACCTAAAATGCCGCCGCCGACTTCCTCGATCATGGTCTTCACCGGGAAGCCCAGCTTCAATTCGTAAACACCCGGACGATTCACGTGCCCGGTCAGACAAGTCAGCTTCGTCCCGCCGGCCTTGGGCACGCCCAGCGCCGCGAAAGCCGCGCCGCCATCGCGGATGATCGCCGGCACCGCACAGTAAGTCTCCACGTTGTTCAAAATCGTGGGACACTGGAACGCTCCCACTACCGCCGGAAACGGCGGCCGTATGCGCGGGATGCCGCGCTTACCTTCGAGCGACTCCAGCAGCGCAGATTCTTCGCCGCATTCGTAGGCGCCCGCGCCGGTATGCGTGTATAAGTCGAAATCGAAACCCGTGCCGCGGATGTTCTTGCCCAGGTACCCATGCGCGTAGGCCTCCGCGATGGCCTTATCCATGATCTCGATCAGGTAGCGATACTCGCCCCGGATATAAATGTAGCCCGCGTGCGCACCGACAGACAGGCCCGCGATCAGCGCGCCCTCGATTAACTGGTGCGGATCGTTCTCCATCAGCAGCCGGTCCTTACAGGTGCCCGGCTCGCTCTCATCCGCATTCACCACGATGTACTTCGGCTTGGGCGAGTTGCGCGGCACAAAGCTCCACTTCATGCCGGTGGGAAATCCCGCGCCGCCGCGCCCGCGCAGGTTCGAGATCTTCACTTCATCGATGATCTGCTCGGGCTTCATGCCCGCGGCCTTCTCGAAGGCCTGATAGCCGTCGTCTGCCAGATAAGTGTCGAGCGACGCGGAGTCCGGCTTTCCGAAGCGGCGCGTCAGCACCTTGGTTTCGAGCGGATGCGGTTCGTTATACAGCATCGGATTACTGAATCTTCCTCAGGCTATCGAGCAGCCGGTCGAGCTTCTCGGGAGTCATCTGATGGTGAAAATCGTAATTCACCTGCACGGCCGGCGCCCACGAGCACGCCCCAATGCACTCCACTTCTTCAAGCGAAATCTGCCCATCGGCAGTCACTTCCTTGTGACCCACGCCGACTTTCTCGCAAGCATGCTCCCAAAGCTCCATGCCCCCGCGCAGCAGACAACTGATGTTAGTGCAGATCTGCACGTGGTACTTACCCTGCGGCTTCTTATGCAGCATGGAGTAGTAACCCACCACTTCATCCACCTGCAAAGGAGTCACTCCGGTCCGCCGCGCCACTTCTTCGATCAACTCCGGCGTCACCGCGCCAATCTCATCCTGCGCATACAGCAGCATGGGAATCACTGCCGAGCGCTGCCGCCCCGGCGGATAGCTGTTCAGCAGCTTGGCGAACCTGGCTTCTAACTCAGTTGAGAAAGTCATAAGAAACGGGTGAGGGTGCTAGGTGCTGGCAAGCTCGCTCCCCTCTCTACGGTGCGTAGGCCAGAACCCAGCACCCAGAACCCAGCACCCACTCTTCATCTGTCGCAGTCCCCCAGCACAAAATCCATGCTGCCAATCGACGCGATCACGTCCGCGATCAGCGTGCCTGTCACCATCCGCGGCACACCCTGCAGGTTGCCGAAACTCGGACCGCGCACGTGCACCCGGTAGGGGTGTGTCGTCCCGTCGCTCACCACGTAATAGCCCACTTCACCGCGCGGCGATTCGATGGCCTGGTAGACCTCGCCCGCCGGCACGCGAAAACCCTCCGTCACGATCTTGAAATGATAGATGAGCGCCTCCATCTGCGTCTTCATCTTCTCCCGGTCCGGCAGAACCACGTGCGGCGCGTCCGCCGTCCAGCGGCCGCCGGGCATGCCTTCGAGCGCCTGCTTCACAATCCGCGCGCTCTGCCGCATCTCCTCGATGCGCACCTGGTAGCGCGCGTATATATCGCCCTCGGTGCGCGTCGGAATCTCGAAATCGAATTTGTCGTAGCTCGAATAGGGCTGGCTCTTGCGCATATCCCACTTCAATCCCGCGGCCCGCAGCATGGGTCCGGTCACGCCCAGATCCAGCATATCTTCGAGCGAGATGTAACCGACGCCGCGCGTGCGCCCGATCCAGATGCGATTGTTCGTCAACAGTTCTTCGTACTCGTCCACCTTGCTCGGAAACGCGTCGATAAAGGTGCGCACGCGCTGCTGCCATCCGCGCGGCGGCTCCAGCGCCAGCCCGCCGATGCGGATGTAGCTGGTCATCATGCGCTGGCCCGAGTACATTTCGAAGATCCGCAGGATGTCTTCGCGCTCCCGGAAGCAATACAGGAACACGCTCATCGCCCCGATATCGATGGCGTGCGTGCCCAGCCACACCAGGTGGCTGTTCAAGCGGGTCAACTCCACCAGCATCACGCGCGTCCATTGCGCCAGCGGCGGAATCTCCAGCCCCAGCAGTTTCTCCACCGCCAGGCAGTAGCACAGGTTGTTCGAAAGCGGCGCCAGGTAATCGATGCGATCGGTCAGCGTGACCGCCTGTTGGTACGTCTTGACCTCGAACTCCTTCTCAATGCCGGTGTGCAGATACCCGATATCGGGCTGGCACTTGACGATGGTCTCGCCATCCAATTCCAACTGCAGCCGCAGCACGCCGTGCGTGGACGGATGCTGCGGACCCATGTTCAGCGTCAGGCTGCGCGGCTTCGCGCTATGCGCCTCTTCCGCCGCGGCCTCGGGAATCGTGGGAGTGACTGTATCGCTCACGTTCGTTCCTGTCTCAAACCCTATCGCCGGTTACGTTGTAATCCTTGCGCAGCGGGTGCCCCTCCCAATCGTCCGGCAACATAATGCGCCGCAGATCCGGATGGTTCCGGAACCGCACGCCGAACAGATCGAAAGTTTCCCGCTCGAACCAGTTCGCCCCGCGCCATACTTCCGTCACCGAATCGATCTGCGGATCGGCGCCCGGCAAGCGGCACTTCAGGCGCAGCCGTTCGTTGCGGTCCAAAGAGTGTAGATGATACACCACCTCGAAACGTGGCTCGGCCGGATACCAGTCCACGCCCGTGACTGTACTCAAGCGCACAAAGCCAAGGTCGTATTTCAAAAACCCGCAGACGCTTACAATCTTTTCGGGAGCGATCTCAATCGTCAGTTCGCCCCGGTCGAGCTTGGCCGCAACCACCGCGCTCGGGTCGAACGCTTCTAGTGCCGCCGCCGTGGCGTGTTCTTTCAGATTTTCAGGAAGCATGCGATTGGGTTACCGTTTCCGCGGCTGGCCGGCGCCGGACCAATCCAGGGCGCCTTTTTTCCAGATGTAGAAAAAGCCCCCGAGAACCAGCGCGATGAAGAGCAACATTTCGAAAAACGCGAACATCTTCAGTTCCCGGTAGACCACCGCCCACGGGTAAAGGAAGATGGCTTCAATATCGAACAAGATGAACAGCATGCCCACCAGGTAGAACTTCACGCTGAAGCGCTCGCGCGCGCTGCCGGTGGGCGTGATGCCGCATTCATACGGCATGTCCTTCACGCGATTCCGGACTTTGTGGCCCAGAATGTACGAAATGCCAATCATGCCGGCGGCCACCGCCATGGCGATGAACGCCTGAAGCAGCACGGGCCAGTAGGTTTCCGCGTAGTTCTCGGGCATCTGTGTAAATTTGACTATAATGGTTGCCAAAGAACAGTGTCAACCAACGCGCAAATCGAGGTGGCGATCAATGGAGAGATCCGGTCGATTCCGCACGGCCGGACAATTCGCGATTTGCTGGAATTGTTGCAACTCGATCCGGCCCGCGTGGCCGTGGAGCTAGACCGCCACATCATCAAACCGCACGATTGGGGCACCACGCCGATTGCAGATGGCGCCCGCCTGGAGATCGTGCAGTTCGTCGGCGGCGGCTAGTGGGGCAGGCACTCTGCCTGCGGCGGCCTCCCAGGCCGCCCCGCAGTGCGTTACTTCACGGAGGGTCTGGCAGCCGCTTCTTTGGCGAGCAGCCGCTCCGCCTGACGATCTCCGCCATTGGCTTCTTGGGCCGTTTGCGCGGGCGTCTCTTTGGCTTCCTGCGCGGCGGCCAACGCGGCCTGCGCGGCGGCCAACGCGGCCTGCGCGGCGGCCAACGCGGCCTGCGCGGCGGCCAACGCGGCCTGCGCGGCAGCGCTCAATTGAACCGTGTCGGTGGTGGCACTAGTTGCGGCAGGCTGCGATTTCGACTGGGTCGATTTCGGACTCGAGGTTGCCGTCGTCTGGGCCAACGGTTGGGCTGGCGTTGCGTTTGATATGGCATTCAGCATCGGGGTTCTCCTCCATAATGCATCTCGGCCATTCCGGGCACTTCGCCGTGCTACCGTAGGCCAAGAGGGGGCCAGAGAACAATCGCCGTGTCCATCGCCTACTACAAGCTGCCCAACGGCCTGCGCGTGATCCTCTCGCCCGATTACACCGCGCCCACGGTGGTCACTGCGGTCTACTACCGCATCGGATTTCGCGTCGAGCCGCGGGACCGCACCGGCTTCGCGCACCTGTTCGAGCACATGATGTTTCAAGGCTCCCGCAATCTGGGCAAGATGGAATTCATCCGCCTGGTGCAGCAGAACGGCGGCGTCCTCAATGGGTCCACGCGCTTCGATTTCACCAATTACTTCGAGCTGCTCCCTTCCAACAAGCTCGAAACCGCGTTGTGGGCCGAGGCCGACCGCATGCAGGGCCTCGCCATCACTGAAGAGAATCTCAAAAACCAGCAAGATGTCGTCATCAACGAAGTCGAAGTGAACGTCCACAACCAGCCTTACGGCGGGTTCCCCTGGCTCTGGATTCCGCAATACGCCAACTCCAACTGGTACAACTCCCACAACTTTTACGGCGAGCTGAAAGATATCGAAGCCGCCACCCTCGCCGAGGTTGACGCGTTCTTCAAAACCTACTACGCGCCCAACAACGCCGCCCTTGCCATCGTAGGCGATTTCGATCCCGGCGAAGCCACCGCGATGATCGCGAAATATTTCGCCGGAATTGCGCCGGCCACGCTGCCGCCGCCGCCCGACCTCACCGAACCGCGCCAGGAAGAGGAGAAGATCGCCACGCGCCCGGATCCCCTGGCGAACCGTCCGGCTCTGGCCTTCTCCTATCACATGCCGCCGCGAAGCTCGCCCGAATACTTCGCCATGGGCCTGCTCGACCAGATGCTGGTGCAGGGCGACGATAGCCTCCTCTACCAGGAACTGGTCAAAAAGCGCGGGTTCACCGGCGAGGTGTCCGGGGCCATCAACGAGCTGGGCAACATGTTCGATTACGATGGCCCCATGCTGTGGACCGCCGCGCTCTTCCATGACGCTACCGTCAAGCCCGAGCAGATCCTGGCGGCCGTCGATACGGTCGTCGAAAGCCTGCAGTCCAAGCCCGTAGAACAAAGCCTGGTAGATCGCAGCATCACCAAGATGCGCTCAAACCTCTACGACATCCTGACGCAGTTCGGGGGCTTCGGCCGCGCCGACCTGATGGCCTGCTACGCGCTGTTCGACGACGACCCCGCCCAAATCGATTCACTCGAAGTGGAATTCCGCAAGGTGACGCCCGCGCTCGTCGAGCGGACCGCGCGCGAGTATCTGCGCCAATCCAACCGCACCGTGCTGCTGATCGAGCCGGGCGCCGAGGAGTCCAATTGAACCCGACTGCCACGTCCACCGTCCCCAGGGAGACCCCGCCGCAAGGGCCGCCGCCCAAGCCTTTCCATCTGCCTGCCACCACGGATTTCACGCTGCCAAATGGCATCGCAGTGACCATGGTCCCGTACGGGACGGTGCCTAAAGTCGCCATGCGGCTTGTCGTGAACGCGGGAGCCATCGATGAGTCCGCCGGGCAGGTGTGGCTGTCGAAGCTCAATGCCGCGTTGATGAAAGAAGGCGCCCGCACACGCTCTGCGGAGCAGGTCGCACGGGAAGCCGCCGAAATGGGCGGCCAGGTCGAAATCGCCGCGGGCTCCGACTTTACCTCGGTGGGCGGCGTGGTGCTCTCCGATTTTGGTCCGGAATTCGTGGCGCTGCTGGCGGATGTGCTCACCGCTCCTTCGCTCCCCGCATCGGAGCTGCCCAGGCTGAAGGCCGACTTGCAGCGGGAGCTCTCAATCGACAAATCGCAGCCGGAGGCGCTTGCCCAGGAGCGCTTCGCCCAAGCTTTGTTTCCCGAT
>Ga0335078_10012886_pt1 | contig 12389 bp, 9 predicted proteins | sample Lox_Sample_32_FD_206711 | JGI IMG/M metagenome (GOLD analysis project Ga0335078, IMG submission 206711) | Soil microbial communities from Loxahatchee National Wildlife Refuge, Florida, United States - Lox_Sample_3.2 | ecosystem: Environmental > Terrestrial > Soil > Wetlands | place: USA: Florida... | reverse complement strand
ATTTTCAGTGACTGTAAAGTATCGCCCATGACGCCGCCACCCGCAATCGAAACCGACGGACTGACCAAGCGCTTCGGAGCGTTCACGGCGGTGGCGGATCTCGACCTGCGCGTCGAGACCGGGACCGTGGTCTCGCTGCTCGGGCCCAACGGCGCCGGCAAGACGACGACCGTGCGCATGCTGGCCACGCTCCTGCGTCCGGACGGGGGCAGCGCGCGCGTGGGCGGTCACGATGTCGTCCACGAGGCCGCGCAGGTCCGGCGGCTGATCTCGCTCACCGGTCAGTTCGCCGCGCTCGACCCCAACCTCACCGCGCGCGAGAACCTGGTCTTGATGGCGCGCCTGCGCGGCCGCGGGCGCCGGGACGCGGCCGGGGAGACCGAGCGCCTGATCGAGCGGTTCGCGATCGGCGAATTCCGTGACCGGTTGGTCAAGAAGCTGGCCTGATCGACACCCCGCACGTGCTCGTGCTCGACGAGCCGACCACGGGTCTTGACCCGCGCAGCCGTCAGGTCGTGTGGTCGACCATCCGTTCGCTCGTGGACGAGGGCGTGACGCTGTTGCTGACGACCCAGTACCTCGAGGAGGCCGATGCGCTCGCGGATCGCGTCGTGCTGATCGACCGCGGCCGCGAGGTCGCCGCCGGCACGCCGGCGCAGCTGAAGACGCAGGTCGGCGCGCAGCGGGTCGACGTGATCGCCGCCGACGCCGCCGAGTTCGAGCGCCTGCGCGCGCTGCTCTCCTCACGCTTCGAGATCTCGACCTCGGCCGAGCAGCGCACGATCTCGGTGGCCGCGCCCGACGAAGCCGACGACCTGGCCCGCGTCGCGGCGGCGGTGGCTGAGGACGGGATCGCGGTCGACGAGATCGCGCTCCGGCGTCCGACGCTCGACGACGCCTTCCTGGCGTTGACCGGCCACATGGCGCACGAGGAGGACGAGATGCCCTCGGAGGTCGCGGCATGAGTGCGGTCCGAGCCACAACCCTGCTCACCGTGCGCAGCCTGCGGGCGATCCCGCGGGTACCCGAGCGCCTGCTCGACGTGACGATCCAGCCGATCGTGTTCATCCTGCTGTTCCTGTACGTGTTCGGCTCGGCGATCCACGTACCCGGCGTCAGCTACAAGGACTACCTGTTCCCGGGGATCATCGGGCAGTCGCTCGCGTTCGGGATCATCGGCGCCGGCGTCGCCACCTCGCACGACATGGCCGAGGGCGTGATCGACCGCTTCCGCTCGATGCCGATCAGCCGGCTGTCGATCATCAGCGCCCAGGTGATGGGTCAGTTCTGCGAGCAGGTGCTGGGCATGACGATCGTCGTCGTGTTCGGCCTGATCCTCGGCTGGAGCCCGCACCTGACGGCCGTCGACGCCGTCGAACTCGTGGCGCTGATGGTGCTCGCGATGCTCGCGTTCACGTGGATGGGCGTGCTGCTCGGGATGCTCGTCCGCTCGCCCGACGCGATGCAGGGCATCGGCTTCATCGTGATCTTCCCGCTCGCGTTCCTGGCCGGGACGTTCGTGCCCATCGCCGGCATGGATGCGGTGCCGCGCGCGATCGCGCAGTGGGACCCGATCTCGGCGCTGGTCGGCACCGTGCGCGGGCTGACCGAGGGCGTGCACACGAGCGGCTCGTGGCAGCTCGCCCACCCCGAGGCGGCGATGGCGCTGTGGTGCCTGGTGATAATCGCGGTGTGTGTGCCGCTGGCGCTGCGGCGCTTCAACCGCACGCTCGCCGGCTGAGGCTGCGAAGCCCGGCCGGCGGGCCGCGGTACTTGGGAGATAACTCGCGCATACCTCGAGTTATCTCCCAAGCGGACACTCAGGCGGGCTGCCGCGCCGGCGTCTCGATCACGCCGTCGGCGGCCTGCCACTGTTGGAGCACCATCAGCGACCCGTCGATGATCCGGTCGATGAACATCTTGGTGTCGTTCAGCCGCGGGAACTGCGCCTCGGGCACGTCCACCTCGAGGAAGCGGCACAGCGGCTCCCACCCCTCCTGGACGCTCCACACGAGCAGCCGGTCCTCGGGGACGTTGCGCTGGACCTGCTCCTGATAGCGGGCGATCTGATCGGCCAGCTGTCCCGGGCGCAGCTCGGGGCCACTGAACACGCCCTGGGCGGCCCACATCCTCCGCATGAGATCCATATAAACGCGCCACTCGGGATCGACGACCTCGCGCGCCTTCGAGAGGTGGGCCATCGCCGAGGGGCCGTGGAACAGGCCCCAGATCGTGTCGAGCATGCTCTGCTCCCAGGCCTGCGGGTCGCGGGCGCTGAGCACGACCTTCGCGTCCGGGTAGGCGTCGGCCAGCTCGCGATAGAAGAAGGCACCCGGCCAGTCGACCGTCGACTCGTGCTCGCCGAACACCTGGTCCCAGTCGACCTCGCCGTCGATCGCCGCCTCCCACTGCCTCGCCAGCGGCAGGTCGGTGAGCACGTTGACCATGTGGTAGCAAGGCCCGAACCCGAGCATCTCGAGCGCGACCTTCTGGGATAGCGTTCCGGTGCGGGGCAGTCCGGCGCCGATGACTTTCATGTGGTACCTCCAGGTTCGCCTGTGGCTGTGCCGCTCACGGATCGAACAGCACGCCGGGGTTTAGCGCGCCGGTCGGATCGATCGCAGCCTTCGCGCCCCGCAGCGCGGTGGCGAACGGCTCGGGCCGCTGGCGGTCATACCACGGCCGGTGATCGCGGCCGACCGCATGGTGGTGGGTGATCGTGCCGCCGCCGGCGATCACGGCCTCGGCCGCGGCTCGCTTGATCTCGGCCCATTGCTCGAGTTCCTCGCCGCGGCGGGCCGGCGCGAGGATCGTGTAATAGGGGGCGGGGCCGTCGGGATAGACGTGCGTGAAGCGACAGGTGACGGTGCCCGCGCCACACGTTCTCGCGACCGCGTCGGTCGTGTGGGCGACCACGCGCTGATGAAAGTCGGCGAAGCGATCCCAGGTGATCGCGGTCTCGAACGTCTCGGACAGCACTCCGATGGCTACGAACACATCGCGCAGGTAAGGGGCGCCCAGGAACGCCTCACGCCAGCTACCGACCGAGCCGCCGTCCTTTGACCCGCGGCGCTCCCACGACCCGCCGTGGTCCGCGCAGCACTCGAGCGCTGTCGTCATCCAGCGCTCGACGTCATGGTCGGCCGACTCGAACCCGAGCACGAGCAGCGCGTACGAGCCGTCGCCGGCGCCCGTGACCTCGGCCTCGCGGGCGTCGATCAGCCGGCAGTTCGTGGGATACAGACCCGACTGCGACAGCGCCCTGACCGCTTCGACGCCGGCGCTGAAGTCGGCGAATTGCACGGGCGTCGTCGCGCGATGCGTCGGGCGCGGGCGCACCCTGACCCACGCCTCGGTGATCACCCCGAGCGTGCCTTCAGATCCGATCAGCATGCGGTCGGGCGAGACGCCGGCGCCTGAGGCGGGCAGCCGCCGCGACTCCCACACGCCCGCCGGCGTGAGCGCCCGCACCGACTCGACGAGGTCGTCGATGTGGGTGTAGAGCGTGGCGAAGTGGCCGCCGGCGCGGGTGGCGATCCATCCCCCGAGGGTCGAGAACTGAAACGACTGGGGGAAGTGGCGGAGGGTGAGCCCGTGCTCGGAGAGCTGCTCCTCGAGGCGCGGGCCGGTGGCGCCGGCCTGGATGCGCGCCGACAGCGATACGGGGTCGACCTCGAGCACCGTGTCGAGCGATTTCAAATCGATCGTTACGACCCCGGCGTAGTCCTTGCAGCCCGCCGCCTCGACGCCACCGACGACGCTCGTCCCGCCGCCGAACGGGATCACGGCGGCGCCCGCCGACACCGCCCAGTCGAGGACGGCTTGCGCCTCGTTCTCGCTACGCGGCCGCGCGACGACATCGGGAGGATGGTCGAACCGGCCGCGGAAGGCGCGGACGATGTCGCGGTAGGAGCGACCGTAGGCGTGCAGCGCGCGCTCGTAGTCGTCGGCGACGCAGAACGCCAACATGGATTCGGGTGGGCGCAGACGCGGTGCGGGCAGCGAAACGTCCGACAGCGGCACCGGCTGCTCGGGCTCGGGCGAGCCGAAACCGAGCCGACCGGTCAGGAACGCCGCCGCGTCCCGCAGCTCCGACAGTGAGGGCTGCTCGTCCTCGTATCCCCATCCCCAGTGTTTGAGCGCTCGCGCCACGGGGGCATCGTCCCATACGCTTCGCGCATGGAACTCGAGCAGCTGCGAGCGTTCGCGACCGTGGCCGAGGAGCTCCACTTCGGGCGCGCGGCGTTGCGCCTGCGGTGCTCGCAGCCGCAGGTCAGCCGGCGCGTGCGCGCGCTCGAGGACGAGCTCGGGCTCGAGCTGTTTGTGCGCACGCCCCGCCGCACCGCGTTGACCGACGCCGGCGCCCGGCTGCTCGAGGACGCCCGCGACACGCTCGCGGCTGCCGAGCGGCTCGAGCGGCGTGCCGCGACCGCGGGCCGGAACGCGGGCGGACGGGTCGTCGTCGGGTTCGTCTGGAGCACGCTCGGCGCCCACGTCGCCCCGCTGATCGCGGCCGCCGGCGAGCGCTACCCCGAGATTGAGCTGTCGGTTTGCCAGCTGCGGTTCGTCGAGATCGTCCCGGCGCTCCGCCGTGGCGACGTCGACCTGGCGATCGTACGGGCACTGTTCGACGACAGCGAGATGATGGAGGTGACGCTGAGACGCGAGCCGTCGGTGCTGGCGATCCCGGCCGACCACCCGCTGGCCGCCGCCGACACCGTGGCGCTCACCGAGCTCCACCGGTTGCCGATGGTCGCGCTGCAACGGGACCTCGCGCCGCGCCCGTACGACGCCGTGACGGCCGCCGCGGCCGAGCTCGGAATCGAGTTGCGGATCGTCCAGCAGACCCGTTCGCCGTCCGAGGCGCTCGCGCTGGTGAGCGCCGGGATCGGGGTCTACCGGCTTCCGTCGAGCGCCGCCCACCCGCACCCGGGGGTCGTCTACCGCGAGATTGAGGCCGCGCCGAGTCGGCTCGTCCTCGTCCGCCGTCCCGAGCCGCCGCCGCCCGCGGTCGCGGCGATCGCCGGAGTGGCCGGAGAGGTGTTCGGCGATGCGGATTATGCATCGAACAATGGCGCCGGTGCTCTAGAAACCAGCTCGCCGGCTACCTAGCCTCGGAGTCCGTGCCGGCTTCGGTGGGAAGGCGCCTGAGGGCGTCCACGCGGCTGCGTGCGCTCGTGCTGCTGTGGCACGCGAGCGTGACGCTCAGCGTGCTCGCCGTCGTGTTCGTGATCGCCGAGGGGGTGCTCCCCGTGCTCGTCCTGGTCCTGATGGGTCGGGTGACCGGCGCGATCCCGGACGCGGTCACGTTCGGGCTGTCCTCGTCCGCGGGGCAGCGGCTGATCGTGACCCTGGCCCTCGCCGGCGGTGCGTACGCGCTGTCGCTGCTGCGCGGACCGTTCGAGGATGCGCTCACGACGGCGGCCGCGGCCCGCGTCGACGTGCTCATGCAGCGGCAGCTGGTCGAGGCTGTCTCCGCGCCCGCGGGAATCGAGCACCTCGAGGACCAGCAGGTGCTCGAGCAGCTCTCGTCCGCTCGCGGCGAGCTTCTCGGCGGTAAGCCGGAGGGCGCGCCGATGGCGCTCGTATCGCTGCTCGGGGACCGCCTCACGGGTGTGCTGGCGTGCGTGGTGCTCGCCACCTACCGCTGGTGGCTCGGCCTGGCGCTGCTGATGACGTGGCTCGCGGTCCGGCGCCCGCTCGGCAGGCGGGTCCGGTTCCAGGCCACGCGGGCAAGGCAGGCCGGAGCGCCGCTCCGGCGGAGCTGGTACCTGCTCGGCCTCGCCTGGCGTCCGCCCGCGGCCAAGGAGATGCGCGTCTTCGAACTTGGTGACTGGACCGCAAACCGTCACCGCGAGGAGTGGCTCACGGGGATGAAGCCCACCTGGGAGGAGTTGCGGCGGCTGTCAAAGCAGGTCTGGCTGGCCGGGGCGCTCGTGCTCGCCGCATACGCGCTCGCGACCGGCCTGCTCGGATATGAGGCAGACCACCAGGAGATCTCTTTGCGAACGCTGGCGACGATGCTGATGATGCTCCCGGCGACGATGGCGGTGGGGTCGATCACGATGGCCGACATCAGCCTGGCGCAGATGCTGGCGGCGCTGCCCGATCTCGATGCGCTGACGAGTTCGCTGCGCCCCGGCGGGACTGTCGCCGAAGGTGGGGCGCTGCCGGCTGCGGGCTTGCCGCGCCGCCACGTGCGGTTCGAGCGCGTCAGCTTCGCCTATCCCGGCCGGCCCGAGCCGGTGCTGCGCGACCTCGAGCTCGAGCTGCCGCTCGGCGAGTCGCTCGGACTGGTTGGCATCAACGGCGCCGGCAAGACGACGCTGGTGACGCTGCTCGCCCGCATGCGCGAGCCAACCGCCGGCACGATCACCGTCGACGGGGTTCCGCTGACCCGGTTAGATGAGCGCGAGTGGCAGCGCCAGGTGGCGGTCGTCTATCAGGACTTCGCGCGCTTCCCGTTCACCGCCGCCGAGAACGTGGGCTTGTTCGCCGACGGCCCACCGGATCCCGGGCGGCTCGTCACCGCCGCCGAGCGCGCCGGCGCCGCCGAGATCATCGAGGAGCTTCCCCACGGCTGGGACACGGTGCTCTCGCCCCACTACGCGGGCGGCGTCGGACTGTCGGGCGGCCAGTGGCAGCGGATCGCGCTCGCCCGCGCCCTGTACGCGGTGCAGAAGGGCGCGCGCGTGCTCGTCCTCGACGAACCGACCGCGCAGCTCGACGTGCGTGCCGAGGCGGCGTTCTACGACCGCTTCCTCGAGCTCACTGCCGGCGTCACCAGCGTCGTGATCTCGCACCGCTTCGGCAGCGTGCGCCGCGCTCACCGGATCGCGGTCCTCGATGGAGGCAGGGTCGCCGAGCTTGGCAGCCACGACGAGCTGGTCGCCGCCGGCGGCCGGTATGCGGACATGTTCCGGGTCCAGGCGGAGCGGTTCGCGTGATCTCCACCTGGCGCCGTCTCGCCGGCGTGCTCATCGGCACCGGCTTCCGGGCCTCGCGGTGGACAGCGATCGCGTGCCTGGTGATGAGCCTGCTGGCGGCCGCGGCCTCGGTCACCTACAGCATCGGCTTCAAGGTGATGATCGACGCCGCCACCGCCGGCGAGACCACGCGGATCGCGCTCGGTGCGGCGCTGATCGCGGGCCTGTTCACGCTGAGCTGGCTGCTGGCGCTCCTGTCCGCGACCGAGGGCTCGGTGCTGACCGACCGGACGAGTCTCGCGCTCGGCGTGCGGATCGCGCGCCTGGCGGCGACGCTGCCAACGGTCGAGCACTTCGAGCGTCCCGAGCTGCTGGCGCGGCTCGAGCAGCTGACCTCGAACCGGCGCACGCTTGCCGGCGCGCCGCGCCAACTGATCGGGCTGACCGGACAGGCGACGCGAGCGATCGCCATCGTCGTCCTGCTGGCGACGATTTACCCGCCGGTGCTGGTGGTGCCGCTGCTGGCGGTCGCGCCTGCGCTGTCGGACCGCCGCGCTGGCCGCGTGCAGCAGCAGGCTGACGACTCGTTGGCCTCGGATCGCCGTCTCCTCGACGAGCTGTTCGGCCTTGCCACGAGTGCGAACGAGGCGCGCGAGCTGCGCACCTACGGGATCACCGACGCGCTCGCGGCCCGCCACGCCGCGCTCGCCGAACGCGTCCGCCGCCGGGCGGTCAGGGCCGCGCTCGTCAGTGCAGGCTGGGAGGCGCTCGGGTGGCTGGTGTTCGCCGCCGGCGTGGTGGCGGCGATCGTCGTGCTCGTGCTGCAAGCCGCCGACGGCCACGTCAGCCCGGGCGAGGTCGTGATGGCGGTGACGCTAATGCGGCGCGCCCAAACTCAGATCTCCCGCTCGACCGATACCGCCGGGAACCTCAACACCTCGCTCGGCGCGGCGCGGCAACTGCTGTGGCTCGAGGACCTCGAGCGCTCGCTGCGGGTGACCGATGCGCGGCGCGTGGCCGTGCCCGAGCGCCTGCGATCGGGGATCGTGCTCGACGGGCTCACGTTCGCGTATCCCGGCGCCGCGGATAGGACCGCGCTCGGGCCGGTGTCGCTCGAGCTTCCCGCCGGCCACGTGATCGCGCTTGTCGGCAGGAACGGCGCCGGAAAGACGACGCTCGTGAAGCTGCTCGCCGGCATGTATCCGCCGACCGCTGGCCGGATCCTCGTCGACGGCGCCGAGCTCACACAGTTCGAGGTAAGTGAGTGGCGCTCGCGGCTGACCGCCGCCTTCCAGGACTTCGTGCGCTTCCAGCTGCGATTGCGCGAGAGCGTCGGCGTCGGCGACCTTGAGCGGATCGGACACCACGACCGCGTGCGCGGATCGCTCGCGCGCGCCGGATCCGGGTCGCTCGAGCAGGAACTTCCGGATGGCCTCGAGACGCATATCGGCAACCGGTACACCGCCGGCCAAGAGCTCTCGGGCGGTCAGTGGCAGCGGCTCGCACTGTCGCGCGGCCTGATGCGCGAGGCGCCGCTCCTGGTCGTGCTCGACGAGCCGACGGCGAGCCTCGACCCGCCCACCGAGGCGGCGCTGTTCGAGCGTTACACGCGCGCCGCCCGAGAGCTGAGCGCCGCCTACGGCACGATCACGCTGCTCGTCTCCCATCGCTTCTCGACGGTCCGGACCGCCGACCTCATCGTCGTGCTCGACGAAGGGAAGATCGTCGAGTCCGGCTCGCACCAGCAGCTGATCGCCGCCGGTGGCCTGTACGCCGAGCTATTTGCGCTTCAGGCTCGGGCGTACGCCTAACGACCGACCCCCAGGTACCGTGTGTGGCGTGGCGGTGTCTGCCGGAGTCCTCGCCCGTGGCCCCTGGGAACCCGACCAGGTGGCGGCCGCATGGCGTGAAGATCCGTTCGAGCCGCCGGGGGAGGCGACCGACGCCGCCGACGTCGCCCTCGACGCGCTTCGCCGCCGCGGCTCGCCGAGCCATGACGGGTTCGCGGCGCGGCTCGTCGATTTCGAGACGACGCCCGGTCAGTTGTCGCTCGAGCTCCAGCCGGTGCGGTGGGCGCTCAGGCTGGTTCCGGCGGGCGCGGCCCAGAGCCTGTCGATCCTGTGCATGGTGCGCGACGCCGAGGGCCGCTGGCTCGCGGGGCGCCGCGCGCAGTGGCTGGCGTCGTGGGCGGGGAGGTGGGCGCTCGGCGCCGGCGGATCGGTCGAGGTCGACGAGAACCCGGCCGAGACCATGGGCCGCGAGCTACGCGAGGAGTGGTCGGTCGAGCCCGAGCGGCTCCAGATCGAAGCCCTGCTGCTGCTCCCGAGCGAGCTCGTGCTGCTCGTCGGCCAGGCATGGCTGGCGGACGGCGCGACGGTCACCCCCGACCACGAGCACGAGGAGTTCGCGTGGTGGCCGACGGACCCATCGGAGTGGCCGGCCGAGGGCGATGAGCCACTGCGCCGGCTCGCCGGCCTCGTCTCCGCCTGATGTCCGATCGCTTCGCGCGTGTGGTCACGTTCCGGCGGCTCGAGGCCGTCTCGTTCTTTCACTCGTGCGTGTATACGGCGCTGCTGATCTGCGCGTTCGCGCTGCACAGCCCGCAACCCGAGACATTCATCTTCGGGATGGCCCACGGGCTCATCTGGATCGGGATGTCGCTCGTGTGCATCGCCGCGGCGCGCTACCGGATCATCCCGTACTGGCTCGCGGTCACCGTTGCCGTGCTCGGCGGACTCGGCCCATTTGCGGGGACGATCGGGTTCGTGATCGAGCAGCGCCGGCGTAGGCAGGAGCCGGTTTCCCGGCTACCCTCTCTGGTCGATGGCAGTCACTAGCGGCACTGTCCAGGTCGTCATGCCGGCGATGGGCGATTCCGTCGCCGAGGGCACCGTGCTGGAATGGCGTAAACAGGAGGGCGATTCGGTCGACGTCGACGAGACGCTCGTCGAGATCTCGACCGACAAGGTCGATGCCGAGGTCCCGTCCCCCGCTGCCGGCACCGTGGTCAAGATCCACGCCGCCGAGGGCGAGACCGTGGCGGTCGGCGCCGTGCTCGCCGAGATCTCGACCAACGGGGGCGTCGCCGCGGCGGATGCAGAGATGCCCGTCTCGGCCGAGTCGCCGCCGGCCACGCCCGAGGAGGCGGTCGCCGGCGCCCTCACCGAGGCCGAGCGAGCCGCTGCCGCCCAAGCCTCGACCGGCGAGCTGATCGACATCGTCACGCCGACCGGCGGCGAGTCGGTCACGGAGGGGACGATCCTCGAGTGGAGCGTCAAGGTCGGCGACGCCGTCAAGCAGGGCGACACCGTCGTCGAGATCTCGACCGACAAGGTCGACATGGAGCTGCCGGCGCCCGCGACCGGAACGATCGCCGAGATCCTCGCCCAGGACGGCGAGACCGTGCACGTCGGGCAGGTAATCGCGAGGATGCAGGCTGGCGCGGGTGCGACGAATGGCGCCGCCGCACCGGCCCCCGCAGCGTCCGCGCCGGCGACCACCACGCCCGCACCCGACGCCGCGAACATTTCCCCGGTTGCTCGTCGCGTCGCCGCCGAGCAGGGGGTCGACGTCAGCGGGCTCCACGGAAGCGCGCGCGGCGGCCGGATCGTCAAGGCCGACGTCCTTGCCGCCAAGGGCAACGGCGCGATGGCGGTAGCCCCGTCAGAAAAGCCCGCCGGCGCGCAGCTCATCAAGGGCGGCGCGGCCGCGCTCGCCCGTTACATGGACGAGAGCCGCTCGATCCCGACCGCGACCTCGTTCCGGACGCTGACCGTGACCGCTCTGAGCCAGCGCCGCGAACAGCTGAAACAAGCCGGTCACCGCGTCTCGTTCACCCACCTGATCGCGTACGCGATCGCGCGGGTCGCGACCGACGACATGGCCGTGATGGCCCACCACTTCGCCGACATCGACGGCAAGCCGCACCGGATCGACGACGGCGCCTGCAATCTCGGCCTGGCCGTGGACGTCGAGAAGAAGGACGGCACCCGCACGCTGATGGTCCCCGTGATCCGCGACGCGGGCCGCCTGAGCTTCAAGCAGTTTCTCGACGCCTACAACGCGCTCGTCGAGAAGGCGCGGACGAACACGCTCACCGCCGACGATCTCACGGGCGCGAACCTAACGCTCACCAATCCGGGCGGGATCGGCACGATCGCGTCGGTGCCTCGGCTGATGGTCGGCCAGGGGACGATCGTCGCCACGGGAGCGATCGGGTATCCGCCCGGGCTCGGACAGGTCGGCGAGGCGATCGGCGCGGAGAAGGTCATGACGATGACCTCGACCTACGACCACCGGATCATCCAGGGCGCCGAATCGGGACGGTTCCTCCAGCGGATCGAAGCGCTGCTCCAGGGTGAGGACGGCTTTTACGAGCGGGCGTTCGCGGACCTCGGCGTGTCGCTCGGACCACTCGCACCGACGCCCGAGGCCCGGGCGATCACGCCGCCGGCCGGCGTCCCCGCGATTCCGGCCGCTCCCGGACCCGCCGTTCTCGACGAGGAGCTGATGCAGGCAGTCCAGGCCGCCACCTCGCTGCTCAAGGCGCACCGCACGCACGGGCATCTCGCCGCCAAGCTCGACCCGCTTGGCCGCGAGCCCGAGGGCGACCCGGCGCTCGACCCGGTCCCGCTCGGGCTGACCCCCGAGCTGATGGAGCGGATCCCGGCCCGGATCCTCCGGATGTACGTGACCGGCGAGACGCTTGCGAACGCGCTCCCGCACCTGCGGGAGACCTACTGCGGGCCGATCGCCTACGAGATCGAGCACATCGCCTCCCACCGCCAACGCCTGTGGCTGCGCGAGGCGATCGAGTCGGGCAAGTTCCGCGCGCCGCTCACGGCCGACGAGCAGAAGACCCTGCTCCGCCGGCTGACCGAGGTCGACGCGCTCGAGCGCTTCATGCACAAGGCCTACCTCGGGCAGAAGCAGTTCTCGATCGAGGGTCTCGACATGACCGTTCCGATGCTCGACGAGCTGATCCAGCTCGCGGCCACCCGGGGCGCGCGCGAGGTCGTGATCGGGATGGCCCACCGCGGCCGCCTCAACGTGCTCGCCCACAACCTGGGCCGGCCGTACGACTCGATCTTCGCCGAGTTCGAGGGCTCCTCGACGCTCGAGGCGATCACCACGATCCCGCAGGGCGGCACCGGCGACGTCAAGTACCACCACGGCGCCCAGGGCTCCTATCAGCTCCCGAGCGGCGAGTCGATCATCGTCCGCCTCGAGTCGAACCCCTCGCACCTGGAGTTCGTCGCGCCCGTGGCGGCCGGTGCGACGCGGGCCGCACAGACCACGCGCCAGGGCCCGCACGCCCACCGCGAGACCAATGCCGCCGTGCCGGTGATCCTCCACGGCGATGCCGCGTTCCCCGGTCAAGGTGTGGTCGCAGAGACCCTCAACCTCCAGGCGCTCGATGGCTACACCGTCGGCGGGACGATCCACCTAATCCAAAATAATCAA
>Ga0335078_10012884_pt1 | contig 12390 bp, 12 predicted proteins | sample Lox_Sample_32_FD_206711 | JGI IMG/M metagenome (GOLD analysis project Ga0335078, IMG submission 206711) | Soil microbial communities from Loxahatchee National Wildlife Refuge, Florida, United States - Lox_Sample_3.2 | ecosystem: Environmental > Terrestrial > Soil > Wetlands | place: USA... | reverse complement strand
CGCCGACACGAGCGCCGGCACCACCAAGGGCCAGGGCAACGACGGATTCGGCGCCAAGTGGTGGCTGGTCGCACCGTCTGGCACGGCGATCACGTCAGGTGGCTCGACCACCCCGGCCTCGTCGGGCGGCCCCACCAAGCCGGCCTCGTCGGGCAGCCCCACCAAGCCGGCCTCGTCGGGCAGCCCCACCACGCCGGCCTCGTCGGGCGGATCCTCCAGCGGCTACTCGATGGGCGGCTGAGGCCCGAGACTCCCGGGGGCCGCCGGATGTCGGAGACCAAGGTCGGTGCCCGCCCCCGCGCGCGTGATCGGCGCGTTCGCGATTCGCCACCGGTGTGATCACCGTTCCGGTGGCCGTCGCGCCGGCCCGGCCGCGACCGAAAGGCCCGGCCGCGACCGAAAGGCCCGGCATGGCCGAGGTCGAGCGGTTCGCGGGGATCGGCCTCGCTCGGAAGGTTCGGGGAGCGCCGAGCGTCCTAGGTCTCTAGTGATCGCTCGAAAGGCACGCCTGCCGCTCGCCGCCGCGCTCTCGATGACCGCGCTGGTGGCGCCGGTGCACGCCCTCGCGCGCGTGCATCCCACGCGCTCGCACACGGCGCGCCCGCACGCCGCGCAGTCGCACACCGCGCCGTCGGACACCGCACAGTCGCACGCGCGAATCGCCATGATGGTGGCGCCGGCGACGCCACTGGTCGGTCATCCCGTGACCCTGGCCGTCCCGAACCCGCCGCCGAACGCGACCGACTATCGGTGGCAGGTCGCGGGCGCGCCGGCGGTTGACACGGGGGCCGCTCCGCACGCCACGGTGCGCTTCGCGACGCCGGGTGTCCACCGGGTCGACGTCCTCGTCACCAGCGGTGCCACCAGGCAACAGGCGGCTCTGACCGTCACGGTGCGGGCCGTGCAGGGGCATGCGCAGACGCACCACGCCGCGGGGTTAGCAAGCGCCGGCGGCGCGATCGGCGCCTCGTTCGCCCCACATGCCCATCTCGCCCGGCACTTGAGCGCTCACGCCGCCGCGAGTGACCCGACCGTGACGATCGCCGATTTCCAGTTCACGCCTGCGACGATCACCATCCACGTGGGTGACACCGTGACCTGGGTCAACAACGGCCCGAGCGCACACACCGCCACAGCCAACAACCACAGCTTCAACACCGGCGTGCTCCAGAAGGGGCACAGCGCGTCGCACACGTTCACAACTGCGGGAACGTTCACCTACATCTGCTCGATCCATCCGTTCATGCACGGAACCGTGATCGTGCTCGCGAATACGACCTCGACCACGCCGTCGACCAACTCGACGACTCCGACGACGACGACGCCGAGCACGACGGCCGGGGAGCTCCCGATGACCGGCTTCGCGCTGATCGCCACCGTGCTGGCCGGGCTCCTGCTGACCGGAGTCGGCCTCACGCTCCGCAAGCGGTCCCGCGCGTAGACCGCGGACCGCGGCGGCTGCGGACCGCGGCAGCGGCGGACCGCCCGCAACCGGCGGCGAGCGCCAACCGCGGACCGCCCGCAACCCACGGCGAGCGCCAACCGCCGACCGCCCGCAACAGCGGCGAGATGGGGGCTCTCCCCCATACCGGGGACGCATGCGCCGCGTCATCTTGGTCTGGCAGATCAGACCAAAGGAGGTTTCAGATGGTCACAGTTCAGGAGCACCCCAGGCCCGTCGCGGTCGCCGAGGCGCTGCTCGGATCCGACGGCCTCCCGCGGCTCCGCGTGCTCGTCGTCGACGATCACCCGGCGGTTCGTCTCGGGGTGCTGCAACTGCTCGACGACCAGCCCGACCTCGTCGTCGTCGACGCCGCCGCCTCGGCCGAGGAGGCGAGAGCGCTCGCCGAGCGGGAGCCGATCGACGTCGCGGTCGTCGACTACCAGCTCGGCTCGCGCAGCGGGCTGTGGCTCACCCGGATGCTGAAGCGGCTGGAGCGGCCGCCGCGCGTCGTGATCTACTCGGCGTACTGCGACGGCCCGCTGGCGGCGGCGTGCGTGGTTGCCGGCGCCGACGGCCTGGTGAGCAAGGGCGGCGTGGGCGCGGAGCTGTGCGATGCGGTGCGGGCGGTCGCGCGCGGGCACTCGCGGCTGCCGATCGTCCCCCCTACGTTGGCCGGCGCCATGCGACGCCGGCTTGGCCCTGATGAGCAGGCGATCTTCGGCATGTTGCTCGCCGGGATCGATCCGTCCGAAATCGCGAGCACGCTCGGAATCTCGCCGGCCGGACTCGACTCGCGCCGGTGGGCGATGCTGCACAAGCTCGAGGCATTGCGACCTGACCCGGTCGGCGCCCAGCGAGGCGGCGAGCGGACCGCCCGGCGCCGCTCGCCCGGGTGCTGAGTTGCTGCTTCACTGCACGTGAGCGCGATGAACGGCAACTCCTACGGGCCCGAGCGATCGGGGCGCCGGCGATACATCCCGCTGCTCTATCGGGTAGCCGGCGTCAACGCCCTGTTGCTCGTCGTGGCCGTCGGGGTCACGATCGTCGTGCTCGACCCCTCCAGGGTGTCGATGTTTCGCGTCGACGCGGAAGGAGCCGCGCTGATCGTGGCGCTGCTGCTGGTGGTGGCGATCAACGTGTATCTGGTCCGGCGCGTCGTCGGCCCGGTGCAGGCGCTGACCGCGCTCGCCCGGCGGGTCGACCTCGCCGGCCACGGCGAGCGGATGCCGGTGTCCGCCCCGGCCTCGGAAGCGGGTGAGCTGGCGTTGACGTTCAACGAGATGCTGGCCCGGCTCGAGGCCGAGCGGCGCGAGGCGACGGGCAAGGTCCTCGCCGGCCAGGAGGCCGAGCGCCTGCGGATCGCCCAGGAGCTGCACGACCAGGTCGGGCAGGAGCTGACCGCGGTGCTGCTCGGGCTGGCGCGCGTCGAAGCACGCGCTCCCAGCGACCTCCGCGACGACGTGGCCGAGGTCCAGGGCGCCGTCCGCACGAGCCTCGAGGACGTGCGGCGGATCGCGATCGAGCTGCGCCCCGAGGCGCTCGACGACCTCGGGCTCCAGAGCGCGCTCGCTGTCCTGTGCGAGCGCTTCGGCGAACGGTTCGGCCTGCAGATCAGGCAGCAGCTCGGCCAGCAGCTACCCGACCTCTCGCGCGAGGCCGAGCTTGTCGTCTACCGCGTGGCCCAGGAGGCGCTGACGAACGTCGCGCGCCACTCGGGCGCGGACGTCGCCGACCTGACGCTCGAGCCCGATCACGCCGTGCTCACGCTGACCGTCAGCGACGACGGAGACGGCCTCCCTGACGGCTATCAGCCCGGCACGGGAATGCGCGGCATGCGCGAGCGGGCGGCGCTCGTCGGCGCGAACCTCCAGATCGATCACGACCCCGACGCCGGGGGATGCCGAGTGCGCCTCGAGGTGCCGACGGAGAACAGCCGCGTCGCGGTCCGGAGGGAGAACGGGCGATGACCCCGCTCAAGACCCGCGTGCTGCTGGCCGACGACCACGCGCTGGTGCGGCGCGGGTTGCGCCTCGTCCTCGACGCCGAGCCGGATCTCGAGGTCGTGGCGGAGACCGGAGACGGCGCCGAGGCCGTTCAGCGGGCGCTCGAGCCTGAGGTCGACCTCGCGATTCTCGACATCTCGATGCCGCGGATGACCGGGTTGCAGGCGGCCCGAGAGCTCCACCGCCGCCGCCCGGCGCTGCGGATCCTGATGCTGTCGATGCACCAGAACGAGCGGTACCTGTACGAGGCGCTGAAGGCGGGCGCGTCCGGTTACGTGCTGAAGACGGTCGCCGATCGCGACCTGGTCGAGGCCTGTCGCGCGGCGATGCGCGGCGAGAAGTTCCTGTACCCGGGGGCGATGACGCCGCTGATCCGTGACCTGCTGCACGAGGCGCGGAACGATGGGGCGGTACGCGAGGACCCGCTCACAGCCCGCGAGACCGAGATCGTCAAGCTGATCGCCGAGAGCTACAGCACCAAGGAGATCGCGGAGGCGCTTGTGATCAGCGAAAAGACCGTCGACCGCCACCGCACGAACATCCTCGAGAAGCTGGGGATGCACGACCGGGTGGAGCTGACCCGGTACGCGATCCGGCACGGGCTCGTCGAGCCGTAGGTCGCGATGAGCTTCCGCGCGGCGGCCATCTGGTCGCTGACCTACGTCGCCGCAGCGCTCGTGTTCGGTGTGGCGCTCGGACTGCTGGCGGGCTGGAGCCTCGGCACGCAATTTCTCGCCGGCTATGTGGTCGAGAAGAGCCTGTCGGTCGACAACCTGTTCGTGTTCGTGATCATCATGACCACGTTCGCGGTCCCGGCCGAGCACCAGCCTCGAGCGCTGGCGATCGGGATCGCCCTCGCGCTCGTGCTGCGCGCGATCTTCATCGCCGCCGGCGCCGCCCTGCTCGCGGCGTTCTCGTTCATGTTCCTGATCTTCGGGCTCGCGCTGATCGCGACGGCCGTGCAACTGTTCCGCCACCGCGACCAGGATCCGTCGGTCGGCGACAACGCGCTGCTGAAGCTCGCACGCCGCCGACTGCCGCTGGCCGACCGCTACGACGGTGGCCGGATCGTGACGCGCTCGGGCGGCCGGCGGATGCTGACCCCACTGTTCATGGTGCTGCTCGCGATCGGGACGACCGACTTCCTGTTCGCGCTCGACTCGATCCCCGCGGTCTACGGGGTCACGCGCCACCCGTACATCGTGCTCGCCGCGAACGTGTTCGCGCTGCTCGGCCTCCGCGCTCTGTTCTTCCTCGTGTCGGGGCTGCTCGACCGGCTCGTGTACCTGTCGACGGGCCTGTCGGTGATCCTCGCGTTCATCGGCGTCAAGCTCGTGCTGCATTTCGCCCACCTGCACCACCACTCGGTCCCGGAGCTCTCGACCGGCGCGTCGCTGGCGGTGATCGTGGTGGTGCTCGCGGTCACGACTGTCGCGAGCCTCGCGCGGGTCCGCCGCGAGCCCCGACTCCGCGCGCACGCGGGATCTCTGCGAGCGACCCACGGCGACCGGCCCGGCGCAGATACACGCTAGCCCCCATGGTGGGGGCGGGCCACGCGGACGATCCTGTTCGAAACATTCGAAAGGACCATCCCGATGAGCATCATCACCACGCAGCTGATCACGAGGCTCCGCACGTGGGCCCTCGTCGCCGGCATGACCGCGCTGACGGTCGCGATCGGGGCGCTGATCGGCGGTTCGTTCCTGTGGCTGTTCGTCGCGCTCGCGATCCTGTTCAACGTCGTCGGCTACTTCCTCTCGGACCGGATCGCGCTCCGGCTCGCGCATGCCCGCCGGCTGCAGGTGTCCGACGCGCCGGAGCTGCACGGGATCGTCCGGACGGTGGCGACGCGCGCGCGGATTCCGATGCCGCGCCTGTACGTGATGCCCGGCGAGCAGCCCAACGCGTTCGCGACCGGGCGCGGCCCGAGGCATGCGGCGATCGCGCTGACCGAGGGCATGCTGACCACGCTGGACCCGCGGCACGTCCGCGGGGTCGTCGCGCACGAGATCGCCCACATCCGCAACCACGACATCCTCGTCTCGTCGATCGCCGCCACGATCGCCGGGGCGATCTCGGCGATCGCGAGCGTGCTCCAGCTGTCGTTCCTGTTCGGGTCCGACGACGAGGACAGCCCGCTCGGGCTGCTCGGTTCGCTGGCCGCGGCGATCCTCGCCCCGGTGGCGGCGACGCTGCTGCAGCTCGGCGTCTCGCGTCAACGCGAGTACCTGGCCGACGCGACCGCCGCGGGGCTGCTCGGGTCCGGCGAGCCGCTCGCCGACGCCCTCGCGGAGATCGAGCAGATCCACGCGCCGGCACTCGAGATCAGCCCGGCGACCGCGCCGATGTACATCGTCAACCCGCTCAGCCGCGGGAACGTGGCAACGCTGTTCTCGACCCATCCCCCGATCCGTGAACGCATCCGCCGGCTGCGGGCCTACGGCGTGCCGTCACCGAGCAAGCGGACGGCGGCGAGCGCCCGGTTGTCGGGCGTATGAGGCCGCTGCCGCTGATCGGCGCGGGAATGCTGCTGGCCGGCGTGATCGCCGGCCAGCGGCGCGTATCGCGTCCCGTGCAGGGACTGATGCTCGTCGCCGCGCTGGCATTGGCCGCGGTCGGCACCGGGCTCGTCGAGCCACCCAACCTCGAGCACGCCGTCCGCGAGCTCGGCTCGACCCTCGGCCCGTACACGTACGTGCTCGTCGGGGTGATGGCGTTCCTGGAGACCGGCGCCGGCATCGGCCTCGTCGCCCCCGGCGAGATCACCGTGATCCTCGGCGGCGTCGCCGCCGGCCAGGGAGAGATCGAGCTCGTGCCGCTGATCGCGCTCGTCTGGGTGTGCGCGGTCGCCGGCGACACACTGTCGTTCATCCTCGGCCGCCGGCTTGGTCGCGGGTTCCTGCTCGCCCACGGCCACCGGGCCAAGCTCACCCCGGAGCGGATCGAGCAGGTTGAGCGATACTTCGCCAAGCACGGCGGCAAGACCATCCTGTTCGGGCGGTTCATCGGTGCGGTGCGCGCGCTGACGCCGTTCATCGCCGGCGCCTCGCAGATGCCGGCGCGCCGCTTCATGCCGGCGACGATCGTTGCCGCCGGGCTCTGGGCGGTCGCGTGCTCGATGCTCGGATATGTGTTCTGGAACTCGTTCGATCGCGCCGTCGAGCTCGCGCAGCAGGGCTCGTTCGTGATCGCCGGCCTCGTCTTGCTCATCGTCGCGGGCGCGCTCGCCGTGCACCGGTTCCGGCGGACCGGCGATCTCGCCGATGCGACCGCCGGTGAACGATGGCACCGTGCCGGCCATGAGCGAACAAACCAACGATGACACCAACAGGCGGATCTTCCTCGCCGGCGCGAGCGGGGTGATCGGGATCCGGCTGCTGCCCCTCCTCGTCAACGCCGGGCACACGGTGGCCGGGATGACCCGCTCGCCGTCGAAGCTCGCCGAGCTCGAGGCGGTCGGCGCCGAGCCAGTGCTGTGCGACGTCTACGACGCCGATGCGCTGACGGCCGCGGTCGTGCGCTTTGCGCCGGACGCGGTCATGCACCAGCTCACCGACCTGCCGGACGACGCGGCCGAGATCGGCCGGTTCGGTGATCGCAACGACCGGATACGCCGGGAGGGCACGCGCAATCTGCTCGCCGCCGCGCGGGCCGCCGGCGCCCGGCGGTTCTACGCCCAGAGCGTCGCATGGAAATTGCCGGGTGAGCGCGGGGTCACGACGCACGCTTTCGAGCAGGCGGTGCTCGACAGCGGCGGCGTGGTGATTCGCTACGGCCAGCTGTACGGCCCCGGCACGTACTACGAGACGAGCATCCCGGATCCGCCGCGAATCCAGATCGACGAGGCCGCGCTCCGGACACTGCCGATCCTCGAAGTCCCCTCCGGGATCGTCGAGCTGGTGGATTAAGGAGGCCGGCGATGCGACTGCTGATCACCGGCGCGACCGGTGTCCTCGGCCGAGCTCTGGTGCCGCCGGCGCGCGCCGCCGGACACGAGCTCCACGCCCCGGGGCACGCCGAGCTCGACCTGTTCGATCCATCCGCGGTCGCCGCCGCGATGACCGACGTCGACGCGGTGCTCCACCTGGCCACGCGGATCCAGTCCCTCGACAAGCTTGACGATCCGAACGCGTGGCGCGAGAACGATCGCCTCCGCGCGGACGCCTCGCGCATCCTCGTCGACGCGGCCCTCGCCGGCCCGGTCGCCGTGTACGTGCAGCCCACGGTCGCGTTCGTCTATCCCGCCGACGGCCCGGCGACCGAGGACACTCCGATCGGGGAGGTGCAGCCGATCCTGCGATCCGCGCTCGCCGCCGAGCGCGAGACCGAGCGATTCGCGAGCGCCGGCCGTCGCGGCGTCGTGCTGCGGTTCGGGCTCCTCGACGGTCCGGGCACAGGGCACGACGAGCCGATCGCGTCGCTCGGGGCGTCGCTGCACGTCGCCGACGCGGCGTACGCGCTGCTCAGCGCCCTCACGGCTCCGAGCGGGATCTACAACGTCTGCCGCGAGGGCGAGCGCGTGTCGAACGATCGGTTCACGCGCACCACCGGCTGGCACCCGCGGCATTAGTCCGTCGTTCGAGTAGGCTCGACCCGTGAACGAGCTCAACGGACAGTGGCGCCTGGCGGCGCGACCCGTCGGTCTGCCCAAGTCGTCGGACTGGGAATACGTGGAGGAGCCGGTCGCGGAGCTCGCGGACGGGCAGTTCCTCGTCGCGCTCGAGTACCTGTCGCTCGATCCGGCGATGCGCGGGTGGATGAACGAGGGCCGCTCGTACGTACCGCCGGTCGGCATCGGCGAGGTGATGCGCGCCGGCGGGATCGGCCGCGTGGTGGAGTCGCGCCATCCCGATTACGCGGCCGGCGAGCGCGTGTTCGGCGTCTTCGGCGTCCAGCGTTACGCGATCTCCGACGGGGGCGGGGTGACCCGGGTCGACACCTCGCTCGCGCCCGCCCCGGTCCACCTCGGCGTGCTCGGCATGACCGGGCTGACCGCGTACTTCGGGCTGCTCGACATCGGACGGCCGGAGCCCGGACAGACCGTGGTCGTCTCGGGCGCCGCCGGCGCGGTAGGAAGCGTCGCCGGGCAGATCGCACGGATCAAGGGCTGCCGCGCGATCGGCATCGCCGGCGGCCCCGACAAGTGTGCATGGCTCACGGAGGAGCTCGGGTTCGATGCCGCGATCGACTACAAGCGCGGCGACATGCGCGCCCAGCTCCGCGAGCACACCCCCGATGGCGTCGACGTCTACTTCGACAACGTCGGCGGCGAGATCCTCGACGAGGTGCTCCGCCGCCTGGCGCGCGGCGCCCGCGTCGTCCTCTGCGGCGCGATCTCCCAGTACAACGCCGAGCAGCCGCCGCGCGGACCGGCCAACTACATGCAGCTGCTCGTAATGCGCGCGTCGATGACCGGGTTCCTCGTGTTCGACTTCGCCAAGCGCTACCCCGAGGGGGTCGCACAGCTCGCGCAGTGGCTGCGCGCCGGCGAGCTCCGGTCGCGCGAGGACGTCGTCTCCGGTGGTCTCGACCGGTTCCCGGAGGTGTTCCTGATGCTGTTCCGCGGCGAGAACACGGGCAAGCTCGTCCTCAAGCTGACCGGGGACGAGGGGTAGACGGGGAGCGGACGTGACCAGGGGAGCGGGCGTGACCAGGAGCGAGGGATGACCGTCCCGCTCGGGTACGAGCTCCGCTTCTGGCCCGAGTTCGGGCGGCTCCTCGCGGAGGTCCGGTTCTGGGCGCCCGAGCCAGGCGACCGCCGACGGCCCGTCCTGCTGATCCCTGGGTTCATGGCCGGCGACGCCTCACTGACCGCGCTCGCCGGCTGGCTCCGCCGCCGAGGGCACGAGGTCCGCACGAGCGGAATCCGCCTCAACGTCGGCTGCGCCGGGCGCGAGCTCGAGCGGCTCGACGAGGTCATCGAGGCGTTCGGGGAGCCGGTCGTGATCATCGGTCAGAGCCGCGGCGGCACGATCGCGCGCGCGCTGGCCGCAAGACACCCGGGCAGGATCGCAGCCGTGATGACCCTCGGCTCGCCGGTGCTCGATCAGCTCGCAGTCTCCAGGTCGGTGCTCCGCACCGTGCGCTCGCTCGCCTTCCTGGGCGACCTCGGCATTCGCGGGCTGTTCACGAACGAGTGCCGGGACGGCGCCTGCTGCTCGGAGTTCCGCACTCTGCTCGCCCAGCCGCTCGGCACGGACCCGCCGTGGGTCGCGGTCTACTCGCGCAGCGACGCGATCGTCGACTGGCGCGCGTGCGTGGACCCCGCCGCCGAGTGCGTCGAGATCGACGGCAGCCACTGCGGAATGGCGGTGAACGTGCACGTGTACCGCGCGCTCGAGCGGCTACTCGAGCGATCTGAGGAGACCATATGCAATCGATGAGCGCGCAGGACGCGACGTTCCTGCACGTCGAGAACGACGTCACGCCGATGCACATCGGCGGCGTGAGCATCTTCGAGGGGCCGCCGCCCTCGTTCCAGGAGCTCTCGAACATGGTCGGCGGCAAGCTCCACCACACCCCGCGATACCGCCAGAAGGTCCGGTTCGTGCCGCTCGGGGTGAGCGAGCCATTGTGGGTCGACGACCCGTACTTCGAGATCGACTACCACCTCCGTCACACCGCCGTCCCCTCGCCCGGGTCGGCCCAGCAGCTGCGCACAATGGCCGCTCGCGTGTTCTCCCAGCACCTCGATCGCGCCCGGCCGCTATGGGAGATCTGGATGGTCGAAGGGCTGGAGCGCGGACGGTGGGCGCTCCTGTCCAAGGTCCACCACTGCATGGTCGACGGCGTCGCCGCCACCGATCTGATGTCGGTGATGTTCGGTGACGACGCCGAGCCCCCGCCACCTGACCCCTGGCACCCGGGACCGGAGCCGTCGAGCGTCGAGCTGTTCGTGCGCGGCGCCTCCCACCGAGTGCTCCACCCGGCCGAGCAGGCGAGCGCCGCCGTGCGAGCCCGTTCGGAGGTGCTGCGCGGGACCGTGCGGCTGATGCGCGCGGTCGCGGCGGCCGCGCCGGCGCTGCGTCCGTCGACGTCCTCGCTGACGGGGCCGATCGGGCCGCACCGCGTCTGGAGCTGGGCCCGCGTTCGGCTCGGCGACGTCAAGCAAGTCCGCTCCACGCTCGGCGGCACCGTCAACGACGTGGTGCTGACGATCGTCACCAGCGGCTTCCGCGACCTGCTGATCGAGCGCGGCGAGCACGTCGGGCCCCGGCGCACGGTCCGCACGATGGTGCCGGTGTCGGTGCGGCTCCCCGGCGAACGCGGGGTCTACAACAACCGCGTGTCCGCGGTGTTCGCCCGCCTCCCGGTCGGGATCGACGACCCCGCCGAGCGCCTCGGGGTCATCCGCGCCGAGATGGACGAGATCAAGTCGTCGGGGCAGGCGGTCGCCGGCGACGTCCTGGCTCAGCTGTCGGGATTCGCGCCACCGCTGCTGCTCGCGCTCGGGAGCCGGTTGATGACGCGTTCGGCGCGGCTCAACATCGACACCGCGACGACCAACGTCCCGGGCCCTCAGCGCCCCGTCAACGCCCTCGGCCGCCGGCTGCTCGAGTCCTATCCGTACGTGCCGATCGCGGGCACGATCCGGATCGTGGTGGCGATCTTCTCCTACGACGGCGGGCTCTACTTCGGCGTCACCGGCGACCGCGACCACGCCGCGGACGTCGACGTGATCACATCCGGGATCGAGTCGGGACTGGCCGACCTGCTCGAGCGGGCGGCGGCGGTGCCGGCGTAGCCGGCGCTTCGGCCGCGCACCCGCCCCGCAGCCCCGCGCGCTTCCCTACGGATCGTCGTTCATACGTGACTGGGCGCGAGGGCCGCGGGCCGGGCGGTCGCGGCCTCGCTCCCAGCTTGTTCGAGGGTCCACGGCTTTGTCAGGACGGGCAAGGGGAGCTCGCGGCTCGGCCGACCCCCGGGCGCCCGCCAACCAGCCGCCCGCCCCCCCAAGGCCAACCCGGGCCACGAGTATGATCGGACGTGCGAGCAGGTCGCCACCGGTCCGCGGAAAGGGCTAAGCCCACCTGAGCAGATCTTTCTCGCCTGTCGCCGGTCCGTCTCCTTTCCGGCCGAGACTGCGGACTCTGGGCCAATGTGAAAGGAGGCCTACGTGCCACCCCGCGGTCTTCCGGGCAATGCAAACCTCGAGCAGCTGAAGAACGGCGCCAAGTCGTTTCAGCGCGCGGTCTGCGCCGGCGATGCCGGCGCCGCCGAAGTCGTCCGCGAGTTCCATCCCCGGCTCGGAGACGCCCAGCCCGGCTCACCCGAGCTCAACGCCTTCAAGCGAGCGGACGCGCAGCTCGTAGTCGCGCGCTCGTTCGGCTTTCCGAGCTGGGCGAAGCTGAAGGCCTATATCGAGCTCACCCGGCGATACTCGCGCTCGCCGGCCGCCCAGCCGGTCGGGGAGCCGATCGCCGACGAACGCGCGCGTGTCGACGAGTTCCTGCGCCTGGCATGCCTGAACTACGGCAACGACGACCCCGCGCGCTTGGCCGACGCGCGCAAGCTGCTCGCAAGCCATCCCGGGCTCGCCACCGCGACGATCCACACGATCGCGGCGGTCGGCGAGGCGGCGGCCGCCCGGGAGCTGCTCGACCGCGATCCGGAGGCCGTCAACCGGCAAGGCGGCCCCTACGACTGGGAGCCGCTCCTGTATCTCACCTTCTCCCGGATCGGTACCACCGGACCGCGACGCGATGCGCTCGAGACGGCGCGCGTGCTGCTCGACCGTGGCGCCGACCCGAACGCGGGTTACCTCTGGGAGGGGCTGAGCCCGCCGTTCACCGCGCTCACCGGAGCGTTCGGCAGCGGCGAGGGGGATCCCCCGGCCCATCAGGACGACGTTGCGCTCGCGCGGCTACTGCTCGAGGCCGGCGCCGATCCCAACGACGAGCAGACGCTCTACAACCGTCACTGGGACGCAGACGACCGCTGGCT
>Ga0335078_10012883_pt1 | contig 12390 bp, 10 predicted proteins | sample Lox_Sample_32_FD_206711 | JGI IMG/M metagenome (GOLD analysis project Ga0335078, IMG submission 206711) | Soil microbial communities from Loxahatchee National Wildlife Refuge, Florida, United States - Lox_Sample_3.2 | ecosystem: Environmental > Terrestrial > Soil > Wetlands | place: USA... | reverse complement strand
GCGCGCCTGCGTCGCAACACTTCCATAAAGCGAGCTTATCGCAAGTACTTCTACAGGACGCCGTCTTTCATGATCACGGATAGGTGCTCCCTTGGCCGTAAGCAGGTGCAGGCACAAGAAGCCTCCTCGGAGAGTTATCCGGAGCGATCCACGCGAAAAGCCGCTCTCGGCGCAACCCCGTCGTTGCCGCGTGCTCCAGCGACGGTCGGTTTACTGAACCCACAACCGACGCTCGGCCAGGGCAATGCGAACTACTCTTCCTGCCCCAAAACCAGACGATCACTCAAAGCGAGGGACCGCATCGCAGCGCACCTCACCGCCGACCGCCGATCGGGACCCGGTAAAACTGCCAAATATCGCTGCTCAATCGGCGAGACCGTGCGGCAGCGCATTGGATGCATGAGCTGAGCGCGGGGTCAGTGTTGCCTCGCTCTACGGCAACAGCGAGGTTCCGCGCGCTGTGATGTTCACGATCGTCGCCGACACCACAGCCGATAAGACCAGCAGCCGGCTCCTTCTTGCCTAGCCATCCGACGCGTTTGATGGTCGCGCGCGAGCTGTGCTAGCGTCCAGCACTGCGCGCTATTGGATTGCGCGTCGGCCTAAGAAGGGGATGGCGGTGAGGACACCGAGGAAAGGATGCTGGGCAGTCTTGGCGGCCTTAGGCTTCGCCGGAAGCATCAGCGTGGCGATGCCCGTGCAAGCCGCTTCGACACTCGACAACATCAAGCAGGCGGGCACCCTTGTCTGCGGCGTCAGTACCGGCATCGCCGGGTTCAGCCAGCCCGACAGCCAGGGCAAGTACGCTGGGCTCGATGTCGATGTGTGCCGGGCCATCTCGGCAGCCGTGTTTGGCGACCCCAGCAAGGTCAAGTATGTGCCGCTTACCGCGCAACAACGCTTCACCGCACTACAATCAGGTGAGGTCGACGTGTTATCGCGAAACACGACCTGGACGCTTCAGCGCGACGCCGAACTGGGAATTAATTTCGCACCCGTGGTTTATTACGACGGGCAAGGCTTCATGGTGGCGAAGAAGCTTGGCATCAAGAGCGCCAAGGAGCTGAACGGCGCCACGGTCTGCGTCCAGCCCGGCACCACCACCGAGCTAAACCTCGCCGACTACTTCCGCGCCAACAACATGACCTTCAAGCCGCTCGTTATTGAGAAGCTCGACGAGGTCGTCTCCGCCTTTTTCTCCGGGCGCTGCGACGTTTTCACGACCGACCGCTCGCAGTTGGCCGCGGTCCGCGTCTCGCGCGCGCCAAACCCCGACGATTACATGATCCTGCCCGAGGTGATCTCGAAAGAGCCGCTGGCTCCGGCGGTGCGCCACGGCGACGACCAATGGCACGACGTCGTCGATTGGGTAGTGTTCGCGCTGATCGACGCAGAGGAGAAGGGGATCACCTCGAAGAATGTCGACGACATGCTGAAGAGCGACGACCCCGACATCAAACGCATCCTCGGGGTAACGCCCGGTCTTGGAAAGATGCTCGGCCTCGACGACAAATGGGCCTACAACATCGTCAAGCTAGTCGGCAATTATGGCGAGATTTTCGACCGCAATGTCGGCATGGGCTCGCCGCTCAAGCTGGAACGCGGACTCAATAATTTGTGGACCCACGGCGGCATCCTTTACGGAATGCCGATCCGCTAACGCGCGATCGCGAGCTCGGCGGGGAGGGCGGCGATGACTGCGGCGGAGCAAGGCGCTCCCGCCATCATGCCGCCGCGCCCCCCGCCGTGGCGCAACCCGGCGGTTCGCGGCGTCATTTACCAGATCGTCTTCGTCCTCGCCGTCCTCGCTGTCGTGGCGTTCTTCGTCAACAACACGCTGGTCAATCTGAACCGCAGGAACATCGCCACGGGCTTCGGGTTTCTCTCCCGGGAGGCCGGGTTCGATATCGGCGAGAAGCTCATTCCCTATACGCCGGCCGATACGTATGCCCGAGCGTTTCTCGTCGGTCTGACCAATACGCTTCATGTCGCCATCCTCGGCATCGTCTTCGCCACCGTGCTTGGGACGCTGATGGGGCTGGCGCGGCTGTCGAGCAACTGGCTCGTCCGCAAGCTCGCACAGGTCTATGTCGAGACCTTCCGCAACATCCCGTTATTGCTGCAGCTCTTCTTCTGGTGGGGTCTGCTCAACAAGATGGCGCCCGGCCCGCGGCAGGCGTGGCAGATCCTGCCCGGCGTCTTCGTCAGCAATCGCGGCGTCGCCTATCCGGTGCCGGTGGGGAGCCCAGCCTACAAATGGGTCGTCCTCGCCTTTGTCGCTGGCATCGCGTTGACCGTGGTTGCGCGGCGATGGGGCATCAGGCGCCAGGCGGCGACGGGACAGCCGTTCCGGGCCGAATGGGTCGGGCTGGGCCTGATTGTCGGCCTCCCCGTGATCGCGTTTTTCCTGGCCGGCGCGCCCCTGGCGCTCGATGTCCCCGCGCTGCAGGGCTTCAACTTCAGCGGCGGCAGCACGATGTCGCCCGAATTCGCCGCCCTGCTGATCGGGCTGGTGGTCTACACCGGGACGTTCATCGCGGAGATCGTGCGCGCCGGTATCCTCGCGGTGAGCTGGGGCCAGAGCGAGGCGGCGATGGCGCTTGGCCTGCGATCCGGTCAGCGGATGCGGCTCGTGGTGCTGCCCCAGGCGCTGCGCGTCATCATTCCACCGATGACCAGCCAGTATCTGAACCTGACGAAAAACAGCTCGCTCGCCGTCGCGATCGGCTTTCCCGATCTCGTTTCGGTCGCCAACACGACGCTGAACCAGACCGGCCAGGCGCTCGAGGGGATCGCGATGATCATGGCCGTGTACCTCTTCATCAGCCTGTCGATTGCGCTGGCGATGAACCTCTACAACCGCGCCGTGGCGCTGGTGGAGCGCTAGATGGCCGACATCGCCCAGGACATACCGGTCGCGGCGCAAGCGCCGCCCCCGCGCACGACGGGGATGTTGGGCTGGCTGAAGGCCAACCTGTTCGACGGAGTCACCAGCACGATCCTCACCGTGGCGTGCGCGGCGCTGCTCGCGATCGCCATTCCGCCGGTCGTCCGCTGGGCCCTTCTCGACGCGATCTGGCACGCCCCGAATGGCCAGGCTTGCCGCGGCGCCGGCGCGTGCTGGGCGTTCATCGGCGAGAAGTTCCGCTTCATCCTGTTCGGCTTCTTTCCGGTGGCCGAGACATGGCGGCCGGTCGTTGTCGTCGGCATTTTTCTCCTGATGATCGCCGCGGCCTGCAACCGGCGGATGTGGGGGCGCCGGCTCGGCATCCTCTGGCTCGTCGGCCTCATGGTGGTCTTCGCGCTGATGCGCGGCGGCTTCGCCGGGATGAGCAGGGTCGAGACCGCGATGTGGAGCGGCCTGCCGCTGACGCTGATCCTCGCCGTGGTCGGCATGCTGCTCGGCTTCCCGCTCGGCGTCCTCTTGGCGCTCGGCCGCCGCTCGAAGCTGCCGGCGGTGCGGGCGATCTGCGTCGGCTATATCGAGCTGATCCGCGGCGTTCCACTGATCACACTGTTGTTCATGGCGTCGTTGATGTTGCCGCTGTTCCTGCCGGCTGGCGTCACGGTCGACAAGCTGGTCCGCGCCCAGGTCGCCTTCGTCATGTTCGCCGGCGCCTACCTCGCCGAGGTCGTGCGCGGCGGCCTGCAGGCCATTCCCAAGGGCCAGACGGAGGCCGCCGACGCGCTCGGGCTCTCCTATGTCCAGCGGACCTGGCTGATCGTGCTGCCGCAGGCGCTGTCGCTGGTGATCCCGCCGCTGGTCAACACCTTCATCGGCATCTTCAAGGACACCGCGCTCGTCATCATCATCAGCCTGTTCGATCTGCTGACGACGGCGCAGACCGCGCTCGCCGACGTCAACTGGCAGGGTTTTTACGTCGAGGCCTATGTCTTTGTCGGCGTGATCTACTGGAGTTTTTGCTTTTTCATGTCGCGTTACAGCCAGCTTCTGGAGCGCGAATTCAACCGGGGAAAGCGGCGATGAGCGAGGACAGGAGAGCGGCCGCATCGGTGATCGAGCTGCAGGGCGTCCATAAATGGTACGGCCAGTTTCATGTCCTGAGAGACGTCAACCTCCAGGTACAGAAGGGCGAGAAAGTTGTCGTCTGCGGGCCGTCGGGCTCCGGCAAGTCGACGATGATCCGCTGCATCAACCGCCTCGAAGAGCATCAGCAGGGGCGCATCATCGTCGCCGGTATCGAATTGACCTCCGATCTGAAGAACATCGAGGCGATCCGCCGCGAAGTCGGTATGGTATTCCAGCAGTTCAATTTATTCCCGCATCTTACCGTGCTCGAGAATCTGACGCTGGCGCCGATCTGGGTGCGCAAGCTTCCGAAAAAAGGGGCGGAGGAGACGGCGCGCTACTATCTCGAGCGCGTTCGCATCCCCGATCAGGCCGACAAGTATCCAGGCCAGCTGTCAGGCGGCCAGCAGCAACGCGTGGCGATCGCCCGCTCGCTCTGCATGAAGCCCGAGATCATGCTGTTCGACGAGCCCACTTCGGCGCTCGACCCCGAGATGATCAAGGAAGTCCTCGACGTGATGACCGGGCTAGCCGAGGAAGGGATGACGATGGTTTGCGTGACGCATGAGATGGGTTTCGCGCGCACTGTCGGCGACATGATGGTGTTCATGGACCGCGGCGAGATCATCGAGCGCGCCCCGCCTAAAGAGTTCTTCGCCAATCCCAAGAGCGAGCGCACCAAAACGTTCTTAAGCCAAATACTCGCTCACTGAAGTCTCGTGTACCCGAAACCTACCAGTCCTAGTCGGCGACAATTCTCGTCGGAAAAGGCAATTCCAATCCGATAACTAGGTCTTTTCGACATTCCATAAGAGGAACGCCGGAGCCGTGAGCACGCCCTTCAGGTTCTTGCGAAACGCGGTTTTCGGCTTCCATTGACCCGTCGGAATGTAGGGAACGACCTCAAACGCGCGCAATTGGATTGCGTCCGCGAGCTTCTTGCGCTCGTCGGGACTCGTCGCGTTGATCCACTTGGTGCGCAACTCCTCGATTTTGTCGTCGGTGGGCCAGCCGAAATGGCCCTTTACACCGTTGGTGCGCAGCGCCGGATTCTCCGCGGGATCGAGCAGATCGGCGCCGACCCAACCAGTCGCGAACACGCTCCAGCCGCCCTTGTCGAGCGGCTCCTTGATGGCGCGGCGCGTCACCAGCGTGCCCCAATCCATTGATTGCACCTCGACGTTGAGGCCGAGCTTCTTCATCAGATCGGTGACGACGAGGGCCTGGGTGTGCGAGACGGGCTGATCGACGGCATCGAGGACGACGATTTTCTCGCCCTTGTACCCCGAGTCGGCGACCATCTTTTTCGCCTTGTCCCAGTCGCGCGGCCCGCTTAGCGCCTGTGAGCCCGCATCGCTGGCGCTCGGCCCGCCACAGGTGAAGAACGATGGGCAAAGCTCCCAATTTGCCTTGTCCCCGGCGAGCGCGGTGAGAAAATCCGCCTGGTCGGTCACCGCCATAACCGCCTGCCGCAGCTTCTCGTTGTTGAAGGGCGGCTGCAGGTGATTGAACTTGACCATGATCGGGGAGGGAAGAGCGTCCGCACGCTGCACGACGATATCGGGGTTTGAGGTGAGCGCCGGCAGCACATCGGCTGGTGGATTTTCCCACCAGTCGGCCTCGCCGGCATTGAGCGCCGCGACCTTCGTCATCGCGTCCGGAATGTAGAGCCATTCGACCCGGTCAACCTTGACTACCTTGCCGCCCGAGGCCCAGCTCGGCGGCTCCTTGCGCGGCACATAGTCGGTATTTTTGACGTAGACCACCTGATGTCCGGGTTGGAACTCGTCTTTGACGAACTTGAACGGGCCGGAGCCAACTGCCTCGGTGATCTGGGTGAACGGATCGGTGTTCGCGAGGCGCTCGGGCATCATGAACGGCGCGAGGCTCGATACCTTGGCGAGCGCGTCGATCAGCAGCGAGAACGGCTCCTTTAGTTTGATCGAGAAGCTCTTATCACCGTCGGGCTTGATCTCATCCAGCACCAGCGCCAGCGACTGACCATGGGTGTCGCGCGCCATCCAGCGCTTCACCGAGGCGACGCAATCGGCGCCGCGCACCGGACTGCCGTCGTGAAAGCCGAGCCCGTCGCGCAGGGTAAAATGATAAGCAAGTTTGTCGGGAGAGATGGAGAAGTCGCCGACCATCTGCGGATGCGTCGCGAACTCCGCGTCCATCGCGAACAAGGTGTCGAAGACCATGTAGCCGTGATTGCGCGAGATGTAGGCGGTCGTCCAGATCGGATCGAGTACGCGCAGATCCGATTGGGCAATGAAGCGCAGGATTTTTTTGTCGGCGGCGCTCTGGGCGCGGGCGAGGGGCGCGACGGAAAGCAAAGTTGCCGACGCCGCGGCTGTGTTGAAGGCGCGCCGGGTCAATGTGCGCATGATCGAACTCCTCCCGTCCAACGGTTGGCCGAATTATCGTTGAGCAAGAACCACACCATAATTCGCGGGCCCGGCATAGCTTTTGCGTGGCCGTGGTTATAGGCGGAGTTTCGCGGTGTGAACGTAGACAAGTATGGCGTAAGGTCGCCCGAAACATTTGGGCGAATAGGGGGCAATATGCGGCGTTTCTGGAGCCGGACGCGAATGATCATGGCGTCCGGTCTTGTTCTGTCTGCCGCGCTCTTGAGCAATGCACAGGCCGAGGCGGAGGGAACGACGCTGCGGTTCATCCCGCAAGCCGATCTGCGCAGCATCGATCCGATCTGGACTACCGCCTACGTCACACGAAATTTCGGCTATATGGTCTTCGACACCTTGTTCGCGCTCGACAAGGATCTGAAGCCGCAGCCGCAGATGGTCGACCACTGGTCGACCAGCGATGACCAGCTGACCTGGCGCTTTACGCTGCGCGATGGGCTCAAATGGCACGATGGGCAGCCGGTGCGGGCGGCCGATTGCGTCGCCTCGATCGATCGCTGGGGCAAGCGCGACCCGTTCGGTCAAAAATTGATGGAAGCCGTCGCCTCGATATCCGCCGACGACGACAAGACCTTTACCATCGCCTTGAAGACGCCGTTTCCGCTGATGCTCAACGCGCTCGGCAAATTATCGAGCAATGTCCCGTTCATGATGCCGGAGCGGCTCGCCAAAACCGACCCGTTCCAGCAAATCCCGGAAGCGATCGGTTCCGGACCGTTCAAGTTCGTCAAGGCGGAATGGGAGCCCGGGCATAAGGCGGTGTTCGTCAAGAACACCGACTACGTGCCGCGGGCGGAGCCGCCGAGCTTTGCCGCCGGCGGCAAGGTGGTCAAAGTCGACCGGGTCGAATGGCTCTATATCCCCGACACCGCCACCGCCTCGGCCGCGCTCAATGCCGGCGAGGCCGATTGGTACGAGCAGCCTCCGGCCGACCTTGCGCCGGTCCTCGCCCAGAACCCGGATGTCGTCGTCACCACGGTCGATCCGCTCGGCAATATGGGGGTGCTGCGTTTCAACCAGCTGCAACCGCCCTTCGACAATTTGAAGATGCGCCAGGCGGTGCTGAACCTGGTCGACCAGAAGGATTATATGGAAGCCGTCGCCGGCGATCCGAAATACTGGAAGACGTGCTACGCGCTGTTCATTTGCGGCACGCCGCTGGCGACCGATGCCGGCGCCGACGCACCCAAGCACGCCCCTAATTTCGCCAAGGCAAAGGCGCTGATCGCCGAAGCCGGCTACAAGGGTGAGAAAATCGTACTGCTCGACGCCACCGATCAGCCGATCGTCCATGCTCAAGCGTTGGTGACCAATGCGGTGTTGACCAAAGCCGGGCTCAACGTCCAGGTCGACGCCAACGATTGGGGCACGCTGATCACCCGCCGCGCCTCCAAGGAGCCGATCGACAAGGGCGGCTGGAACATGTTCCACACCTGGACCTCGGCGCCGGATATGCTGTCGCCGGCGCTCAACGGGCCACTGCGCGCCAACGGCGCCAAAGCCTGGTTCGGCTGGCCCGACGATCCCAAGCTCGAGGCGCTGATCGATCAATGGTTCAAGGCGCCCGATCTCGACGCGCAAAAGGAGCTGGCGAGCGCCATCCAGGTCGAAAACTACACCAACGAGATCGACTACGTTCCGACCGGTCTGTTTCAGATCCCGACGGCCTATCGCAAGAATTTGAGCGGGATCATTGTCGCCCCCGTCGTGTTCCTGTGGAACGTCGAGAAAAAATGATGCCTGCTGCCCCCCGCCGGCGCTTTCCCGCTTGCGGCGCTAGACGAGGGGGCTAGCGCATGTTCGCGTACATCGTTCGGCGCATTCTGGCGACCATTCCGGTGATGGTGGTGGTCGCCATTTTCGTCTTTGCCCTGTTGCATCTGAGCCCCGGCGATCCAGCGGCGATCATCGCTGGGGACAGCGCTACCGATGCGGATATTGCCCGCATCCACGCGCAGCTCGGACTCGACCGCCCGTTCTATATCCAGTTCGTTGAGTGGGTGTGGGGCCTGTTGCACGGCGACCTCGGTATCTCGATCTTCACCAACTTGCCGGTGCTGAAGCTAATCGGGCAGCGGGTCGAGCCGACGGTCGCGCTGACGATCTCGACCCTTATCGTCTCGGTTCTCATAGCGATCCCGCTCGGGATCCTCGCCGCATGGAAGGCCGGGACTTGGATAGATCGGGTGGTGATGGTGTTCGCAGTGCTTGGGTTTTCGGTGCCGGTTTTCGTCCTCGCTTACATGCTGATTTACGTTTTCTCGATCGCGACCAGGCTGCTCCCGGTGCAGGGTTATGTCGCGCCAAGTGATGGGCTGCAGCCCTTCCTGTCGCACCTCGTGATGCCAAGCATCGCGCTTGGCCTCGTCTATATCGCGCTGATCGCCCGGATCACTCGGGCAAGCATGCTCGACGTGCTGGCTCAGGACTACATTCGCACCGCGCAGGCCAAAGGGTTGCCGAACGAGAAAGTCCTGATCCGGCATGCGCTGAGAAACGCGGCGGTGCCGATCGCGACGATCATCGGCATCGGCGTCGCGCTGTTGATCGGCGGGGTCGTCGTCACCGAGACCGTATTCGCGATCCCGGGGCTCGGCCGCCTGACGGTCGATGCGATCCTGCGCCGCGACTATCCGATCATCCAGGGGGTCATTTTGATCTTCTCGGCTGTCTATGTGCTGATCAATCTGCTGGTCGATCTGAGCTACGCCGTGCTCGACCCCCGAATTCGTTACTGACACCGGTTCCAATGGCGGTTGCCCCCACCGACTTCACCCTTGCCACCGCACCCGCCACGCCGCGTGGCGGTGTGGCGACTTATGTCCGCCGTCATCCGACCATCATTGTCGGTGGAGGTTTGCTGGCGCTCATGGTGGCGATGGCGATCTTCGCGCCCTATCTCGGCACGGTCGACCCGCAGGCGCTGGCGCCGGCGAAACGGCTCAAATGGCCGTCGGCCCAGTATTGGTTCGGCACCGATATGTTCGGCCGCGACGTCTATAGCCGCACGATTTACGGCGCGCGCGTATCGCTGGCAGTCGGCCTCAGCGTGGCATTGCTCGCGGTCGGCCTCGGCATGGCGATCGGGCTGATGAGCGGGTTCAACCGTTGGGCCGACGCGATCGTCATGCGGGTGATGGACGGGCTGATGTCGATCCCGGCGATCCTGATCGCGATCGCCCTGATGGCGCTCAACCGCGCCAGCCTGCAGAACGTCATCTTCGCCATCACCGTCGCGGAGGTGCCGCGGGTAACACGGCTCGTCCGCGGGGTGGTGCTGACGTTGCGCGAGCAGCCCTATGTCGAAGCGGCCATTGCGAGCGGCACCGTCAGCATCAAGATCCTCTGGCGGCATATCGTGCCGAATACGATGGCGCCGGTGCTGGTGCAGGGCACCTTTATCGCCGCGTCGGCGATGATCACCGAGGCGATCCTGTCGTTTATCGGCGCGGGCACGCCGCCCACCATTCCGAGCTGGGGCAACATCATGGCCGAGGGGCGCAGCCTGTTTCAGCTCGCCTACTACATCGTGCTGTTCCCCGGGATCATGCTGTCGGTCACGGTACTTGGGATCAACCTTCTGGGCGACGGGCTGCGCGACGCGCTCGATCCTCGCCTGGCGCGGCGGCTGTGAGGCCGGTGGTGTCGGTGGCGGAGCGGTTGACGCCGGCAACAATGGCCGAGAGTGGCGCGTCGCCCGCTGCTATACCGGCCACGCCGCTGCTCGACGTCGAAGATCTGCGCACCTGGTTCTTTACCCGCGACGGCGTAGTCCGCGCCGTCGATGGCGTGTCGCTCCGGGTGATGCCGGGAGAGACCTTGGCGATCGTGGGCGAGTCGGGCTGCGGCAAGAGCGTCACCGCCTTGTCTTTACTACGGCTGGTGCCGTCACCGCCGGGACGGATCGTTTCCGGCTCGGTCCGCTTTGAGGGGCGCGACCTACTATCGCTGAGCGACGCGGAGATGCGCGACATCCGCGGCAACCAGATCTCGATGATCTTTCAGGAACCAATGACCTCGCTAAACCCGGTGATGACGATCGGGCGGCAGATCGGCGAAATCCTGATGCTGCATCAGAAGCTCAGCCGACCGCGGGCGCGGGCCCGGGCAGTAGAAATGCTTCGCCTCGTCCACATTCCCGAGCCCGAGCGCCGGATCGAGCAATACCCGCACGAGCTTTCCGGCGGCATGCGCCAGCGCGTCATGATCGCGATGGCGCTGGCCTGTAATCCCAAGCTCCTCATCGCGGACGAACCGACGACTGCGCTCGACGTGACGATCCAGGCCCAGATCCTCGATCTGATGCGCGAATTGAAACAGAAGATCGACGCCGCGATCATCCTCATCACCCACGATCTCGGGGTCGTCGCCGAGATGGCCGAGCGGGTCATCGTCATGTACGCCGGGCACAAGGCGGAAGAGGCGCCGGTCAGGGCACTATTTCGACGGCCTCTCCACCCCTACACCAAGGGGCTGCTCGGTTCCGTGCCCCGGCTTGGCGTCGCCTCGGCTGAGGCCCCGCCGCGCCTGGTCGAGATCCCCGGCACCGTGCCGTCGCTGAAAGACCCAATACCCGGCTGTCCCTTCGCTGCGCGCTGCTCGTTCACGACTGATATCTGCCGCCAGGAAATGCCGGTTTTGGAGGAGAAGGCGAACGACCATTTCGCCGCCTGCCACCACAGCGACAAGGTGATGGCATGAGTGTGGCGGAAGCGTCAGCACCGCTGCTTTCGGTGAAGGGGCTCGTCAAGCACTTCCCGGTAAAGAAAGGCATACTGCGCCGAACGGTTGGCCAGGTGCATGCGATCGACGACGTGTCATTCGACATTGCTCCTGGCGAGACGCTGGGCCTTGTCGGCGAGTCGGGTTGTGGCAAGTCGACGACCGGCAAGGCAATCCTGCGATTAATCGACGCGACCAAAGGCGAGATCAGGCTCGATGGGGAGCGGATCGACACGCTGTCACGGCGCGAGATGCGGCCTTACCGGCGGCGAATGCAGGTCGTCTTCCAGGACCCGTATTCCTCGCTCAACCCGCGCCTCAAAATCCGCGACATCATCGCCGAGCCGCTGGTCAATTACGGTGCGGGCGGAAGCCGCGCAATCGCAGAGTGGGTCGAGAACCTAGCCGGCAAGGTCGGGCTGCGCCCCGATACGCTCAATCGATACCCGCACGAATTTTCCGGCGGACAGCGCCAGCGGATTGGCATCGCCCGCGCGCTGGCGCTGCAGCCGAGCCTCATCGTCTGCGACGAGCCGGTGTCGGCGCTCGACGTCTCGGTGCAGGCTCAGGTGATCAATCTGCTCGTCGATTTGCAGCGCGAGTTTTCCCTTGCCTACCTATTTATCGCCCATGACATCGCGGTGGTCGAACACATCAGTCACCGCGTCGCGGTGATGTATCTCGGCAAGATCGTCGAAATCGCGGAGCGCGCGGAACTCTTCACGCGGCCGCAGCACCCCTACACGGAGGCTTTATTGTCGGCGGTGCCGCTGCCGGACCCCGACATCCCCAAGAAGCGGATCGTCTTACCAGGCGATGTGCCGAGCCCGATCGACCCGCCATCGGGTTGCCGCTTTCACACGCGTTGCCCTTATGCGTTCGACCGGTGCTCCGTGGAGGAGCCGCACCTGCGCGAAACCGCGACGAGGCATCGCGTCGCCTGCCATCTAAGAAATTGCTGATCAGATCGCGGGCCAGCCTCCCCAGACACATAAACCCATCGCGATGTTTTGGTTGCGCTTGTAACGCTTTTCCTTCGCGAATGGCCGGAATCGGCGCGTTGCGGCTGTAGCCGCGTGTCCTGGCGAATGTCTCCTTACCCGAGCGTACCGGACGCTTGGTCTCGGCAGTGGCAACTGCTCATTTTGCCCCAAAGCGGCCGCCCGGAGCATCTCCGAGATATCTTTTGCGTGTGGTATGCTACGCTGCCTC
>Ga0335078_10012882_pt1 | contig 12391 bp, 11 predicted proteins | sample Lox_Sample_32_FD_206711 | JGI IMG/M metagenome (GOLD analysis project Ga0335078, IMG submission 206711) | Soil microbial communities from Loxahatchee National Wildlife Refuge, Florida, United States - Lox_Sample_3.2 | ecosystem: Environmental > Terrestrial > Soil > Wetlands | place: USA... | reverse complement strand
CAAGATAGTCAATTCGTTCGACGAGGCCGTAAGCGGAATCAAGGACGGCGCCAAGCTCTTGATCGCGAGCTTCGGCGGGCCGGCCGAATGCCCCAGCTATCTGATAGCGGCGATCGCGCGAACCGGGGCCAAGAACCTGACGATCGTCAGCAACAGCGGCGGATGGGGCGTCGATTTCATGAACGCGATCCGCACGCGGATGTCGAGCGTGATCACGTTCCCGCCGGATTTTTACGATATCGGATTGCTGGTGGAGAGGAACCAGGTCAAAAAGGGCATCCTGGCTTTTCCTGCCGCGATCGGACGGATCTACACGCCATTCGAAAAGAAGGTGATGGCCGGCGAGATGGAGCTGGAACTGGTGGGGCAGGGCACGATCGCCGAGGGCATCCGGGCTGGACGCGCCGGAATCGCGGCCTTTTACACTCCGGTCGGTGTTGGCACCTTCGTCGCGAAAGGTAAGGAAGTTCGCGAATTCGACGGCCGTAAATATCTGCTCGAACACGCGATCAAGGGCGACGCGTCGATCATCCGCGCGCACAAGGCCGACCGATACGGGAACCTGGTTTACAAGGGATCGGCGCGTACCTTCAATGCGACCATGGCGGGCGCGTCGACGGTCACGATCGCGGAAGTCGATGAAGTAGTGGAGGTCGGCGAGCTGAGTCCTGAGCAGATCGTCACGCCGGGCATCTACGTGCAGCGGGTTGTTGTCAGACCACGGGAGCCGCAGCCGTGGGACAAGGCGATGTGATTAGAAGGAACGAATCATGGCCGGAGACAGGCTCGACGAACGATCGATAGCGCTTTGCGCCGCCCGGGAATTCCAGGACGGGATGCTGGTGAATCTCGGAATCGGGATTCCAACCGGATGCGTCACGTTCATCCCGCCCGACAAGGAAGTCTTGTTCCATTCCGAAAACGGCCTGGTCGGCTTCGGTCAGATTATCGAGGATCCAAAACTCGCCGATCCCAATTTAATCAACGCCGGCGCTCAGCCGGTAATGGCCAAGCCCGGGATGGTGATCGTCGATCACGCCGAAAGCTTCGCGATCGTTCGCGGCGGCCATATCGATATCAGCGTGTTGGGGGCGTTCCAGGTGTCCGAGAAAGGCGATCTCGCGAATAACGTGATGCCGGGAAAAGAAGTGGGTAGTCTCGGCGGCGGTCAGGACCTGGCGTTCTGCGCCAAGAAGCTCATCGTCACGATGACCCATACCGACAAGGAAAATCGCCCCAAGATCGTGAAGACCTGCAGCTCCCGTATCACGGCGCCGGAATGCGTCGATTTGATCGTCACCGACATCGCCGTGATCGACATCACCGAGCGCGGGATGGTGCTGCGCGAGGTTGCTCCCGGATGGACCGCGGAAGAGGTTCAGGCGCTGACCGAGCCGCGCCTGATCGTAAGCCCCAATCTCAAGGAGATGGGACTGATCTAGCTCCTGCCGAATCTGTTCTGACGGGGAACAGGCGCGGCGCGAACGCACCGCGCCACACGCTTCAAGCCTGCACGTAATCGCTGAATCCGTGCAGATCGTAAGTCATCATGATCAGGTCGCGGGACTGGCCGCGGCGATCCTCCACCCAATCGGCGAGGACGGCCTCGACCTGGAAGCCGAGCTTCTCGAACACCGCGCGCGCTCCAGCCTGATCGGGAGTCATCTGTGCGGCGATTTTTCGAAGCCCGACCGACTTCGCGACTTCGAAGGCTTCGGCGGCGAGGCGCCGTCCCAGGCCGATCGCGCGATAGGTGGGCGCCGTGTTGATCCGGATCTCGCCGGTCTTGCGCGTCCAGCGCACGCTGCTCATGTGGATGCTGGCGTAGGCCGCGACTTCCTTGATGCGGACCGAAGGCTCGGAGAGCACGGTCTCGATATTCGTCATCTCCGCCAGCAGCGTGATGGTAGAACCCTGCTCGAGGTTTTTGGTCCACTCGTCGACCACTCCCGGATCGGTGATATCGGTTCGAAGGAACAGCAGGTCGTCCTCCGGCAGCGAGCGCGCGAACTGCAAAATCGCCTGCTTGTCGCCGGGCTCCATCAGCCGCACGGTCGCGATTCTGCCGTCGGGCAGCTTTATTTCTTTCGGATAACGCGCGGCTATTTCCGGTGGCAACGCCATATGATTACTCCTTATCGCTGATGCCGGGACCCCCTTTCTAATCGACCTCGGCGACAGTCGCAACCCCGCGTCCCCGCGTCCGGATCGGTCGGATCTTCTTCCAATTGTTGGCGCCATCTTAGCAGGATTATCATCAAGGTTTGCAACGCAGCCTGATGATTCGTAAATCTTTCGCGCGACTGCGGCGTGCGGATTTTCGGTTGACGGCCATAACGTTTAGGGCCATAAAAGCTAAACCCGGAGCGTTCGTAATCAGGGCCCGTGCCCACCTGTCTACGGGAGGTATGCGACGATGGCTGCGCAAAATTCGAATCACTCCGTTGTGGGGCGCCGGCTCACAGGCTTGGATGCGGCCTATTTGTACGCGGAATCCGCCGCCACCCCGGCTCATAGCGGAATGCTGTTATTTTTTGAGGGCGAAATACCGTTTGATAAACTGATACAGCATATCGGGCAACGGCTGTACTTGCTTCCCCGCTACCGCCAACGTCTGGCTTCGGTGCCGTTCAATCTGGCTCACGCGAGCCTCGAGGATGACCCGGCCTTCAAAATCGAAAACCACGTCAAGTCACATCGGATGCCGGCCGGCAGCAGCGAGGCCGATATCATCCAGAGTGCGCTGAAGGTCTTCGAGCCGCCGCTCAGCCGCGAACGTCCCCTGTGGGAAATCCATGCCTTCACCGGACTCGACAGCGGCCGCACTTGCCTGCTGATGAAAATCCATCAGTGTTTGATCGAAGGCGTGTCACCGGTCGAAGCGACCAGCGCACTGTTCGATCTGCGCGCCGACGCTCCCGCGCCGGAGCCGCCGCCGCACGGATGGACACCGCATCCGCTGCCGGGATTGGCCGAAACTATCCTGACCGCTATCCACGATCTGCTCGAAGAGCGGGTCGACGCGGCCTTTCGTGCGCAGGAACTTTTGCGCAGCCCCAAAGAGCTTGCCGATCGGACCGGGATGCTGGGTGACGCGGCTCGCTCGCTCTCTCGATTGCTTTCTCAGCCGATCGTGGCGGCGCCGTGGAACGCGGGAATGGTCACTCCCCGTCGCTCGCTCGTGTGGTCGCGCTACCCCTTCACCGACTTTCGCGCGATTCGCAACTCGCTGGGCGGCACCGTGAATGACGTGGTGTTGGCGATGGTGAGTGAGGCGGCTGCACGCTACCTGGCGAAGCACGATTGCAAGCCCGGTGGAGCGCCGCTCAGAATCGCGTCGCCGGTTAACGTCTCGTTCGAGGAGGAAGGTGGATCGATCGGCAATCGCGTATCGGTGATTTTTTCGGAAGTCCCGGCGGTTCCGATGAACGCATCGCCCCGGCTCGACGCGGTTGTGCAGGAAGCCGAGCGGATCAAAACCGAGCGCGAAGCGCAGTCGCTCGAGCTGCTGGCCGAATCGCTGAACCTGGTGCCGCCGGGCCTGATGGGACTGACTTCGCGCCTGACCAACCTTGGCCTCGATTTCGTCGGCGTGCTGGGCAAGCTCGCGTCGGCACTGCCGACCGCCGGATTCGGAATTCCTGCTTTCGGCGTCAACTTCATGGCCACCAACGCGCCGGGCGTGCAGGTCCCGCAGTACATGGCGGGGCACCTGCTGCTCGACGTGATCGGGCTGCCGCCGCTGCAAGCCAATCTCGGCTACGGCATTTCGATCCTCGGATACAACCAGAATCTTTACTTCGGGATGGTCGCCGAGCCGAACCTGATGCCGGATTTAGACGTGATGAGGGCGTGCCTCGACGAGGCCTTCAACGAACTCAAGCGAGCGGCCGAGAGCCGCGGCCCGCGAGCGGAAGCGACCACCTGATCGGATTCGGAATTACGCTGCGGCGCGCTTCTTCTTTCGTATGACGCGCTTTTCGATGTCGGAGGCGGCGGCTTCGCCCAACTCCGACGACGCCGAACCCGTTAAGGCGCGAAGCTCGCGGCGCAGCGTGACCAAATCGGCTCGCAGGTTGTGAATCTCGGCCGCGGTCGGAAGCCCGACGACATTCCAAACCGTCGCGAAGACAGCTCCCGAGAGCGAGCTCGTGAGCTTCTGTACTCGCAGGATTGGGCCGGCGGTCCGCTCGATTACGTCACCGAACAGCGGGTTGGAGTAGAGCTCTCCGGTTGCGGTGCGCATGATGCGAATCCATGCGTCGTAAGCTTCCCAGGCGGCGTGTTCGAGTTGGTTTTCTTTGCCGACGGAGAGCGCCCGCTTGGCGGCGGCCGTCGGCAGTTCGATTAAAATCGCTTTGGAAAGGATTTTCAGGTCTGCAGCGTTTTGTGAAGCCACGACGATCCCCTAAATCGCAAAATTAAGCTGCGAGACTACCCGTCGAACCTATATGGAGCTTCTGACCATAGCGAGGCGTCGCGCACGTCGCTATCGAAATGACACCAAATCGTGATCGAAATGGCACAAACTTCATGGTCATAGCATCGGATGCCAGCATCCACGCTGAGCCAAACGGCATCGACGCGTCTAACTTCGTTTATCTTCTAGCGCTATTAGATAGCGATTGCAAAAGGCATGTTTCATGCTTATACATGAACGCAGAAGGAGCACCTGAAAACGCATGGACATATCGCGGCCTGCTCTGCGAAGTTTGCTTCATGAAGGACGAGTTTTAAACGAATTACTTGCCTTTACTCGTGCTGGGACATCCTTTCTTACCGCGACTGCGGCGGAGCATCCCCAGACGATCCTCATGATCCCCGGTTTCCTGGCCGGCGACATCAGCCTTTATCCGCTCGCAACGCGACTGCAAGCCGAGGGTCATCGGGTGCGGTTCGCGGGCATCACCGCAAATATCGCCTGTTCGAGGAACCAGATGGCTCGGCTCGAATCCGTGCTGCAAAAAACCGCGCGCGAGGCGGGCGGGCCGGTAGTCGTTATCGGCCACAGCCTGGGAGGAATTTACGCCCGCGCCCTGGCCCGGCGACTTCCGGATAACGTGACCCATACTTTCCTGATGGGCTCGCCGATAAGAGGCCATCTCGACACCACCAATCCACTGGTCAGGATGATATTTATTGCGACCCGCCGCCCGCATCATGACGGCACCACTTGTATCAGTGAGTTGTCTTCGCTGTGCGGCGTCCATCAAAATGATCCTCCGAGTGTGCCGTCCACCCTGATCTATTCCAAGAGCGACGGCGTGGTGCAGTGGCCGGCGTGTATTGAGTTCGCGCCCCACGTCGAAGCGATCGAAGTGAAATCGACCCACTGCGGCATCCCGTACAACTTCGACACGCTGAGAATCATTTCCGACCGCATCCGCGCGATCGGCAAGCTGCACAAATCAGCGCACTCGATCGACAGTTCTTCTGACGGCGCTGCTCAGCAACCCGCTCACGGCCACTGAGAGCGCCCGCTTGCCGCGGCTACCGGCGTGCTCGGACTGATTGCCCGGTAGCTCGGACGTTCCCTCAGCTTTGTTAGATACCGCTCGACGCGAGGAAACTCGCCGAGCGGTATTTTGTCGACTTCCAGCACCATCGCCAGCGGCATGAACGCAGCGTCCGCGAGCGAGAATTTGCCGCATACGTATCCGCCGTCGCCAGCCTCGGCGAGCGCTTTTTCGAGATAAGGAAAATCGCGGCTGCGCAATCCCTCGCGCCCCTTCTCCATCCGATCTAAGTCCCGCTTCGCGGGTTCGCTCCAATACGGCATCCAGATCGGCGGCAGATTGCCCACCAGGATGGCTTCGTCGCCGAACTGTTCGAGCTCGCGAACCCGCGCGCGTTCGACCGCGCTCGACGGCATCAGCGGCGGCTCGGGATACCGCTCCTCGAGGTACTCATCGATGACCGTGGAATCGTAGATGGTGTGCGCGCCATCTTCGATATAAGGCACTTTGCCCAGCGGATGGCGGGCGAGCATCTCGGGCGGTTTCTTCCACAGGTTGCCCGGCGGCAGGTTTTCGATTCGGTAGGGGACCCGCTTTTCTTCCAGGATGATTTTCACCTTGCTCGCGTGCGTCGAGCGCAGGGCGCCCCATGGATAATCGCGCTCGGTGGTGTAGAGAATGATCATCGGTTCGCTCCTCGCTTGCGTCGTCGCCTAGACCTACCATGTGCGCCGCGCGATGCCCATCGATTGCGATGGACGATTCGCCGGGGCCTTTGTAATATCGATGTGGGCTGGAATTACGCTGGCGAAACCAGGTTCGCCTGACTCTCGATTGCGAGCCGCGATTAGGCCCGATAGGACTCGAGATCCCGCTACTACAAGTAGGAGATAGTGCCATCATGTCAGATTATTCGACCCTGCTGTTCGAGATTCGCGACAACGTCGCCCGCATCACGCTCAACCGGCCCGAATCCGGCAATGCGCTGAATATGCAGATGGCGAAGGAAATGATGGAGGTGGCGCTCACGTGCGACGAAGACCCGCAGGTGAGGGCGGTACTGCTGAGTGGAGCGGGGAAGAATTTCTGCATGGGCGGCGATCTCAAATCTTTCGCCACGCAGGGCGAGGGCATGCCGACTCATCTGAAGGACGTCACAACTTATTTTCATGCCGCCGCGTCGCGACTGGTGCGCGGCAACGCGCCGGTGGTCGCGGCGGTTCAAGGCGCGGCGGCGGGCGGCGGACTAAGCCTGGCCTGCGCGTGCGACCTGGTGCTAGCGGCAGAATCCGCCAAGTTCACGGTGGCCTATACAAAAATCGGGCTCACCCCGGACGGTTCCGGAAGCTATTGGCTGCCCCGGCTGGTCGGGCTCAAGCGCGCGGTCGAGCTCACGTTGACCAATCGTTTGTTTTCGGCGCGCGAGGCCGAGCATTGGGGCATCGTCACTCGCGTGGTGCCCGATGGCGAGCTGATGGCGCAGGCTGAGGCTCTCGCGGTTCAACTGGCGTCGGGGCCGACGCTGGCATACGGCGCCGCCAAGCGATTGCTGCACAGCGGATGGACTGAGCCGATCGAAACCCAGATGGAGCACGAGAGCCGCAGCATTGCCGATATGGGGCGCACCGCCGACGCGCGCGAAGGTATCGCCGCGTTTCTGGCCAAGCGCCAGCCGTCCTACAAGGGCAAGTAGTTTCGCGCGCACCGCGCGCAGACGGTTCCATGCGATGCGCCGAGTGGGGATTCCGCGGCTGGTCGTCGCCGGCGTGTCGAGCGGCGTTGGCAAGACCACGATCGCGGTCGGCCTGATTGCCGCGTTGCGCGCGCGCGGCCTCAAGGTTGCCGCCTTCAAATGCGGTCCCGACTATCTCGATCCGACTTATCACGGTCGAGTTGCCGAAGCGCCGTCACAAAATCTCGACGGCTGGATGATGGGGCGCGACGCTGTTATCGCGACGTTTTGCAGCGCCTCGCGCGGCGCCGATCTCGCGATTATCGAAGGCATGATGGGATTGTTCGACGGCGCCTCGGCGACCGGCGAAGAAGGTTCGTCGGCCGAGATCGCGAAATGGCTGAACGCGCCGGTCTTACTGGCGCTGGATAGCTCCGGTATCGCGCGCAGCGTCGCCGCGATCGCGCACGGCTTCCGCCGTTTCGATCCCGAGGTCTGGACCGCGGGCCTGGTGTGCAATTACATCGGCGGCCGCGGTCATCTCGAACTCTTGCGCGCCGCGACCACGCCGTTTCCGATCGTCGGCGGATTTCCGCGCCGCACGGAAATCGCGTTTCCCGAGCGTCATCTCGGACTGCTCGCCGCGACCCAGGATGAAATTCCTGATGCGTCGCTCCAAGCATGGGGAAAATTGGCCGAGGAATGGTTTGATCTAAATTCCATTCTTGAAATCGCCCACTCCGCGCCGCCGATTATGACGTCTGATTCGGCTGGGGCGGTTTCGCAGGATCAGAAGCGGTGCCGGATTGGTATCGCGTTCGACGAGGCCTTCCATTTTTATTACGAAGACAACCTGCGGCGGCTTGAAAGCCTTGGCGCCGAGTTGATCCGTTTCGCCCCGACTCGCGATCGCGCGCTTGCGCCGATCGACGGATTATATTTCGGTGGCGGTTATCCCGAATGCGTGGCCGAGAAGCTGTCGCGCAATCATACGATGCTCGACGAGGTGCGCGCGTTTGCGGCAAGCGGCGGGCCAATTTATGCGGAATGCGGCGGCCTGATGTATCTGAGCAAAGGTATCAGGACGCTGGATTCCAAATCGTATCCGATGGTCGGGCTGATTCCCGGCGAGGCGGTGATGTCGGATCGGTTGCAGGCGCTGGGCTACGTCGAAGTAGAAACTCGCGCTCCGTCGATCCTCGGGCCGGCGGGGATCCACTTTCGCGGCCATCAGTTTCGATATTCGAATCTCGAACCGCCGCCTTCAAATGTTGAAACCGTCTATGCTATGCGCTCGCGCTTAAGCGGCGCGGAGATGGTGGAAGGTTATCGCGTCAACAACCTGCTGGCCTCTTATGTGCACGCGCACTGGGCGTCGAATCCCCTTGTGGCCCAAGGCTTTGTCGATTCGTGCGCGGCTCACGCCAAACGCATGCGATGAGATCGGTCGCTCGCGATAATGGTGCATCACACGCTTTGCAGGCGCGAAATTCTCTTCGGACGATTGCCTGATGCTGGCGCGCACGCTGATGGTCCAGGGCACCGCGTCGTCGGTCGGTAAAAGCATCCTCGTCGCCGCGCTATGCCGCATCTTCCGCGAGCAGGGAATCAAGGTCGCGCCGTTCAAAGCGCAAAACATGTCGCTCAATTCGTTCGTGACTCCCGACGGCAAAGAAATCGGGCGTGCGCAGGCGGTGCAGGCTGAGGCCGCGGGAATCGACCCCGCGGTCGAGATGAATCCGATTCTGCTCAAGCCCGAAGGTGGCGGGCGATCACAGATCGTGATGCTCGGAAAGCCCGTCGGCGCTTTAAAGTTCGGCGACAATGACGACGATCGCCTGAGCGAGCTTCGCGCCGTGGTCGCTGATTCTCTCGAGCGCTTGCGCCGGAGTTACGAACTGATCGTGATCGAGGGCGCCGGCAGTCCAGTCGAGATAAATCTGAAGCAGCGCGACGTCGTCAACATGCACGTCGCGAAACTGGCCGGCGCGCCTGTGATCCTGGTGGGCGATATCGATCGCGGTGGCGTGTTTGCGCAGTTCGTCGGCACGATGGAACTGCTGGAGCCCGACGAACGGGCGCTCGTCGCGGCGATGCTGATCAACAAGTTCCACGGCGACGTGGCTTTGCTGCAATCGGGTATCGATTTTATCGTGCAACGCGTCAACACCCCGATGCTGGGCGTGATTCCTTTTATCGAACGCCTGCGCGTTGCCGACGAAGACGCGGTCGCGCTCGACCATCGGCATCGGCACACGGCTTCCGCTGAGCGTTTGCAGATCGCGGTGGTGCGGCTGCCGCGAATTTCCAACTTCGACGATTTTCAACCGCTGGAGTATCAGGCGGGTGCCAGCGTGCGCTTCGTCGATACGCCGCACGATCTCGCCGAAGCGGATCTCGCGATTCTTCCCGGATCAAAGAGCACGGTTGCCGATCTCAACTGGATGCGCGCAAACGGATTCGATCGCGCTCTGATCGAGCGTGCGACGCGTGCTCTGCCGATTCTCGGTGTGTGCGGCGGCTACCAGATGCTGGGGCAGACGATCGAAGATCCCCACGGCGTCGAATCATCCGAGCGCATCACGACCGGCCTCGGATTGTTGGCGGTCCGAACGTGTTTCGCGCGCGACAAGGTGACGGCTCGAGTGCGCGCTCGCGTCAACGCCGATTCGTTCATGGTTGACGACGCCATTGGCCGCGAGATCGCCGCCTACGAGATTCACATGGGATTGATGCATCCCGCGCGCGACGTCGCCGCTCCTTTTCAGGTCATCTCGCGCAACGGGGAAGCGATATCCGCGCTCGAAGGCGCGATCAGCGAAAACGGCGCCGTGGTTGGAACCACGCTTCATGGAATTTTCGATAATGAATGGTTGTGCGCCTCGATGCTTCGTTCGCTGCGTCGGCGCCGGGGGCTGGCGGATCCGCTCGTGTCGGCGCCGTTCGATCGCGATGCCGAGTACGATCGTCTCGCCGCGATCGTGCGCGGCAGTATCGATATGGCACTGCTGCAGCGCCTGGCGGGAATCACGCGATAAGCGAACGTTACGATCTATCGCCGACGTCCGCTTGCTGATCGCGATAGTGATCAGCCGAAAATTTTCTGCGCGATCCGCTTGAGCGGCCCAGGGGGCGCGGGCTCGAGCGGAGGCAGAGGCTCGCCCGCGCGAATCGTCGCGAAGCGCTGCTCGACCTCGCCCTCTTCGGGGAATCGCGAAACTTCGTGCTTGGAGAAGATCAGGGTTCCGTCGACGAGCACGTCGAATTGGCCGGTCTTTCCGACCTTGACTTCGACATCTTCACCGAAGCGGGATTTCAACGAGGCGGCCAAACTGACCGCACGCGGCTGGTAGTTTCAAACCGAACAATAGAGGATTTGTGTCGTCATGTACTTAATTCTAGCGCAGTAACCATCGGGTCTCGACAGTCTCGATGCCGGTTGCCGAGATTGATCGAAGATTTTGCGCGGTCGTGGCGCTAACTGTTGATTTCGCCCCTACTTGCCGTTTGCAAAATCGACGAACACGGCGGCGGCGACGACCGAGGTCCACAGCCCGTCGCGATCGCCGATCGCCGATTGGGTCACGTTGCGCGTGGTGACGATCTTGTCGGAAAGCCGCCAGATATCCTTGCGCTCGTCGTAGCCGACGTTGGGATCGAAGTCGACGCCAAGGATTGTCGCGAGCATCGTGGCCGCGAGATCTTCGGCATAGTCGCCGGCCTTCTGATCGGTTTCGCCGAAGCTATGATGCTCTGAAAGATAGCCGTACATGCCGGCGTTCGCCGGAAGGGCGAGTCCCACCGAAGCCGCGATCAGTCGATGCGGTTCGTTGGTTGCGTTGTCGCTCATCACGGCGAAAACCACTTGCCCGGACGACAGCCGCTTCATCCCTTCCTGCTGCGACAGCAGTTTGCAATTCGGAGGAAAGATCGATTTGACCCGCACCAGGTTAAATTCGGCGATTCCGGCCGAGCGCAGAGCAAGCTCGAAGGAGGTGAGCTTTTCGCGATGGCGTCCAACGCCCTTGGTCAGGAAAACCCCTTTTGGTAACGGCCCCATTCGATTCTTTTTCCTTTTTCAGCTCGTGGGTTGTTCAGCAACAAGGTACCTGCTGGCGCAGGACGCTGCTAGAACTCCCCTGCGGGTTGGTACTCGCCGAACACGCGCCGCATCGCGTCCGCGATTTCACCGAGCGTCGCGTACGATCGTACCGCGTCGATTATCGGCGGCATCAGGTTCGAGCCGTCGCGCGCGGACGATTCGACGCGCGCTAGAGCGGCGTTGGCCGCCTTCGCGTCGCGCTCGGCGCGAACTTTGGCCAATCGCGCGCGCTGCTTTTCCTCGATTTCGGGATTCACCTTGAGAATGTCGCTGGGCGCGGCGTTGCCGGTGGTGTACTGGTTCACGCCCACGATGATCCGTTGCTTGGTCTCGATTTCCCGCTGATAGAGGAAGGCCGCGTTCTGAATTTCGTGCTGCATGTAGCCGCGCTCGATCGCGGCAACCGCCCCGCCCATCTCGTCGATTCGCGCAAGATAATCGGTCGCGCGATTTTCGATCTCGTTGGTCATGCGCTCGACGAAATAAGACCCGGCCAGCGGATCGATCGTGTCGGCGACTTCGGATTCCGACGCGATTATCTGCTGGGTGCGCAGCGCCAGCAGCGCCGACGATTCGGTCGGCAGCGCCAGCGCCTCATCCTTGGAGTTAGTGTGCAGCGATTGCGTTCCGCCGAGCACCGCGGCGAGCGCCTGCAAGGTCACGCGCACGACGTTGTTCTCGACCTGCTGCGCCGTGAGCGTCGCGCCCGCGGTCTGCGAATGGAACCGCAGCATCATCGAGCGTTCGTCCCTGGCGCCGAAGCGTTCTTTCATGATCCGCGCCCACATCCGGCGCGCGGCGCGATACTTGGCGATCTCTTCGAAGAAATTGTTGTGCACGTTGAAGAAAAACGACAGCCGGCTGGCAAACGAATCGACGTCGAGCCCGGCGTCGATCGCCGCCTGCACGTAGGCGATTCCGTCGGCCAGCGTGAAGGCGAGCTCCTGCACCGCGGTCGAGCCGGCTTCACGGATGTGGTAACCGGAGATCGAAATTGTGTTCCAGTTTGGCACCTCGCGCGTGGCGAACGCGAAAATGTCGGTCACGATCCGCATCGATTCGCGCGGCGGATAGATGTAGGTGCCGCGCGCGACGTACTCCTTCAGGATATCGTTCTGGATCGTGCCGTTGAGCTTATCCCATCCGACGCCCTGCTTCTCG
>Ga0335078_10012881_pt1 | contig 12391 bp, 13 predicted proteins | sample Lox_Sample_32_FD_206711 | JGI IMG/M metagenome (GOLD analysis project Ga0335078, IMG submission 206711) | Soil microbial communities from Loxahatchee National Wildlife Refuge, Florida, United States - Lox_Sample_3.2 | ecosystem: Environmental > Terrestrial > Soil > Wetlands | place: USA... | reverse complement strand
GCGGGTGGTCTCGATGCCCAGAATATTGTGGGCCTCCTCCACCACGCAGAGCACCTTCGGATCGCGGTTAGGATCGCGGCAGAACAGGCACAGCTCGCTCTCGCTGATGTTATTGCAGACGCGGCAGAGGCCCAGCTTGTCCTTCACATCCAGCAGGGCTTGCGAGAGGTGCTCGGCGTCTTCGCGCGAGGCGCGCATGACATGGAACGCCAGCCGCTGCGCCGATTTCTGGCCGATGCCCGGCAGGCGTTTGAATTCGTTGATCAGCCGCGCCAGCGGCTCCGCGAAATCCGGCATGTATTAATAATGGATCAAAACATGCCCGGCGGCAGCATGCCGCCTAACATCTGCTGAGTTTTCTGCTGCGTCTCCTGGTCGACCTTCTTGGCGGCTTCGTTGCAGGCGGCCAGTACCATATCTTGCAGCATCTCCACATCGCCGGCGACCTCCGGGTCGATTTTGACGCCGAGCACGTTCTTGTGCCCGTCCATCTTGATGGTGACCATGCCGCCGCCGGCGGAAGCCTCCACGCGGATCTGGGATATTTCTTCCTGCATGCGCTCCTGCATCTGCTGCGCCTGCTTCATCATCGCCTGCATGTTGCCTGGTAATTTCACGTTCCTACTCCTTTAAATTGCGAATCGTGCGGACCTCTCCGCCGAACAGTTCCCGGAAGCGCTGCACTTCGGGATGCGCGAGCGCACGTCGCGCCAGATCGTCTTCCTGCGCCGCGGGCGCGGCTGCGAGCTTCTCCTGCTCGCCGGCGTCTCCAATCGTAATCTTGATCTTAAGCGGTTTGCCGGCGATCTGCCGCACCGCCTGGATAATATCCGCCTCCTTCATGCCGATGGAGAACTCTTTTGGCGTCGTGAATTGCAGCTCGCCGTTGGCTTCGACAATTTCAGAGTGCTCGACGGCATCGGCGGTAAACGCCATGCCCAATTGCATCAGGGAAGCGTGGAGCCGCTCGCGCCAGGAGGAGGGGCTGGGGGCTGGGGACTGGGGACTGAAGGCTGGGACGGAGGGTGCTGGGCGCACGGCGGGTGCTGGATTCTGGGTCCTGGGTGCTGGCGCCGAGGGTGCTGGTTTCGCAGCGTCTCCGCGTCTCCGCGTCTCCGCGTCACCGCGTCCGCCTCCCAACCCGGCCAACGCCTCCTCAATCGGCAACAGACGCCCCGCCTGCACCATGCGCAGCAGGCCAATCTCCAGGTGGAAGCGCGGCTGCAGCGAGAATTGCAGGTCGCGGAATATGTCGAGCGCAAGCTGCAGGTAGCGCGTCAAATCCTCTTCCGAGAACCGGGCGGCGATCTGTGCCAGCTTCTGGCGTTCGGCCGACGATGCCGCGATGAGCCGCGTATCGCCGCCCGCTATGCGGGCCACCAGCAGATTGCGGAAATAGCGCGCCAGCTCACGGCTGAAGTGCTGCAGGTTCTGGCCATTGCGCTCCAGTTCGTTGACCACTTCCAGCATGCTCGCGGACGCACCGTCGGCGAGCGCCTGGCTCACCTTTGCCAGCGCATCGAGCGAAAACGCGCCCAGCAGCGCGCGCACTTCGGCGGCTACCAGCGTCTCTCCGCAACAGGCGATGGCCTGATCGAGAGCCGAGAGCGAATCGCGCACACTGCCTTCGCCGGCCTGCGCAAGCACCGACAGCGCTTCGGCGTCCGCGTGGATGCCTTCCTGCTCGCAGATCCATGCCATGCGCGCGACCAGCTCTTCAAAATCCACCGAGCGAAAGCTGAAATGCTGGCAGCGGGAAGCGATGGTGGCCGGGATTTTGTGCGCCTCGGTGGTGCAGAGCACGAACACCACCCAGGCGGGCGGCTCTTCAATGGTCTTCAGCAGCGCGTTGAAGGCTTCGTTGGTGATCTGGTGGGCTTCATCGACGATGAAAACTTTGTAGCGGTCGCGCACTGGCTGGTAGCGCACGTTCTCGCGCAGCTCGCGCATTTCGTTAATGCCGCGATTGGAGGCGGCGTCGATTTCGATAACGTCCGGGGATCCGCCGGCGGCGATTTCCAGACAGCTCGCGCACACGCCGCAGGGCTTGTTCGTCGGGCCGTCGATGCAATTCAGACAACGCGCCAGAATGCGCGCCACGGTGGTCTTGCCGGTACCGCGCTGCCCCGAAAAGATGTAGCCGTGCGCGATGCGGTTCTGCGCGATGGCGTTTTCGAGCGTGGTCTTCACGTGCTCCTGGTTGACCACGTCGGCGAACGATTGGGGCCGGTATTTCCGGGCGATGACCTGGTACATGGGTGGGCGAATGCCAGGCCCCGGGTGATCCGCGGCACACAGGTTAAACCACTACCGTTGCTTCCTTCCGGACCTGGCGGGGTTTGCGGCCGCCCGTCGCACGGAGCCCGAGACCTGACAATTCACTATCGTATCATGAGGGGGATGCTGGACCTCACGCAGCACCCGCACCGCCGCTTCAACGCGCTGAATGGATCGTGGGTGCTGGTCTCGCCGCATCGCACGCAGCGGCCCTGGCAGGGACAGGTCGAGCGGGCCGCGCAGGGTGCGCAGCCGGCCTACGATCCAAATTGCTATCTCTGTCCCGGAAACGCGCGCGCGGGCGGCGTGCGCAATCCGGCTTACACGAGCACGTTTGTGTTCGACAACGATTTCGCCGCGCTGCTGCCGACGACGCCGGTGGAAAAAGTGGACCGCGGCGGCCTGCTGATTGCCGAAGGCGCGCCCGGAGTCTGCCGCGTGGCCTGCTTTTCGCCGCGGCACGATCTCACCGTTGCGCGCATGAGCGTGGCCGATCTGGCGCTGGTGGTGGATCTCTGGATCGAGCAGCACGCCGAACTGGCGCGCCTGCCCAACATCCGCCACATACAAATCTTCGAGAACCGCGGCGAGATGATGGGGGCCAGCAATCCGCACCCGCATTGCCAGATCTGGGCCAGCAGCAGCATCCCCGGCGAATCCGCCGCCGAGCAGCGCGAGCAGACGGCTTGGCTATCCAGCCACGGATCGTGCCTGCTGTGCGATTACCTGGCGCTCGAGCTGAAGTCCGGCGAGCGCCTCGTCTGCCAGAATGAGTCGTTCGCAGCCCTGGTGCCGTTTTGGGCGGTGTGGCCGTTCGAGACGATCGTCATCAGCCGGCGTCACTTGGCCGCGATCGACGGGCTTGACGAGCGCGAACGCCGCGGCCTGGCCGATATTCTGAAACGCATCACCACGCGGTATGACAATGTTTTCGAAGCGCCGTTTCCTTACTCGATGGGTTTTCACCAGCGGCCCACCGATGGCGCGGCGCATCCGGAGTGGCATTTCCACGCGCATTTCTTTCCACCGCTGCTGCGCTCGGCAACCATTCGGAAATTCATGGTGGGCTTCGAACTGCTTGGCTTGCCGCAGCGCGATCTCACCGCGGAAAACGCGGCGGAACGCTTGTGGGCGATGCCTGAGGTGCACTATCTGGAGCGCTGACCGATTCGGACCCGCGACTATAAGCGAGCGGAGAAAAGCATCTTTGCCGCCGGTGCGCGCGGATAAGCCAAAACGCTTGCGATCCCTTACGGTCGCGGCTCTGAGTCAGATAGGCGAGTTGCGTACGAATTCGCGTTCTGGTGAGAATGAAGGAATCGGGAGCTGACGCAACTTGCCGGCCGGCATCGATAGACGACCTAGCCCGGAAGAGCTTCTGCGCCGCGTGCAGGCGGAGGAGCGCCGCGCCCGGCGCGGCCGGCTCAAAGTGTTCCTGGGCTACGCCTCGCGCGTTGGGAAATCGTATCGCATGCTGGACGAAGGCCGGCGGCGCAAGGAGCGCGGCGAAGATGTGGTGGTCTCTTGTATTCAATTCCCGGTCACACCCGACCTGGAGCCCCTGTTGCGGAAGCTGGAAGTCATTCCGACCCTCAAGGGCGCCTACGCGGGAAAGGAATTCGAAGTCCTCGACGTGGCGACTACATTCCGCCGTCACCCACAGGTCTGCCTGGTGGACGAACTGGCTTACGACAATCCGCCGGGCAGCCGGAATCCCAAGCGATGGCAGGATGTGGACAATATCCTGGACCAGGGAATCGCGGTAATCACCGCCGTCAATTTGCAGCACATCGAGGAGCAGCAGGACGCCGTCGAGCGCATCACCGGAAAGCGCGCGCGGCAGACCGTCCCGGAGCGTTTCCTGCGTTCCGCCGATGAAATCGTCCTGGTGGATGCGGCGCTGGACGACATGATGCAGCGCGCCGGGGCGCGGGAGCCCGTGGATGTCCGCCGGCTCTCGGAGTTGCGGGAGCTGGCGTTGCTGCTGGCGGTCGACGTCATCGACGACCAGCTCATGAACTACCTCCGGTCGAACGGGGTGGAACTTCGCTGGGGCACCCAGGAGCGCATTCTGGTGTGCGTGACTCCCCGCAGCGACGCGTGCGCCATGCTGCGCAGCGGCCGGCGCAACGCGGACCGCTTTCACGGAGACTTGCTGGTCTGCCATGTCCGCCAGAGCGGCCTCAGCCCCAAGGATCAGCAGACCATCAACGCGAACCTGGCGCTGGCCTTGGAACTGGAGGCCGATGTACATGTTTTGGAAGGTCCCGACCCCATCGCCGCTATTATGCGGTTCGCTCGCGAGCAACGGGTCACCCAGATTTTCGTAGGCCACAGCGCTCCGGACCGCTGGAAAGAGATGTGGTCGCGCGGCCCGGTCGACCGTTTGATCCAAGCTGCCAAGGACATAGACATCCGCATCTTCCCGCATCCGCACACGCCATGAGCAACCCCGCTGAAGCTCTCGATTCCGAGGCTGTGCCCGCGCCGCCCAAGGGGAGGCTCAAAGTCTTCCTGGGCTATGCTGCCGGTGTCGGCAAGACCTACCAGATGCTCGCCGAAGCGCAGGAGTTGCGCCGCAAAGGCGTGGATGTCGTGGTCGGGTACTTCGAGCCTCACGGGCGGCAGGACACTATAGGCCGCACGGCGGGCCTGGAGTTCGTTCCCCGCAAGAAGATCGAATATCGCGGCTCCGTCTTCGAGGAGCTCGACACGGAGGCGATCCTGCGCCGCAAGCCGGCCGTGTGCCTGGTGGACGAATTCGCGCACACCAACGTGCCCGGTTCGGAGCGGTTGAAGCGCTGGGAAGATGTGCAGGTGCTCCTCAATGCCGGCATCGACGTCTTCACCACGCTCAACGTGCAGCACCTGGAGAGCCTCAACGACGAGGTCTGGGGCATCACCGGCGTGCGCGTGCGCGAAACCGTTCCGGACTGGGTAGTAGATGCGGCCGACGAGGTGGTGCTGGTGGATCTCACGCCGGAAGCCTTGCAGAACCGCTTGGAGCGCGGTGCCGTCTACTCTACCGAAAAGGCCAAGAAGGCCATGGAGAACTTCTTCACGGAAACCAACCTGACGGCTCTCCGCGAGATGGCCCTCCGGCATACTGCGCACGAGGTGGAAGGCCGGCTTTCGGATTTGAGCGCGCTCGCGCGAGGCAGGGCCGCCCTGGCCGCGCGGCCGGGGGCCGAACCACCCACCCGGCACGAACGCATCCTCATCTGCCTGACGGGCCGGCCGTCCACGGCCATGCTCATCCGGCGCGGAAAGCGGGTGGCGGATTATTTGCACGCGGACTGCCTGGCCGTGCACGTCCAGCGCAACTCTGCAAACGGCGGAAAGGAAGCCCACAGCGAGGCGTTGGAGAAGCACCTGAGCTTCGCGCGGAACCTGCACATTCAAACGCACGTCTTGAGAGGCAAGGACGTGGCGAAGTCTATCGTGGATTTCGCGCGCGAACAGAATATTACACAAATTTTTCTGGGGAGGGCAGGCGCAAAATCGTTGTGGCGGGCGGCCAGCACGGTGCACCGGGTGGTGCGTTTAGCGCGCGACCGCGAGATCACCATAGTGGCCGAACGGCGGCGGTAACAATTGGCCGGCCAAAGGGCATGGCAGGTGGATCCGCCTGCCCCACTGCTGCAAAGTTCAGGATTCGTTTTTGGCGGCGCAGGCGGTTTGGCCCGCGATTCCGTCTGCGATCTTCGCCTGTTAGGATAAGGGAGAATGCTCCGGTTCTCGATCCTGGGTTTCCTGTTCTGTTTCCCGATAATGGCGTCCGCCGGGAGCGCCTGTGGCTGCGACTCCCCCGAACTGGCGGAAGCCTTCGATCAGCTCTACAACTTCAATTTCGCGGCGGCGCACGCCACGGTAGACAGGTATATCGCCGGCCATCCACAGCAGCCATTGGGATACGCGATCCGCGCCTCGGCATATCTTTTCTATGAGCTGGACAGGTTAGGCATTCTAGAGAGCCAGTTCCTGATCAGCGACAAGCACATCGCCGAAAAGAAGACGCTCAAGCCGGATCCGGACGTGCGGGCCAAGCTCCTGAGGGCGCTCAATGACGCCGAGTCGCGCGCCACGTCGGCGCTGGCGCGCAACCCCAACGACCGCGAGGCGCTCTTCGCCATGACCATCGTCATGGGTGTGACTACCGATTACATGGCGCTGGTGGAAAAGCACCAGATCGCCAGTTTGTCGCCCGCCAAACGCTCCAATAGCTATGCCCAACAGCTTTTGAAGATGAATCCGCCCTGCTATGACGCATACATGACGGCGGGGCTGTCGGAATACATGGTGGGCAGTCTGCCGTTCTTCATCCGCTGGTTTGTGCGGTTCGACAACGTGGAAGGCAACCGGGAGCAGGGCGTGAAAAACCTGCAGCTCGTCGCGCGGGACGGTCTTTACTTCAAGCCTTTCGCCAAAATCCTGCTGGGCATCATCTACCTCCGCGAGAAGAAACCGCGCGAAGCCGAAAAACAACTGGAAGAGTTGGCGCACGACTACCCCTCCAATCCGCTGTTCAGGCGAGAACTGGCCAAAATCTCGACTCAGGCTGGCGCCGGCGGTGGGAGGAATTAGGGTACCGATCGCGCCCGTTCATGCGATTGACAAGCGTGACTTCTCGGCGTAGATTTGCTAACATACTCAGCTATCAGTGCTTTGCTGGTGCAGACGGGCCGGTTTCGATGCAAACTCCTGAATCCATTGAGATCGCACCCTCTCCTCGCTTATAGTCGTGCCGCACAAAAGTAAACCCCGGCAATCATCTGATTCAGTGTCCTGAGGCGTGGGTATGGCAGTCGATCAGAGCAACGGACAAGTGAATGAGTTGGTCCAGCCCGATAGCGAAAGCTACGAGTCTTTGCTCGACGAGTATACGCATCTGGCGCGCCCATCCGAGGGAGAGGTCCTGCAGGGTACTATCCTCAAGATCACAGCGATGGACGTGATCGTCGATTTCGGGTACAAGTCCGAAGGCCTCGTACCCATCGAACAGTTTCTGGGACCGCAGGGAGAATTGACGATCCGGCCCGGCGATGCTGTGGACGTGATGATCGATCACGGGGAGCCGCAGGAAGGCTACGTGCTCCTCTCGCATGCCAAAGCGGCCCGCCTGCGGGTTTGGGACAACCTGGAGAAGGCCTTCTCCGACCAGTTGGTGATCCTGGGGCGCGTGCTGGGAAGAGTCAAAGGCGGGCTCTCCGTGGATGTAGGCATTCAGGCTTTTATGCCCGGCTCGCAGGCGGATCCGCGGCCGGTGCACAACCTGGATTCGCTCATCGGCCAGGATGTCCCAGTCAAGATCATCAAGCTTAACCGCCGCCGCGGCAACGTGGTGGTTTCGCGCAAACTGGCCGTCGAACAGGAGGTCAACCAGCGCAAGGCCGCCACCCTGGATCAACTACAAGAGGGCGCCGTCGTCACGGGCGTGGTCAAGACCTTGACGGAGTATGGAGCCTTTGTCGATTTGGGAGGTCTGGATGGCCTGCTGCACGTCACCGATATGTCGTATGGCCGCGTCGGGCATCCGTCGGAGATCCTGCACGTGGGGGATACGGTCACCGTCAAAGTGCTCAAATTCGACCGGGCGAAGGAGCGCGTCTCGCTGGGCCTGAGACAACTGGCGCCCGATCCTTGGGAGACCGTGGCGCAGCGCTACAAGCTGAACAGCCGGGTCATGGGACGCGTGGCGAATGTCACCGATTACGGCGCGTTCGTGGAACTGGAACCGGGCGTGGAGGGGCTTATCCACATCACCGAGATGACCTGGTCGCGGCGTATGAAACACCCTTCCAAGGTGGTGCGGGTGGGCGACGAGGTGGAGGCCGTGGTGCTTGAAGTGCATCCCAGAGAGCGGCGCATTTCGCTAGGCCTCAAACAGCTCGAGCCCAACCCCTGGACCACCATCGACAGCCGCTATAGCATCGGTTCGGTGGTAGAGGGCCGCGTGCGCAATATGACCGATTTTGGCGCCTTCATCGAAATCGAGGAAGGCATCGACGGACTGGTGCACGTCTCGGATCTGTCCTGGACCAAGCGCGTCAAGCACCCATCGGAGGTCCTCAAAAAGGGCCAGCTTGTGCAAGCCGTGATTCTGAATATCGACGCCAAGGGCCACCGCCTGTCGCTGGGTATCAAACAGCTCCAGCCGGACGCCTGGGAGACCTATTTCCAGCATCACCAGCCCGGGGACATCGTGCACGGACGGATCTCGCGCCTGGCGGGTTTTGGCGCCTTCGTGGAATTGGCGGAAGGCGTGGAGGGACTTTGCCATTTTTCGGAAGTGCCGGGGTATTCCGGTCGCCGCTCCGCCGAGCCCCCCGTCACCCCCGGCCAGGAATTCGATTTCAAGATCATCAAAATGAGCGAGGCCGAAAAGAAGATCGGCCTGAGTCTCAAAGCCGTTAGCCACGATGAGGAGAAAAGCCGGTTGGAGGACTATCAGCGCCAGGCGGCGGCAGCCACCACCACCATTGAAGAGGTGATGAGTCTCAAAGATCGCAGCACGGAATAGCTTGCAAAAATCCCCGGTTCAAGCGATACTGCGGTCTGTAACGGCTTGAGAGGACAAGGAGAGCACATGACCAAGGCCGATCTGATTGAAGAGGTCTCGCGCGTAGTGGAGATGACCCGGAAGGAGTCCGAAGTCATCGTGGAGGCGATTTTCGACAGCATCGTGCGTTCCCTGCGCACAGGCGACAAGATCGAGATCCGCGGCTTCGGGAGTTTCCGTACGCGGCAACGCCAGCCGCGCATCGGACGTAACCCGAAGACGGGCGCGCGCGTCGAGGTCCCGGCCAAGAAGATTCCCTATTTCAAGCCCAGCAAGGAGCTCAAGGATGTGGTGAACAACTCCGCTGTCCGGCCGGCTCCCGAACCCGCCTCCAGCGAACCGACCCCAATGCTTTAGCCGCCGCTATGGATTATCTTTGGAGCCCGTGGCGCTACTCGTACGTGACCACGGCCGAGCAGGCGACGGATTGTATCTTTTGCGCCTTGCCCGCGGAAAACCGGGATGCGGAGAACTATATCGTTTACCGCGGGCGCCTCAATTTCGTCATCCTGAACAGGTTCCCATACACCTCCGGTCATTTGATGGTGGTCCCCTACGAACACCAAGCGGTGCTGGAGGCTGTAGCCGAAGATACGCTGGTGGAGATGATCCTGCTGGTGCGGCGCACGGAGGGCTACTTGCGGGCCAACTATAAGCCCGACGGTCTCAATATGGGCATCAATGTCGGAAAGGCCGCGGGCGCGGGTGTGGCCGGCCACATTCACATGCACGTGTTGCCACGCTGGGTCGCGGACGCTAATTTCATGACTTCAGTGGGCGAGACGCGGGTGCTGCCCGAAGATCTTCAGGTGACTTACGAGAAACTGTCGCGGGCGTTTAAAAGCGGCTAAAAAGATTATGTCTGCGGTGGCGCTGGCGGCGGTGCCGGTGGCGGGTTCCAGCGTTTGACAAGTTCGTCGATCGCGCGTTGCTGGGCGAATTGGGTATTGCTGAGATCGGTATAATCCTTTTCGATTCGGGTGGCCCACCGGTCCAGGGCAGCCATCTCTGTGTGAACCCCAGCGCTCGTTTCGGCAACGCGATCCATCCGGGTCTCGAGCGCCCGCATGCTCTTTTCAAGTGTCTCCATACGCCCGCTAAGCTCTCCGCGGAGTTGTGAGAAGTCCGTGCTGATGGCTACTACGGCAGCCCCCAGGCGCTCGCTGAACTCTTCGCGGAGCGCCGCGGCAAGGGCTTCATTGCCCGCGCGCATCTCTTCGCGGAGTGTTGCGGCCAGGGCTTGGTTGCCCGCGCGCATCTCTTCGCGGAGTGATGCGGCTAGGGCTTCATTGATCACGCGCATCTCGTCGCGGAGCACTTGGTTGTTATCTTGGATTTCCTCGCGCACGACGGCGCGGATTTGCTTGAGGTCCTCGGGGCTCACGTTTCTAGTCTCGCACGATTCCGCTAAACCGCCAAAACCCAGGCGGCCTTCCATGATAGAATGCCTCTCGCGTGCAAAAAAACACTCTCCGCGCGGAACTGATAGCCGAGTTCCTGGGCACCCTGATCCTGATCCTGTTCGGCGATGGCATCGTAGCCATGGTAGTGCTGTTCGCCAAAGGCATTCCCGGCGAAATCGTGCATGGCGGGTTCACCAACATCACCATCGGATGGGGCCTGGCGGTGACCATGGGATGCTACACGGCGGGGCGCATTTCCGGCGCGCACCTGAACCCGGCAGTCACGATCGCCTTCGCGATTTTTCGCGATTTCCCCTGGCGTAAAGTGGCGCCCTACGTCCTGGCTCAGACTGCGGGCGCTTTCCTCGCGGCAGCATTGGTCTTCTGGAATTATCTGCCGGCCTTCCGCACAGCCGATCCCAACCTGGACCACACCGCCGGCGTCTTTACCACCTTCCCGGCCTATCCGGATACGCCCAGCGCCGGTCTGCTCGATCAGACCATCGGAACAGGGCTGCTGTTGTTTATGGTGATGGCCCTGATCGATGAGCGCAACCAGCCGCCCGGCGCTAATCTGACCCCCGTGCTGATCGGCGCCGTGGTGGTCGTCATCGGCATGTCTTTCGGCGGGATGCACGGGTATGCCATCAACCCGGCGCGGGACTTTGGCCCGCGGCTGTTTACGGCGGTTGCCGGCTTCAAGAACAATGGCCTGACCGATGGGACTATGGTCTTCTGGGTGCCGATCGTCGGGCCGATCCTGGGCGGTATTATCGGCGCAGCGGCCTACGATTGGGGTGTGCGGCGGTTCCTGCCGGAGTAGCTGCGGCTGGTCTGCGCTATAATGACAATTTGCGTCTCCCCGCACCCCGGTATCCCTATGTTCCTGAGCATCCAAGAGATGGAATTGCGAAAGATTCGTTTCGACGAGACTTTCGCGCCCGGGGAGTTGGATTTCCAGGATGATGAGATCCGGCAGGCGGGTCCGCTGCGCGTCCAGGGAACCGCGGAACTGCTAGCCAATACAGAAGGCGAGGTACGTATCCAGGGCAGGTTCGACGTACGGCTGGAGGCGGAATGCGACCGCTGCCTGGGCCGTGCCCAATTTCCGCTGGATTCGAGCTTTGACCTCTTCTACCGGCCGGTAGCCGCCATCGCGCGCGCAGCCGAGGTGGAGATCGATGAAGGCGAGGTGGAATTGGCCTTTTATGAGGGCGGCGGAATGGAACTGGAAGACATTTTGCGCGAGCAGATCCTGCTGCTGATGCCCATGCAGCGAATCTGCAGCGAGGAATGCAAAGGGATCTGTCCCAATTGCGGCAAGAACCGCAATGAGACGCCGTGCGACTGCAAGAGAGAGCTCGCCGACGACCGGTGGGGTGCTCTGGAACGTTTAAGAGACTTGAAAACACTTTGAAAAATCCGCGGAAGCGGGTAAGATCTTTGAGGTACCGAAATGCCGAATCCGAAACGACGCCACTCCAACCGGCGGACCCAGAATCGCCGGGCGCACGATGCGCTGAAAACGCCGGGGATGTCCGAATGCCCGAACTGTCATGAGCCTAAGCTGCCCCATCGGGTCTGCCCGCACTGCGGACAATACAAGGGCCGCGAAGTAGTCGAAGTCGAACAGGAGTAGCCAGCCCCAACCATGCTCACCATTGCAGTGGACGCAATGGGCGGAGACCACGCCCCGAAGTCGGAAGTGGAAGGCGCTGTTATAGCCGCCCGGACCTGGGGGATCAGGGTCATCCTGGTCGGCCGCCAGGAGGTCCTGCGGAAGGAACTGCAGCAATACGACGACTACCGCGGCCTGCCTATTGAAGTCGTTCATGCCGACGAACGGGTGACCATGGAGGACAGCGCCGCGCGCGCCGTGCGTGCCAAGCACAATAGCTCTTTGCGCGTGGCCTCCCGCCTGGTGCGCGATGGCATCGCCCAGGGATTCGTCTCGGCCGGCAACACGGGCGCCGTGATGGTCACCGCCAAGATCGTCCAGGGCGTCATCCACGGCGTAGAGCGTCCCGCGCTTGCCGGCATTTTTCCCACCCTCATCGGCAAGCCCGTGGTGGTCATTGACGTGGGCGCCAATGTGGATTGTTCGCCGCGTATGCTGGCGCAGTTCGGGGTGATGGGCGAGATTTATTCCCGC
>Ga0335078_10012880_pt1 | contig 12391 bp, 9 predicted proteins | sample Lox_Sample_32_FD_206711 | JGI IMG/M metagenome (GOLD analysis project Ga0335078, IMG submission 206711) | Soil microbial communities from Loxahatchee National Wildlife Refuge, Florida, United States - Lox_Sample_3.2 | ecosystem: Environmental > Terrestrial > Soil > Wetlands | place: USA: Florida... | reverse complement strand
TTCTCCTCTGCGCGGGTCGGCCGGAGCCGGCGGATCGCTCTGGGCCCAATGCGTGAACCTCACGCCCGGCGCGACTTTGAGACGTCCGGCACGCGTCTCCACGCCCGCCCCGGCGGCGATGCCGTAGGGCATTGCGCCATAGACGTCCTGGAGGAGTCGAAACGCGGGTCCCAATTCGACGAACGGCTCCGCGCGGCCGATGCGCCATCGATGCCGCGCCAGAATCGGAAACTCCCAGGTGGTTCGGTGGTCTTCATAGGTCAAATACCGGCGGCCATCGGAATGAAAAACCTGTACGTGGCTGCGGAGAGGCCGGTAGATCGCCTCGACTACCACCGAGAAGCGCCGGCGAAATTCCCAGGCGACAAGCGGTCCGGCGAGGAGGCTCCGCGGACCGGCGCCGTCGACGAAAGTTTCCTTGCCCGGCTCGAAAGAAAGGCCGCTGTTTGCCAGTGCGGCCGGAAATGGCGCGCTGCCCACGGTAGAGTAATCGGCCGTGAGGTTCGCGCCGGCCACGGCGCCGGCGGAAAAATGCGCCCCAAACGGCCGGCTGTTGGAAAGCGATGTCGCGCGCAAGCTCAGCAGAAGCTCGATCTGATCGGGACTGGTTCGGATGTCGGAGGGGATCGAGTGCAGGTCTTGCCGCCAGTGTGTGTATCGCACGGCGGTGTCGAGTTGCAGTCGGCCCACCTGCCGCTCGATGCCGAAGCCGGCGCTGAATCCGTAATGCGAGGGGTGGATATCGTTGAGATTTCCGGTGGCCCGAAACGACGGCCCGGCTTCCAGAAATGGCGTGTAACGGGATCGCGGAAAGCGGTATTTCGCCAGAATGGGAAACTCCCAGGTCACGATGCTGAACGTCGATGGCGGCAGACCGAGCTCGTGCAGGCGTCGATACAACCCATCCGCTTCGAGGGAGATTGCCCCTGACAAACTCCACTCCGCTTCGACGCCTGCCAGCACGGTGTGCGTGTTGGTGTAAGCAACCCCTGTCGCGCTATAAAAGGGCTGAAAATTCGGCGTGACATTGGCGCCCAAAACACCGCCGAACGCGAGATTCTGCGCCCACGCCGCGTGAACCGGAAAAGCCAGGAGACCCGCCAGGCTGAGAACCACCCACCGCACCCCGGCCAGCGTTGCAAGCCGTTGGCCGGTTGCCCGCGCTTCGAAACCAATCCCTTAAACCGCGCCTCCGCGCGGGCGCCGGTGCGAATGGCCACATTATCGGCGGAGAATGCCTCAGCTATGCGGACGAACCCGCCTCGTTGGTTTCCGGCCGGACCCACTCTCCCGTTTCGGCCGAGCGCACAATGGCGTCGATTACGGCCATGTTACACAGCGAATCTTCCAGCGGAACCGGCGGCCGGCCGCCCTCGCGGATAGCGCGTGCGAACCGGTCCCCCTGCAACGTGTATTGATCGCAAGCCGCGAATTCTTCGATCGCCGCGCCGCCACCCTTCAGATCGCGGCCGTCGTCGATGGTGATTCGCGACGTCCCGCCGGGCGTGGCGTTGAACGGAATCTCGGGGGCGATAAATCCCTTGGTGCCGTAAAAGCGCATCATCTGGTGCGCGGCGAGCTGCATGCTGCACGTGAAAATGCACGTCCCCGACGGATATTCCAGAATCGCCGAAGTGAGGACGTCCACGCCGCCGAGACTCGCGTCGCGCGTCATCGTGCCGGAAACGCGCACGGGCTCCTCGCCGAAAACCATGCGCGATGTTTTGATGGGATAACAGCCGATGTCCATCAGCCCTCCGCCCCCATAAGCCAGGATGTTGCGGACATTCGCGGGATCGATATTGAAATAGCCGAAGGCTCCGATGGCGCCGCGCAGTTGCCCGATCCTCCCGCCGCGTACCAGTTCCACGATACGCACCCACTGCGGGTGGGTCTGCACCATGAAAGCTTCGCCGACGACGACTCCCGTGCGGTCGCGGACGGCCATCAGTTGGCGCGCCTCCGCGGCGTTCATGCCGATGGGTTTCTCGCAGAGCACGTGCTTCCCCGCCTCCGCCGCGCGGATGGACCACGGCACGTGCAGATGATTCGGCAAAGGGTTATAGACGGCTTCGATTTCGGAATCGGCGAGCATCTCTTCGTAGGAGCCGTAAGCTTTCGCGATGCCCAGTTTGCCGGCGGCGGCCTGCGCCTTGGCGCGGTCGCGCGACGCGATACCGGTCACCTCGCAGAGATCGCCCGCCTGCATGGCTGGGATGACGCGCTCGCGCGCGATTTTGGCGGCTCCCAGGATACCCCACTTCACTTTGCGCATAGATACCGCATTTTACATCCGCCTCCGGTCGTACGCGGCGCCGTAGGCCGGGAAAAGGCACATGGACCACATTTGGGCGCCCGCTCATTCGCAGATTTCTTCCGCCTGAATCTCCCGTCCTCCCATCGCCTTAGCTCCTCCAACGCAACCTTCCCGCCACCCATCGTGCTATCAGAAGCTGCGCCACCCTTTTTATGAGGTACCTCTCGCACCCTCCTGACAAGAATTACCAAACGAACCCAATTTTCCCCGTAACCACCCACAAAACCAGCCACTTACCGCTATCGAAACGAACCCGTCCCAAGCGCGATACAATACCCCCAATGAGCGCCACCCAGGCCCTTCGAGGGGAACAACCCGATCAGCGCACCGCCGAAGCCACCCTGGCGCACCAGTGTCTTTATTACATGTCCATGATGCGCGAACTCGAAGACCGCATCGAGCGCAAACTCTATCGCCAGGGCAAAATCGTCGGCGGCGTCTACGTCGGCCGCGGGCAGGAGGCCATCCCCGTCGGCACCGCCCTCCTCGCCGGCCCCGGCGACATTCTGCTGCCCTCCCATCGCGACATGGCCGTCTTCCTCATCCGCGGCGTTTCGCCCGGCCGCATCCTCGCGCAATACATGGGCCGCTCCGGCGGCCTCACCCGCGGCCGCGACGGCAACATGCACATGGGCGACATGAACCACGGCGTTATCTCCATCATCAGCGCCCTCGCCGCCACCGTTCCGGTAGCCGCCGGTGTCGCCATGGCGCTCCGCTATCGCGGCTCCGATGGCGTCGCCTTCAGCTACTTCGGCGACGGCGCCACCAGCCGCGGCGATTGGCACGAAGGCGTCAACTTCGCCGCCGTCCAGAAACTGCCCGTGGTCTTCATCTGTAACAACAATCAGTACGCCTACTCCACTCCCCTCAGCCTGCAAATGGCCTGCGCCAACGTGGCCGATCGCGGCGCGGCCTACAATATCCCCGCCGAAATCGTCGATGGCAACGACGTGCTCGCCGTCCATTCCGCCACCCGCCGCGCCGTGGAGCACGCCCGCTCCGGCAAAGGTCCGTATCTGCTCGAGTGCAAAACTTTCCGCATGACCGGCCACTCCGCCCACGATGCCGCTCATTACGTCCCCAAAGGTCTGTTCGATGAGTGGGGCAAGCTCGACCCCATCGTGCGCCTCGAAACCCGCATGCTCGAAGCCGCCTGGGCGGACAGCGCGGAAATTGAACAAAATCGCGCGCTCGTGCGTAAGCAGGTTGACGAGGCGGTGGAATGGGCCGAATCCAGCCCTCTTCCCGACCCATCCACCCTCCTCGACGACGTCTACGAAAGCCAATAACCGATGCCGACAACCTATCTGGAAGCCATCCGCGAGGGCTTGTGGGAGGAAATGGAGCGCGACCCCAACGTCTTCCTCCTCGGCGAGGACATCGGCGTCTACGGCGGCGCTTTCAAAGTCACCGCCGGCTTCTTCGAGCACTTCGGCGAAAAGCGCGTGGTCGATACGCCGATCTCGGAATCCGCCATCGCCGGCGCCGCCATTGGCGCCGGCCTCATGGGCCTCCGCCCGGTCGCCGAAATGCAATTCGCCGACTTCATCACCTGCGGCTTCGACCAGATCGTCAATTTCGCCGCCAAATGCCGGTATCGTTGGGGCGCCGCGGTCCCTATCGTCGTGCGCGCGCCTTCGGGCGGAGGCATCCACGGCGGCCCATTCCATTCGCAGAATCCCGAGATGTGGTTCGTGCGCACGCCCGGCCTGAAAGTGGTCGCGCCCGCCACCGCCTACGACGCCAAGGGCCTCATCAAATCCGCCATCCGCGATAACGACCCGGTGATTTTTTTCGAGCACAAGGGCCTCTACCGCAAGGTCAAGGAGGAACTGCCCCCCGAGGAATATACCGTCCCCATCGGCAAGGCGAAAGTCGTCCGCGAAGGCCGCGATCTCACCATCGTCACGTATGGATCGATGGTCTGGGTGGCGCTCCAAGCCGCCGATAAGCTCGCCGCCGAGGGCGCCTCGCTGGAAATCGTCGATCTCCGCACCCTCGTACCGCTCGACCGCGATACCGTCTGCGAAAGCGTGCGCAAGACCAGCAAGGTGCTGCTCCTCCACGAGGACACGCGCACCGGCGGCATGGCCGGCGAACTCGCCGCCACCATCACCGAAAGTGTCTGGGAATTTCTCGACGGCCCGATCGTTCGCGTCACCGCCCCGGACACTCCCGTCCCTTACAGTCCGCCCCTCGAAGAGGCTTTCCTCCCCAACTGCGACAAGGTCGTCGAAAAGGCCCGCTGGCTATGGAAGTACTAACAGAAAGCTGTCAGCGGTCAGCTATCAGCCATCAGGGGACGCAAACCCGCGCGGAGCCGTGCGCAGGCAGTTGGGTGCGTTTAGCTGAATGCTGAAAGCCGATCGCTGAAAGCTCTTTATAGCGGCTCAGAAGTCCTCAATTCGGGGACGTCCGTCGCCTTTCCAAGCCGCTTCGAATGCGCGCCTTATCGAAGATGCCTCCTGCGTCTTACCCTGCGCCTCCAGCGCCGTACACAGACCGAAGAGAGAGCGCGGATTCCGGGGGTTGCGGACAAGATCCTGCTTGAACACCGATTCCGCCTCCGCTGCCCGGCGGTCTCGCAGTAACGCCGCGCCCCACGACTCGCGGACGGGGTAATACCAGTCCGGGATTTCGTCAAAATTGAGCCTGTCCTGGAGAGTCGCCGCCTTTTCCCAGAGCCGGATCGAAGTGGCAACGTCACGCCCGGCAGCAGCGATTCTGGCGTCGAGAACGGCGCTGGCGATTTGGTCAAGAACGCCCCAGTCGTTCGAAAACATGCCGAAGGCGCTGCCGGTCGGCAGGTTGGCGAACTCAAGCTTCATGGCCCTTCGCTCGTGAAGGGCGGAGTCGAGGTCGCCCTTGCTGGCGTATGCAAACCCGCGGGCGTACCGCCAGAAATATTGTACTCCGTCCATCTCCGAGCCGGGCGCGGGCCAGGCGAGCACATCGTCCCAGCGGCCGAACCGCAGCAGGACCACGATCGGCATCACGATGGAAGCCCCGGAATGGACGTGCACCTGGAGTCTCGCGGCGGCGTCCGAGGCCACACGGTACTCGCCATCCATGCACGCCGCCACCGCCAGGAAGTGGAGGTCGTGCCGGGAATAGCCGGTCCCCTCGACCGTCTCCTTCGACTGTGCATTCTGGTAGGCGTCGTCCGCCGCAACGGCGCGCTGGTTACATCGCACCGCGTCCCAGTAGTCCCCGGTCCGAAGATAAACGTGGGACGGCATATGAAGCAGGTGTCCGGCGGCTGGCGCAAGCGTCTCCAGACGGTGCGCGCTTGCCATCGCGCGCTCCGGATCGAGCGAACCCTCCACCGCGTGGATGTAGAGATGGTTGGCGCCGAGATGTTCCGGCCAGCGGCGCAGCACCTCCTCGAGAACGGCCACGATCTCCGGCGTATCCGCTTCGGGTTTCCCATCGGGCGTCCAGAGGCGGCCGGGCCGGATGTTCATCAGGCTTGCGGCGAACAGAGCGGAGGCGTCGGAGTCGCCCGGATAGGCGCGGTGCAGTTCTCGCATAGCGTTGGCGCAATCGCGCCGGATCGCTGCCGCGGGACCATTGGCGATATCTGGAAAACATCGAGCCAGCGCCTCGACATAGGCCCGCTCGGCCTTCAAGGCGGTCCTGGAGAGGAGAAGCGCGGTCCGAGTGGCGTTGCGCGATTCCGCCGCCGCGGCTGGGGAGGGGATACGCAAGTTGTAGTTCGGGCCATTTGCCCATGCGATGCCCCAAAAGGGCATGGGCGACTTCGGGTCGAACTCGGCCGCGCGGCGAAAAGATCTCACGGCGTCCGGGAAGTTGAAGCCATAGAGCAAGGCGAGCCCCTGGTCGAAGAACTTCTGGGCTTCGGGACTGGGTGTGGAGATAGGATGGTGCACCGCCCCGACCCCCGCAAGGAGCCGGTATTCCGAGGGTGCGGAAGGAAGCTGCGCGCGCGAGGCGACCAGGGCAATTCCTAGGATGAGCGCCGGGTAACGGCGATGTCTTGCCATCGGCCGCCTACTCCGGCGTGCTGCCACCGGAGCGGGCGGTGAGGGGCCGCGGGGTGAGCTCTCGTATCAGCGTAAGCAACTGTTCGGGCGCGACCGGTTCGATTTCTTTACCGTTCACGAAGACGGTGGGCGTGCCCGCAACGCCGTGCGCGCTGCCGAAGGCCACGTCTCGTTCGATCGCCGCCATGCCGCCGTCGCGCGCGATGCAGTTTTGAAACCGCGCCTGGTCGAGCCCCGCGATTCCGCCGGCGTGTTCCAGCGCCTTTTGCCGCGCGTTTCCGGCCGTCAACTCGGCCTGATGGTCAAAAAAGAAATCGTGAAAACTCCAGAAATACTCGTTTTTTTGTTGATAGGCACACGCGGCGGCTTCGGCTGCCTGGCGGGCCCAGGGGTGAATCGAGAGCGGAAAAAAGCGATAGACCATCCGTACCTGGCTGGCCGCCACGGGCAGAACGCCATTGCGCATCATGCCGGCGAACTTGGCGCAGTAGGGACATTGAAAATCCGAGAAGACCGTAAGCGTAACAGCGGCGTTGGCCGGACCGAGCCCCGGCAGATCTCCGCTGGCAGCGTCGGGAACTTCGGGCCGCCCCGGTCTTGGCTTTCGCGTCCGCCCGGCCGCCGGACCGGGCGACGGTACCGCCGCCTTCGGGTCCTGGGCGAGTTGGCGGACGAGCGCGAGCGCCTGCGCGGCGTCGCTCACTTGCACCTGCCGTCCGTTCATGAAGACGGTGGGCGTGGCGTGAATCCCGTTGTCGTTCCCGAATGCCACTTCGCGGTCGATGGCGGTCTTCGTCTCCGCTTTGGACACGCAGCCTGCGAATCTATCGCGATCGAGGCCCGAAATCGTCGCAGCATGTTCCAGCACCCTCGCCCGCAGGTTCTCGGGTGTAAGCTCGCCTTGGTGGCTGAAGAAGAAATCGTGAAAATCCCAAAAGTACTCGTTCTTTTGTTGGTAGGCGCAGAGGCTTGCCTCCGCCGCCGCTCGCGCCCAGGGATGCATCGGCAACGGGAACTGCCGGAAAACCAGGCGCACGCGCTTTCCCTCCGCGGACAGCACGTCCTTGCGCATCATGGTGGCGAAACGGGCGCAGTAGGGGCATTCGAAGTCCGAAAATACAGCCACCGTGACAGGCGCATCAGCCGGTCCGAGGGCCGGCAACTGGCCGTCCGCCACACCGGCCAATTCCCGCTGCCCGCGAACGGAGCCGCCGGCCGGGTTGGTTGTGACGTCGAGCAACTCTCGGGCGAGATATCGCAGGTCCGGTGTCGCAAAAAGCGAAATTTTCACCGGGCGCGATGGGTTGCTCGACGTAAATTCCAGCTTCCGGTAGCACCCGGAGCCCACTTTGGCGGCGTTCGACAACTGCAAGCCGGCATCCGCCGGGATCTTATATTTCTTCCCGACATACGCGAGCAGCTTGGCCTTGGCTCCATCGGTCAGAGGCGCGCATCGGCCGAGGCTGAAAAACGCGCCCGCCACGGGCAGAATGCAAACTCCGGCAGCGATGCCTGCTATCTTCCACTTCGTCATTCACCCTCCTGACAATGGGCTCCGGCTCAGCGACCCTGTATCGGCTTGCCGCCGCCGAGCATCACGTCGTACACGTACCGGTCGGCCGCCCGTCCGCCGCCGGAGAACACGATCTTCCCCCGGTACCGGAACTGGTTCCCGTAGGCATCCGTCCAGCGCGACAGATCATAGTGCAGTGAAATCGATTGAATTCCGGCCTGCTGCATGGTGAGCAGTTCTCCGGGGTCGGAGATGCCGTTGTGGTTCCGGTCCACCCAGACGAGCAGCTTCGGGAATATGGCGTCTCTCTGATCGATTACGCCATCGCCGTTGCCGCCGTTCGCCGGAAGGTCGTAGACGGCCAAAGCTCGGAAACCGAGCTGGGCGCCCTTGGGAGAATCCGGCTGGGGCGCGACGTTGCTGAACAGGTCCGCGCCATCGTCGATGCGTCCGCCGCCACTGCGGTCCAGCGCCAGCCAGCCGACGGCTGTTCCCGTGGCAGTCCAGGGCATTTGGACCGGCCTTCCGGTGCCGAAGAAGTCGAACTTGACGCCGTTCTGAGCGTTCGTCAGGGCGAAGCCGGCGCCGGTCAAGTCGATAACGATCGGGTCGTAATAGCCACAGACGGTACCGTCACAGGCCCCACTTTCGCACTGGCAGCTATCCGAGCAGGGATCGCCGTCGGGCGTGCTACCCTGCTCGCCGTCGCAGCTGTCGTCGTCGCAGTTGTCGTCGTCGCAGCTGCCGCTGCTCCCGTTGTCGCAGCAGCCGTTGGATTCGCAGACAGTGCCGGAGCCGCCGCAGTTGCTGAACTCGGGACAGTTGTCGTCCACTTGTTGGCAGGAATTCGTCTCCGAGCTGCAGGCCAGGCAGCCGTTGCAATTGTCCTCGCACTGGTTATCTGTGCACACCTGGCAACTTAGGCACGTGGACACGCATTTGTTCGTCATGGTGTTACAAGTCTGGCAGGGGAGCGTGCAATCGCTCGCCTGGGAACAAGTGGTGTTGCAACAGGTCGAACTGCAGTAGTTGTTATTGCAGTACTTTGCGGGGTCTCCATTCGAGTCGAAAACGCCAACGCAGTCGCCGGGCACGTCGCACTGGGCCGCCTGTCCATTGGGGCAGTAGAGGCTGCTGCAGGTACTCCCGCAATTCCCGCCGCTGCATGAATTGCCATTATCGTAGTAGCCCTGATTGGCGTACTTGAGAGCCCCGTCTTGCTGAACCATGAAGACGCTGTTACACCCGGCCCCGCACGATTGTTCCGTTGCTGGGAGCCCTCCCACCTGCTTAATAAAGCTGCCGGTGCACTCGGTTACACCGCAACTGCCCGCCTGGGCGCTCACCGTCGGCTCGACGAATCCCAACATGCGGCCGAGCAGCCCAGCCTTGGCAGGCGCACCGCACGTCGCCGGTCGACGGTGTTTCAGCGCGACGGCCACGTCGTAGTGCGCGTCCTGACGTAGCCCAATGTAGAGATTGGGGATTTGGCGGCCGTCGCTTGAGACTATCCTGACCTGTCTCGCCATGACCTTGGCCCTGAAGCTGAAAATGCAGAACACCGCGACGGAGATCGCAAAGCAAAGCACAGCGAATTGAACAAGGGCGGGCTTCCTGATCGTCATCACATACTCCTAGTAGGTACTCCAGTCGGCTGGAACCTGGTTTGAGCGAGACGGCTTAGCTGGCTACTGCGCGGCAGAAGGGCCTGCGCTTGTCGTCCAACGGACGAAAGTGTGGAGATCGGCTCCTTCAGTAATCATCTCGACGCCATCGAATCCGACCAGGCGGTGCCGCTCCGAAGGGTCTCCCCCGTTCAGCAATGCCGGATACCAAGCCCGCGCGGTCCGGTTCAACACCGCCATACGCTCGGACTTTTCATCCTTAGTGACCCCCGTGACCACGACTTGGTTTTCCGAGCTCAGCGCGAAGCCGACCACCCAATAATTGAGACTGGGGTCGCGGCCGGGGGCTCCCCACGCCGGAGGGCCCTCGAAGCGTTGTATTTCCCGGCCTTCGAGCGAAAACTCCAGGTACTGATCCCCGCTTGTAAACCATCCGATGCGATCCCGCGACGCCAGCAGACCGGAGCCCATCGTGGCATCGTGGCCCCACCCTGCGGGGGCCCTCAGTCCGCCCACCGTCAATGATGAGAGAAGCTTGCCTGAGGTGTCGTACCGGCGGATTACATTATCCGCGATTGTCTTCATCTTGTCGTCGTCAAACAGGGTCCCCACGCTCCAGATAGCGCCGTCAGCCGCCACTGCGACGGCCTCGGGCACAAACGGATACGCCTGAATGACGGTCTGGCGCTTCCGGTCCGGTGAAATCCACGCGATAAAGCAGGCCCCGCTGGATTTGCCCTTGAGGGCGGTCCCGATTGCAACGATGGAGCCATCTGTGCCGGCGCTGTACCTCAACCCCTGGATATAAGCCGTGTCGGGGAGCTCAAACGGAACTCGCTCCGTGTGGCCATCGTGATCGGTCAGATCGAAGGTAGGCGACCTCGACTCTGGATCGTCTACGTGCACCAAAAACTTACCAAGCCAAATCCGCTGGAATGCGCCGTCGATCCGGAATTCGCGCCCGCGTTGGAAAAGCGCGGAGTCTTTTGTCGCTCCCGCAGTGGTTTGCGCACCAAGGGGCACGGTAAGTGCTAGCGCCGCGAAAACGGCCGCCAAGCAGACCAAAACCCGTGGCCTCCCTGCCCGGACGCCACCGAGAATCCTGTAACACGAATTGCGGCAGTGTAACATAAACCTCCAGACTTACAAGGTTGAGCGCAGCTTTAGGCAGCCGGTTATAGCGGTATGCTGACACGCGCGCGAGAGATTTTCAAGGGCTAAGCATATTCAATTTCGATCATTTTTTCGCGACTGTGGCATTGAAACTTAGAACCGTAATTAATCGTACACGGCGCACCGTGCTTTCTGCCAATGAACCCCGCTTTGTCAGCCTGTCATCATCGTTGCAGGCTACGCACGTGCCATTGTTCGGGTTGCAGTACGGGGTGGACGGGTCCTCACAATCGGAGTCGTTGATGCAGTTGACGCAGGTGCCTGTGTTGGTATTGCAGTATGGTGAGTTCGGCGGCGTGCAATCGAGCACGTTTCTGCACTGGACTCACGCTCCCGCGCCGTTAGCGGCACTCGTGTTGCAATACGGCTTCGATCCGGAACAGCCGGAATTATCGGGTAGGCACGTCACACAGGTATTGGTGGAGAGATTGCAACAGGGTGTCGGAGACCCTTGACACGGGGTGTTGCTGTTGCAGGGGACGTTACATGTGGTCTCATTGCAGGTTTGGCCGCAACACGACGTTGTTCCGTCAAACTTGGTGCCGCTGTTGGGATTGAACGGCGTAACCTTTACGACGGTGTTGTAGTTGCCGCATGAGTTACCGCATTGGGACGTGGCCTGGCTCCAGTTTGGCGAGGTCCCGCAGTTGCACCCGCCGGGGCCGCAGCAGGCGCCTTGCGCGTCCGCGGTAGGCCTCAACAAGCGAAGGATACTCCCCCAGAGGCCGGTCGCGTCGCATTTGGGTAATTGTCGCGATTCGGCTCTGTGCCGTGCGTCGTAGCGCGAGTCCTTGGGCAGGCCCTCGAAAAAGTCCTGGAGTTGAAGTCCGCCGGCGGCGACAATGTAGGTGCGCTGTATACGCTTCACGCTGCTGCGGCGCGCCGGGGTCACCCGGCCGAGGATCGCCAGCCCCAGTATGAGGCATGCTGCAAAAGCAACAACTACTCTCGTATGCTGCGAGATCATATAGTCCCTCGGCCCTATTCCCAGAACAAGAATTCAAGGACATGGCACCGCCCTGCGACCGCGGCCCAAAAACCTATTTGGCCGCGCGTCTTCCACCGATCCCGGCCGGACTTCACATAGGATTCCCGTCCGTCCGGCGAGTTCCGTGGCGGCGAGACGATGGAAGCCATCGCTCATCCAATGTATGTCGCCATCCCACCAGGCCCGGACGGGCGCAAGCACCACGCCTCGCCGGATCAACCTGGACAACTCGGACACCAGCGGCGCGTCAATGGCGGCAAGCCGTTCGATTTCCTTGTCTTTTCCAATTTGGGAGACCGGTACCGATCGAAGCAACGCGCCGGTGGCGCCGGCTGAGAGATTCAACCTCGATTTCGCGGTAGCCGAGGAATTCCTGCTGTGGCTCAATCGCGGTGATTGTACGGCTAGCCGGCTCAAGTGTCATCGCCAATTCTGAGGATGCCGCTATCCCCAAAATTGGTAATCTCTGCCTCCTCAGTACTCTTTTCGGTCCGCCTTGCGATTCCACTCTTCGAACGGGCGAAGCGCGCCGGCGTCCTCGATGTGCGTCATGGGAAACTGCAAGCCGGCATCCGCCGGGATCTTATATTTCTTCCCGACATACGCGAGCAGCTTGGCCTTGGCTCCATCGGTCAGAGGCACGCATCGGCCGAGGCTGAAAAACGCGCCCGCCACGGGCAGAATGCAAACTCCGGCAGCGATGCCTGCTATCTTCCACTTCGTCATTCACCCTCCTGACAATGGGCTCCGGCTCAGCGACCCTGTATC
>Ga0335078_10012879_pt1 | contig 12391 bp, 11 predicted proteins | sample Lox_Sample_32_FD_206711 | JGI IMG/M metagenome (GOLD analysis project Ga0335078, IMG submission 206711) | Soil microbial communities from Loxahatchee National Wildlife Refuge, Florida, United States - Lox_Sample_3.2 | ecosystem: Environmental > Terrestrial > Soil > Wetlands | place: USA... | reverse complement strand
TTGCCGGAAAACACCGCGCGCACCGCGTCGATGATGCTGGTCCAATACGACAGATATTGCGGTCCGGCGAGCTGATCGAGTTCGGCGCCGATCGATATCATCTGGGCGCCGTTCGTCTGCGCAACCTGTGCCTCCGCCACGATCATCTGCTGATAGCTTGCAAAGAACGCGGCGACGTTGGTCGGCTGATAATCCTGGCGCCATTCGCCGACGCTGTAGCTGCCGATCTCGGAGGAATCGAGGAAATCGATCAGCGGTCGCACCATGGCGCTGAGGCCGAGCTGTTTGGCCTGAGCGATCGTGCTGCCGAGCGCCGCCAAACTGTCGGTGTAGTTCGGATCGGCGACGACTTGTGAAGTGTTGACGTCAATGCCGTAATCGAGCGTCGCCTCGATCGAGTTGGCGCCGGTCTGCGCAAGGTCGGACAGCGAATTGTTGTCTTCGTAGGCGCCGTTGAAAAAGGCGACGTAATCAAAGCCTCTATATTGCAAAGCGAGCGTCAAGTCTGCCTCTCGGCCAGATCGGCTTTGCTCTTTGCGGCACCGCGATAATCGGAACGGCTAAAATTGCAGGTAAAGATGCGTGCTTAGACGGTATGTGATTCTCGAGCCGTTTATAATGCCAATCTTGCCCGCGGCATTGGAGCGCAGACAGCCAATCGGCGAGCTCAGTGAATCAAATGCGCAAAAGTTCAGAAGAATTGCTTATTTTTGTTGGTCGGTGCCAACTTACTACACGTCAGCTCGCTTCGGCGAGCAGCGACAGCTGCCGCGGCGGGGTGTCCTGCGCCATGCGGTCGGTGAGCGGCGTCGGATATTCGCCGGTGAAGCAATGATCGGTGAATTGCGGCCGCGCGGCATTGCGGCCCTTCTCGCCCATCGCGCGGTAGATGCCCTCGACAGAAAGGAACGCGAGTGAATCGGCGCCGATGAATTGCCGCATGCCCTCAAGGTCGTGCGTGGCGGCAAGGAGCTTGTCCTTCTCCGGCGTGTCGATCCCGTAATAATCCGGATGTGTGATTGGCGGCGAGGCAATGCGGAAATGGACTTCGCGTGCGCCGGCTTCGCGCATCATCTGCACGATCTTGACCGAGGTAGTGCCGCGCACGATCGAGTCGTCGATCAATACGATGCGCTTGCCGTTGACCACCGCGCGGTTGGCGCTGTGTTTGAGCCGGACGCCGAGCTGGCGGATGTGCTGGGTCGGCTCGATGAAGGTGCGTCCCACATAGTGGTTGCGGACGATGCCGAGCTCGTAGGGAATGCCCGACTCCTGAGCGTAGCCGATCGACGCCGGCACGCCGGAATCCGGCACTGGGATCACGACGTCGGCGGTGGCGGGTGCTTCGCGCGCCAGTTCGATGCCAGAGGCTTTGCGTACGCCATACACGCTGCGGCCGCCGATGATCGAATCCGGCCGCGCGAAATAGATGTACTCGAAGATGCACGGCCGCGGCGGCAATTGTCCGAACGGCTTGTGGGAGTGCGCGCCATCCTCGTCGAAAATCAAGACCTCGCCGTTTTCCACGTCGCGCACATATTGGGCGCCGATGATGTCGAGCGCGCAGGTCTCCGAAGCAAGGATCGGACAGCCGTCGAGCTTGCCAAGCACCAGCGGACGGATGCCGAGCGGATCGCGCGCGCCGATCAGCTTCTTGTTGGTCAGGCCGACGAAGGCATAAGAGCCTTCGAGCATGCGCAGGCCCTCGATGAAGCGGTCGACGAAGCGGTTGCGATGCGAGCGCGCCACCAGATGCAGGATCACCTCGGTGTCGGTGGTCGACTGCATCATGGCGCCTTCGCTTACCAGCTGGCGGCGCAGCGTCAGTCCGTTGGTGAGGTTGCCGTTATGCCCAATGGCGAAGCCGCCGGCGTTGAGCTCGGCGAACAAGGGCTGCACGTTGCGCAGAATGGTTTCGCCGGTGGTCGAATAGCGCACATGGCCGGTGGCGGCGTTGCCGGGCAGGCGGTCGATCACCTCGCGGCGTGAAAACGCGTCGCCAACCAGGCCGAGACGGCGCTCCGAATGAAAACGCTTGCCGTCGAAGGAAACGATGCCGGCGGCTTCCTGGCCGCGGTGCTGCAGCGCATGCAGGCCCAGCGCCGTGATGGCGGCCGCATCGGGGTGGCCGAAAATGCCGAACACCCCGCATTCTTCGCGTAATCGGTCGGCGTCAAGATCGGGGAGGGCGGTTTCGGTCATGCTCATCGGCCCTCCGGGGTGTTAGCCGCCGGCCTTGCCGGCAGGCTGGTCCAGTGCGCCATGCTGCGTCGGCGCGGCATCAGGTTCACCGCCCTTATTACTCTTGTACTTCTGATATAGGGCTTCCAGGTCCGGAGACATAGACCTGAGCCAATCCGCAGTGTTGGCAAGGAAAACTTTCGATTTAGCATCCGTGACCCAGGCCGGCTGTGCCTTGGCGGGCACCAGCCAGTCGAAAAAGCCGAACGCCACCACCACGATAATCAGCCCCCGGCCGAGGCCGAACAGGAACCCCAGAGTGCGATCAAGCGCGCCGACCCTGCTGTCAAGCACCATGTCGGAGATTCGCACAGTGATGACGGAAACCACGAGCAGCGTGATCAGGAACACGCCGCCGATCACGGCACCCTTGGCGATCAGGTCGCTGTTGAAATAGGCGGTGGCCGCGGGAAGGAGCTTGCCGTAGGCGTACAATGTCGCGACCGCCGCCAGCACCCAGGCAACGATCGACAGCACCTCGCGCATGAAGCCGCGAATCATCGCCAACAGGCCGGAAACCAGCATCACGGCGATGAGCACGATGTCGAGCAGCGTAATCGGCATGATCGACGGGTCCGCCCCCTTAGGTAACTGCCTCAAGTTCAGCCGTGTATAGCGAGGCCTTGCGGCCCCGTCACCCGCCTTGTTGCAGGCACGGCAAACCGCGGTGGCGAGGTTCGCGAACCAGCGCGGGTTTTTGCCCAGGCGTTAACCACTTGGCCCGTTCGGCAATGCGCAATCCGTCTATTCAGCGGCGACGTCCCGGTCCCGCGCGCCGCGGCGTGAGGTATCGCCGCGTGCCGCGATTTCGGACACCAGGTTGACGAGCATCCCGACCGGGAGCAGCGCGAGCCCAGCCTCGGGGGTTTCGCCGCGCGCCCCCTCGGGAAGGATCGCCCGGACAAAGCCTAGCTTTTGCGCTTCCTTCAACCGCGCCGCGGTCTGCGCTACCGGCCGCACCGCGCCGGACAGCGACACTTCGCCGAAATAGACGGCATCCGCCGGCAACGGCGCGCGCGCGAGCGAGGAGACGAGCGCTGCGGCCGCTGCAACGTCGGCGGCCGGCTCCTGGATGCGCAGGCCGCCAGCAACGTTGAGATAAACATCGTGGCCCGACAGCCGAACGCCACAATGTGCTTCGAGCACGGCAAGCACCATCGATAGCCGGCTTTGATCCCAGCCGACAACCGCGCGTCGCGGCGTACCCAGTGTCGTCGGCGCAACCAGCGCCTGCATCTCCACCAACAGCGGACGTGTGCCCTCGATGCCGGCAAACACCGCCGTGCCGGGGCTGCCGAGTTCGCGCTCCGACAGGAACAGCTCTGACGGATTGGCCACTTCGCGCAAGCCGGTCCCGGTCATCTCGAACACGCCGATTTCGTCGGTCGGGCCAAAGCGGTTCTTGATGGCGCGCAGGATGCGGAATTGGTGCGAGCCTTCGCCTTCGAATGACAGCACCGCATCGACCATGTGTTCGACGACGCGGGGGCCCGCGATCTGGCCGTCCTTGGTGACGTGGCCGACCAGAATGACCGCGGCGCCGGTGCGCTTGGCGAAACGAATGAGTTCGCCAGCCGAGCCCCGCACCTGCGTGACGGTGCCGGGAGCGGCTTCCACGGTCTGCGTCCACATGGTCTGGATCGAGTCGATGACGAGGAGGCGAGGGATCGAGCCGTGCGACAGCGTCGCGACGATGTCCTCGACCGATGTTTCGGCGGCGACCTCGACCGTCGCCTCCGCGAGCCCAAGGCGTTCGGCGCGCAACCGCACCTGTGCCACCGCTTCTTCGCCTGAGATGTAGACCGCGCGGTGACGATTGCGGGCGAAGGCGGCGGCGACTTCGATCAGCAGCGTGGATTTGCCGATGCCGGGGTCGCCGCCCAAGAGCAGCACCGAGCCGCGCACCAAGCCGCCACCCGTAACCCGGTCGAATTCGGCGATGCCGGAGGGCGCGCGCGGCGCCTCGTGGGTCTCGCCCTTGAGCGATTCGATGGCGAACTGCCGCCCCTTGCGCGACGGCCGCGCCGTCGAAGCGGCGCCTTCCTCGGTGATCGTATTCCAGGCGCCGCAAGCCTCGCAGCGCCCGGCCCAGCGGGCGGAAGCCGCGCCGCAGCTTTGGCAGACGAAATTCTGTGGGCGTGCGGCCATTTTGACGATCTCGCTCGGGTGTTGCTTCAAGCACCCCGGTACACAAGATGGCAACGCGGACCAAGATGCGTAAGGATCTCGTAGCCGATGGTCCCGGCCGAAGCGGCGACATCATCGATCGAGATGCCGCCGCCAATAAAGAGCGCTTCATCGCCGCGCCGCGCCGCGCCCTCTGGCAGATCGGTAATGTCGATGCAAATCAGATCCATCGAAATGCGCCCCGCCAGCGGGCATAGCGTGCCGGCGATGCTGGCAAAGCTAGCCGATGCCGCGCGGGGGATGCCGTCCGCATAGCCGATCGCCGCGACGGCAAGACGCGACGGCCGCTTGGCGGTCCAGGTCGCGCCGTAGCCCACTGTGTCGCCACGTTCGAGTTTGCGAATTTGCAGGATGCGGCCGGCAAGCTCGACGACGCTCTGCATCGGGTTGGGCAGGCCGGGTGTCGGGTTGACGCCGTACAGTGCCGCGCCAGGCCGCGCCAGATCGCAATGCGCCGGGTCGCCGAGAAAAATTCCCGACGAATTGGCGAGCGAGGCGGGGACCCCGCGAAACATCAGCTTGATCTCTTTGAACATCTCGATCTGCGCCGCGTTGAGCGGGTGATCGGCGATCTCCGCGCAGGCGAGATGGCTCATCAACAGCGTAATGCCGTGATTTTCGGTCTGCACGCGCGGCGCCAGCGCGATCGCTTCCTCGGCCGGGATGCCGAGCCGGTTCATGCCGGTATCGACGTGAAGGGCAGCGCCGCCGCGCCAATTGCGCTCGGCGACGAAGGCATCCCACTCGGCCAATTCGGTGGTCGAGTTGATGACTGGCTGCGCGCCGATATCGATGAAGACCGTACCGGCGTCCGGCAGAAACCCGTTGAGCACGTAAATCGCGGCATCGTGCGCGCGCGAGCGCACACGCCGAGCCTCGGCGATGTCGGCGACAAAGAACGTCTTGCAGCCGGCGTCCGCGAGTTTGCCCGTCACCGCTTCGAGGCCGAGCCCGTAGGCGTTGGCCTTGACCACAGCCGCGCATTCGGCGGTGCGCAACTGCCGCGACAGCGTGCGCCAGTTCGCTTCGATGGCGGCAAGATCGACCGTGAGCGTACCGCCGGTCTCGGTGACCGAGGTTGCGCCGTTCGGTTCCGGCAAGACTTCCGCAAGCGCCATGGCCCGGTTATGACCCCCTGTAGGGCGGCGGTAAAGCGGGTAGCGGCGCCGCTAAAAACTCGGCTGGTGCGTGGTGTCCAGATTAGCGAAGCGGGTCACGGCGGCATCAAACTGCAACTCGACAGTGCCCGTCGGGCCATGACGCTGTTTGCCGATGATCACCTCGGCTTTGCCCTCGACGCGCTCGCCTTCGGCGAGCCATTCGGTGAATTTCTCGCGGTTCGCTTCCGTGGGCTTGCGCATCTGGTGGTAATATTCCTCGCGGAACACGAACATGACGACGTCGGCATCCTGCTCGATCGAGCCTGACTCACGCAGATCGGAAAGCTGCGGACGTTTGTCATCACGGGCTTCGACCTGCCGCGACAATTGCGACAGCGCCAGGATGGGAATATTGAGCTCTTTGGCGAGCGCCTTGAGCCGCGTAGTGATGTCGGTAATTTCTTGCACGCGACTATCGCTGTATTTGCCCGATCCCTGCAGCAATTGCAGATAATCGACCACCAGAAGGTCAAGTCCCCTCTGCCGCTTGAGACGCCGTGCGCGCGCCGCCAATTGGCCGACCGAGAGTCCGCCGGTTTCGTCGAGATAGAACGGCAGGTTCTGCAGTTCGATCGCGACGTCTCTGATCTTCTCGAAATCGGCTTCGTCAATGGCGCCGCGCCGAATCTTGTTCGAGGGGATTCCGGTCTGTTCGGCGATAATGCGCGTGGCAAGCTGCTCCGCCGACATTTCCAGCGTGAAGAAACCGACGATGCCGCCGTTGACGGTCGCCATGTGCCCGTCGGGGCGCAGTTCGCCGCTCCATGCTTTGGCAATGTTGTAGGCGATGTTAGTGGCGAGCGCGCTCTTCCCCATGCCCGGGCGGCCGGCGAGGATGATCAGGTCGGACGGCTGTAGGCCGCCCATGCGCGAATCAAGATCGGTCAGGCCGGTCGCCAACCCCGACAGTCCGCCATCGCGCTGATAGGCATGCGCCGCCATGTCGACCGCGGTGGTCAGGGCGTTGGCGAAGCGCTGGAATCCGGAATCGTAGCGCCCGGTCTCGGCGATCTCGAAAAGTTTGCGTTCGGCGTCTTCGATATGGCTCGTCGGCGTCGCATCGACCGGCGCGTCGTAGGCCAGATTGACCATTTCCTCGCCGATGGTGATCAAATTCCGGCGGATCGACAGGTCGTAAACAGTGCGGCCGTAATCTTCGGCGTTGATGATCGTCGTCGCCTCGGCGGCAAGGCGCGCCAGGTATTGATTGACCGACAGGCCGGCCACGTCGAAATCCAACGGCAAGAACGTCTTCAGCGTTACCGGGGTGGCGATCTTGCCCGCCCGGATCAGTCCGCCCGCCAGCTCGTAAATGCGCTGATGGATCGGCTCGAAGAAATGCTTGGCTTCGAGGAAATCGGAGACGCGGTAGAACGCCTCGTTATTGACCAGGACGGCGCCGAGCAGCGCCTGTTCGGCCTCGATATTGTGCGGCGGTGCGCGGAATGCTGGTTCCGCGGTAGGCTGCTTGCGTGCAATCGAATCGATTTGCGCCATAGGTCCGATCAAGGGATTCGCGTGTGGCCGATTTGCGGTCGGCGCCAGTAGCTTGGTTCGTTTTGTTGGCACTCAACATCGCGGATCACTCAACGATGCGAAGGCCTCCGGTTCCTTAACGCTTCTTCACGCCGTCCAAGGTTCGGAGGCAAGCCGCGCATAAGCCCTCGATAATCCGCACTTCGGGGTCCGGCAATCGCCGATTCCGGCTTTCCCCGCTACCCACCATACGCACTCTTCGATACGCAACGGTGACGATTTTCCGCTTGACGCTTGTCTGTCAATTGGCTCGCGCGGCGCGATTTATTCGCCGGCGAGACGTAACGGCGGTGCGTGACCGGCCTCAAGCCCGCGCAGCCGCGCCTCTTCGCGTCCGATGTAATCCCGCGTTGCTGGCGTGATGTCCTTGCGCTTGGCCATCTGAATTTGGAAAATCACCATATCGCCGTCACGGAACGCGATTTCGGATGAGGCTAGATAGAACTCCCACATCCGCACGAAGCGTTGATCGTAAAGCCGCACCACCTCGTCACGGTGGGCGAGAAAACGCTGGCGCCAAGCCTTCAGCGTCTCCGCGTAGTGCAGTTGCAGCACCTCGATGTCGGTTACGAGGAGTCGCGCCCGTTCGACGGCCGGCAACACTTCCGACAGCGCCGGAATGTAACCGCCGGGAAAGATGTACTTTGCGATCCACGGATTGGTGATACTCGGCGTGTTTTCCCGGCCGATGAAATGCAGGAGCGCGACGCCGTCCTCGCTGAGCAGCTGCGCGCAATTGCCGAAGAAGGCGTCGTAGAAGCTGACGCCGACATGCTCGAACATGCCGACCGAGACGATACGGTCGAATTGGCCATCGACGTCGCGATAGTCGATCAGCCGGAATGACGTATCGTGTGAATGTCCGCGTTCGACGGCCCTGTTCTGCGCGCGTTGGAATTGCTCCTGCGACAGCGTGATGCCGGTGACCTTCGCGCGGCAAATCTCGGCCAGGTAGAGCGCAAGACCGCCCCAGCCGCAGCCGATATCGAGCACGCTTGCGCCGGGCGCGACCAGAAGCTTGGCGGCCAAGTGACGCTTCTTGGCGAGCTGGGCGTCATCAAGCGACGCGTCGGGGGTCTCGAAATAGGCGCAGCTATACTGCTGATCGGCGTCGAGAAAGAGCGAATAAAGGCGGCCGTCGAGATCATAATGGTGCGCGACGTTGCGGCGGGCGCGGAACCGCGGATTGAACTGCTGCAGCCGCCGGAACAGGTAGCGGGCGAGCCGCGGCGGCCATGCCCAGCGCGGCGCCGAGCTCGAGTCCTGACGGAAGGCGATCGCAAGCACGTCGACGATCGAGCCGCGCTCGACGATCAAGGTGCCGTCCATATAGGCTTCGCCCAGCTTGAGCTCGGGGTCGAACAGGACGGCGCGCTGAGCGCTGGCGGCCGTAAACCGCACCGCTGCCGAAGGCGCTTGGCCATCGCCGAATGTGTAGACGTCGCCTTTCGCCGTCGTGACCTGGAGCGAGCCCCGGCGGATGTAACGACGCAGAAAAGCGACCAGCAACCGTTCCAACGTTGCCTCCGACACACTCAAATTGGCCCCATGCGCAGGTGATCCGTTAATAACGCCTGACCACCCGTTGCAGCCGCATTCGGCCGCCTCCTTCGGGTCGTTTCACCTGCGGGGTCTTGGCCCCTGCCGTTATTAAAACAAAATCTTCCTAGACCAGCAATGTGATAAGCGATGCGATGCAGCCGCAGCAGCGTCGCGGTCCAGTTCAGTGCCGGCCGGTTTTGGGTTAGGGATTGCCCGGCAGCCCGATAATTGAAGGAGATGAGGGTGTCCCGGCATCTCGCCCCCGTATTCGTTCTCGTTGCGGCACTGGCGCCTATGTCGGCGCGCGCTCAGGTTAATATCGATCAGGACAAGACGCCGGCCCACATTTTCGCCAGCGATTGTGCGGTTTGCCACAAATCCACCCGCGGTCTCGCAAATGGCCGGGGCAGTTCGGCCCTGGCCGGGTTTCTGGCCGAGCACTACACGTCAAGCCGCGAGGAGGCGGCGTCGGTGGCAGCCTACGTGCTGTCGGCGGGAGGAGGGGTTGGGACGGCCGCGCCGGTTCGGGACCAAAAGCCGGATTCGGCACACGGCCGGGCGGCGACGGCGGACGCCAAGCCAGACTCCAAGCCGGAGCCTAAGACGCGGCGGGCCGCGAAGCCGGAGGACGAGCCGGCCGCCGGCACAAAGCCGCGGCGGACGGTGCGCGAACGTGGCAAGCCGAAGGAGGAGCGTAGCGCTTCAGTCGAACCGGGCGCGCCTGCGGCGGAAAAGAAGCCAGCGGATCGGCGCAGTCCGGCGGCGCGCGCTCATAACGAACCTAAGCCCTCCGGGGAGGCTGCTCCGGCCGCGCCGGCGTCCGCGGCGGTAACGGCTGCGGCGAAGCCCGCAGAACCGGTAAAGCCGGAGCCTGCGCCGGTTGCGAGCGCCCCGGCACAGCCGCAGCCAGCCGCGGCTTCACCCGCGCCGACCGACAACATCCCCGACTGAATTTTCGCCAGATCAGCTTGCGCTCGGCGTCGGCTCGCCTTGGGCCTCTTCGCCTTCAGCCTCGCGGGCGCGGCGTGACTCGGCAGCCTCTGGCTCAAAAAATGCCTCGGCTGCCTCGGCGGCGGCCTCGGCTTCGGTCTGTTCCTCGCGCCGCTGCGTCACGTCTTCGCCGCGCGCAATGCGCTCCGCCTCGTCGGCGTTGCGGCCCACGATCACAGTAATCGTGGTTTCGATTTCGGGGTGGAGCGCAAGCGGAACGTTGTGCTGGCCGATCGTCTTGATCGGCGTGTTCAGCGCAATCTGGTTCCGGTTAATGGTGTAGCCCGCCTCGCTGATCAAGTGGACGAGGTCGCGCGGCGAGACCGAGCCAAACAGCTGGCCGGACTCCGATGCCTGCCGCAATACTGTAAAGCTCTTGCCGTTGAGCTTGTCGGCGACGCCGGAGGCCTCGGTCTTGAGCGCCTGCGACTTCGCCTGAAGCTCGCTCTTCATCGATTCAAAACGCGTGCGATTTTCCGTCGTGGCACGCAGCGCCTTGCCGCGCGGCAGCAGGAAATTGCGGGCGAACCCGTCCTTGACGCGCACCACGTCGCCCATCTGTCCCAGCCTGGTGACGCGTTCGAGCAGGATGACTTCCATCTCGGCTTCTCCAGAATCCGGTCAGCGAATGACGTATGGCAGCAGGCCGAGAAAGCGCGCGCGCTTGATCGCTTGAGCGAGTTCACGCTGCTTCTTGGCCGAAACCGCCGTGATGCGGCTCGGGACGATCTTGCCGCGCTCGGAAACGAAGCGCTGCAACAGCTTGACGTCCTTGTAATCGATCTTCGGTGCATTAGCGCCGGAGAACGGGCAGCTCTTGCGACGGCGGAAGAACGGCCGGCGTCCGCCAGCGCCTTGCGGTGACATGGCCATGGTTATTCCTCCGTCGGCGTATCGGTTGAAGCGGCTTCATCGCGCGGCCGGCGATCACGGTCACGCGGCGGGCGGTCGCCGCGGTCGAAACGATCACCGCGATCACCCCGGTCAAACCGGTCGCCACGGCGCTCTTCACGGTCGCGGTCCCGTTCGGCGCGCCGCATCATGGCGGATGGGCCAGCCTCGTGCTCTTCGACCCGGATGGTCAGGTACCGCAGCACGTCTTCGTTAAGACGCTCCAGGCGCTCGATTTCATTGATGGCCGCCGGCGGCGCGTCGATATTCATCAGCGTGAAATGCGCCTTGCGGTTCTTGCGCAGCCGGTAGGAGAGCGTCTTGACGCCCCAAGATTCGGTCTTGGCGATGGTTCCGCCCAGCCCTTCAACCACGCCTTTAAGCTGCGCGGTTAGCTCCTCGACCTGCTGTGCGCTCGCGTCCTGGCGCGCAAGGTAGACGTGCTCATAAAGCGGCATGATTGCCCTTTCCTCAACTATTATGCTCGCCGTCGGCGCTAAGCCCCTCGAACCCTTCGGGAAAGGCTCGAATGCTCTGAAGGCGGGAACACCGGACGCCGGACCCGAAGGTCCTACCGCGCTGCATCGTCCTTATCGGAAAACCGCTTGTCTTTTCCGGAAGATGCAGGAACGGCCGTCCGTTCAGCCCCCGGCCGGGGACGAGCGGAAGGCGCACATATACGCAGCCCACGAAGAAAGGCAAGCGAATCGGCGAGTTTGTCGCTCAAATCCGACTACGCGGACGCGACGCTGGCCCCTGAATGAGTTCGGCAAGCCGCACGGCAAGTTCGACGGCCTCGCGCATTTGAGCCGCTGCGCTGTTGTCCTTCGGGGCCGCGGTCTGGCGCAGCTTTTGCAGGCTGGTGAGCAGCGTTTCGAGGCTTTGCTCCAGGAGCTTTTGCCGAAACGCGGGATCCTTGCGCGCGCGCGTCAGCTCGGCATCTGTCACCGGCGCATAGGCGCTCATGGTGTGGGCTCCGAGAGCTTTCGATGGATGATGGCCAGCGACCAAGCCCCGCTGCAATCAAGGCGTCCTTATCAGACCGTGATTAGCGATTTCTTGCCCGGCATATTGGACAAAGCGTCCCGGCTAAACTTGACAGCGTCGAGATCGCGGTATCTTTCGCCGCTTTCACGGTGCAGGCAATGGCAGTTGCGTTCGTTTTCCCCGGGCAGGGCAGTCAGACCGTCGGCATGGGCAAGCCACTGGCCGATGCCTTTGCGCCGGCGCGTCAGGTGTTCGACGAGGTTGACGCGGCGCTCGGCGAGCGGCTCAGCGAAACCATTTGGAATGGCCCGGCCGACGCGCTCACGCTTACCGAGAACGCGCAGCCGGCGCTGATGGCGGTATCGCTCGCGGTGATGCGGGTGCTCGAGGCCGAGGCAGGCGTCGACCTTGCCGGCGATGCCGCCTACGTGGCCGGGCATTCGCTCGGCGAATATTCGGCACTCGCCGCAGCCGGGGCATTTTCAATCTCTGACGCGGCGCGGCTGTTGCGGATCCGTGGCCGCGCCATGCAGAAGGCGGTGCCAGTCGGTGTCGGCGCCATGGCCGCTCTGGTCGGGGTCGAGTTCGCCCAGGCGGAAGCTATCGCGGCCGAAGCGGCAAGCACGGGTGTATGCGCGGCCGCAAATGACAATGGTGGTGGCCAGGTCGTGCTATCCGGTGAGAAGGGCGCGGTGGAACGGGCCGTAGAGATCGCCAAGGCGCAGGGCGTCCGGCGCGCGATGATGCTGCCCGTATCCGCTCCCTTCCATTGTTCGATGATGCGGCCGGCGGCGGATGCCATGGCGGAAGCACTGGCGAAAGTCGCAGTCAAAATGCCGCGCGTGCCACTGGTTGCC